>Ga0310909_10003310_pt1 | contig 10104 bp, 7 predicted proteins | sample GREbulkMGT000H_FD_203449 | JGI IMG/M metagenome (GOLD analysis project Ga0310909, IMG submission 203449) | Lab enrichment of tropical soil microbial communities from Luquillo Experimental Forest, Puerto Rico - GRE.bulkMG.T000H | ecosystem: Environmental > Terrestrial > Soil > Tropical forest >... | reverse complement strand
TGAATACCCCGGCCCGCTGACCAAGATACTGGCGTATGGACTGGCCACTTTTGTCGATTACTCCCGCTATCGCGCCCGGCAGCACTTCCCGTCGGATGTGTTTATCGGCAGTGTCATCGGTAACATGGTCGCCGGCGATATCTACAATCGGCATCATGATCCGGAACTTGGCGGAGCGCCTTGGGAGTCTTTCCGCAGTTACTTGCGTGAGACGCACGCCACTTCCAGCGCAAACATGGGTTCTCCTTATGTACCGCTCGACAGTTGGGTTTATCCTGCGATGGATCGTCTGATTGCCCAAGGTTTCATAAAGTCTGCGATTGTAGACATGCGGCCTTGGACGCGCTTCGAATGCGCCAGGCTTGTAAGTGAAGCCGGAGAGCAGCTTGAAGATGTCGACGCGACTTATTCGCAACCAGCCAAGGCTTACAGGTCACTGGCAGAAGAATTTAGAGAAGAACTAAGCCTGATGGAGGGCGGGGATAACACTCGGGCACGGGTGGAATCCATTTACACCCGAGTCACAGGAATAGCCGGCCAGCCGCTGTCCCAGGGTTACGCCTACGACTTCGGCCAGACGATCATTAACGACTTTGGACGCCCGTACGAGGAGGGCTTCAACAATGTGACGGGCTTCGCGGCCTGGGCAACGGAATCGCGATTCGTCGTGTACCTCAATGGCGAGTATCAACACGCGCCGTCCGCCCCACCATTGACAGCGTCAGCGCGGCAAGTCATTGGCGAACAACAGGGCGTGCCCGCGCCACCTGGTTCTCCCGTCAGTCAGATCGACCGATTTCAATTGCTAGACACATATGCAGGCATGACGTTTGAAAACTGGGAGTTTTCATTCGGAAAGCAGAGCTTGTGGTTCGGTCCCGATGCTGGTGGGCCAATGATGTTCAGCGATAACGCGCGGCCGATAACCATGTTCCGGGTGGATCGCGTTTCTCCCTTCAAGTTGCCGAGCATTTTTGGCTATCTCGGCCCCATGCGCATCGAATTGTTCCTCGGTCAGGTTACCGGTCAGAATTTTGTTTTCAAGGTAGGCCCCGGTGTGGTTGGGAGTTGGACGTCTCTGCTGTCTCCTCCGCCCATGATTTCTGGGGAACGCTTCAGCTTTAAGCCTACCCCAAACGTTGAGTTCGGCTTTTCGTTTACAACTCTTTTCGCTGGGCAGGTCGTGCCATTTACAACGCATACCTATCTCAAAAGCATTTTCAGCACTGGGAACACCCCGGCAGGGGAACCAGCAAAGCCAGGGGACCGCCGATCCGGTTTTGACCTCAGCTACCGGCTTCCATGGTTGCGCAACTGGGCAACGTTTTATGCCGATGGGTTTAACGAGGACCAGTTCAGTCCCGTCGCTTATTGGGACCGAGCTGCCTGGATCGGAGGACTTTATATCTCCCATTTTCCAAAAGTTCCTAAGCTCGATTTGCGAATGGAGGGTGTGTATACAGATCTTCCGGTTGGCGGTCTGATCGGCCCGGGTTATTGGTATTTCAACGATACTTATCGCAGCGGTTATACAAACTACGGAAACCTAATCGGGAGTTGGATCGGTCGAGGTGGGCAGGGCGCACAAGCCTGGAGTAACTATTGGTTTAGCCCCAAAAACCGACTTCAGCTCAATTTCCGTCACGAGAAGATCAGTAAAGACTACATTAGCGGTGGCGGTTCTTTGACGGATGCGGGAGTTCTGACTGATTATTGGATGCGACCTAATCTTAAGCTATCCGCTTCGGTCCAATACGAGCGGTGGCTCATCCCCACGATTCAAGTAAATGAGTCGAGGAATGTCGCTGTTAGCGTTGGTGTCTTGTTTCAGCCTCAAAAGTCTTTTCGACAGTCATCCACGGTGCAGGCGCGTTATGGAAAGGAGGGCGATCGTGACTTTTAGTAGTGTGCCGGTTCGCCAGCCTGATCCAGATGTGACGGAGAGCGATTTCTCAAGAACGTCAAGCGCGTTCGAGGCCAGCAAAGCCGGAACGAATTCTATCGCCTACCTTCACCTCCTCTGGGTCAATCGCGATTTCATGATGCGCGCGGGATTCTATGCACTGCTAGCAAGCGTGCTCGTCGCTCTCCTTATTCCTTCGAGATATAAGTCTGTAGCCCGACTGATGCCACCAGACAACCAGTCGGCATCGGGTCTTGCTAGTGCGGTTGCGGCGTTTTCGGGTGGCGGTGGATCGATGTCGGGTGGTGGCGCGGGCCTTTTGGGCGGGATCGCCGGTGAGCTTCTTGGTCTTAAGAGCACGAGCGAAATCTTTGTTGGCATTCTGTCGAGCCGAACCGTTCAGGACAAACTGATCCGGCAATTCGATCTTCAGAGACTTTATTGGGACCGACGCATGGAAGATGCGCGGAAAGATCTGGCCAACCACACCGACATAACCGTTGACCGCAAAAGCCAAATCATCGCGATCACGGTAACGGATCGCGATCCCAGGCGCGCGGCAGCCATGAACCAGGCCTATGTTCAAGAGCTCAATCGTCTTGTCGCAGAGTTGAGCACCTCGTCGGCTCGGCGCGAGCGCATTTTCCTCGAAGAGCGTCTGCAGTCCGTGAGTAAGGATCTGGAATCCGCCGAGAAGGAGTTTAGCCAATTCTCCAGCAAGAACACGGCGATCGACATGAAAGAACAAGCCAAGGCTATGGTCGAAGCGGCCGCAATCCTTCAGGGACAGCTCATCGCTGCCGAGTCCGAACTGGAGGGCCTCCGGCAAATCTACACGGACAGTAATGTGCGCGTCCGTGCCGTGCGAGCGCGGATCGAAGAGTTGAAGCGTCAGCTCGATAAAATCGGTGGTAAAGATGAGGGTTCGACGACGCCCTCAGCGCAATCCGCTGATTCGCTTTACCCCTCGATTCGCAAACTGCCTCTGCTCGGCGTCACCTACGCGGACCTCTATCGCCGCACCAGGGTACAGGAAGCCGTTTTCGAAACCTTGACCAAAGAGTACGAGTTAGCCAAGGTCCAGGAAGTTAAAGAACTTCCCGTTGTGAAGGTTCTCGATGCCCCGCATATTCCGGACAAGAAATCGTTCCCTCCACGCCTGCTCATGGCTGTGCTAGGAACGCTAGTCGGATTAGGTTTAGCAAGCACTTGGCTTTTTGGAAAGACATCCTGGGAACAAACGGATTCCGCCGACCCGCGTAAGGCGCTGGCGCTAGACGTATTTGCCACCATGAAGGCTAGCCTCCCGAAGTTTGCGGGGAACGGCTTGGGTAGTCAGCATGCCGAAGGCGAGTCCTCGGACAGCGTTCGCCTTCGTGAGGATGGAGACGAAGTACCCAAATAGGCTTTGGTCTGTAATGCATTAATGCTGAATGGGTTAGGTCACGTGTGACCTGTAAGTGACGGGGCGGAGCTGTCTCAGACCGATCAAAAGGAAAGCGACGAGAAGAGGAAATCGTTGCCATGCGCGAACACCCGGTTTGGGTAGAGGACCAGACGCAGCGGACCGAGTATTTTGAGCAACGCTGGTACGCCGCCTACACGAGCGCGAATCATGAAAAGCGCGTGGCCGAGCAACTCGGGCAGAGATCGGTCGAGCACTTCCTCCCCACCTACCAGTCGGCGCGTCGCTGGAAAGACCGACAAATGACGCTTAGTCTTCCGCTGTTCCCTGGCTATGTGTTCGTTCGACTGGCACTTCGAGATCGCTTACAAGTGCTGCAGGTGCCAGGGGTGGCGCGTCTCGTAGGATTCAATGGTGCGGCGACGCCGCTCGCCGACGAAGAAATTGAAAGCCTACGGCGCGCACTTGCTGACGGACTGAGAGCGGAGCCCCATCCCTATTTGAAGGTAGGACGTCGGGTGCGGATCACGACCGGACTTCTTTCCGGTCACGAAGGCATCTTGAAGCGTTGGAAGGGCGGTCTGCGAGTAGTGCTAACGATCGAAATGATCGAGCGCTCCATTTCGGTCGAAGTCGACTCTTCTTCTCTAACACCAGTTCATCAAAACAAGCTTGCTAACGCGAGTTCACAGCACTAGAAAGAGGCATCGGACGCGATACCCTGTGAGAAAAACAAAAACAAATTCAACGGAGGGCAAAAATGCAGATTTTTGTTGATTCGGCTAACAAGCAGGAAATCGAAAAATGGCTGCAGCAGGGCATCGTCGATGGATTAACAACGAATCCAAGCATCATGCTTAAGGACGGGGTTTACGACATTGAAGAAGGCGCGCGAAGGTTGTGTGTACTGCTCGGCGACCGGCCAGTTAGCGTCGAGGTGACGACCAATGACCGCAAGGAGATGGTCGAGCAAGCGCGCACCTTCGCGAGGTGGGCACAAAACGTTGTGGTCAAAATCCCAGTGATCAACGAGAATGGCGAATCGTGCCTCGGAGTGATTAGCGCGCTTAACCGCGAAGGCATCCTAGTCAACACCACGGCGATTCTTTCCTTTAACCAGGCGATTCTGGCAGCCAAGGCGGGGGCGACATACATCAGCATATTCGCTGGACGCGTTGCGGACGAAGGCAACGACCCAGCTGTGCTTATCCGCAACGTCCGCCAGTGGCTCGATGTTTGGGACTACACTTCCAAGATCATCGTTGGCAGCATTCGAACTGTGATGGACATTCAGGCCGCGGCACTGGCGGGTGCGCATATCATCACCATTCCTCCTCCGTTCCTGGCCAAGATGGTGGATCACAAGTACACGCGGGAGACTGTCCGGCAGTTTAACCAGGACGCTGAAAAGGCGTTGGCGCAAATTGCGGCCGTCCGTGCGGCCGCCGCTGGCGCAGGAGGAAAAAACGACTGAAAGCCGGCGCAATCCTCAGCGGTCTACCGTGATACCCCGTGAGCCGAACCGATCATTCACAAAGCCCGCCGTTCAATGGGCTTCGCGATGGGACTGGAGGTGCGGACAACCAGCCCAAAACGCCGAGATTGCCCCCCCTGATGCAGGGCTCCGGAATCGCCGTAGCGGGTGGTTTGGTTTCGCAAGCCCTGAAGATGGCGGTTCTGATCTACCTTGCACGGGTTTATGGCGCGAACGAGTTCGGCTCTTTTTCGTTTGCTTACTCAGTCAACGCGTTCCTCTATGTCATCGCGCAATTCGGTCTAGCCACCTACGCCGCCCGCGAGGTGGCCCAAGCCGGTCACTTGGACCCGCGATTGTACCGATCGGTGACCATAATCCGTTTGGCGCTGGCCTTGTGTGGCGCTGCCGTTGCGTTAGCCGTTTTGTCGGTTGTGCCACAAGTTACCCGCGAAGAGTTGTGGCTGGTTGCGGGTTTCGGGCTCACCAATGTGGCGTTGGCTTGCCTGTCGGACTGGGTGTTTCAGGGAATGGGCAAGTTGCAGGGCTGGGCAGCCCTAAACATCACCTGGCAAGGGACATGGCTACTCATTACGCTCGTGGCCGTTCGCGCTCAAGCCCCGATTCGAGCGGCTTCGTTTGCTTACGCTGCGGGTGCGCTCGCGGCATCACTTGCCGGATGGATATGGTGGAGACGCCGGTTGGTGGAGGATGGACGATCTACGGACACGCGCCATTCAGTGCGCCATGTTCTGCGCCAAGGTGCGCATCTGGGCGCCGGGACAATGCTACAGACCTTCCTGGTATGGATCGACATCATTATCGTACGGATGTTGTTGGGGCAGCACGGAGCGGGTCTTTACGCCGCAGGAAACCGCATCGCATTGGGTTTGGCTATGCTTGCAGGGTTTTATATGCAGGGAGCGTTTCCTTTGCTCGCTCGAGCTGCCTTAGAAGACCCGGTAGGTTATAAGCGTTGTTTTCAACAGACATACAACAATCTCAGTTCTATCTTTGTGCCCGGCGCCGTGTGGGGGATCTTCTACGCGCCCGAGATCCTGGATTTACTTTACAAGAGGCCGGAATACTCAGCGAGCGTGCCCGTCTTTGAAGTTTTTCAGGTGGTGCTGATTCTTACCGTATTCGGCGTGGTGTTCTACGGATTCGGAGTACTGCTGGCCTTCCGGCGCGATCGCACGTTTCAACAAGACTTCACGGCGGCATCGGTTGTTTACCTGCTTGCCTGCCCTTTTCTGACCTGGCGCTGGGGAATCACCGGAGCCGCCGTCGCCGCGTTGCTCGCCCAGCTGATCCTCTTCGCTCTCTTCGAGATACAAGTGCGGAGGTTCGTTGTTCCGGGGCACCTTGAGGCGCTTCTGCAACCTTGTCTGCTGGGGCTCGGTGCGACCTTGTTCGCCAGGCTGCTGAGCCTCTCCTTATTTCCCGCTCTGTTTTTCCTGGCACTGGCTTACGGTGTTTTGGCTGTCCGCTATCTGCGGGTGGCGAGCTGGCGGCCCGCGACGGACCATCAGCCTCAAGTCAAGTAGAAGTGCATGTGCTTCGCTGCAAGCCAGCTGGAGATATCGCATGGAATCGAAGAAGAAATTGCGAGCGGCAGTAATAGGATGCGGACAGATTGCGTGGATTCATCTGTCCCACATCACCCGTTTTCAACTCGCTGAGTTAGTGGGCATCTGCGACTTCTACCGGCCTCAGCTTGAGAAGACCGGGCGTGCGTTTGGGGTCAAGAACCTCTACACCAATGCGGCGGAAATGCTGGCCGCAGCCAGACCGGATGTCGTGCATATCGTGACCCCACCGCCGACGCACGCCGACCTAGCGATTCAGGCGATGCGCGCCGCCTGTCACGTACTGGTCGAAAAGCCGATGGCGCTCGCGGTAGGGGAAGCCGACCGTATGATCGCCGTGGCTCGCGAAACCGGCCGAAGCCTCTGCGTCGATCACAATCGTCTCTTCAGCTCTCCAGCCCTCGAGGCGCGCCGCTTGCTTGCCGCCGGTGAGCTGGGCGAACTGGTTTCCGTCGATTTCTTCCAGGGATTCGGCTTGCCACCCCGCATGAAGCTTTCTCAGTTTGACAATCAATGGTTCAGCAAGCTTCCAGGCGGACTGATACAGGACCTTGCGCCGCACTGCCTCTATTGCCTTCTTGAATTCCTCGGGCATCCCGTCTCGTTCCAGGTGTTGACGAAGCGGACAGGCTTGCTGCCGGCAGCCCCAGCCGAGGAAGTGCGTGTGATGATGGAAGGAGAACGGGTTCTGGGAACCGGCTCGATTTCACTCAGCGCGCAACCGTTCATGAATCACCTTACGCTTTACGGATCGAAAGCAACAGCCCGGATCAATATTGATAATTTCACGCTGATCGTCAGAAAGAACCGCTATTCACATCCGCTGTTCAACCGCGTATTTGGAAACATGGAGGAAGGCAGGAGCATTCTCCTCTCGAGCGCCAGGAGCACACTTCGATTCGCAACGGGGAAGCAACCCCGTTATCCGGACATTCTGGAATTGATCGGCCGGTTCTATCGTAGCATTCAGGATGGCGAACCACCCCCGGTAGCGCCCGAGCAAGGCCGGGAAACGGTGCGACTCATTCAGGAAGTGGTGAGGGCGATGCAGGGGCAAGCGGCCGAGCACCCGAACCAGGCGCCTGCTTTTATCGCCGCCAAGCAGGCCTCGGTGCGAATCGTGGTTACTGGAGCAACGGGCTTTCTTGGCAACGCGCTTGTGCGACGACTGCTGTCACGCGGCGAGCGACCACGGGCGCTCGCTCGCCCCAGCATGCGCGTGTCGGGCCTCCAGGAATTGGGAATTGACGTGGTCGTGGGCGACGCGGCGGACATGACCACGGCGCAGACGGCACTGCGCGGAACCGAATTGGTGATCCACTGTGCCGGACGGTTAGGGTCGCAGGGCACTTGGGAAGAATTCCAGCGGGACTCCGTCGAAAGCACGGAAAATGTCCTCCGGCAGGCGCAAGCGGTGGGCGTCAAAAGGGTCATCTACGTAAGCTCGCTCGGGATCTATGGGGTTCCCAACAATGGGAACGGAATCACCGAAGCGAGTCCCTGCGATAGAGAGCCGGACAAGCGTGGTAGCTACTCCCGCGCGAAAATCGAAGCGGAGAAGTTTGTACAGCAGTTCGCCAAGGAAACCGCATTGCCGGTCACGATTTTTCGTCCGGGGATCATCTTTGGCCGCGGCCGCGCTTTGCCGACGGCCCCGCTTCACCCGTCAGCACCTCATTCTTGGTCATTGGCAGCGGCCGCACCCTGCTGGCGCTGAATTACATCGAAAATCTGCTCGACGCTTTTGAGCTGGCGATCGATCGGCAAGAGAGCGCCGGCAGGCAATACAACATCGTGGATGACGAAGAGCTGACGAGCGGGGAATACCACCGCATCCGGGGGCAAATCGATGGCACGCGGGCCGTTTTTGTGCCTTCGTTTCCTTTTCGGCTGGCCGCGCCCGGGATCTTCCTCGTTCCGAGCCGCTTCCGGAGCGGAAAGCTAGCAAGTTTTTCCCCTCATTCCCTGGCCGGGGCGCTGAAGAGTGTTCGATTCGGTACCAAGGCAGTACGGGAAGAGTTGGGATGGCGGCCTAATATTCCACTGGCCGAGGCCATCAAAGCGACCCTCTCCTAATTTGCTCGGAGATGAGAATTTGACTTATAAGCTTAGCTTCCATGAGTGTCGTCAATAATAACGTAGCTTCAAAGCATTGGGTTGCTCTCCACGGCGCTCCCGCGGTGATCTTCTGGATCCTTTTGCTCTCATTACTTCCCCTTGCGGCGTTTTTCGGGGGTACGCCTTGGCTGCTTCTTGGATTCGCAATTGGCATCGCGGTGATCGTCTACCGGCGGCCGCAGGAGGCCCCCGGCGCAGGCATCCTTTTTTTGTTCGGCGCTGCCATCGTGCTGCCCTATGGCTCCCGATTTGATTTCAGGGTGCAGTCGACGGAAATGTACTACTGGGCTGCGGGACTTCTGGTGATCACAGTCGCTGCTATATGGCGTATCGGGCTAAGACGGGTTTTTGCGATACCGCTTTCGGCCAAAGTGTTCCTTGGGATAGCCTTAGTAGCCGCCCTATATGCGGAGGCTCAGGGGGCGGCAACTAGCTATGTGATCCGGCAGTTTTATGGTGTGTTGCTCCTGGTTCTTTATTTCGGCATCGCGCTACAAGTGGGCGATGAGCACCTCCTGCTTCGACGTACGGCAACTTTCGGGGTACTCTGCGCATTCCTTTTCTTTATCTACTACGCGGCAGTGTTTGCGGAATACGGTTTCCACAAAGAGATGGGTTTCAATGGGACGCAAGCATCCTTTCTGGCCGTCATTCTTTTCCTGTCCGCCCTCGAACAAAGGAAGGCCCTTTGGGCTGTCGGGGGACTCATCCTACTTGCTGTTCCGGCGTTGATCTTCATGCGGAAAGACATTTTGACCTTCCTGATGGCATTAGCGATCGGTTACGCAATGAAGTTGAAATCGAAAATGATCCGACTTGTCTGTTTTGCCTTGATCAGCACCATAGCGCTCATCTCCCTTTTCCCACCGGTGACTCAAATCGCCAGCGAAAAGCTAAGAGCATTCGCTGTCATTGACGATATCCTTCCCGCGGGCAGTGAGGATGCCACGTCGTTGTACGAACGTGGTCTTCAATTGGGAGTCGCACTGGCCACGGTGCGAGCGCACCCCTTGCTCGGTGAAGGTCTTGGTAGCGCTTTTCAGTGGGAGAGCCCGACGCTCGGGCTCTTGGAAGTGGGCTATATCGACAACGGTTGGGGCTACCTTCTGCAAAAAATGGGACTCGTCGGAGCTGCCGCCTTCCTCTGGTTTTTGGTTACGGTGTTTAGGAATCTTTCTCAGAGCTCCGTTGCGCTCTCAGCCTGCCTGCTCGCAGCCACGATTGTGACCATGTTTAGCGAGCCCGTGTTCCTGCACTTCACGACGGCGCCGTTCCTAGGGTCTTTTGCTGGACTGCTGGTCAGAAAGGCTTGCTCCGGAAAAGCAGGGGCCCGCTAGGTTCATTTGCGCAGTCTGGGAACTCTTCTGTAGGAGTTTTCGAGACTTCAGCGACTTGCTTCGCGGAGCGGGCCAGAATTGAAGAACGAGGCGAGCACGCTCACGCCGTTTGCCCTGTTGAAGCGGCTGGCTGGCCTAGACGAGGTGCCCGTGATGCGGGCCCTAGGAGGAATCCGCAATGTCGCTCAACCTAACCTATCGAACCTACGCTGCCTTCCGGACGGCCGCGCGTAGGAGCGGGTTTACTCAGCTCGGCGCGGGAAAATCTCTAGCGGACT
>Ga0310909_10003308_pt1 | contig 10114 bp, 5 predicted proteins | sample GREbulkMGT000H_FD_203449 | JGI IMG/M metagenome (GOLD analysis project Ga0310909, IMG submission 203449) | Lab enrichment of tropical soil microbial communities from Luquillo Experimental Forest, Puerto Rico - GRE.bulkMG.T000H | ecosystem: Environmental > Terrestrial > Soil > Tropical forest >... | reverse complement strand
GAGCGGCGGCCGCCGAGCGACCCAAAGCACTCGGCCTCGACATTCTGCTCTTAGAAACGGAAGACGAAAAGGACGACAGGGAATTCGCAGCATCGCTTAAGGCGGCCGGCAACGTCGTCTTGGTAAGCAAGATCAGCAATTCACAAGGGCGCAAGCTGTGGGAGGAACCGTTGCCACTTTTTTCCCGGAACGCCGTAGCCATAGGCCATGCCCAAGCAGTCCTGGGCCCCGACAGCATTTGCCGGAGCGTTCCTGTGCAGGAATTAACCATCGAAGGACCGCGCTGGGCGCTGGCCCTGGAAGTTTCCCGCGTCGCACTGGGAACACCGCTCGAAGATGACGGCCAATTCCTGCGCTTGGGAGGAATTGGAATACCCACCATCGGGGAGACTTCGCAGGTCAAAGTGCCGGGAGTCGAGAGCGAGTCGCCGCGCTTTCTTGCCATCAACTATCGCGGACAGCTTGAGGCGGGAGAGGCGCCTCCACCATTTTTGGCATTCTCGGTAATCGACCTGTTGGAGGGGAGGGCGCACGACCAACTGAGGGGGAAAGCGCTGCTCGTTGGATTTGGCTCCACAGAGATTAGGGACCGGTTACCCACTCCTGTCAGCGGACGGATTCCCATGCCGGGTGTAGAAATCCACGCGAACTTAGTGGATACGATTCTGGCCGGGCGCGGCTTGAAGGCTTGCGGAAGCGCGCCGCAACTCGTCCTGCTGCTAGGCTTCACGCTCATTGCAACTTGGATGGTTTTGCGGTCGCCGGGATGGCGGGGTTTGCTCTCGCTGCTGGCCCTGATCGCTGTTAGCTATCTCGGGAGCTATTTGTTGTTCGCATGGGCGCATCAGTTGCTTGAGTTTGGCCCGTTTCTCTGCGCTGGTGTCCTGGCTGGGCCGGTAGCGCAGTTGCAGAATCTTATTTCGTTGGACGTAAGGGTTACCCAAGGGCTTCGCCAATTGCAAATGGCTCTGAGACAGACGACACCCGACAAGCCACGCCATGTCTCCGCGGCTTTGCGTTCGGAAATGAAGCCGCCCCTCGGAGATCTGCATTGGAAAGTCAATTTGTTGCAGGAACTGCAGACTGAGCTCACTTCTCTTTATGCGTTTGACGAAACGTTGTTGAATGCGATCGGGGACGGTCTGGCCGTTTTTGCCTCGGACCATCGACTAGTCTTTTGCAATCCGCGGTGGCAAAGCTTTTGCGCGCGGCAAAACTGGAATCCCTCGGCTAACCTTGATGAGCTGACGTCTACGCTCAACGAGTCAACCGGTTCGAAATTACGCGACTCCTTGGCGCAGCCCGGCGGGCAGTTTGATTCCGAGGTGCACTGTGGCGATAGCCTCTTTCAGTTGCGGGCCATGAGGCTGCCCTCTACGCCGGAAACGAATCCGGCTGGATTGACGTTGCTGGTCGTGACCGATTTAACTGCTCGGATGGAACGGGACCGAGCAAGAGCGGAGGCCCTCAGCTTTGTGACTCACGAGCTGCGCACGCCGCTGGTTTCTATCCAAGGGTTCGCTGAATACCTGTTGCGGTATCCCGGGCAGGCCGCCAGCAACGAAGCGGCGGCCACCATTTTTAGGGAATCGGGGCGCTTGGTAGCGGTGATCAACACATACCTGGATGTGCTTCGACTCGAAGCGGGTTCGCGGCCCCTCCGGCGGGAGAGCTTCGACGTCAGGGATACCGTGAATCAGGTGAAAAAGGTGCTTCAACCGTTGGCGGAAGCCTCGAAGATCCTCGTTACGACCGAGATCGCTTCCGACCTACCTGCCCTCGAAGGCGATCCGCACTTGATTGCTGGGGCCCTTGTTAACCTCTTAGGCAATGCCCTCAAGTATACGGCGCATGGAAAAGAGGTCAAACTTCGCGTGCTGGCCGAGCGTAATATGATCGTAATGGAGGTTTGGAACCCGGGTCCTGTCATTCCGCCTCGCGAACTAGAGCGCCTCTTTGAACCGTTTTACCGAGGACCAGAGCGGGAAGGCGCGACTCCCGGCTGGGGCCTCGGCCTAGCCTTCGTCAAGCGCATCGCCGAGCAGCACGGAGGCAAAGTAGAGGCCAGTAGTGAACCAGAATTGGGTACACTTTTTCGAGTACATTTGCCAACAAGCGGGTTCTATTCAGTGAGGAACTACAATGAAACTGCGTGCTTGCATTAACTCCGCAATTTTCGTGGTTCTGTTTTCGTCGATGCTCGGTCGGGCAACGGCTCAAGAGCCAACGACCGTTCCAGCAAACGCACCACTCGCGGGGGCAACGATTTCCGAGTGGAAGGGCAAGATCCATGTGAGCCTGCCCGGCCAGCCCCCGTCGGTTCCCGCAATCGGCGAGACACTCCCCCCGGGTACGGTTCTCGAAACGGGTGGCGGAAAGCTTTTGCTGCAACTCGCCGACGGGAGTCAGGTGCTAATCCGCGCGCACACGCGCTTGACGGTAGAGCAACCCGCGCCGACCGACCGCGGTTATTTCCAACTGCTGCTGGGGCGCATACGGGCTATCATCACGAAACGTACGGGTGGCGCTCCGCCCTTTGAACTTGGCACTCCCAGCGCGGTCATTGCCGTTCGCGGCACGCAATTCGAAGTGGGGGTCAATCAGCGGCAAGAGACGGACGTAGATGTCTCCGAGGGTGTGGTCGAGGTAACGGGACGCCGTTCTGGCACATCCGTTTTGGTGCACGCAGGGTATTCCACACGAGTTGGTATGGATACACCTCCCGAAATGCCCGGGCCGACTGCGATGCATTCGAAGGCTGCAAACGGCAACGGTAACGGCAATCAAGGATCTGGGGCTGCCAAAGCAAATCAGCTGGCGCACGCAAAAGGAAAGCCTTGAGCGGAATCGACTCTAAGCATGTAATCGCAATAAGCCCTTCATAGCGAATGAGCAAACAGCTAAGCACCGCCCATTGGCGTCACTCGCCCTGTAATCATTCACGTCGCGACCCGTAACTTACCCACCCCGTTGTGTGTTGAGCTCGCCCAGATTTTTGATCCAGCAACGTTTCATGACTCGTTGAGCAGAAGGCACTTATAGAAAGATCAAACTGGTCCGAGGCTTGCATAACCTGCAGCTTAAGTGGGGCGCTGACCGAGGCTCTGGCGAAGAGCGGAGTAAAGGTGAGCGATCTTGCGGACACTTGCAAACCCTTCAAGACCCTAGGCCAGTGCATCGCGGCTCTTCACATCAACCACAAATTTCCTAGCTGCGGTCTTAGCGACCTTTCGGCCGCCAAGAGCCTCGGTGCCGGCATTCAGGCATGCCGTCCGGAAGCCGACGCGAAGGCGGAGGCCCGCAGCGCGACGAAGCAGGCCAAGCAGGACATCAAGGAAGCGAACTCGTAAACGCCAAGCCTTGGCAGATGCGCTACGAGAGCGGATACTCGCGGCGCGATTGCAGGGTTCGGGCCGTTCCGCTGACGGGAGCGGACCGAACGCGAGGCCAGGCTTATTCAGCGCATTTCTTGATAGGCGCATGCAGATGGGCCAGGTTCTTCCAATTCAGAAGTGGTATCGGACGGAAACCTGCAATTGGCGTGGTGGATTCGCGGCGTTGGCGTGGCCGAAGAATGGTGAGGTTAGCGTGCCGACGTAGTTCTTGAAATTCGTATGGTTTAACACATTGAAGGCGTCCACTGCGAATTCCAATTGAGATATGCTGCCCTCGCCACTTGTCGTGCTGGGGCGTGACGACCCAGCTTCGCGATCGGCTTCGGCAAAAACAGGCTTGACGTCTTCCGTTCTGCGGAAGGTGAAGCGCTTTGACAGGCGTAAGTCGACACTGGCGTAGCCCGGCCCGTTTCCGGTATTTCGTCCGACTCCCGGGGGGCGAGCGGTAGGTGTCAAGTCACCGTTGTTGAGGTAGCCAGTGGTGATATTAAAGGGGATCCCAGAACTCAGATTGACGACGGTTCCAGCTCGGAAGCCTCGATGGAAACGATACGTTGCGATGAGGTTGAGACGGTGGCGGCGGTCGTAGTCTGCGCGGCCGTATTCGGGACCCAAGTCGTAATTGTTGGCGGGCAGGGATGCGTATCCACTGGTGTCATCCATCGCCTTTGAATAGATATACTGGGTGAGGAGGTCCACTCTGTTTCGGAGCGATGTCTGCAAGGACATAGTAAGACTGGTGCTTCGCGATCTCCCCGAGGATTCAAATTGATCGATATTGACAAAATTGGGGTCAGGTATCGCGCCGGTCCCTGGCAACGGCGCATTCACGTTGCGAGTGCGATAGAGCCTCACGCCCCGCACCAGGGTGTAATCGACCGCCAGTAAGTGGCGACCTTTACCGAGTTTGCGTTCGACTCCGATGCTGGCCTGCATCAGATAAGGAGTCCGGATGCCCGGATCAAACTGCAGGACACTCGGGAGCGGCGGCGATGACGGGGCAAAGGGAAGCGGGTACCCGGGATTCTGCAACACGACTTGGTGGCCGTATGTGCCATTGTAAAGTGTGGCCTCTTTCTCCATGACGTCAGCTTGACGGTCATAGAAAATTCCGAATCCTCCGCGTAAGACAATCGGGCCCAGCTGCGGGGCATAAGCAAAGGCCACGCGGGGTGCCAGACTACGGTAGTAATCCAGGTTCGACTGCCATTCGTAACGCAAACCGAGGGACAGCGAGAAAGAGGGGCGGACTTGCATTTCGTCCTGGAAGAAGGTGTTGTACTCCCTTTGCGCGAATGAGATCCGGGGGTTGCCTTGGTTCATGGTGAAGAGCTCAGGTTGGCTAGCCGAATAGGCCGCCAGGCTGGCGAAGGTGAACGTGCCACCAAAGTTCGAACTATCCGTCACGTGGAAGAATCGATGCCGTGCCCCTCCCCCAAAGAGAATGGTCTGTTTTCCCCAAATTACAGAGGCAACATCCTGAACAGTTGCTGCCTTTTCCTCTTCTTGTTGAGCAATTTGGGCTCCGCCTGAGTTGAAAGCTCCCAAGACAATGATGGCTTGCTGGTTTGAAACACTCGTAGTCTGCTGGGGCTCGTCTTTGTAGCTTAGGCGCAGATCATTGAGAAAACGGGAAGAGAAGATCGCGCGCTCGAATACTTTCGCTTCATTTTCGTGAATGGAAAAATCGGTTGCTCGTTCGGGAAGATCGAATGAGTGTATTCCCAGATTTTGCTGAGCTTTGTTCTTGAATTTGTAGATAAGCGTAAGGGTATGTTTCGGGGTCAGGTCCCACTCGAACCGGCCGAAAAGCCGGGTATTGTGCTCGGGAACATCGACATTGTCTACCAGCAAGCCGGCAGGAGTGGAAGCGTGGACGATGCTGATATCGTCGCTTGTGAAATAACGGCCCGCCAGGAGCAACCGTGCTTTCGGGCCTAGTGGTCCGTCGAGTTCGGCTTCCGCGATTTCCCGCTGTGACGGCGGTTGCACCAGGGCAAAGGCATTGCGCGCATCCATCGCGGAATTCCGCGCCAGAAACGTTATGTTGCCATGGTAATCCCGAACATTTCCTTTTCGCGTAAATATTTCTATCCGGCCCCGTCCTGGCCGTGCAAATTCAGCCGAATAGGGGCTTTTATTCACAACGACTCTCTTGATGCTCGTTAGAGGTACTTCGAGAGCGCTCGATTCCACACCATCGACCAGGATCATGGGACCCAGCGTGCCGGTGGCCGCCGGATTCAAGAACAGAGAAGGAACAGCCAGGGGATCGGCTTCTTTGGCAGGAAGATTTTCCATCCAATGGCGGTCCAACTCAACGACATCGGCATTTTGCGACGCCAATGGTATCGGGTTCTCTTTTGCAGAAACCTTCACACTCTGGACATCTGAGGCAACCTCGAGAGTAACCCGGACGGGGCTTTCAACACGATCGGACACGTAGAGTATGACGTTGACGAGGAGCTCTGCGGTATTAAAACCCCGCTTTGTCACCACCAGGGCATACTCGCCCAAAGGGAGGCCTGCGAATTGAAAATGACCTTCCTCATCGGAACTTGCGAGGAGTTCCTGGCCAGTCGATTGGTTCCGCAGTTTTACGTTTGCTCCGGGCACCAGCTCTCCCGACGAATCTTCAACGATGCCTTGTACCGATCCGGTGCTCTGGGCATAGGCAAGGCTTGCCAGCACCGTCGAGAGAACCGCCACGATAACAAAGGTCCTGCGTGCCAGAGATTGAAATTGGGCCTGGCTTATGCCCCTTGGGCGCACCGCCAGACCATAAGCGGGGCGCGGGGTCTGCGTGGGACCAATTGATCTCAGAAGTGTACCGTGCATGCCACCCTCTCCCGACGTGCGTAGTATTCGCGATACCAGCGCACGAATTTTGGCAATCCTTCCTCAACGGGAGTGGTGGGCCGGAATCCCGTAGCTTGATACAGGTCGTCCATCCGGGCGCATGTCGAAATGACATCCCCGGGCTGCATCGGCAGAAATGTCTTGCGAGCCTCGATGCCGAGGGCGCGCTCGATAATCTCGATAAACTTGAGCAATTCGACAGGCTGGTGATTCCCCAGGTTGTAGATCTTGTAGCGGGCATCGCTAAGAACCGCGCCAGCACTCTCTTCGAGGGCGCTTCGCTGCGGAGGCCGATCCATCACGCGGATGACCGCCTCTACGACATCATCGACATAGGTGAAGTCCCGCTGCATCTGACCGTGGTTGTAAATCTCGAGAGGTTCACCGCGAACGATCGCGTCGGTGAACTTGAAATAGCTCATGTCCGGGCGACCCCATGGCCCGTATACGGTGAAGAACCGCAGACCGGTCACCGGCACACCAAAGAGATGACTATAAGTGTGGGCGATTAACTCGTTGGACTTCTTCGTTGCGGCATACAGAGAAATCGGATGGTCAACACTGTCATCTTCCGAGAAGGGTACCTTGCGGTTGGCTCCGTAAACGGAACTGGACGAGGCGAATAGAAAGTGGCGCAGACTTGCGACTCGCGCGCCGGCCTCCATCAGATTGACAAAGCCCACGATATTACTATTCACGTAGGCGAGCGGATTCTCCAAGGAGTAGCGCACCCCGGGTTGGGCCGCAAGATTTACAATCACTTCCGGAGCGAAATCCGAAATGCAACCGCACAGGTCCTCACCGTCGGCCAGATCCAACCGATCAAACATGAATCGGGATGTTTGCGGGAGCTGTGCCAAGCGGGCTTTTTTCAGATTCACATCATAGTAATCATTAAGATTGTCGATGCCCAGAACGTAACAGCCCTCATCTAGCAAACGCTTCGTCAGGTGAAACCCAATGAAGCCTGCCGTCCCCGTAACCAAGACTCTCATAACCTACACTCCCACCAGGGCTGGGCTTGGTTTCGAAATGTTCATTGCTTGCAATGATGGAGGTGCCCCGCTTCCGGGGCGATGTACGAAAGTAATCTCGAGTGGACGCAGATCCAGAGATTTGGCAGCGCTACCTGAAATGCGAAGTTGCTGCCGGAGAATCCCCCGCAGAATCAGGGGTGGACCAAGGATCGCTATTTGTTTGAGTTGGCCCCCAGAATCGTGGTGAAGCAACCGGTCCACCTCGGTGTCCGGTGGAAGCTCGGAAACCACTGTGCAGGAATCACCGGCGGAGGAAAATAGCTCACTCGCCACGATGCGCGCGGCCGGACTCGCGACGAGCCAACCGTCAATAGCCACACCCTTCAGTGTTGTGCCAAGCCGCTCGATGGCTGCAGGCTCAGCATCGTCGACACGCACCAAAAGTAGGCGCGTCCCCTGCCGCCCTTCCTTGAGCTTCGGAAGCCGCTCGCCGAGATGGGCTGTGTCATTGAGAAGATCTAGCCTGGCCTGACGCGAATGCGGCGAAAAGCGAAGCCGGCTAAGCCCGCAGTTGGATTGCTGGAAACTGTGGAAGTGCGCCGGACCAAGACCAAGAGCGGAAGTGACAAGCGCACGGATGGTTCCACCATGCGTCACCAGCAGAATGGATTTGCCGGAGTAGGTCGTGAGCAGATCGTTCCAAAGCGAGCGCACGCGAGCGTAAAGGTTGCGCACCGGGAATTGCACTTCGGTATCGGTCAACCGCATGCGGAACGTTTCCGGGCGGAGACGCCAATCGTGGTATTGTTCTGGAAGGCGACGGCGTATTTCTTGCAGGGGCATACCTTCCCAGTAGTAAAGTTCGATTTCCCGTAACCGGGAATCGGTTTCGAATGCGACCGCGCGGTCATGTGCACGAATCGCTTTCAGCAGCTCCCCGGCCGTGTCCCCTGCGCGGCGCAACGGGCTAGCAACGACGGCTTGAATCCCCTCCAAATCAAGCCGCTCTCCACTCAGACGAGCCCCTTCGCGCCCCTGTGGCGTCAGTTCGGGTTCATCGCAACATCCCTGGCAGCGGTGTTGGAGGTTGAAAGTGCTTGCGCCATGACGCAAAAACCAAACACGAGTCTCAGGCGTTGGAGGCACAGGCCACCTCCCCGCCCAGGGTTCCAAACTTGCGCCGGCGAACCATCGCGGCATACTCGCGGTCCAGAGTCATGAGGCTCTGGTGGGTGCCGGATTCCACGATTCGGCCGTCCATGAGAAAGAAGATGGAATCCGCTTCTTGCGCGGCTTGAAGATCGTGAGTGATGAGCACCGTCGTGGAACCTCTGCTCAGGCTATCCAGGGCCGCCGAAACTTCCCGTTCGTTCTTGCGGTCCAACCCTGTTGTGGGCTCATCCAGGATGATGACGGGAGCTTTGCGGATGGCGGCACGCGCGATCGCGATGCGTTGGCGCTGACCACCCGACAGAGTGGCGCCCCGCTCGCCAAGCACGGTGTCGTAATGCTTCGGCATTTGCACAATGAAGTCGTGAGCATTTGCAATTCGCGCAGCTTGAATGACTTCCTGAGGACTACTATGGGTCTTGCCCAAGGCAATGTTGTCCCGCACACTCAGCGCAAACAGCGGGCTATCCTGCATCACGATGCTGATCTGGGAACGCAGGGACTCCAGGGTGTACGTACGGATATCCCGGCCATCAATCAGAATTCTGCCCTCACAAGGATCATGAAGGCGCAGCAAGAGGCTCGCGATAGTGGACTTGCCGCTGCCCGAAGGGCCCGTCAGTACCGCCTTTTGCCCCGGTTTCACTTCAAAGCTTACATTGCGGAGCGCCCCTCTGTGTGGCTCGTATTCGAAAGACACGTTCTCGAAACGGATGTGTCCCTTAAACGGCGGCGCGACCATCGCATCCGCTTCATCCTTGATTTCAAGAGGCGTGCCCAGCAGGCCGAGAATCCGGTCTCCGGATGCAAGTGCGCGCGCGATTTGCCCCAAATATTTCGCCAGTTGACGTATGGGCTTAAAACCCGTCCGCAGATAGTTGGTAAACACGATGAGGTCGCCCGGCGTGAGTTGACCGTCAAACACGTTCCGGACTCCAAACCACAGCACTACTGCCGTAGTCGAAGTAGCCAGCAGATCGATGACGCGCTCTAGCCCCGCAGAGAGCTGCTGTGCCTTATTGCCTGCCTGAAAGCTCCTGCGGTTGGCAACGGAGAAGATGTCCATGAATCGGGACTGCAGCGACAGAGCCTGTACGATGCGAATGGATCCGATGGTTTCTGCTGTCGCCGTTGCCACCGATCCTTCCCGACGGCGCTGCTCCCGAGCTACGTCCTTGATGCGCCCCATGAGCCGGTCAACTGCCAGAAAGAACACCGGAAACACAACGGCCACGATGCAACCCAGTTTCCAATTCATCCACAGCATCACTCCCAGCATCGCGGTGAGGGTCAACACGTTGACGAGGAAAGGCAGAAGCGAAGAGACCGTCACTTCGCGCATGCGATCCACGTCGTAAGTCACGTGGGTAATCAGGTCCCCCGTCCTGTTGCGTCCGTGAAACGAGACCGACAAATCGGCAAGGTGCCGAAAGAGGTTCCCGCGAATGTCCGCCAGTATGCGCGAAGCCGCCACACCCATGGTCACGGTGCTTACGTACTCGAAAGTTGCCGCAAGCCCGGTTATTACCACCATGCTCGCAGTAAATATCGCCACTTGCAGTTCGGGCGACAAACTCTGCAGCAGCGCCAAGGACAGCCCGTGCTTGTGGCCCAAAAAAAGGGCGTTATAGATGAATTTGAGTGGCCACGGTTCGAGCAGACGCAAGACCACACCACCAAGCACTGCGGCGGCGGATATCCAGATTAACTGCC
>Ga0310909_10003298_pt1 | contig 10131 bp, 7 predicted proteins | sample GREbulkMGT000H_FD_203449 | JGI IMG/M metagenome (GOLD analysis project Ga0310909, IMG submission 203449) | Lab enrichment of tropical soil microbial communities from Luquillo Experimental Forest, Puerto Rico - GRE.bulkMG.T000H | ecosystem: Environmental > Terrestrial > Soil > Tropical forest >... | reverse complement strand
TGGACCGGCAAACGGTGAGCCACTCGCTGCCAATGCCGAGCGTTATCGACCGCTGATCGTGCAAGAGATCGATCATTCTCTCGCGGGAGCCCACGCGGTGCGGGCCGACAACATCGAAGCGGCGAAAAATGCCTGGATCGAGTCACGAACCGGCTGGGAGCGCGCGGAAGTTTTCACTAGCGGCTTCACTGAGCTCGACCGTGAAATCGACGCCTGGTCGAACGCGGTAACGGGATTTCACACGATCGAGGCTAAGCTGTTTGGAGCCGGCCGGGTTGATCTCCAATCCGAAACTGATGCGCTAATATTCCACCCGACCGATCTCCAAACGAAGATCCGCGACACAACACTGACCGCACAAGGTCTGATCGAAGGGACCGCCAAGCTGGCCTATGAAATCGGCGAGAGCAAGGCGGATGGCGGAGAACCCCGCTTCAGCGGCACCTCGCTCGATGACGTGCGCAACAACGTCGACGGTATTGAGTTCGTCATCCGCATAGTGTTCGCCGATGCGGTTGCGGCAGCCGATCCCAAGTTGGCCGGTGAGCTGCGCTCAGAAATCGCCCAGCTGCAGGCTATGCTGCGGGTTCCGGCTCTGGCGCGTATAGACGCTCGGGAGCTGCGCGGCAAAAGCGAGCAATTGATCATTGGGTTCCAAACGACAGCTCCCCTTCTCGGGCTCACCCGGCCTTCACTGCAGGATCTGATACAGTAATGAATTGGCTGCTGACGGCGCTGGTCTGCGGCCTCACCTTGCTGATAGCTCCGGCCCGCGCGTTCCCAGTTCACGGCAATCAGACCGTGCTGCCGGTCGGGAGCGAGCTCAATGAGGATGCTCTGGACCGACCGCGCGAAGTTTTTCATACCGAGGCCCTTGGCGGACGTAAATCCTATCTTGTGAACCTAGGCGACTTGGCCTTCAGCTCGCCCATGCTGCTAGGCGGCCTCGCCCGGCAAGCGCAGATCAGCTGCAGCACCTGCCATGTTCAGGGCGCGTCCAACCCAAAGTTCTACGTCCCTGGCCTGTCAACCCGGCCGGGTAACTTCGTCACGACCGGAGCTCTGTTCAACGCCAAGGCGAATAATCGGCTGCTCGATCCGGTCACGATACCGAGCCTGCGAGGTGCACGTTTCCTAGCCCCCTATGGCCATGATGGAAGGATGGCGTCATTACGCGATTTCGTTCGCAACGTCATTGTCAGCGAATTTGCCGGTCCCGAGCCGTCAGCTGCGATCGTCGATGCACTGGTCGCCTATATTCAGGACATAGATTTTCTGTCAAATCCGAACCTCGGCCCCGGAGGACGGCTGACGCCACAAACCAGCGACGCGGCGAAGCGCGGCGAGGCGCTGTTCGCAAAACCGTTTCCGGGACAGCCGAGCCTCAGCTGTGCCGCCTGCCATGTCCCGTCCGGCGCGTTCGTCGACCATCTACAGCATGATGTCGGTTCTGGCGGGTTCTTTAAGACACCGACCCTGCTCAATGCGAATTTCAATGGCCCGTATTTCCATGATGGCCGGTACGACAGCTATGAACGCGTGCTGGAGCATTTCGACCGTGTCTTTGCTTTGGGTCTAAGCGGCTCCGATCAGACTGATTTGGTCGCCTATCTGAAGGCGATCGGCGATGGGCTGCAGCCCTATCAACCCGACGCCGCTCTGCTGCGGCTCTCGGAGGTTATGGACTTCGCGAGCGTCCTCAGCACGGCGATACCGGCCCGTGATGTCGAGATTATCAATCTTGTCGTCGAAACCGTCGGTGACGAACTTCGCGAGCTGACCGAAGCCTTCCCGCCACCCAAAGACACCAATGTCGCGGGTGGCCAGAAGGAACGGCGGAACGCCAGAACTGCATTGAAAGACCTAGTCCTATGCTTGCGGAGCCTCGGGCTCGCCGCCGCCGCCGGTCGCTTCGATGAAGCAACCGATGAATATGTCAATTTCCGTAGGCTGACGACCTCAACGGTACCGGTAGCACTGCAGAACGCCGAACCATGGTCATTATTCGACCCCGCCATCCATGACGCGCATTACGCCGCGCTGCGTCAACTGTACGCTGTCGCCAACGACGCCTCGCGATGAGGCATGACGCGAGGGCCGCTGAGCACAGGCCCGCTGTCGCGGTATCGGCGCAATCGCCGACCCGTCCACACACAATTGGAAGAACGGGCAGCGCCACCGGAGCGGCGGCGCTGCCAGTAGCGGGTTACTCGGCGGCGGCAAGCGTCGGGGTTTGCGCTGCGGCGAGCACCGCGGCGGCTTCTTTGGCGACGCGGGTGCCCTCAAAGAAATGCGGGTTCTGCGTGCCCCACAGCTTGACCGCGTTCGAGAAGGTGAAGGCGCGGAAGTCGTCCGCGGTGATGTGGCCGTCTTCGACCAATTCATAGGCCTCGGGTAATGGGTGGCGCATGTCGATCACGTCAAAATGCCCGATATCCGAGCTGAAGATCGCATTCAGCTTTGCTCCGAACGGGTTACTGCGGCCAAACGCGACCGCGTTCATGCGGTCGTCGGCCTCGCAGCCGAAATAATAGGGCTTGGCGTAGAGATCGACCCAGTCTTCCTTCTTGGTGATCCGGCAGGCCGAGAAGTCGTCGATATTCTCGACATTGCCGGTCAGATAGGCCTGTTCGGGGTCGGGCAGCCCGTTGCGCTCGCGCAAGGCCGCGGCGATATCGCTGTAGCCGTATTTCTCGACCAGGCTCATCAATTTGGCGCGGTCGAGCTTGTCCGGGTGCATGCGCTCCAATGCCTTGGCGCTGCGCCGCTCCCAATGCTCGATCAGATCGCCGAAGAGTTGGCTGGCCCAGCCGACGCCGCCTTCGAGGAACGCAAAGCGCAATTCCGGGAAGCGCCTTGTGACGCCGCCTAAGAAGATCGCCTTGGCGGTCGCGTGTCCGGCCGCGGCAAAGTGGCCGATATGGCTGTAGGTAAAATTGGTCGGCGACAGACGCAGGCCCTGGTTGAGGCTGGCGCTGTGGAAGGTCGGCGCGATGCCCAGCTCCACGCACTTCTGCCAGACCGCGTCGTAGTCGTAATCGCTGTCGATCCCGAGCACGTCATACCACACCGCAAAGCGTGCAGTGTCGGGGTCGTTGGTCGCGGCCGCCGGTACTTTGCGGGCCATGTTGCTGCCGAACATGCCGACCTTCGAGCCCAACTGCTTCGTCACGAATTCGAGCTCGGCGATCGCTTCGTCGGGGGTGTGCATTGGGATGATCGCGGCCGGCGTCATGCGGTCGCCGAGACCGCTGAAATAATCGGCCGAAACGATGTTGTAGGCGCGGATCACGGCGCGGCGGGTGGCGTCGTCCTGGATGCGCGGAAAACGTAGCCCGGCCGTGGGGTAAACGATGACGAAATCGAGACCCAGCTCATCGAGGCGATCGTACAGCAGCTTCGGCATCATCGCTGTGGCGCGATCGAGCGTGTTTTCCGCTTGGCGGCTCCAGAACGCCGACTGACCAATGCGCTTTTCCCGGCGCTCGGCGACTGTCATCTTGAGCGCCTCGCGAGTCACCCCCATCGCCTTCAGAAAGCCGTCTGCGGCAAGATCGCCGCCGACCTTGCGCATTTTCTCACTGAACACCGGATCGTATTCGACCCAATGCCCGTCACCGTCGACGATCGGATGGTCGATTTTCGACCGGACCTGTTCAGGAGTCATGTGCGCACTCATGGCCTTCTCCGGATAAGTTAGCAATCTCAGCGCTATCGATTGTGCGGTCACCGCAAGCGCTGCGCCAGAACAGATCGGCCCGGAGCATTGCGCTCAGCGCACGGCCACCCCTCGTCTGCGCAGGGTCCGGACAATATGCCGGTAAGCGCCGCCGGCCAGGTGATCAGGCGGCCCGCCGGAGTTCGCACAGGTAGGAGCGGTGTGACGCGGTGCCGCTCACCTGATCGCGCGCCGAGGTGCCGATGAGCAAGTTGTAATTGGCGCTCATCGGCCCGAACGGATCGTAGCCCGGCGCGCCGATCTCACTACAGCTCTGCCACCAGCCGTGCTCGCCGACGACAACGCGCGGATCGAGTCTGTCATAGAGCCGGGCGCGTGCCCGGATACTGCCGTCCGGTGTCTCGACCGTCACCCAGTCGCCATTGGCGATCCCGCGCGTTTGTGCCGCGACGGGATGGAGCTCGACCTGCGGATGCGGGGCCCGCTTGCGCAGGCTCGGCAGCGCGCGGTGCTGTGTCTGGCAGAACAGGCTCGATTTTGCGCTGGTCAGGATCAGTGGAAAGCACGCCGCGAAATCCGGCCGTGCCACGGGGCCGATCTGCGGCTCCTCGAAATCCGGCAATGGCGCATAGCCGTGCTCGAGAAAAGTCTGTGAATAAAGTTCGACCTTGCGCGAGGGCGTGGCGAACCCGCGGGGTGCCCCACTCGCGCCCAATTCGGCATGTTTGCTGTGGCGGGTCTCGAGCGGTACCCGCACCCCGGCGGGAGCAGCGCGCAACTGCTCCAGACCGACGCCGCTCGGCGCGAGCTGATGGCGGTAGGCGGCATCAATGGCGCCATTCCAGAACTGCGCACCGAGACCGAGCCGGCTGGCGAGATCGAAGATGATCTCGGTATCGGGACGGGCTTCGCCGCGCGCCGGCACGACCGCCGGCCGCAGCTGAATCAGTGATTGCGCCTCGGTGCTGATATCGAAACCGATCTTGAGCGCCTCCCGCTCGAAACACGACGCAACCGGCAGTACCACATCGGCGAGTTCCGCCGTCGGGTTCATGAACAGGTCGCCATGAGCGTAAAATTCCAGTGCGGCGAGCGCCTCACGCCCGCGTCTGCCATCGGCGTGCGCCATCAACATGTTGGCGCCGAACCCGATCACGGTGCGCACCGGATAGGGTTGCCCTTGTAAAATGGCGCGGTAGAGATCGCGGGTCGTGATGTACCCCCAGCGCGCCGGGCCGAGCGGCCGTTCTGCCAAGCCCAAGGTCGGGGCCATGCGCTGCGACGAAGGGAGGTCGTGCCCAGTGACCGACGCGGCGGGCGGCGCCGCCAGAAGCACGTTGCCGCCGGGCCGGTCGAAGCTGCCGGTAAGGGCGTAGAGCAGCGACATTGCGCGCGCCGTCTGCGTGACGTTGGCGTGCTGCTCGTGGCCGCTCCAGGCATAATAGGACACCGGCCGGGAGTGCCAGATCAGGCGCGCGGCTTCTTCGACCTCGTGTCGGGGGATCCAGCAGATCGCTTCGACCGCCTCGGGTGAGTAGTGCCGGCAAAGCCGAGTATAGAGCTCGAAGGCCGGGTGGCAGATCACCTCGCCGTCTCTCGTGGTGAGGCGATATTCGCCGTCGAGCGCGAGACTTGCACTGTCGCCGTCGTAGCGGCCATCAGAGGGGTCGTAAGCCACCAGCCGGCCGGCGCTCGCATCCCAAGCGAAAGCGTGGTGCGCATCGCCATCCGGCGCAAGATCGGCCTCGCTTAGCAGGCGGCCCGTGTCGGAGCGCACCAGGAGCGGGCCGTTGCTCCAGTCGCGGATGAAGTCGCGGTCATACCAGCCGCGCTCGATCATCGCATTGGCGACACCCAGTGCGAGAGCGCCGTCGGTGCCGGGTCGTACCCTCAGCCACAGATCGGCCTTGCCGGCGAGACCGACATGCCGCGGATCGACAACGATGAGGCGCATGCCGCGCTTCATTGCCTCGACGGCGGCCGTGGCGTGGGTGATGCGGGTAAAGCTGGGATTGTAGCCCCAGAGGATCAGCACGCCGGTATTGGCAATATCCGGCATGGCGCCACCGCCGCCACCCGAGCTGACGCTGCCGACGCCATAGGTATAGCGGGTAGCAAAGGAACGCCCCCAACCGCACACATCGAGGCTGATGGCGGCGTTTGGGGTGCCGAAAGCATTCGCCAGCCGCTGAATGAAGCCGCTGGAATCGGCGATCGCCGTCGTCGACGCTGAAGACGATGTGAACGCGACCGATTGCGGCCCGTCCCGTTCGGCGGTCCGGCGCATCGCAGCCGCTGTGAGGTCCAGCGCCTCGTCCCAGCCGATCCGTTCCCAACCCGGGTCGGGATCGCCCTTCGGCCGAGTGCGGCGCAGCGGGTGCGTCAACCGCTCGGGATGATAAACAAGTTCCGGTGCGGCGCGTCCCTTGGCGCACAGCGCTTGCCCCGTCGGATGTCCCGGATCGGGTTCGAGCCGCGTGAAGCGGCCAGCTTCCACCACCGCGACCGAGCCGCATCTGGCGATGCACAGCCCGCAATAACCGTGGACACGCTGTGTATTAGTTGAGTCAGCCATGCCAAACGGCTCCCGTCATCAATTCCTGTCCAGTCGGCCGGCAGCTCGATCGTCGCCCTCCGGCATTGCAATACCCTACACGAAAGCACGGGTCGAAGCGGAAGCTGCGATGTCGATCAAAGCGACCTGAGATCGGACCCGCAGCCCCGTTTCGGGCTCAGGCTCAATTGTGATTTTTAAAACGGGAAGCTGCTGGCGTTCGCGTAAAGGGTTCGGTATTTGGCTCAGAAGCCGAAGCTTGCCTCCGCATGACCGACAGCTGATATAGTGACAGGGGAGGTCGGCGGCGGACAGGTCCCTCGCCAACCCGGTCAGGTCCGGAAGGAAGCAGCCGTAACGAGTCCCGATCTGGGTCGTCCGTCCGGTCTCCCTTATCTCGACACGGTTTTGGTGATGAGCGATTCGGCGGCAGCGTATCGCGTTCTCGCCCGCAAATATCGGCCTTCGACTTTTGCCGAGCTCATCGGGCAGGAGGCGATGGTCCGCACCTTGTCGAACGCGATCACGACCGGGCGGATCGCCCATGCCTTCATTTTGACCGGGGTGCGCGGCGTCGGCAAGACGACAACCGCCCGGATCCTCGCGCGAGCCCTTAATTGCGTCGGACCTGACGGCTCGGGTGGACCGACTGTGGAGCCGTGCGGCCGGTGCGTGCACTGCGTCGCGATTGGCGAGGACCGCCATGTCGATGTCATGGAGATGGATGCGGCGTCACGCACCGGCGTCGACGATATCCGCGACCTCACCGAAGGGGTGCGCTACCGGCCGGTTTCCGGGCGCTACAAGGTCTATATCATCGACGAAGTGCACATGCTCTCGAAGAACGCCTTCAACGCGCTGTTGAAGACACTCGAAGAGCCGCCGCCCGATGTCAAATTCATCTTCGCGACCACCGAAATCCACAAGGTCCCGGTCACCGTCCTGTCGCGCTGCCAGCGTTTCTCATTGCGCCGGGTGCCGGCGGAGGCGCTGATCCGGCACTATCAGCGGATCGCTGGGGTGGAAGGTGTCGAGATCGAGCCCGCGGCACTTGCGTTGATCGCCCGCGCCGCCGACGGTTCTGTCCGCGACGGGTTGTCATTGCTCGACCAGGCAATCGCGCTCTCGGCAGGCCGGATCGAAGAGCCCGCGGTGCGCGACATGCTCGGCATCGCCGATCGCGGGCTCGTCTTCGACCTATTGGAGAGCGCGTTGCGCGGCGACGCGTCGGTGGCGCTCGCCCGGATGGAGGGCCTCTATCAAGGCGGCGCCGACCCGCTGATGGTGCTGCAGGACCTCCTCGACCTCAGCCATTTCCTGACCCGGCTCAAGCTCGCATCCGAGGCGGGCTCCGGCGATCCGATCGCCGAAGGCGATCGCGAGCGTGCTCGCCCGCTTGCTGAACAGCTCGCAATGCCGGTGCTCGCTCGAACCTGGCAGATGCTGCTGAAGGGACTGGAAGAAGTGCAGGTCGCTCCCTCCCCGATCCAGGCAGCCGAGATGGTGCTCGTGCGTCTCGCCTATGTTGCCGATCTGCCCGCACCGGCAGAGCTCGTTCGATCGATCGTCGCCTCGGGCAGCGCTACGCCACCGCCGCGGGACGGGAATGGTGTCACGGCCGGTCAGGACTTACCAGTTGCTGCGCAGCCCTCACCGCGACCCGCGCCGACCCCGCCCGTTGCAGCGGCCGCGGTCGCGCCGCCAACCGCCGGGAGCGCATTGCGGCTAGCGGTCGAGCCCGCTGAACCCGACGCTCCCGCGGTTCTGGGTTCGGTGGAGTGCGACCCCATGCCTCGGACCTTTGGCGAAGTCATCGCGCTCTTCGACAAGCGGCGCGAGGCGCTGATCCGGGCCCATTTGAGAGAGCATGTGCATCTGATCGCGTTCGAGCCCGGCCGGATCGAATTTCGCCCGACCGAGGGGGCGCCGAGCAACCTCGCCAACCGGGTCAGCCAGTTACTCAGCGAGTGGACTGGTAATCGCTGGCTCGTCGCGTGCTCCGAACAGGAAGGGCACGGCGAGCCGACACTGCGCGAGCAGGAGGAATGCCGCGAACGGGAGTTGCGGAACGAGGTCGCGGCTCACCCGTTGGTTCGGGCGGTGCTGGAGACCTTTCCGGGAGCGATGATCGCCGCGGTTCGCGACCGGCTTGCGCCATCGGAGCCGGAGATCGACGAAATCTCCTCGGACGAACCCAGCGGCGAGGCGGATTTAGGAGAGGAAGGATCATGAAGAACATCGGCCAGCTTATGAAGCAGGCTCAGGAAATGCAGACTAAGATGGCCGAGATGCAGGCCCAGCTCGAGGGCATCGAGATGGCAGGGGCCGCCGGCGCCGGAATGGTTCAACTGACCTTGAACGGCAAAGGGGATCTCAAAAAGGTCAAGATCGACAAGAGCCTGCTCGATCCCGAAGAGGTCGAGGTTTTGGAAGACCTGATCGTCGCCGCCTTCCATGACGCGCGAGGCAAGGTTTCGGCGCACGCCGAACAGGAGATGCACAAGCTGACTGGGGGCCTCCAACTTCCCGGCGGTATGAAATTGCCGCTCTGACTCGTCGAGCCTCCTCGCGGAAATCCGCCGATCGCGCCACCGCGTCGCGTCTGCCGTGTCCGAATTCGACACACTTATCCAGCTTCTCGCCAAGTTGCCTGGCCTCGGACCCCGCTCGGCGCGGCGGGCCGCGTTGCATTTGATCAAACGGCGAGAGACCCTCCTCGAACCGCTGGCAGCAGCACTGGCAAAAGCGGCAGACGCGATCCGCCCCTGCCCGATTTGCGGTAATCTCGATACAGTCGAGCCATGTGCGATTTGCCTCGACCCCGAACGAGACGCAACGGCGATATGCGTCGTCGAGGACTTGGCCGACCTCTGGGCACTTGAACGTACTGGTGCGTTTCGCGGGCGCTATCATGTGCTGGGCGGAACATTATCGGCTCTCGATGGGGTCGGCCCCGAAGACCTCAACATTGAGCGTCTGCTCGCGCGCATAAGGCCTGGCCATGAATTGATTTTGGCGCTCAATGCGACTGTCGAAGGCCAAACCACTGCCCATTACTTAGCAGACCGTGTCGCCGGTCGCGGCATCCGGATTTCACGACTCGCTCAGGGCGTGCCGATCGGCGGCGAACTCGATTATCTGGATGACGGGACCTTGACTGCCGCTCTCAGGGCCCGGCGAGAATTGTGAGCTATTATCTCAGTTTTATTTCTTTACGCTTGCCGCCGTTCCCATCGCTCTCCTTCCGGGCGGGCGCCCAGCACCGCGTCCGAGCCCTATTCTCTTGGCAAATTCTGAGCGCTGCTCAGCATAGTTTGGCGCCACCATCGGATAGTCTGCCGGGAGGCTCCATTTGGAGCGGTATTCGTCGGGCGTCATATTGTAAGTAGAGCGCAAATGTCGTTTTAACATTTTTAGCTTTTTCCCGTCCTCAAGGCAGATGAGAAAATCGGCGGTGATCGATTTACGGATCGGAACCGCCGGTTTGAGCGGTTCGGACGGGGGTTCGACCGATTGCCCTTCGAGCGATCTCAGCGAAATATAGACGGCATTGATGACTTCTGCCAGTTGCGCAGTCGGCAACGTATTGTTGCTGACGTAAGCGGCTACCACATCTGCAGTCATCCGCAGCAACTCTTCCTCGGCCACTTTCGCCGCTGCCGGTTCTGCCATTTGTCTCCCCGAAAGTCGAAGGTTCGATACGCCGCACATAATCGGGGCACGAATATCTTGTGTCAACCAGAACTTTTGGGAGAGCTCAGTAATCAGCATCATCAAAGCTGGCAAACGACTTGACGGTATCACATCGTGTTCGAGAACGTTTTTACGCAGGCGAGCCGGTCACAACCGAACTCTAGAAGCCTTGACCCAGCTACTGCATGGTTTAACTAGCGGCAAT
>Ga0310909_10003294_pt1 | contig 10133 bp, 10 predicted proteins | sample GREbulkMGT000H_FD_203449 | JGI IMG/M metagenome (GOLD analysis project Ga0310909, IMG submission 203449) | Lab enrichment of tropical soil microbial communities from Luquillo Experimental Forest, Puerto Rico - GRE.bulkMG.T000H | ecosystem: Environmental > Terrestrial > Soil > Tropical forest >... | reverse complement strand
TGATACACCCGGCTGTCGTCGACCAGCGCTGAATCGAGTGGTGCCGTCAGCGTGAAACTGCCGAGCGGGCATTTGACCAAATCGTAGATCGTGGTTTCGCCGCTCGCGATGTTTTCGCGGCGGACCATCAGCACCAACACCCAGTCGACGCCGTCGCGGTGCATCCCTTCCGGGGTCGGGTGGCCCGCCTCACCGGGCCGCGCCTCGATACGAAACTGGTGCAATTCGACATGCCAGGCCGCCGGCCGAACCGCTGCAGGGGTCATCCGGTCGAACAATGCCTGGCTGGTCTGCAGGATCGCATTCAGCGCCGGATGGTGGGCGACCGCCTCGGTGACCGGCTCGAACCAGCGCTCGATTCCGCCATTGAGCTGGTTGTAGTCGCGGCTCTGATAATGCGGCTGATGCGGCTTGCGCACGATCCCGGCCGAAGAGGCTCGGAAGGCGGCAAAGCGGCGGCGGCGGTAGCGACCACCATCGGCCATGTAGGTGTCGACACCGAGATCGTCCCAGCCGGCGGCAAACGACCCCCAATCACGCAGCCCGGCCGCCTCCAACGCCGCATGCATTTCCGGTGCCCGCACAAAGGCGAAGCCGCCACGGCCGATCGTGTCAGCGATTGCGGCAAAGAAATCGGTCATCTGCACCTTCCCGATCCAAGCAAGCCTTATGTGGTCTTGTCGCGTGCAATTCCACCCGAAGCCGGGCGGGGTATCGGCCCCGGCACTGGAGTGTGAGGTGGCTCACACGAGGATGGTACAATTTCAGATAAATACAACGCACACTGTGTGGCATTTACGAGCATATTTCTCTTGCAGAATTCTTGATCATACACTATTAACTATATTTAGTTGTGTCATTGGTTAATTCTGATGAAAAAGGGGGCGGTCATGAAAACGAGATTGATGAGGCATCCTTGCCGGGAAGCCACGATTGCGGGAGCTGCAGCCAAGGTCCCGGCCGCCATCATTGCCGCGGTCCTGCTGGGGATTACGGCGTCTCCGGCCCGCGCCGATTGCAACCCGGCCGACCGGATCAATGCGAACTGCTATTCCAATCTGCAGGACGCTACCACGGCGGCTATCGCCGCCAATCAGCCGCTATGGCTGCCAGCCGGCACTTACGTGCTCAATCGGGAGCTCGTCATCGATTATGCGCGGCTCGCCGCCACCGGCTTCAGATCATCTCGGACGGCGCGGTTATTGATGCGACCGCCACCGGTTTGCGAGCCATCACGGTAACGTGCAGCGGCGGCACACCGGACAACCCAAAGAGCTGCTTCTATTTCCACATCCAAGGCACATTGTTCGTCAACGCCAATACCTGGGAAGCTGCGGTCCGTTTCGGCCTCAACGATTACTCGGACGCGCACAATTCGGCGAAGATCGACCACCTGATCGCCAACAACGCCGGCTCGGGCTCCGCTGTTAGGCTCAATTACGTGCTGAACGCCGACATTTTCGCAGTCGCCGTAACAGCCGGATCGGCCGGGCTCGTAATGGACCAGGTGCAGTTCTCAAAGATCTCAGGGGCCGCGTCGGCGACGACCGGAACCGCAATGCTGATCCAAAATGGCTACACATTCTCGAATACGATATCAGCGATCGACCTTAAGGTCGCCCAGACTTGCCTCGCAATCACCTCGCCGTCGGCCAGCCACAACACCTTCGTCTCGCCCTATTTCGTCCGCCCGACTGCGATAGTCGCGTCGCGCGGCGCATCCAACCCGCTGTTCAACCCGCTCTATGGCGGCGGCACCTCCGCACCGGCGCCGGGATCGCAAACCGGCATCCTGACCTTGACATAGTCACCAACGCACAGCCGCTCTACATGACCGCTTCGGCGACGACGCGCAACGCCTCGGAGGTGGCACCGGTCATCACCAGCGTGCCGATCCGATGGTCCTTCGCGAGCTCTTTCCAGGCTTGCAGACGGTCGCGGATCCGCTCCCGAGTTCCGACGAGCGAAATCTCGTCGATCAGCGCGTCGGGCACCGCGGCCTCGGCCTCCTTGCGCCGGCCAGCGAGGAAGTGATCCTGGATTGCGCCGGCGGCCGCCTCGTAGCCGAAGCGCTTGATCAAGTCGTTGTAATAATTCTTCGACCGTGCGCCCATCCCGCCGATATAGAGCGCCAGGTGCGGCCTGACCGCATCGCGGCAAGCTGCGAGATCCTCTCCCATACTGATGCGGACATAGGGCGCCAAATCGAAATCGGCGAGGGTCTTGCCGCCGCGCGCCTTTGCCATCCCCTCCAGGATCGGTGCGATGATCGTCTGGGGCTTCTCGGGCGACATAAAGATCGGCAATGTGCCATCCGCTACCTCGCCCGCGGTCCTCAGCCCCGCCGGTGCGATCGCCGCAGTATAGATCTTTAAATTGGGATCGCCGTGGATGATGCTCCTGAGCGGCTTACCGAGCCCGGTGGCACCCGGCCCGCTATAGGGGATCTGATAGTGCTCGCCGTGAAATTCGAGCGGCGCCTCGCGCTCGAGGATCCGGCGAATGATTGCGATGTATTCCCGAGTGCGCAGCAGCGGTTTGCCGAACGGCACGCCATGCCAGCCCTCGACCACCTGCGGGCCGGACGGGCCGATGCCGCAGAGAAATCGATTGCCCGACATGGCCTGCAGGGTCATCGCGGTCATCGCCGCACAGGTAGGGGTGCGCGCCGGCATTTGCATGATGCTGGTGCCCGCCTTGATTTTCTTGGTCTGCGCCAAGACCCAGGCGACCGGTGTCACTGCGTCGGTGCCGTACGCCTCGCCGGACCAGACCGCGTCATAGCCCAGCCGTTCGGCCTCTCGCACGAGGTCCATATCGACCCCGGAGGTGGGCGAGAACTTCAAGGTCATGGCCAATTTCATTTTTGAACTCCTTCCACCGCGCGGGCGACCCGCTCGACCGAGCGCAGCCAGTCGTCGAGAGCGCGCTCGCCGGGCTCGACCAGGACATGCCCAACCCCGGCCTCGCCATAGGCGGCAAGGCGCGCGCCGAGCGCGCCGTCGTCCTTGCCGTCCCAGCCGTAACGCAGCGAGATCGCGAACCCGGGTTCCGGCCGCCTTTCGCGCAGCCGCCGAACGATTGGGGCAGTCGCCTCAGGCGAGACCCGCGAGCCGTGCCAGCCGTCGAGGCGGGCGGCGCGGGCGAGTGCGGCCTCGGAGCTGCCGCCGATCCAGATCGGGATCGGCTTGACCGGCGGCGGCAGCATCCGCATGTCCTCGATTACCGCTGGAATGTGCCGTGCAGGAAAGCTGACCGGGTCCTCGCCCCACACCGCCAGCATCATCGCGATGCCCTCGTCCATGCGCCGGCCACGCTCGCGAAACGGCACCCCGAGCGCGGCGAACTCGGCGGCCATCCAGCCGACCCCGGCACCGAGGATCAGCCGCCTCTCCGAGAGATTCTGCAACGTCGCCAGCTCTTTGGCGAGCGGCAGCGGGTGACGCATCGGCAACACCAGTACGCTGGTGCCGAGCCCGATCCTCTTGGTGTAGGCGGCCGCCCAGGTCAGCGTCAGAACCGGGTCGTAGAAGACTGCCGAGGGTGGGTAGGGCGCACCCTTTGGGATGATGATGTGCTCGCTCGTCCAAGCATCGGCAAAGCCGAGCTCCTCTGCCTGGATCGCCGCACGCTGGATGGCCTCCGGTCCGGCCTTGCGCCCGATATGCGGCAAATGAATCCCGATACGCATGGCATGCCCTCCCGCCTCTTCCTGCAGGCAGGCTGCAGCGCCCCGGTTGCGGACGCAAGCCGGCCGTGCGGCCGCCGGCGACGCGCAGCGGCAGTCAGTTGGTCAGATAGGCTTTGGCCTCGGCCAGCTCGGGGCGCTCGGGCGTGGCCTGTTTGCTCAGCGCCACCAGCTTTTGATAAGCGTCGTGCGCGGCGGCGGCGGCGCCCGACTGCTTGGCGGCGCGGGCGGTGCCGAGGATGCTGCGGAACCGGTTGGGATCGGTGTGCAGTACTGCTTGGTACTCGGTCAACGCCACGTCGGGCTGATTGAGCTCGAGTAACAGGTCGGCCAGCAATTCGCGCGCCGGGAGGACTCCGGAGGGGGTGACCGGATGCTTGTCCATCGTCGCTTCGAGATCGGCCGCGGCGCGCACCAGCTCAACCGCCTTCGAATCGTCGTCCTGGACATGAGCGAGAACGCCAGCGGCTCCCAGGCGCTGGACCTCGACTTGATTGGCCCAATAGGTGTTATTTTCCGCCGAGAGTTTGTCTTTGAGTGACTCCAGTTTGGCGATGTCCGCTTGGGCGCCCGCAATGTTCCCGGTCCGCGCCTCGCCGAGCGCACGGGCAAACGAGATCATCGCCTCGGCCCACGGGAAGCGCTCGATCGGCACCCCGGTCTCAGGAGCCGACAACGAAGCGGCGGCCGACCAATCGCGGCGCTCGAGGACAAAGCGCGCCGGGATCGCCGCGACGGCGTATGCCACGGTCAGGTTCGCGACGTCGTTCTGTCGGAACCCGGCTAGCTCGTCGACGACCGCCTTGGCCGGCCCGTCCTGTGCGGTCTGTAGATAGGCATATTCGAGATAATCCATGGCATGGACGGTGTTGCCGTCGTAGCCGCCCGGCCCGAGCGCCTTTTGGATATAAGCAAGCGCCGCTTTTTCCGCAGCGCGGTTCGAGTCGATCGATTCCTGCCACATGCCGAGCCGGGTGAAGATGTGGGAGGGCATGTGCAGTGCATGCGGCACGTCCGGGGCAATCTTGGCGTAGCAGATCGCCGCGTCCAGCCCCGCCTGGGCAAATTGCGCCGAATCGTCGCTGTGGATCAGGTAGTGTACGACTCCGGGATGGTTCGGCTGCTCCTTCCAGACCCTATTCAGGATCTCCGCTGCCTTCTTTTGGTTGGCATAGGTCTTGTCCGTCGGCGACGCGGTCGTGTCGAGCGCTAGCGCATAGAACACCGCGGCCTCGCGATCGTCAGGGTAGCGCAGATAGACCTGCTCCATCGCCTTCTCGTAGGCGACGGCGCGGGTGCGGTGGTCGAGTTTGTCGCTGTCGCGGTAGAAGGCCGCGATCGCCGCGATGTAGTCCTTCTCCCTCGCGGTCTTGGTCGGCGCCTCTGTCGCCTTCGCGACCGCCTCCGAGCCCGCCTTTAGCGCCGCCGGGCTGGGCGGATGCCACAGCGGGTACCAATGGCTCATCGCGATGCCCCAGTAGCCGATCGCGCAGCCGGGCTCCGCTTCAGTAACCGCGGTGAAATCCTTCAGCGCCTCGGGATACCAGAACGAGTGCAAGGTCCAGACCGCGTGCTTGAAGAGATGCTGCACGGCGGGGCTGCACGAGGTCGCGAAATCGACTTCTTCGACGATGTTTGCCCCGGTGTCCCCCCTCGCCACGGGTTGGATCGGCAACGCAAGCAGCGCGGCAGCGGCGAAAACCACAGAAATTCGACGGCGCGCCATGGCGGTATCCTCCCCGAAGCAGCTCGTGTACCCGTTCGACCGTAGAGGGACAGAGCGGCCCCATATGTGAAGCAGCTCACACTCGACGGAAGATTATCGGAACGGCTCTACGTCCGCCAGATTTGCACATAGGGCATGATGCTTGCCAAGCGGCGCTTGCCGTCGGCGCGCCGGCGGTTCATCCTCGCGACGGGGCAACAGTGGGGGGCGCGATGACGGATCGGTTGCCACAGGACGGTCTGGTCGCGGTCGTAAAGCGCGACTGTCCGACCTGCGTTCTGGCGGCGCCGGTGCTCGGCGCTCTGGCGCGCGACGCCGGGCTCACCGTCTACACGCAGGACGACCCGTCATTTCCCGACACCGTGCCCAAGCGCATCGACGACACCGCTCTCGACGTTTCGCATCGGCTCAAGATCGAAATCGTGCCGACCCTGATCCGGTTTGAGCAAGGTCGCGAGGTCGGCCGCACCTTTGGCTGGGACCGCGGCGAATGGGAGCGCTTGAGCGGCGTCGCCGGGCTCGGCCGCGATCTGCCCGAGGCACGGCCCGGCTGCGGCGGCAAGAATGTCGAGCCGGGGGTGATCGAGCATCTCAAAATCCGCTTCAACGAGACCGGGCTCAGATCGCGCCGCATCGAGATCGGTGAGGACGAAGACGAGCAGGAGGCAATGTATGCACGCGGCTGGTCGGACGGGCTGCCGCTCGTACCGCCGACCGAAGAGCGAGTGCTGCGCATGCTCGACGGCACGGAGCGCGACCCGCAGGAGGTCCTGGGGCTGGTCCCGCCGGCGTTGGCCGCGGCGACCGTCGAGAAAATTGCGATCAATGCGGTGATGGCCGGCTGCAAGCCGGAATATCTGCCGGTCGTGCTGGCGGCGGTCGAGGCGGTGCTCGAAGAGAGCTTTGCGATGCACGGCGTGTTGGCGACGACGATGTTCGTCGGCCCGGTGGTTATCGTCAACGGCCCGGTCCGTCGGCGGATCGGGATGAACGCCAAGGGCAATGCGCTGGGGCAAGGCAACCGCGCCAATGCCGCGATCGGCCGCGCGCTTCAACTCGTGATTCGCAACATCGGCGAGGGACGGCCGCAGGAGGTCGATCGCGCCACCCTCGGCAACCCCGGCAAGCTCAGCTATTGCTTTGCCGAGGACGAGGAGGGTTCGAGCTGGGAGCCGGTTTCGGTCGAGCGCGGCCTCAAGCCCGGCCAGTCGGCGGTGACGGTCTTCGCCGGCTACGGCCTGCAAGGAATCGTCGACCAGAAGTCGCGCGACCCCGAGAGCCTGGCGAAGAGCTTTGCCGGGTCGCTGAAAGCGCTCAGCAATGTCAAGCACGCACCTTCGTGCGATGCGCTGGTGGTGGTCTGCCCCGAGCATCATCGGACCTTCAAGAACGCCGGTTGGTCGAAGGCGCGCGTCTATGACGAGCTGTACCGGCTGTGCGAGATCCCCGGCGAGGATCTCGTCGCTGGTGCCAAAGGCATCGCCGAAGGCGGGCCCGCAACGCTCGCTGGCAGAACTGTCAACAAGTTCCGGCCCGGCGGGATTATGATCGTCCGCGCCGGCGGCGATGCCGGCATGTTTTCCGGGATCATCGCGGGCTGGTCCGCGGGCGGTTCCCGCAGCAGCCTTCCCGTAACCAAGGAGGTGAGAAATTGACCGTCCTTCTCGACCCGACCTCGGAACGAAGTCCGACGATTCGGCCGCGCCTGCCTCGGCCGGAGCGGCTCGACGGGCTGACGATTGGTATTCTCGACATCGCAAAATCGCGCGGCGACGTGTTTTTGCACCGCCTCGGCGAGCGGATCGCCGAACGCGGCATCGCCGTCAAGCACTACGCCAAGCCGACCAACACGCGCGTGGCGCCGTTGCCGTTGCGGCAGCAAATCGCCGCCGAAGTCAACCTCGTCATCGAAGGATTGTCCGACTGAGGGTCCTGCATTTCGTGCTGTACGCATGACATGGCAGATCTCGAAGGACGCGGCATTCCAACGGTCGGCGTCGCCACCACCGAGTTCATCGAAGGTGCCGCCGCCCAGGCGAAATCGCTGGGTATCGACCCGGCGCTGGTGTTCATTCCCCATCCGGTGCAGGATCGCACCGACGACGAGCTCAAGAAACTCGCCGACGACCACCTCGAACCGATCCTGGCGATGCTGGTCAAGGGCGGCTGAGACCCCTCCCATTCCCTCCCCCGCTAGCGGCTGCAGGCGGGGGTCGGATGGGACACTGATCGCGGTCATACATCGGGGCGGCAGGATCGGCTAAATTTCCAATCCGATGAGCGTCACCAACTGGGTTCGCCAGCTCGGCGCCGTCGCGGCGGATGAGCTGCCGGGCAACGTCTTTCGCTATGTGCTGGCGACCAGCGGCGTGCATCAGCTCCTCCTCTTGGCGCTGACCGTCAGCGTCTTTCTCCTCGAAGTCGTCCCGCTGGAGCTGCAACGCCGGATCGTCAACGACCTCGTCAAAGACCGCCCTTATCGCTGGGTGATCATCCTTTGCGCGGTCTATGCCGGGGTTGTCCTTGTGCAAGGGGGAACCAAGCTCATCCTCAACGTCTACCGCGCCTGGGTCGGCGAGCGCGCCATACGGGGCCTGCGCCACCGGATCCACAACGTCATCGAGGCGCCGACCAAGTCTTCACCGGCGGCCGAGGCACAAGGAATCGCGGTCTCGATGATCGTCGCGGAAGTCGAGCCGATCGGCGGGTTCATCGGCGAGAGTGTATCCGAGCCACTGTTGCAGGGTGGCATCCTGGCCTCGGTGCTTGCCTATCTGATCCATCTCGATCCGTGGATGGCGCTCGGAGCGTTCGCACTCTTTGTTCCGCAGTTCTTCTTTGTTCCGCTGATGCAGGCGGCCGTGAACTGGCGCGCCGGAACCCGCATCCGGATATTGCGCCAGCTGGGTATCGGCGTGATCGACCAGACGAATGGACACTTCCGCGCCGACGATCAGCGCATCGACCGGGTCTTTTCCCTCGACATGGGGATCTTTCGTCTCAAATTTACGATGAACTTCTTGATGAATCTGTGCAGTCATCTGCAGATTGTGTCCGCTTTGTTGATCGGCGGATGGTGGGTCCACATCGACCGGCTCGAGATCGGCGGCGTAGTCGCATTCATCTCCGGGATCAGCCGGCTGAATGACCCGTGGGGCGATCTCGTCAACTACTTTCGCGATCTCACCGTGACCCAGGTCAAATATCGTTTGTTGGCGAATTCGGTTAACGAACTGGCCCGGGACCGCGCCGGTCTTCACCAAACCGCGGTTCATCAAGCCGCTCGAGACGTGATGGAACCGGCGCTACCCAAATAGCGGCCGCAGACGACCGGCGAATGGAAAAGGGGTCAGAGTGAAATGTCGCATACGGGGTGCGATCGGGTTGAGTGTATCGAGGTGCTAACGTGGTATTCAGTCAAGCTCGATGTCGAGCCGAAGGTGAGTGATCGGGTTCGATGCTGACCTATGCGACCGAGTATTGCGTGATTTTTGTGTTGCTTCTGGTGACCGCCTATGTCCTTCCGGCGGGCTTGTTCCACTACCTGTTTTTCACGCGCCGCAGCCCGGCAACCGAGGCCATGCGGATCCAGAAGCGGCGGCCTCCACCGCTGAATATCCGTCGCGATATTCGCCAATCGCTCTCGGCGCTGCTGCTGTTCTCGGTTTATAGCCTTATCGTCTATCACGCGGCGAGAAACGGCGCGACGGCACTCTATTTCGACTTCGGGGAGCGCCCGTGGTGGTGGGCAGCGACGGGGTTCGCCGCCACCGTGGTTCTGCACGACATTTATTTCTACACAACCCACCGGTTGATGCACCTCCCTCCCCTGTTCAAGGCGGTCCACGCCGGACACCACAGATCGATCACACCGACACCATGGGCAATCCTGTCGTTCCAACCATTGGAAACCATTTCTCAGTTCGGCTTCTTCGCCCTGGTGATTTTCTTCGTGCCTCTATATCCGGCGACGTTGCTCGCCTATCTGCTGTTCGACGGCATAGTCAACGCCGCCGGGCACTGCGGACACGAATTCGTCTCGCAAGCCTCACAGAAGCATTGGCTGCTCAAATACCTCAACGCGGTGACCCACCACGATCTGCACCACACCCGTCTTCGCTATAATTTCGGCCAATATTTCAACATTTGGGACCGCCTCTTCGGCACCTTTTTGGACCGCCCGGTAGCGTGATCGGCCGCGAACCCGGCTTATGAGTGACCTTGGTCTCGAAACCCGCCTGGAATCTGGGAATGTCGACAAAATCGGCGCTGACGATCACCGGCGCGGCATGATTTCGATCATCATCCCGACCTTGAACGAGGGGAAGATTATCGAATCGACGCTGCGAACGCTGGCAGCGACACTCACCCTGCCGCATGAGCTGATCGTCTCGGACGGGGGCAGTTCCGACCGGACCGTCGAATTGGCGGCCCGATATGCGGATACCGTCGTCGTATTTTCGGGCGCAGGCCGTCAGACGATTGGCGAAGGACGTAACGACGGCGCCAAGGTTGCCGCCGGCGATTTTCTTGTCTTTCTTGATGCTGACTGCATTATCCCAGAGCCGGATCGGTTCTTTGCGCAAGCGCTCGCGCATTTTGAGAAAAACCCAGGGTTAGTCGGCCTGACCGCGTACCTGCGCGTGTTTCCGGCCGACGAGACGCTTGGCGACAAGCTCGTCGCGGGCATCGCCAACCTTGGCCTGCGAGTTGCCAATA
>Ga0310909_10003286_pt1 | contig 10140 bp, 10 predicted proteins | sample GREbulkMGT000H_FD_203449 | JGI IMG/M metagenome (GOLD analysis project Ga0310909, IMG submission 203449) | Lab enrichment of tropical soil microbial communities from Luquillo Experimental Forest, Puerto Rico - GRE.bulkMG.T000H | ecosystem: Environmental > Terrestrial > Soil > Tropical forest >... | reverse complement strand
GACCCCGGCCCGCGTCCGATTTCGCTCGCTCGTCCGAACCGCTCCTATAATCCCGCCCGCATGAGCTCCGGGCCCGGCGTGATCCCCCCGTTCGGCGGCGACGAAGCCGCCTGTCCGCTCGCCCGGGCGCGCACGGTCGTGCTTCCCGTGCCGTACGAGGCGACGGTGTCCTACGGCGGCGGCACTGCGGAAGGACCGGCCGCGATCCTGCGCGCCTCGACCCAGGTCGAGCTGTACGACGAGCAGCTCCGGTCGGAGCCGTACAGGAGCGGCATCCATACGGTGCCGGCGCTCGACGTGAGCGGCTCGACGGAGCAAGTGGTCGGGCGGATCGAACAGCGCGTGGGTGAACTGATGGACGGGGAGAAGTGGGTCGTGATGCTCGGCGGCGAGCATTCGATCACCCCGGGCGCCGTCGCGGCGGCGGTTGCGCGGCACCGCGATCTCGCGGTCGTCCAGCTCGACTCGCACGCCGATCTACGGCGGGAGTACCAGGGAGATCCGTGGAGCCACGCCTGTGCGATGGCGCGCTGCGTCGATCTCGGCGTGCCGCTGACCGCCCTGGGCATCCGCAACTACTGCAAGGCCGAGGCGGAGTGGATCGCACGGGGGATTCCCGGCTACCGGCTGATCCACGCCTGGGAGATGGAATCGGATGACTGGATCGCGCGCGCCCTCGCGGGGCTGGCCGGCCGGCCGGTCTACCTCACCGTCGACCTCGATTACTTCGACCCCGCGGTCATCCCCGCGACCGGCACCCCCGAGCCGGGAGGCGGCGCCTGGTGGCCGACGCTCCGCTTCCTTCATGCGCTGCTGCGCGAGGCCGACGTCGTCGCATGCGATGTCGTGGAATTGGCCCCCTCGTCGTCACTCCATCACGCCGACTTCACCGCGGCCCGGTTGGTCCACAAGCTGATCGGGATGAAATGGGGGCATTCCCCCCCGCTCTCGTGAACTGATTCCAGCGGCCGTCGGAGCGAGCGGCCTTCAGCTCCGCGCCCAGCGCAGGATCTCCGGGACCGTGGGCCGCTTGCCGTACATGAGAATGCCGATGCGGAACACCTTTCCCGCGGCGCGGAACACGAGCCACGTCGACCCGATCAGCAGAACGAGCCCCGTCACGAGCTGCCACGTCGGGACCTCGCCGACGCTCAGGCGCGTGAACATCAGGATCGGCGTGAATGGCGGGAACAGCGACATCAGCACCGCGGCGATGTGATCGGGATTCTTGATGAAGAAGAACGTCAGGATGTAGGGGATCATGAGCGCGAACGTCAGCGGCTGCTGCATGTTCTGCGCTTCCTGCTCCGAGTTGCACACCGCTCCGACCGCCGCGAACAGCCCTGTGTAGAAGAAGTAGCCGAGCAGGAAGAACACGACGAAGAACACCAGCTTGCGCATCGAGAGCGCATCCTGGATCCAGGCCGTGTCCCCGCCGCTCATCCGCGCCATGGCATAGACGCGTAGCAGGCCACCGGTGGCCATGTAGATGACCATCTGGGTCAGGCCGACCGAGCCGATCCCGAGGATCTTCCCCGTCATCAGCTCGGTGGGAGTCACCGAGCCGAGCAAGAGCTCGATGATGCGGTTCGATTTCTCCTCGAGGACGCCGCGAAGCACGGCGATCCCGTAGAGGAGGAGAGACATGAAGAGGAGGATGACGAACGCAAACGTGGCGAACAGCGCCTGCTCGAAGCCCTTCTTGGTGGCCCCGCCCGTCGCCGACTCCTGATAGGTGACGAGGTCGATCGACTTCGTCATCTTGTTGAGCGTCTCGGCGTCGATCTTGAGGTCGCTCGCCGCCAGGCGCTTCGCGACCACCGCGTCGTGCAGCGCGCCGCGGATGTCCATCGTCGCGCTGATGTCGGAGACGTTGAGGCCGTAGAAGCCGAAGTTCTTGTCCGACTCGATGTCGGGACCGACGGTGACGACACCGAAGATCTCCTTCGAAAGGATGCGCGGCTTCAGGCTTTCCCGGGTGGCGTCGATGCCTCCCGCGACGGGCACCACTTCGACGACCCATTTCGACCGCCCGTCCTTCATCTTCTCGGCCTCGAGCTTCGTCGCCGCCTCCTTCGCGATGGCTCCCGTCGCGTCGACGATGGCGATCGTCCGCTGCTTCTCGGTCTCGACGGCCGCCGCGAAGATGGAGACGAAGATCAGCCCGCCCATCAGCACGGGGAAGACCGCCGTGCCGATCCAGAACGACTTCTTCTTCACGCGCTCGAGGTATTCGCGGCGCACGATCATCAGGATGTTATGCATCGCCGACCCTCTCGAGGACGGGCACGCCCGTGGCGCCGACCTTCTCGATGAAGATGTTGTGGAGCGTGGGGGCCACGATCTCGAACTTCGAGACCTTGAGTCGCGCCGCGACCGCGTGCAGGACCCCTTGCGGGTCGGCGCCGGGCTCGAGCCGGATCTCGGAATAGGACCCGTAGGCGTCGACGCGCGCCACCCCCGGGATCGACGGGAGGAACCCGCCGTCCCCCTCGTACTCGAGCAGGATCGAGTTCTTCCCGAATCCCGCCTTGACCTTCGCGAGCGGGCCGGAGAGCACGAGCTGGCCCTTGTTGATCAGCGCGATCTCCTTGCAGAGCCTTTCCGCCGTTTCCATCTGGTGCGTCGAGAAGACGATCGTCGTGCCCGCGCGGTTCAGCTCGAGGATCCGGTCCTTGAAGAGGTTCTGGTTCACCGGGTCCATTCCCGAGAACGGCTCATCGAGGATGAGCACCGCGGGCTTTCCGAGCACGGCGGCGGCGAACTGGATCTTCTGCGACATCCCCTTCGAGAGCTCCTCGACCTTCTTGTCGGCCCAGTCCGCGATCTCGAGCTTCTCGAGCCACAGCTTCGCCTCGACGCGCGCGTCACGGGGGGACGCGCCGGTCAGGCTCCCCTGGAACTCGAGCACGTCGAGCACCTTCATCTTCTTGTAGAGCCCGCGCTCCTCGGGGAGGTACCCGACGTGGCGCCGCACGCTTTGGGCCGCGGGCTTGCCCAGCACCTCGACCGACCCGGAGTCGGGGCGGATGATGTCCATGATCATGCGAATGGTCGTCGACTTGCCCGCGCCGTTCGGGCCGAGAAGCCCGAAGATCTCACCCTGCGGGACGTCGAACGTCACGCTGTCGACCGCGCGGTGGTCGCCGAACGTCTTGACCACGTCCCGAAGGGCGATGGCCGATCCCATAGCGCTCCTCCATGCCGGTCCGAGATTCCCCCCCCGGCCAACCGACAGACTATACGGCATGACGGGCCGCCGGTTCCCGGACCGGCGCCGGGGCGGCGTCTTGACCCCGCGGCCCCGCCACGACTATCTTTTTTCCGCGTGATCACCGGCTTCAACACCGACGTCCAGCACGACGGGCGGGTCTTCCACGTCCAGACCGAGGACAAGGGGCTCGAAAACCCGGTCATGGAGACGCTCGTCTACACCGGAGGCGAGATCGTCACCTCCCGCCGCGGCTCCTACGCCGATTTCGCGACGGACCCCCGCTGCACCGAGATGGAAATCGCGCGCCGCATGGAGGCGCAGCACCAGTCGGTGATCCGCGAGATCCTCTCCGGCCGCCTCGACCCCGAGGGGCCGAAGCCGTTCGGCTACAACATCATCACGAACCGCGCGCTCGACGAGGTCGTGCTCGATTTTCTCTCGCACCAGCTCGGGCTCGACCAGATCCGCCTCGAGCTCGACGCGCAGCCGGTGTTCACGGAAGGATCGGAGCCCGCCGTCGGCGTGCGCGTGATGGCCGAGGCGTCGGATCGTCCCGTCGCGGGCGCCAAGGTGACGGTGAAGCTGCTCTCGACGCGCGAGAAGCCGCGCGAGCTCTTCTCGGGTGTGACCGGCTCGGACGGCCGCATCGAGGCGCACTTCAAGATCCCGGAGATGCCGGGCGCCAACGCGGCGATCCTGCTCCAGGCGGACGCCGCCGGCGCCAACGCCGAGATCAAGCAGCTCGTCCTCAAGCAATAGGGGGCTGTCCCCATTTACCGGCGGGCGCGCGCCATCTCCCGTTCCACGTCCTTCTTGGCGATCGCCTCGCGCTTGTCGTAGGCCTTCTTGCCTTTGGCGACTGCGATCTCGAGCTTCACGCGGCCGTCCTTCAGGTAGAGCTTGAGCGGCACGATCGTGATCCCGGGCGCCGAGGTCTCCTTCGCGAGCTTCCGGATCTCGCGCGCGTTGAGCAGCAGCTTCCGCTCCCGCACCGGATCGGGGTTCTCGCGGCCGCCGGGATCGTAGGGGGAGACGTGCGCGCCGATCAGGAAGACCTCGCCGTCGCGCACCTTGACGTACCCCTCCTTGAGGTTGGCCCGGCCGGCGCGGATCGACTTCACCTCGGTCCCGGTCAGCACGACGCCGGCCTCGAAACGCTCGAAGAGGTGGAACTCGTGCGAGGCCGCGCGGTTGGTGGCAAGGGCGCTCTTTCCCTCGCGATCGCTCGATTTCTTGGCCGCCATCTCACGTTCCTGTGCCCGAGGGCAGGGTCCGCCGGTATAGTACACGCGCGATGGACGTGATCGGAGTCCGCATCGGGGTGACACCGCGCAGCCGGAACTGCGACCCGGGCGGCCTCACCCTCGAGGTCGGGGAGTCGTGCCTGGTGGAAACCGAGCACGGCCTCCAGTTCGGGACGGTCGCGGCGCCCATCGTCGCGAACCCGTTCTACGTCGCCGGCACCCGGCTCCCCAAGGTCGTCCGCCGCGCCAGCCGCGACGACGAGGAGTCGTACGCGCGCAAGCTCGCCGTCGAGCAGGAGGCGCGCTCGTTCTGTCTCGCGAAGATCGGCGAGCGCCGGCTTCCGATGAAGCTCGGGCACGTCGACCGCCAGCTCGACGGCCGGCGCATGACGTTCTACTTCACCTCCGAAGGGCGGATCGACTTTCGCGAGCTGGTCCGCGATCTCTCGATGCAGTACCACATGCGCATCGAGATGAAGCAGATCGGCGACCGCGAGGACGCCGCCATGCGCGGCGGCTGCGGCCCGTGCGGCAAGCAGCTGTGCTGCTCGACGTTCCTGAAGGGATTCGAGCCGATCTCGATCAAGATGGCGAAGGCGCAGGGGCTCTCGCTCAACCCATCGAAGATCTCGGGGATGTGCGGACGCCTGATGTGCTGCCTCAAGTACGAATACGACCCGGAGACGCGCCTGCCGAAGAAGAAGCCCGGCGGCTGCTCCGGCTGCTCGGTTCCCAAGCCTTCCTAGCGGCGGTCCGTCCGGGCGGCTCGACTCACGAGCCCTCGTTCGCCGAGGCGTCTCCACAGGTCCGGGCGCTTCAGGCCGGTCGCCTTCGAGGCCCGCTTGAGCGCCTCCCGGGCGTCGCCGCCCGCGGCGGAGAGCGCCTCCCGCCACACGACGCCGATCGGGTCGTCGGTGTCCAAGGGGGGCGCGGCCGATGGGTCGTGCCCGGCGATCGCGATGACGATCTCGCCGCGGACGTCGTCCTCGCCGAGGGCCGCGCGCAGCTCGGCCGGCGTCCCGCGCAGGATCGTCTCGTGCATCTTCGTGAGCTCGCGCCCGAGCACGACCGTCCGGCTCCCGATCACCTCGTCGAGGTCGTCGAGTGCCGCGAGCAGGCGGTGCGGGGCCTCGTAGATCACCCAGGTGCGCGTCTCCGTGGCCAGCTCGCGCAGTCGCCGCCTCCGCTCTCCGGCGCGGTGCGGAAGGAAGCCCTCGAAGACGAACCGGTCGGCCGGAAGGCCGCTCGCCGAGAGGAGCGCCGCAACCGCCGACGGCCCCGGCACCGGGGAGACGCGGATCCCCTCGGCGTGCGCCGCCGCCACGAGCAGCGCCCCGGGATCGGAGATCGCCGGGGTCCCGCCGTCCGAGACGAGCGCGACATCCTCGCCCCGGCGGAGCACCGCGAGCACCGGCTCGAGCCGCTCGAACTCGCTGAACTTGTGGACGGCCAGCATCGGCACGTCGATCGCGAATCGCGCGAGCAGCTTCGCCGTCCTGCGCGTGTCCTCGCAGGCGACCAGGCGCGCCGTCGCGATGACCGAGCGCGCCCGCGGCGAGAGGTCCTCGAGGTTCCCGAGCGGGGTCGCGACCACGTGGAGCGTCCCGCTCACGGCGCGCTCGTCTCCTCGCGCAGCAGCCGCACCTTGACGTAGGCGTGCGCGATCTTCGCGACGTGGACGAACAGGAACGACGGATCGGGAAGGCCGTACTCGGGCCAGGCCACGTCGAACGTCCCGTCGACGTCGATCGCCGCGGCGCTCTCGTGGAGCGTCGCCGCGATCGCGACCGGATGGGTCGTCTCGCGCAGGGTCATCTGCCCCGAGATCGTTCCGGAGAGGGTGCCGTCGGGAGCCAGGGGACCCGACGGCGTGAAGCGCTCGGGGACGAAGACGATCTTCGGGTAGCGCGCGACGGCGAGCGTGGTGCCGTGGAGCGTCTCGTCGCGTTTCGAATTCGCCGTGTCGAGCGACGCCGCGTCGATCTCGATCCGCCCCGACAGCTCGCGCGCTCCTCCCGGATCCCCGGTCGCCGTCACGCGCCCCGCGACCTTGCTCGTCGTTCCGTGCACGGTGTGCATCGTCGCTTGCAGCGCGAACCCCGCCTCCGCGCGCGCGGGATCGACCGAGTAGGTCGACGCGGCGGCGGCGCTTGCGGCGAGCAGCAGCGAAGCGAGCATCGTACGTCTCCCGGCGCCTCGACTCCCTCTAGGTTATCCTCATTCGCCATGTCGAACCGCGCGCGCATCGTCGCCGTGCTGCTCACCGCGCCGTTGCTGTCGGGATGGGTGGCCCTGGCCGAGCCGGTCCCCCCGGCGCCCCCGCCGGCGCTCCCGGAGCCGCCCGCCGCGCGCGTTCCCGTCCACACCGACGCGAAGGACCTCGAACAGGCGATGCTCGATGCCACGCTCGGCCTCGTCCGTGGCGACAACGCCGCCGTCAAGGGCGCTTTCGACCGCGCGGAGAAGGACAGCCGCCGCATGACCCACGCCGAGGACAAGATCTGGAAGCGCGACATGGTCAACAACGACCTGGCGATGCACATGGCGCTCGATCACGCCCGGGAGAGCGCCGGCCGGGGAGACCTCGAGACGGCGATGGAATCGTTCCAATGGATCGTCCGCACCTGCCGGGACTGCCACAAGATCGCCGCGAAGCCCTGATCCCCATCTCCGTTCTCGACAAGACATCGGTTCGCCGCGGCCCTCCCGACGAGCGGGCGATTCTTCCGCTTGAGCCCGCGAGGAGGGCGGAGCGAGGCGGAGCCGCGATTTGAAAGCGGCGATCCGCCGAGCGTGCCGCGCGAACCGATATCTTGTCGAGAAAGAAGACTCGGAACAGAAAATCGCGTCAGCTGTGCCAGTCGCGCGGGTAGCGGAAGTCCCAGCCCACGGAGCGCGTCGACACCTTCGCGATCACGGGCAGGCACCGCTTGAATTGCGAGCCCACGATCGCGCGCGCGATGCGGCGCACGGTCTTCCGGGGGTAACCCTTCCGGACGATCGTCGACGAGGAGCGCCACGATACGGTCGGCCTCGTCGTAGGTGACGCCGAGATCCTTCTCGTCGGTCTGCCCCGGCCAGAGGTCGGCGGACGGGGGCTTGGTGAGCACCGCGCGCGGGAGGCCGAGCCACGTCGCAAGCGCGACGACCTGCGTCTTGTAGAGATCGCCGATCGGGTTGATGGCCGAGGCCATGTCGCCGTGGAGCGTGCCGTACCCGAGGAGCAGCTCGGTCTTGTTGCTCGTGCCGAGCACGAGCGCGTCGTGCTCCGCCGAGCGGTCGTAGAGCACGATCATCCGCGCGCGGGCCATCACGTTGCCGAGGCGGCGCGGACCCGGATCTCCCGACGCCAGAACGAAGCCGTCGACCATGGCCGAGATGTCGATCTTCTCGGCGACGATCCCCAGGCGCCCCACCACCGCCTCCGCGTCGCGCAGGGACGACGGCGCGCTGGCCCGGTACGGGAGCATCACCGCGATCACGCCCGCGCGCCCCAGCGCCTCGACCGCGAGGGCCGCCGCGAGAGCCGAGTCGATCCCGCCCGACAGGCCGACGACGACCTTGCGCTTTCCCGTGCGCTCCACCTCGGCGCGGATGAACCCGGAGAGCAGGCGCGCGGTCTCCGCCGGGTCGATCGAAAGATCCGGCTCGAGCGGCGCCGCCGACGGAACGACGCGGAGCTTCCGCTTCACGATCTGGACGCGCGCCGGCGGCGCCGCGCTTGCGCGGCGGCCTCCTTCGGGAGCGCGAAGCGCGCCTGGCGAATGCGCGCGAGCTCGCGGTGAGCCAGCTCCAGGTTCTCGTCGCGCAGGAGCGGGTAGACGGTGCGGGCGCGGCGCAGGACCTCGTCGGAGAGCTCGGCGATCGCGATCCCCGTGTCGAGCGCCGGAAGGGACGCGATCGTCCGCCCGAACGGGTCGAGCGCCATCGAGCCGCCGCCGAAGTTGAGGCCGTCCTCGTACCCGACCCGGTTGACGTACACGACGAAGGCCGTCTGGAACTGCGCGGTCACGCGCAGCAGGTCGTGCCAGACGCCGAGGCTGGTCACCCCGCGCCCCGGCCGCGCCCCGCGCGTCGGCCCGCTCGAGAGCACGAAGAGGATCTCCGCCCCGTCCTGAACCAGAAGCCACGCCAGCGCCGGGTGCCAGGCGTCCTCGCAGACCAGGATCCCCGCGGGGCCGTGCGGCGTCGGGAATGCGCGCACGATCTCGCCGGGTGCCAGGTCCCGCCCCTCCTCGAACATCCCGTAGGTCGGGAGGTAGATCTTGCGGTGGACGTGGACGGCCTTCCCACGAGAGAAGTACGCCGCGGCGTTGTAGAACCGGTGCCCGGGTGTTTCCTCGACGAAGCCGGCGACGACGTCGATCTCCCTCGAGGCGCGGGCGAGCGCCTTCTGCGCCGCGGATGCCGCGGTGATCGCAACGTCCGGCACCTGGTCGCGCAGGACGTACCCCGAGAGCGAAAGCTCGGGAAAGACGACGAGGCGCGCCTTCTCGCGGCGCGCGAGCTTGATCGCGTCGAGGTGGAGGGAGAGGTTGGCTTCGAGGTCGCCGAGACGGGGGGCGATCTGCGCCAGCGCTACGCGGACCGAGTTCACCCGTTCCACTCCTGCGGGGAGGCAGACGGTACCACAGCGCCCGGGACCCCACCCGCGCCAGACCGGCACATCTCGTCGGAATTGGCGGCAACCCGGTCATACTGGCCGGTTAGGCGCAAGTTTTTTCGAGGCCAGGGCTTGCCATTCCGCCCCGCCGATTGCAAGAAAAGAGGCGAATTTGGGGCACTTTGAGATCGGTCCCCGCATTTTCGGCTTTTGTCCTGGTTCTGGCCCGCTTCTTTCATAAGTAGAGTGCGATCGGGAACTCCCCGGAGGCGACCATGGCGAGGAAGAGCCTGCAGATGATCGACGAGACCATCGAGTTCGACCCGTCGGTCCGGACGGAGGCCGACGAGGCCCGCGCCGAAATCGCGGAAGCCCAGCGCGCCGCCCGCCGCAAGGGGAAGGACAAGGACGCCCTCACCGACCGCCCGACCGCGGCGATCCTACCGATCTATCTCCGGGAGATGGGAGCGACCCCGCTCATCGACGAGCGGAAGGAGGTCGAGCTCGCCCGCGAGCTGCAGGAGGCGCGCGAGGGGATCTCCCGCATCGCGATGCGCCTGCCGGCCTCGGTGAAGGAGTACGTCCTCGAGGGCGACACGGACGGGCCGAAGCGCGGCCGCGAGTGGCCGCTCGACGACCTGCTCGGCTTCTACGCGAAGCTCGCCCGCTACGCGCGCGAGCATCACGACGCCAGGGCCCTCGTCGCCTTCAAGACGGCTCGCGAGCACAAGCGCCACGTCGATCACGCGCGCGACGCGCTGATCCTCGCGAACCTGCGCCTCGTGGTGCACATCGCGAAGAAGTACTTGAACCACGGCATCTCCTTCATGGACCTGATCCAGGAAGGGAACATCGGCCTGATGAAGGCGGTCGAGAAGTTCGAGTACGAGCGCGGGAACAAGTTCTCGACGTACGCCTACTGGTGGATCAAGCAGGCCATCGAGCGCGCGATCGCGGACAAGGCGCGGATCATCCGCATCCCGGTCCACGTCAACGAGAAGATCAAGAAGATCGCCCGCATCGCCCGCGAGCTGGCGGAGACGCTCGGGCGCAAGCCGACCCCGCAGGAGATCGCGAAG
>Ga0310909_10003265_pt1 | contig 10160 bp, 7 predicted proteins | sample GREbulkMGT000H_FD_203449 | JGI IMG/M metagenome (GOLD analysis project Ga0310909, IMG submission 203449) | Lab enrichment of tropical soil microbial communities from Luquillo Experimental Forest, Puerto Rico - GRE.bulkMG.T000H | ecosystem: Environmental > Terrestrial > Soil > Tropical forest >... | reverse complement strand
CAGCGCTGCGCAGATTTGCGGTCATGCGCGCGCCGAGCGCGAGCAGGCGGTCCACCAGGTGGTCGGTTTCCCTGACCGGTCCCCTCACCGGCCGCTCACTCAGAAACACACAACGGCGTGGATCGGTACCGGACAGCCGCAGCATGCGCCGGATGCGGGGCAGTTGCCGAAAGTGACGCTCGCAGACATAAATCGGCCCCGGCGCGCTGTCACGCAACGCGCGCCGCACCGGGCGCCACGCGGTATCCAGCAGGAACGGCAGATGCCGATGGAAGGCCCACACTCCCGCGACGTCCGGATTACCGGCGTAAGTCGTCGGCGTCCAGGAGCCGGTCCCGATGACCTGACACGGCCTGCCATAGCGCTGATGCAGCAGGTTCAGCATCCGCGTCACCATGACCATATCGCCGAGGCGGCAAAAGAAGAACACCGTCGGTGTGAGCGCTGCGGCGGGCGGCGCCATCGGCCGGTCATCCTACTCGCGCGCGGCACTCACGCCGGTAGCGAGGACTCAAATGAGAGCTCAAGTGAGGACTCAGAAGTTGCGCGATACATACAGCGTACCGTATGTGATGTCGTAGAAGGCATCCGGACGGTAGCCGCCCTGCGGCTCGGAGGGGAGGCTGCGCACACGATCGACCTTCGAGGCGTAGCGCAGATCGAAGCCAACATCCCAGCGCGGCAGGATGTTCCGCCACTGCAGCCCCGCCCCGAAGTAGATGCCGTACGCGGGTGTGAGCGCCGCATAACGCGCAGCCCCCAGGAACAGGTTGAGCGCGAGTGGATTGTCGAACCGATAGCGGTAGTCGATGAAGCGCGCACCGAGCAGCGATACTCCGTGCACGTCATCGGCCTCGAGCGCGGCGCCGAGATCCTGATGGGCGCTCGCGGCGCGGCGTGCGCCGATGGTCAGGTGCGGGCCGAAGCCAAAGCCCGAGTTGATCTTCGGCGTGTCGGAGGTGATGTTGGCGACCACCGTGCTGCCCACGGCGCCGAGATCGACGTGCACCTCCATGCCCTCGGGGCGCTCGCCCGGTGCGGCCTCCTCCTCTTCGCCTTCAGCGGAGTGCAACGCATCGCCATAGCGCAGAAAACCGGTGACGCGCGTGTAGTGGGCGCCGAACACGTCCCGGCCGTGATCCACCTGCGTCCCGATGACGTAATCGCGCAGCGGGTAGGAGTACATCACCGATCCCATGTATTCGTGCTGGTACGCAAAGGCCGAATACCCCGAATCGTTGACCAGCGACCGCAGGGTCAGCTCGAAACGCCCGCCGAAGTGAGGCTCGTAGCCGAGCCGCAGCATGTTGCTCTGGCCACCGACCGCGTCGTCGAACTGCCGCTGGTCGCCGAACCAGTGCCCGGTGCTGAGGAGGTAATTGGTGATGCCATCGCCGTAGCCGTATTGAACTGAGCTATGGTGTTTGATGTACCACGTCGGCTGCCATTCGGAGATTTCGTAAGTCAAGTCGAATGGCCCGAGGCGGGGAAACTGCAGACCCACGGATAGATTGGTCTTGGAGAAACTCAGCCGGCTGCCGCCCGTATCGTTACCCGCGTATTCGAAGTACAGCGAGAACGGTATGCGGCCGGGGTAGACGAGGCGGCTGGTGAGTGATGCCTCCTGCTTGCCGAGGACCGGTTGACCGGTGCTGGTGGTCTGGGATTGCCCCGGGTTGAAGAACGCCCGGAACAACTCCTTGAAGGATTGACCGCCGGCAGCGCCGCCGCCGTAGACCAAAACTCGGTTGGCAGCGAACGACCAGCCGGCCTGCGCCGGCTCGATGCCGAGGTGTCCACCGAAGAACTTGGGATGGCCCGAGGTCAGCTCGCCGTTGGTGAGCTCGATCTTGTCGGTGTGGGACATCTCTGCGAGGAACACCTCGTACGACCAGCCGAGCCGTGTGAGCGGCACGTAGTTCGAGATCGTGAGCGAGGGCATGGTTGGCGCTTCGGTGCTGATCAGCATCGCGCTGTCGGTCATGGGCGACCACCAGTGATCGCGAAAGCCGAAATCGAGCTGTGCACCCTCGAAGCCAACGCTGAGGAAGGAACCCGTCGGCTTCTGCCGGCCGTCGTAGGCGACAGCGCCGACATTCACCAGGAAGTGGTCCCAGGGCTGGATGAAACCCGCGCCGGCCGCCTGCCAGACACTCTGTTCGTTCTGTCCGTGTTGGTTCGGGATCACGAGCTTGGAGTCGCCACTGACGCCCGAGCCTTCGATGCTCGCGAACTCCAGGGCCGAATCGCGCATGTACGCCTTCAATGCGCGGCGCACGCGGCGGCACAGCAGCGGATCGACTGCGCACGCCTTGGGCAGCGCATCGACTACCGCGGCCGCCGGTATCGGCCGTGTCATCACCGGCTTGTCGCCGAGAATCAACACGCGCTCGACCTCGCGCTCGAGTTCGGGATCGAGATTGAGCGGCAGGTAGGGCGTCACCCCACGCGCCTGCAGCGCTGCTGCTGCGAGCAGGCACAGGCATGCGGATAGGCGTGGACCCAGTCGGCTCTTCATCGGTCGGTGTGAGGCTATAACGCGGCCGCCGCGCTGCGGTTACAAAGGTGCGCACTATACGGGCTTAGCGCCCGCAGGTCGTCAGGCTGCACCCGGGCCCGTTCAGCGGCGCCACTGATCGATGCGGGCAATGAGCTTACCAACGGCAGCCGGCACCGCGTGACCCGCGGCCGGTTCGTTCACCGCTGGAGCGATCGTCTTGGTGAGCGTCTTGCCGAGCTCCACACCCCACTGGTCGAAGGCATTGATGCCCCAGACCACGCTCTGTGTCAGCACGCTGTGCTCGTAGAGGGCAATGAGCCGGCCGAGCGTTGCGGGGTCGAGTTGGCGGAAGAGCAGCAGGGTGAGCGGACGGCTGCCCGGGTTCACCTTGTGCGGAATGAGCGCTTCGATCTGCGCCGGCGGCAGCCCCTGGTGCTCGAGCTCCGTGCGCACCGTCTCCGCGGACTGGCCGTTGGTCAATGCCTCCGCCTGCGCGAAACAGCTCGCGATCGCCAGGTTCTGTTGTGGCTGGTTGCCGCACGAGGAACGCGCCGGCACCAGGAAATGGAGCGCCGCACGTGCGCTCCCCTGGTGCAGCAGCTGAAAGAAGGAGTGCTGCCCGTTGTTGCCCGCCTCGCCCCAGATCACCGCCTCGGTCCCGCATTCCACCGGCCGCCCATCAAGCAGCACGGACTTGCCGTTGCTCTCCATCTCGAGCTGCTGCAGGTATGCGGGAAAGCGGCGCAGCGAGTCATCGTAGGGGAGCACCGCCAGGGTCGGGAGCTTCTGCAGGTCGATATTCCACAGGTCGATGAGTCCGAGCAGCGCCGGCAGGTTTTCCGCCCACGGCGAGCTGCGGAAATGCTCATCGAGCTCGTGGCCGCCGCCGAGAAAGTCGCTGAAGTTGCGCTCACCGATTGCGATGGCGAGCGACACGCCGATGGAGGACCAGATGGAGTAGCGGCCGCCAACCCAGTCCCACATCTGGAAGCGGTACTCGGGATGCACCCCGAACTCGTTCATCGCGGGCGTGTTGACGGATACCGCAGCAAAGTGCTGTGGCACCGCGCGCTCGCCGAGGCGGCCGGCGAGCCAGGCACGTGCGGTGCGCGCATTGGTGAGCGTCTCGAGCGTGGTGAATGTCTTGGAGCAGACGATGAACAGCGTGGTGGCGGGATCGGCGGCTGACAGCACCTGCGCGAGATACACACCATCGATGTTGGAAACGAATTCGCAGCGCGGCGCCTCCGCGGTAAAGGCGTGCAACGCCTGCACCGCCATGGCGGGGCCCAGATCCGAGCCGCCGATGCCGATATTGACGACCAGGCGGAAGGGCGCGCCGGTGCTGCCGCGAATCCGCCCATCGCGCACAGCCTGCGCAAAACCGAGCATGCGCGTGCGCTCGGCCATCACCAGCTTCTCGATCTCGGGTCCGCCGATCGCGGCCCCCGGAGGCTGGCGCAGCGCGACATGCAGCACGGCGCGTCCCTCGGTGGTATTGATGCGCTCACCGCGCCACATGGCGTCAATCCGCTCACGTAGCCCGGTGACATCCGCCAGCTGACAGAGCTTCGCGAGCGCGATCTCATCGAGCCGTTGACGGGAGAAGTCCATCAGCAGTCCGGCACTCTCGCGCGAGAAGCGCTCGAAGCGCCGCGGATCCCGCTCGAACAGCTCCGCGACCGGCACGGCCGCGAGGCGCGCAGCCTGCATGCCGAGCTCGCCCCACAGCGGAGTGTCTGATCCGGGCTTGATGCTGAAAGTCATCGGTGCTCTCCTTCGTCCAGCTGCCCGCGAAACTGTGCCCAGCTCACGCTCCCGGCTCAGGCGCGGTAATGGGCCGCGATCGAGTCGATGACGTATTGTAGTTGCGCTTCGCTGAGCTCCGGATAGATCGGCAAGGCCAGAACTTCCGCGGCCGCCTGCTCGGAGAGCGGATAGTCGCCGGCCTTGTGCCCGAGGTAGGCAAAGCATTGCTGCAGGTGCAACGGCACCGGGTAGTAGATTTCGGTACCGATACCTGCGGCGCTGAGGTGCGCGCGCAGCGCGTCACGATCACGCACCCGCACCACGTACTGGTTGTATATGTGACGCACGCCGCGCGCCGCCGGCGGCAGCCGTACCGCTCCATCCAGCCGCGCCTGAGCAAAGGCGCGCTCGTAGAAGGCGGCATTACGCTGTCGCGCCGCGGTCCACGCGTCAAGGTGCGGCAGTTTCACGTTCAGCACCGCCGCCTGCAGCTCATCGATGCGGAAGTTACCGCCGATGAGCGCATGGTAGTACTTCGGCTTGCCACCGTGCACGCGCAGTATCTCCATGCGTGCGGCGAGCGCCTCGTCGTTGGTGACGCACATGCCGGCATCGCCGAAAGCGCCGAGGTTCTTGGTGGGGAAGAACGACAGGCAACCGACATCGCCGAAGCTGCCCGCGCGCCGCTCGCCCGCATCAGCGGCGCCGATGGCCTGCGCCGCATCTTCGATGACGGCGAGGCCGTAGCGCCGTGCCGTTTCCATGAGCGGCGCCATGTCGGCAATCTGGCCGTAGAGATGCACCGGCATGAGCGCACGCACGCGTGCCCCGCTGGCGCGATGGATGAGCTCGCCCGCGCGCCGCTCGCACTGTGCAGCGAGGAACTCGGCGACCGCCGCGGAACTCAGGTTGAAGCTGAGCGGGTCGATGTCGCAGAACAGCGGACGCGCACCGGTACGGGCTATGGTGCCGGCGGTGGCAAAAAAGGTGAACGGGCTGGTAATGACCGCGTCCCCGACGCCGATGCCGAGCGCCATGAGGGCGAGCAGCAGCGCATCGGTGCCGGAGGACACGCCGATGCCGCGATGGCACTGGCAGTAGCGCGCGACACTCGCCTCGAGCTCATGCACCGCCGGTCCCAGAATGAACTGCTGGCTGGCGCATACCCGGCCAATCGCCGCCGCTATTTCGGCGGCAAGAGGTTGATACTGCAACTTCAGATCGAGCAGGGGCACCTGCATGGCAGGTGCGGATCCCGTCCGGTTGACGCCCATCGGTGCCTCCAGCTGCGCAGACCGCGCTAACAAGCGGCAATTCTAGCAGCGCGCTCGGGCACTCAAACCCTGAGGACCGGACGGTTGGCGAGAAACCAGGCGTAGGTGGAGCGGATACCGGCCTCGAGTCCGGTGCGTGCTGTCCAGCCGAGCGCCGCGAGCCGCGTGGTATCGAGCAGCTTTTGGGGCGCGCCGTCGGGTTTAGAGGAGTCGTAGCGCAGCGTACCGGTAAAACCCACAACACGCGCCATCATGTCGGCAAGCTCTGCGATCGTCTGGTCGCGACCGCAGCCTACATTGATCGGCCGCTCATCCTCATAGCGCTCCATCAGCAGGAGGCACGCCTCCGCCAGATCGTCCACGTACAGGAACTCACGCCGCGGCCGGCCGGTTCCCCAGATCACGACCTCGCTGGCACCGGTTTCCTTCGCCTCGTGAATCTTGCGCATCAGCGCCGGGAGAACATGCGAGTGCTGCAGGCTGAAATTGTCGCCAGGGCCGTACAGATTTGTCGGCATGGCGCAGATTGCGTCGAACCCATACTGCCGCCGATAGGCCGAGCACAACTTGAGCCCGGCAATCTTCGCGATCGCGTAAGCCTCGTTGGTCGGCTCCAGCGGTCCGGTGAGCAGGCAGTCCTCGCTCATCGGCTGCGCTGCGTCACGCGGATAGATGCAGCTCGACCCGAGAAACAGCAGCTTGCGCGCGCCGTTGCGCCAGGCGCTGTCGACCAGGTTGGTTTCGATCGCCAGATTCTCCCATAGGAACTCGGCCGGACGGGTGGCGTTCGCCACGATGCCGCCTACTCTGGCGGCGGCGACGAATACGTACTGCGGTCGCGCCTGCGCAAAAAATTCGCGTACCCCCTGTTGGCCGGTGAGATCCAGCTCACTGCGCTCGCGTAACAGCAGATTGTGAAATCCCGCCGCACGCAACTGGCGCACGAGCGCCGCGCCCACGAGGCCGCGATGTCCGGCGACGAAGATGGACGCGTCCCTATTCATCCTCGTCAACCTTGGCGAAGATCCCGGACGCTGACGGTGATGAGGGCGCGCTTGTTCATGTCATTCTGTTCACCGCCCGAAGTGAGCGAATCATTACAGCCGGGTGTTACAGCCGCATGATTCAGCGCGAGGCGGATTCAGCAACGCGGGTAGCCGTAGTACTCGCAGAACCATTCGACGAATTTGCGCACCCCGACCTCGATGGCGGTCGCCGGTCGATAGCCGACGTCCCGCACCAGGTCGTCGATGTCGGCGAAGGTCTCCGGCACGTCTCCCGGCTGTAACGGCAGCAGGTTCATGATCGCCTTGCGCCCGAGGCACTGCTCGATTACCTCGATGTAACGCAGCAGCTGCACCGGCTGATGGTTGCCGATGTTGTAGAGCCGGAAAGGCGCCGAGCTCGTTGCAGGATCGGGTGCGCTGCTGTTCCAGGCCGGGTCGGGCTGCGCGATGCGCCCGCAGGCGCGCACCACGCCCTCGGCGATGTCGTCGACGTAGGTGAAATCGCGGGCGTGATGCCCGTGGTTGTATACGTCGATCGGACGGCCTTCGAGAATGTTGCGGGTGAAGGTGAACAGCGCCATGTCCGGGCGGCCCCACGGACCGTACACGGTGAAGAATCGCAACCCGGTGGTCGGCAGGCCGAACAGCGCCGAGTAGCTGTGGGCCATCAGCTCGTTCGCGCGCTTGCTCGCGCCGTACAGCGACAGCGGGTGACCGGCACTGCGATGCACCGAGAAGGGCATGTCGGTGTTGGCGCCGTACACCGAGCTGGTCGAGGCGTACACCAGATGCTCCACGGCATTGTGCCGGCAGCCTTCGAGGACGTTCAGTGTGCCGGTGATGTTGCTGCGGATGTAGGCGTGCGGCTCCTTGAGCGAGTGGCGCACGCCCGCCTGCGCGGCCAGGTGCACGACGCGCGCGAATTTCTCGCGAGCGAAGAGCTGCGCCATGGCGCTGTCATCCGCAAGATCGAGCTTGACGAAGCGGAAGCGCGGTGCGGTGAGGCGTGCCAGGCGCGCCTGCTTCAGGGTCACGTCGTAGTAGTCGTTGAGGTTATCGAGCCCGATGACCTCATGGTCGGCCGCGAGCAGCCGCTGGGCGGTATTGGCGCCGATGAAGCCGGCGGCGCCGGTGACCAGGATCTTCACAGGCGTGCGTCCACCGCGGCGGCGGGAAACACGTGCTTGACGTCGTACACCACGTGTTTACGGCGGCACAGCCGGCGCACGCCCTTGGCGCCGAGCTCGCGGAACTGCCGATGGGCGACGGCGATCACCGCGGCATCATAACGACCCGGCTTGAGTTCACGCACCAGCGCGAGTCCGTACTCATGCCGGCACTCGGCGGCGCTCGCCCAGGGGTCGAAGACTTCCACCAGGGCCCCTTGCTTAACGAGCTCGCGCACCACGTCCGCGACCTTGGAGTTGCGGATGTCGGGACAGTTCTCCTTGAAGGTGATGCCGAGGACCAGCACCCGGGCGCCCTTCACGTGGATGCGCCTGGCCGCCATCAGCCGGGTGATCTGCGCCGCCACGTGCAGCGCCATGTTGTCATTGAGGCGCCGGCCCGCGAGGATCATCTCGGGGTGGTAGCCGATCTCCTGCGCCTTGTGCGTGAGGTAGTAGGGATCGACGCCGATGCAATGGCCGCCTACCAGCCCGGGGCGGAATGGCAGGAAATTCCACTTGCTGCCCGCGGCATTCAGCACTTCCTCGGTATCAATCCCCAGGCGATTGAAGATCAGCGCCAGCTCGTTGATCAGCGCGATGTTGACATCGCGCTGCGTGTTCTCGATCACCTTGGCCGCCTCGGCGACGCGAATGCTGGAGGTCTTGTGCGTGCCTGCGGTCACGATGGTCCCGTACAGCTCGTCGACGAAATCAGCGATCTCCGGCGTCGATCCGGAAGTCACCTTGCGGATGGTGGTGAGTCGATGCTCCTTGTCGCCGGGGTTGATGCGCTCGGGGCTGTAACCGGCAAAGAAATCTCGATTGAACTTCAGGCCCGATACCCGCTCGAGGATCGGCACACACACTTCCTCGGTGCATCCCGGGTAAACGGTCGATTCGTAGATCACCACCGAGCCTTTGCTGAGCACCGCACCGACGCTTTCGCTCGCGCGCACCAGCGGGGTAAGGTCGGGGCGCTTGTAGCCATCGATCGGAGTCGGAACGGTGACCAGGAACACGCGGCAGCGCCGCAGACGCTGCAGATCGGTGGTGAAGGTGAGGCGCTCGGCGGAGCGCAGCTCGGCCCGCGATACCTCGAGCGTGGTGTCGCGTCCCTTGCGCAGCTGCGCGATGCGCTGCGGATTGACATCGAAGCCGATGGTCTCGAAATGCTTGCCGAACTCCACCGCGAGCGGCAGTCCCACGTAGCCCAGCCCCACCACGCCGATGCGGCACTTGCGCAATCGCAGCATTACCTGTCCTTGTCCGCGGCCTCAGGCGCTCGAGCGCTGCGGCGCGTCTTCCTCAGATGGCACCTTTACCGGCTCGCGCACTTCGAGCGCCGCCCACAGCACACGTCCGCCGCTCGCCTTGGCGATCACGGCCAGCATCACTTCGTGGGCGGCGATTTCGTCCGGAGTTGCGAGCGGCACCGGCAGAGCCACGGCGAGCCGCAGGGGCATGCGTGCCGGGCGCTGGCTGGCATGGGCATGTGCCGGCTCATCCGCTTCCGAGAGAGCCAGCGCTCCCTGGCCGCCGGTCATCGCCAGGTAGACATCCGCCAGAATGCGCGCATCGAGCAGCGCGCCGTGCAGTTCGCGCGCCGAATTGTCGATGGCGTAACGCTTGCAGAGCGCATCGAGACCGTTGCGCTGCCCGGGGTGCAGCTCGCGCGCCAGCGCCAGGGTGTCGAGCACCTGGCAGAGGGCGGCCAGCTGACGCGGCTCGCCCGGCAAGCGCGCCAGCTCGGCATCGAGGAATGCGACATCGAAGGCGGCGTTGTGAATCACCAGCTCCGCACCGCCGATGAAGGCCAACAGTTCCTCGGCGATCTCTGCGAAACGCGGCTGCCCGTCGAGGTCGCTGCGCGCGATGCCGTGAACTGCCAGCGCGCCATCGTCGATCTCGCGCTCGGGGTTCAGATAGCGATGGAACGTGCGTCCGGTCGGGCGGCGGTGGAGAAGCTCCACGCAGCCGATCTCGATGACGCGATGATTGAGCTCGGGCTCCAGCCCCGTGGTCTCGGTGTCGAGGACGACCTGACGCATGGGTTGCGCAGTCTACCGCAACGCTTGGCTCGCCAAGGCGTCGATCGCTTCATTGGCGAGACGGTCGACCCGCTCGTTGTCCATCACCCCGGCGTGCGCCGGCACCCAGTGCCACTCGATACGATGGGGCATGCGCAGCTCATCGAGCTGCTGCCACAGGTCCTGATTCTTCACGGGCTTGCGCTCCGCGGTGCGCCAGCCACGTGCCTTCCACGCCGGCAGCCATTCGGTGACGCCGCGGCGCACGTACTCGGAGTCGGTGTAAACCCGTGCCTCCACCGGACGCTTGAGCGCCTCGAGCGCGCGGATCACCGCGGTCAATTCCATGCGGTTGTTGGTGGTGAGCGCTTCTGCGCCACTGATCTCGCGCTCGTGTCCGCCGATGCGCAGCAGCGATGATACGGCGACCACCG
>Ga0310909_10003249_pt1 | contig 10174 bp, 8 predicted proteins | sample GREbulkMGT000H_FD_203449 | JGI IMG/M metagenome (GOLD analysis project Ga0310909, IMG submission 203449) | Lab enrichment of tropical soil microbial communities from Luquillo Experimental Forest, Puerto Rico - GRE.bulkMG.T000H | ecosystem: Environmental > Terrestrial > Soil > Tropical forest >... | reverse complement strand
GCAGTTCCGATCCAGTCCATTGGGATGATCAAACTGAGCAGAGAGCGACGGCAGACGTCGATCACACGCCGTCGGACGAGTGTGCATCACGAATCGCGGACCAGACCTTTTGCGGCGTCAGGGGCATATCGAGATGCGCAATACCGAATGGCGCCAGCGCATCGAGTACCGCGTGGACGATCGTCGGCGGCGCGCCGATCGCACCGCTTTCCCCGATCCCCTTTACCCCCAGCGGGTTCGTCGGGGATGGTGTCTGCTGGAATTGCGAGCGGATTTTGGGGAGCGTGTCTGCGTGCGGAACTGCATAATCGAGCAATGAGCCGGTCAGGAGTTGACCGCTGTCGCGGTCGTAGCGCGCCTCCTCGTAGAGAGCCTGGCCGATGCCCTGGACCACGCCACCGTGGATTTGGCCCCTGGCGAGCAGCGGATTGATGATCGTACCGGCGTCGTCTACGGCGACGTAATCAATAATCTCGACCATTCCGGTATCGGGGTCGACCTCGACATATGCCATATGAACCCCCGAAGGCGCGCCCATCCCTACCGGGTCGTAGAAGAGTGTTTCGTCCAAGCCCGGTTCGATCCCGTCGGGCAAAACGTGACCCAGATACGCCATCCTCGCGACCTTGCCGAAGGGCAGGGGCTCAATATTGGTTCCGACAACACAAAACCTGCCATCTTCAAACGCAATGTCCTCGACCGCGACTTCCAGCATTTGCGCTGCGATCTTTTTCGCCTTCGCGACGATGCGTCCGGCACAGACGTGGGCGGCAGATCCGCCGACCGGCATCGAACGCGAATTGAAGGTACCGTGGCCGGCCTGGACCTGCTTCGTGTCGCCCTGCACGACGTCGATATTCTCCACCGGCATCTGCAGGGTGTCGGCGGCGATCTGCGCCAGCGCGGTCGCGTGCCCGTGACCCTGGCTCATTGAGCCCGAATACAAGGTCGCGCGGCCGCTCGAGTCGATCGCGATGCGCGCGCTCTCCCAGCCGCCGCGATCGAAGCCGTTCGCGGCGAGCCGGCGCGACGGCGCCATGCCGCACATCTCGGTATAGGCAGCAACCCCAATGCCGCGATAACGCCCGGCCGCGCGCAGACGCTGCTGCTCCTCGCGCCGGCTGGTGTAGTCGAATGCTGCGACCGCCTTGTCGAGACAGCCCTGGTAATCACCGCTGTCATAGATCACCGAGCGGCTGCCGTAGGGGTGGTACGGAAAATCGGATTGCGGCACGAAATTGATCCGCCGCACGGCAACCGGGTCGAGATGGAGATGGCGGGCAACCGCTTCGATCGTCCGCTCGGCAATGTAAGCGGCCTCCGGGCGTCCGTAGCCGCGATAGGCGTCGACCGGTACTGTATTGGTGACGATCACCTTCGCGACGGCTTCGAAACTCTCGATCTTATAGGTCCCGGTTCCATAGCTCCCGGCCATCGTTGGGCCACCCGACGCCATGTTCGACAAATAGGCGCCGACATTGCCGAGCGTCTCGACTTTCATGCCGAGAATGCAGCCGTCATTGCGGAAGGCCACTTCGATCAATTCCGTGTGCGCCCGGCCATGGCTGGTGGCCTGGTGGCTTTCCGACCGCGACTCCCACCACTTGACCGCAGATTTTAGCTCGCGGGCCAGCCAGGCGCAGAGCAGCTCCTCCGGATAGAGGTGCATCTTTGCGCCAAAGCCTCCACCGATATCCGGCGCGACCACGCGCAATAGATGCTCCGGAATGCCAACCGTTTCAGCGATCCAGCGCCGGTGCATGTGCGGCACCTGACTGGGCAGATAGACCGTCAGTCCGCCATCGACCCCCGGCTCCGCGAGAACGGCACGTGTCTCGAGGCAGGTCGGAATGAGCCGGTTGTTGACGAGGCGTAAGCGAAGCACCTGGTCCGCTTGGTGCGCGGCTGCCGCGTAATCGCCGCCGCCGGTCTTGAAATATGTCGTGATGTTGTTCGGAACGGTTTCGTGCAGTTGTGGAGCGCCGTTGCCAACGGCCGCTCCCTCCTCGACCACGGCAGGCAACACCTCATAGGCGACGTCAATGAATTCCAATGCGTCATAGGCCGCCTCGCGGGTCTCGGCGACAACGAGTGCGATGCATTCGCCAACGAACCGAACCCTGTCGACCGCGAGCACCGGCCGGTCCGGCACGACAGTACCGGGGATGACCCAGTTGGGTTTGACGTTGCCGATCTTTCCGGAGAGGTCGGCGCCGGCGAGGGCGAGACGCACCCCAGCGGCGGCCTTTGCGGCCGACAGGTCGACTTCGGTGATGATCGCATGCGCGTGCGGCGAGCGCAGGATCGCGAGGTGCAAGGTTCCGGGCAGCTTGACGTCATCGACATAGCGACCCCTCCCGGTCAGGAACCGGAAATCCTCCCGCCGCCGCAGCGGCCGGCCGACATTGGCGGTCATCGCCGGCGGCCGTCAGAAGGTCTCGACCCAGGGCCGCAATTCGACTTCGAGCGACCAGGCGCTGCGCGGTTGGCGCAGCACCTCGACATAGGTCTGCGCGATCGCGTCGGGATCGAGGGTGCTGTCCGGTCGATCTGCCGGATCGGGACGCCGGGCGCTGCGCACCCCGCCATCGATGACGAAATGGGCTACATGGATGCCTTTCGGCCCCAACTCGCGCGCGGTGCTCTGCGCCAGACCGCGGAGCGCAAACTTGCCCATCGCAAACGCTGCCGAGTGCGGATAGCCCCTGACGCTGGCGCTGGCGCCAGTCAGCAGGATCGCGCCGCGGCCACGCGGGATCATGCGGCGGGCTGCTTCGCGGATCGCCAGAAACCCGCCAAACGCCGATATTTCGATGGCCTTGCGGACGGCTTCCGGGTCGAGTTCGGCGATCGGCCCGTGCGCGCGGGCGCTGGCGTTGTAGTGCACGACATCGGGTTCGCCGAGCCGGTTATCCGCCTCTGCGAACAGGTGGGCTACCGCAGCCGGATCGGCTGCGTCGACGGCGAAGGTCTCGGCGCCGGTCTCATCGGCCAGTGCCGCCAGCTTCTCAACATTGCGCGCCGCCAGTCCGACGCGAAGGCCGGCCGCTGCCAGCCTTCGCGCAAATGACGCGCTGATGCCCGAGCCTGCCCCGATGATCAGGGCGGTACGATAGGGAATATCCGTCACAGCTGCCTCCTGACAGTTTCCGGCGTGGACCGGCTCCCGCCTTCCGCACTGCGGGCGTGCACGGGAATCGGCGCTAAGGCCTTGCTCTTGAGGGCATATGCGCCTATGTAAGCGCAGCTGCACGGATGTCAAGAAGGGGGTTTACGGTGGCGAGAGGTACTTATTCGGGACCGGAGGATTGCAACTGTCTCGCGGTGCGCCAAGCCGCGCGGCACATCACACAGTTCTACGATCAGTTGCTGGCTCCAAGCGGGCTGCGCACGACTCAGTTTTCGATTCTTGCGAAGCTGCGACGTTTGGGCCCGATGACGATCAATGCCCTCGCCGCGGAGATGGTGATGGACCGAACCACGCTCGGCCGCAACATCCTGCCGCTGGAGCGCGACGGCCTGGTCATCGTCGAACAGGGCAGCCGCGATCGCCGCAGCAAGGAGCTGCGAGTGACAGAGGCCGGCGAAGCCCGGTTCCGGGCGGGGATGAAGGGGTGGGCGCAAGCGCAGCGGCAATTCGAGAAAGCGTTTGGAGCTGAGCGCACCGCCGACATGCGCATCCTCCTGCACGCGGTCGCCGCGACCAGGCTTGGAACCCATGCCGCAAGTGCCGAGAAATAATCCAAGCTCCCCGGGACTCCTTACAGACGGAGGTCGATCCGAGCCGGGCGATGATCGGGGTGGCGACAAGCGGGGCCAGTGGTATTTGGGCTCGCTCTCCTCGATAAAAGGATCGATAACTGGCAGCCTTAATCAGGACGGCGCTTCTCGAATTTCCAGTCCTCATGTTCACAGATGGGAAACCGAGTGTGGATCGTGAAGCGACGATCCGGGGTGGCCGACCCCAAGCACCCGCGCCGCATTGAACGGCGCGCCGGCTTCTTCTTATCGCCACATCCTTTTCGCCGCTAAGAGAATTCGTGCTTGGTCCTGCTCACCACGAAATCCACGTTTCGGCTGCGGCACCGCGAGCAACGCCGCCGTCTTCCTCAGTCCCATACCGTCACGCCCAGCGCAATCGCAGCGAATGACGGCCGATTCTCTGACTAACCTGATGATGCCTCGCTCCGCGCGAGGCCGATAGCCAACAATTTTCATAAATCTTTAATTTTCCGCTATCTTGTCCCAATGGTATATTAAGCTGGCCCAATTTCACGCATCGCGTTAACCAACCAAACGCTGGGAGGGCTTAGATGAAGACGTACATCACCATGGCATCGGCGGCGGCGCTTTCGGTCGGGCTAGTGGCCGGCATGCCGGTAGCCGCCGATCCGTTCTTCTTTAGCACCGGTAACCCTGACAACCTACTGGGGCAGCTCTCGCGGCCTGCCAGTCCCGGGAATCTCGAAACCGAAACCGCCGATGACTTCGTCCTGACCGACGCCACCGTCATCAGCCGGGCCACCATCCACGGGCTGATCCCGTCGGGATTGGATGTTTCGAGCATCCAACGCGTGGAGGTCGAACTCTATCGTATTTTCCCCAAAGACTCGGACACCAACCGCACCCCACGGGTCTTGACGCGGGTCAACTCGCCCGCCGATGTCGAAATTGACGCTGCAACGCGCGATTCCGGCGCCACTCCCGCGACGCTGAGTTTTGGGGCGACGCTAGAGAATAAAAGCTTTATGGTCCTAAACACTGTGGTAAACCAAATCAATCCGTTCCCCAACCAATTTACGGGGGGTGAGGGACCTGCGACCGGCGGTGAGGTGGAGATCGACATCACCTTCACCCCGCCGATCTTCCTGCCGGCGGATCATTATTTCTTCCGGCCCGAAGTCCAGGTGGTCGGGAACAGTTTCCTGTACCTGTCGGCGGGGAAGCCGACCCTACCGGACTTACAAACTTGGATTCGCAACGAGAAGCTGGCGCCGGATTGGTCGCGACCTGGCACCGATATTACCCACCAAGGCCCGTTCAACGCGGCGTTTTCGCTGGCAGGCGACACCATTCCTGGTGCCGGCACCCCTGGGCAGCCCAACTGTCATGGCCAGACCATTTCCGCAATGGCCCGTGAATTTGGAGGGATTGCCCAAGCCGCTTTGAGTCTGGGCTACTTCAGCGTTGACGCGTTGCAGGAGGGGGTTTCGGCATTTTGTCAACTGTAGGGAAGAACAGCCATCGATGTGATTTCTCGGCGGAAACTGGTGCGGGGCTTTCGCTGATCCCTTGGTATTCGACTGCCTATTGCTGAGCGCGGCGGCACTGGGCCGAGATTTATAAGGTTTTTCGGAAGCGCCTGCACCGCGAGAAGGGCTGGTGGCAAGGGATGTTCGTGCGTACGCGTCAGCTCGGCCGCAAACCTACCGCGACAGATTCTGTCGCAGAAACTGCTTTGCGCAGCCTCATGCGGAATCTCGACGGCAGTGTCGGGATCTCGATCCTCGAAGCAAGGCTCACGGAAAACATTCAGGCAGTGCATGCCCAGCTTATCGAGCAAATTGCGGCCGGATAAACCGCTTTCGCAAGCGCTGCAGCTGAAAGCCCCGCTCAGCATGACGGATACTGCCGGCGCCGCCGCGCTCCGCCGAAGCGACCCGGCAGGCTTCGATAGTCGCCTATCTCAACGACTTTGCCCTGATGATGATAATGGCGCTCGGGTCCTGCATGGTGTTGGTACGCCAGCCGCACCGCCCCGCAATCAAGCCCGCGATCCGCGTCGGAGGCGCGAGCATCCGGCCCAGCGGACTAGCTTGGGGAGAATCCTCGTTCATTCTGATCACGCAGAGGGGGTATCGGCCGGCATTCAATGCCGATTGGTGGCTCATCTCTAGCGATGCGTGCTTGGTGATTAAGGTCCGACGTGGGTATCCAGCCGAATGGCTGCTCCGGGGCAATTTCACCCGTTCCCGCCGCCTAGGCTAAACGGCCGGTCTCCGTTCAGTTAGCCGACTCCCGCCTGAGCGAGGGGGAACGGGAAGGATGCGCCGACAGCGGACATTGCGATCCCACAAACGCGGCGGTCAACGGCGATCCATCGACGCCCATGTTGGCCTTCAGGTAGCGCAGCATATCACTGGCAATAAACGCGGGTCTCCGCGAATGGCGTTGGTGTGGACGCTCGGGCCAGCGATGCGACTGCACTGACTGACCTCTGCCTCGGACCCAAATACATGGAGATTTGGCGATGAACGTTGGCCATTTTGAACAGATTTCGGATTGCTGGTCGTTGGAGGGGCAGCCGGCCACGTACTATCGCACCGCAGCGGCGCGAGCCCGGATACTCCAGGCAGATGCTACAACGCCTGGAGTACGACAATATCTCGACAAGATGATTGCTCATTGTGAACAGTTGGCGGGCGGCGTCGATCCCGGCCTCTCCTCCGCTTCCGACAGGCGATAAGCGGGGAGGACCAGATTGGCGAGATCGTGATCGACTTCACCGGGACTTGGCCGAAATCGCCGAAAAAAAAGCGGTTTCGTTCAGGTGTACGGACCGAGTAGATAGGTAACAGAGTAGACCGTGTGGATGGGTGACAGGTGTGAACTGTCGGCAGGGGGGATCTGCCGATGCCGTGGAAAGCGACCTGTCACATGGACGAGAGAATGCAGTTTATCGCTCGGGTATTGGCGGGCGAGGATGAGATGACGGTGCTGTGCCGTGAGTATGGGGTCAGCCGCAAGACCGGCTACAAGTGGCTCGGCCGGTATATCTCGGAAGGCGCCGCGGGTTTGGCGGAGCGCTCGCACGCGCCGTTGCAGCACGGCCAGGCGCATGATGTGGCGGTGGTGCAAGCGGTGTTGGGATTGCGCGAGCGCTGGCGCCATTGGGGTCCGAAGAAGCTGCGGGTGAAGCTGAGCGAGCTGCATCCGGAGATGGCCGTTCCGGCGGCGAGCACGATCGGCGATTGGCTGCGGCGCGAGGGTTTGGTCGAGCGCTTGCCTGGGCGGCGCCGCTGCCCGGCCTATACCCGGCCGTTTGCTGCGGTGGCGGCGGCCAATGACGGGGGGTACCGATTTCAAGGGCTGGTTTCGCACCGGCGACGGGCGGCGCTGCGATCCGTTCACCTTGAGCGATGCGCACAGCCGTTACCTGTTGCGCTGTCAGGCCGTGGCGCGCCCCGACGCCGAGCATGTGCGGCCGATCTTCGAGGCGGCGTTCCGCGAGCATGGGTTGCCGCTGGCGATCCGTTCGGACAACGGTCCGCCGTTTGCCTCGCCCGGAGCGGGCGGCTTGTCGCGGCTGGCGGTATGGTGGCTCAAGCTCGGCATCCGGCCGGAGCGGATCGTTGCCGGCAAGCCACAGCAGAATGGCCGTCACGAGCGGGTTCACCGCACCCTCAAGCAAGAGACCGCGGTGCCGCCGGCCGACAGCGTGCCGGCGCAGCAACAACGTTTCGACGAGTTCCGCATTCTCTATAACAATGAACGGCCGCATGAGGCGCTGGGACAACAGACACCGGCTTCGGCCTACCAGCCCTCGCCGCGGCCTTACCCGGAGCGGCTCGCGGATCCGAGCTACGGCGGCGATGTCGCGGTCCGCCGGGTGCGCAGCAACGGCCAGATCAAATGGGCCGGCGAGCTGATCTTTGTCGGTGAGGCGCTGATTGGCGAACCGGTTGGCGTGGTCGAGACCGAAGCTGGCGACTGGCTGGTGCGCTACGCCGATGTGGAGCTCGGTTACATCCACCCGCAGCGCCGCCGGCTCAGCCCCCGTCCGCTGCACGCAGCCAACAGACCCGTGGATTTGATGGAGATCGCTGCCGCGATCCCCACAACCCCACAGGCCCATCAACTGCAACAACCTTGATGCTAAATCGATCAAAGTGTCACCCATCCAGCCGGTTCAATCTGTCACCCCTCGATCCGCTTGCACACAGGGTCGAGGCAAGGATGACGTTGGGCACGGTGGCGAGACGTGTAGTTGGGATCTTTCCTTTGAAGTATTTCTCGACCGATCGTGCGGCGGCGGTCTCTCTCGATTTGAGGCGAGTTAGTCTTTGATGAGGGCGCCGTTGCTCAACCGCACGACTTGCGGATCGCTCGCCCTATTCGAATCCGCGCCGTGCAGTGTCTTTGACTTCGGCGCGCTCAAACTGCATGCCTTTCCGAAGGTCGCCGAACGCGACCGGTTCCCACTCCCGCGCGTCCTGCAGCATGCGGATCAAATCGTCGAGCAGTTCCGCGTATGTGTCGCCGCTGGGGCGTTTACTGGCGGGCTCCGCGCTCCATGAGCAGAGGCGGTCGTCGGCACAACTGAGGCAAACCTCGATGATCAGGTATTCGGGATCATCGGGGTATGCGGGGTAATGAACGTGCACGGGCTGATATCGCCAATAATGCGAACCAGGGTTGGTTTTGTCGATGTTGGTCATGCTGTGGGCTCCAATTCTATGCGGTGGCCGGTTAGACTAGCCGCTCTGATCCCACCCCGCGCGACCGAAGCCCAGCAGAGGGGTGGTCCCGTCCGCTTCCCGACATCTGCATCGCGTGCCCGGCTTTTCGCTTCAGGAAAGAACTGTGTCGAACAGCGCAAAGCCGTGGTCGCCGACGCTTGGCGTAAGCAAAACGGTTTGGACCGACTGCGTCGCGAGATCCCTCCTGGAGTGGCTTGCCGAGCTGCGCCCGAGAACTTGTTCAGATGATCAACAATATTGGTTGGGCGACTCCGGGTCGATTTGGGTCTTCGACCGGCTGCGGGTGCTCCTCTCACGCTGGACCTATTATGCTTGGCCCGGCCCGATGTCGCTACGCGCCGCAGCGTCCGCGGCACGTAGCGAGGTTCCCAGGACTGGCGTGGCGGCTATGCGTTAAGTGACGCGGCGGTCCGTTGCCCCCCGGCCAGCGCTAGACCGCGCGCTTACTAGGCGCGTTTACTCCGCAGCCTCGGCGGTCGGGTCCGGCAACATTCCGATCGCCCGCCGGTAAAGGACGAGCAGGCTTTCCTGCTCGTCATGCTCGTCCTTGTCCATTTTGCGGATCTTGATCAGCTGTCGCATGATCTTTGGCTCAAAGCCGGTGCCCTTGGCCTCAGCGTAGATCTCCTTGATGTCCTCGCCGAGCGCCTGTTTTTCCTCTTCGAGCCGTTCGATACGCTCGATCAGCGATTTGAGCTGCTCGCCCCCGATACCCCCGAAATCAGCCATGTTCCCCCTCATCCCCGTTGTGGCGCCGCGCCCCGGCGGCGGCGTCGACGATAGCGGCGCCCCAAGCGGGGATCAATGCTTCGGCGCGGAGGCGAAGCGGTCTTTTCCTCATGGTTTTAGAGAAATCTACCATTCGTCACGGAGCATGCCGTCGATCTCGCGATTTGGGACGCTTCTTTGCTGGCTTTCGGGTGTACGTCGCTCCCGTAATTTTGCGCGAATCCTCGAAAACCCCGAAATGCGATCGAGCGACCACGGTCTCAAAGATGCGCCGGCGCCTCTCGTTCGATGGGTCGGGGCCAAGTCAACACCGGATCTCGGCGCCGAGCGCGGGCGCCAGCCGGAATAATCTCCATGACATTCGCGGTCCTTTTGCTGATAAAGCCGCGCTCTCGCCGCGCGAGAGCGCGCTGGGCCGTTCGGCAGCTTCTCATTAGGTTCGCCCGCAACTGCTCGGATGACACCTACCGACTGTCGCTCGGACCCATCTCGGACGACGCAACGCGTTGCCTATTTGGCGCGGAACCGATGGTTCGAATCCATCCCGCTCCACCGGAGAGAGTCTGCGAACTTTTGGTTCCTAGCGGCGGAGCCCAGCTGGTGCTTGTCCAAACCGCTCGAGCCGCTTGCCGTCATCCCGGCGACCCGGCCGGCATCGATGGGCTATCGCCCGTGCGCCGCTCGCCAGCAATCCCTCGATCACGGTCACGGATCTAGCGTAACCGCTGCGGCGAGCGGCCCGTCGATCGCAGTCCGTCCCCCGGCTCAGCCAAACGGAGCGGGCCTTCTCGGATTACCGCAGATGACTTAGGGGGCACCAAGATAGAGTCACCCTTTTCGCTGTAGGTGCGGTGGCAGTGGCATCTTGGGTAACAAGGTGCTGGTCGCCGGCTTCGGTTGCTGGGGTGGCGAGGCCGGAACCGGACGTGCCAGAGGCGCCATTGGTGAGGGCGGGACGGCGGCTT
>Ga0310909_10003245_pt1 | contig 10178 bp, 10 predicted proteins | sample GREbulkMGT000H_FD_203449 | JGI IMG/M metagenome (GOLD analysis project Ga0310909, IMG submission 203449) | Lab enrichment of tropical soil microbial communities from Luquillo Experimental Forest, Puerto Rico - GRE.bulkMG.T000H | ecosystem: Environmental > Terrestrial > Soil > Tropical forest >... | reverse complement strand
GATCGAGATCGTGGAAGGCGACACCGACCTTGTGCCCTATGGCACCGGCACATTTGGCTCGCGCACTATTGCGGTCGGCGGCTCGGCGCTTGAACGCGCAGCGCAGAAGATCATCGCCAAAGGCAGGCTGATCGCAGCGCATATGCTGGAAGCGGCAGCGAGCGACGTCGAGTTTGCGCGCGGCTGGTTTGTCGTGTCAGGCACCGACCGGCGCGTCTCGTTCGCGGCCGTGGCAGGCGCCGCCCACACGCCCCACAATTTTCCGCTCGAGACGGTCGAGCCGGGATGGGCGGACCAGGCAGCCTACGATCCCCCGAGCTTCGCGTTCAGCAACGGCGCCCATCTCTGCGAGGTCGATATCGATCACGAGACCGGAGGCATCGAGGTGATCGGGTACTGGGCCGTCGATGACGTCGGCACCGTCATCAATCCTGTTATCGTGCACGGCCAGATTCATGGCGGCGTCGGCCAAGGAATCGGTCAGGCGCTGCTTGAGCGCTGTACCTATGACAGCGACGGTCAGCCCGTGACTGGCTCGTTCATGGATTATGGCCTTCCGCGCGCGGCTGATCTTCCCGGCTTCCTTACGGAATGCGACGAAAGCCAGCCGTGCACGCACAATCCGCTTGGCGCCAAGGGGGCCGGGGAGGCGGGCGCCATCGCCGCGCCGGCGGCAGTAGTGAGCGCGGCGCTCGATGCGCTTGCTCCGCTCGGGGTCGCCGACCTCGACATGCCGCTCACCTCGGAGCAGGTATGGAGCAGAATCCGCTCTACGCCGAACCGATGAAACCCGTTACGAGCTTCCGATTGCGATGCCGGCGAGAAAGACCAGCACGCCGCCGACAACGACCTGGAATGCAGCCGAAAGCAGCGGCGTGTCCATGAAGTGGTGGCGGATGTAGGAGATGACAGCGAGCTCGACTGCGACCACCGCAATGGCAATGGAAGTTGCAGTCCAGAACTGCGGGATCAGATAAGGCAGCGTGTGGCCAAGCCCGCCGACGGCGGTCATGAGCCCGCACACCGTGCCGCGAACGAGCGGTGCGCCGCGCCCGGTGAGCGATCCGTCATCCGAGAGCGCCTCGGCAAAGCCCATGGAAATGCCGGCCCCCACCGAGGCGGCGAGCCCCACGACGAATGTCGCCCACGTGTTGTGGGTGGCAAAGGCGGCGGCAAACAACGGCGCCAGGGTCGAGACCGATCCGTCCATCAGCCCGGCGAGGCCGGGCTGGACGTATTGCAGCACGAACATGCGCCGGGATGCCTCGTCCTCGGTGGCGCGTGCCGCCTTGGTGAGAATCTGCTGACCGAGTTTCTGGGCGAGGCTCTCGTGCCGATCCTCGATCTCGGCGAGCTCGAGCAGCAGCTGGCGGATTGAGGCATCGCGCGTCGACCGCGCCGCCTGGCGGTAGAAGCGCGCCGCCTCGAACTCCATGCCCTCGGCGTATTTGCGTACCTCATCGAGCCCCAACGGCCGCGCCAGCCAGAGCGGCTTCTTCTGGATGAATCCCTTGATATCCTGGCGGCGGATGAGCGGCAGGTACTCGCCGAACTTCCCGCGGTAGAGGTCGAACAGCATGCTGCGATGGCGCACCTCCTCGTCCGCCATCTCGTCGAACACCTTTGCCGAGGCCGCGAAGTTCTCGCGCAGCCCCTCGGCAAAGCCGCGGTAGATGCGGCTGTCCTCCTCCTCATTGGTGATGGCGAGCGCGAGAATCTCCTGCTCGGACAGATCGGCAAAACGCTTCACGGGCGCCTCGTTTGATCAAGCTCGCATCGAATACGGATGAGCCCTGCTGACGCCCGCCGATATTAGAATTATTCTAAGCAAGAAGGCAAACGGGTGCAGAGGTAAACTGAGGGATATGCGACTTGCGAGTGCGCGCCGTCGTCTCGAGCCCGCAATCCGGCGGCTCCTGCACTTCTATTGGCGCTTTGCCCGCGGCATGACGCTCGGCGTGCGCGCCATGGTGATCGACGGTCAAGGGCGCATCTTTCTCGTCAAGCACAGCTATATCAGCGGGTGGCACCTGCCCGGCGGCGGTGTGGAGCCGGGTGAGACGCTGCTCGCGGCGCTCGCGCGCGAGCTCTACGAGGAGGGAAATATTGAGCTGACGGATGCGCCGCACCTGCGTGGAGTGTTCTTCAACAAACGGGTATCCCGGCGCGACCACGTGGCGCTGTTCGTGGTGCGCGCGTTCCGTCAGACGGCAATCCCCAGACCCAACCACGAGATTGTCGCCCACGGCTTCTTCGCGCTCGATGCGCTCCCAGCCGATACTTCGGCGGCCACGCGCGCGCGCATTGCCGAGGTGATTGGCGGGACCGCCGCGAGCGAGTGGTGGTGAGGGGATCCCGCAATCAGTCGTGGAACTCCGGATGAATTGGCTTGATTCACGCCACATTTCGTCACAAAGCTAGGCGAAGCGGTGGGTCTCAAGCCAAGCCCGAACGACAGCCGGGACGACCGCGTCATGACCAGGATACGAGCACATTTTGCGCCGATCCGGGCGGCCAATGACAATCGCGTCGCGACGCGTCGCGCATTCGCCCGATTTACCCGCTGGCGGCGGCCGCCGCTGGTGATTGGCAACGTATTTCGACCGCAATCGCTCCGTGCCGCAGCGCGCTTCGCGATGATCGCAGGCTTCTCGGCTTTTGTTCTCGGCCTCCTATCCGGCGCATTCCTGCTGGGACTCGCGCTCGTCGGATTATTTGCGGCAGCGATTGCGGGGTTTGGTCTGATCCGCAGACATGGGCCTCATTCGGCCACGCCAATGCTCTAGCGCAATATCATTTCGAGACGGCAATGCAGGTAAGCTTGCGCGGCCTGCGTAAGCTTGGCTGTGTGCGGGGAGCCCGCAATCCATCATCACAGGCCGGGGTATGATTCCGGGTCGGTCACTGCGGTCTGCCCCGGATGACAGATGAGCGCATGCATTGCCGGTTGAAGGCCTTCTATCTTGTACGATCGGATGCGCGCTCAATCGAGGCCCGCGCCCGCGCCATTGCGGTCGAGCAAAGCGTCGAGATGCCGGTCGCGGCGATCGATGACACCTTCGTGCTGGCGGAGATCGTGGGCCAGGTCGAGGCCATCACCGAGAAGCAGGCAGGGCAGTTCGAGGTTTGTATCGCGTTGGCGGCGGAGACTGTAGGCAACGACCCCGGTCAGCTTCTCAATATGCTGTTCGGCAACAGCTCGCTGCAGGACGACGTGTTGCTGCATGACGTCGTGCTGCCTGCCGTGATTGAGGAATCCTTCGGCGGCCCCGGGCATGGTCTTGAGGTAATGCGCCGCCGGGTTGGCGCTTGCGCGCGGGCGTTGACCGGCTCGGTCCTGAAACCGCAGGGGCTGCCGTCGCGCAAGCTAGCCGATCTCGCCGCGCGGTTCGCATCAGGAGGGATCGACTATATCAAGGATGATCACGGGCTCGCCGATCAGGCGTATTCCCCATTCCATGCACGGATCGAGGCGGTGATGGGGGCATTGCGGTCGGTCGAGGCCTCGACCGGGCAGCACGCGCATTATGTGCCGAGCCTGTCCGGCGACCTCGACGACATGCGCAGACAGATTGCGCACGCCGCCGCAACAGGCGTCGATACCGTCATGGTCGCGCCCATGATCATGGGATGGTCCAATTTCCGGCGCATCGTGCAGGAAAATCCCGGTGTCGCCTTTATCGCGCATCCGAGCATGGCGGGGGCCGGCCGCATTGCTCCGCCGCTTCTGCTTGGCAAGCTGTTTCGGCTCCTCGGGGCGGATGCCGTCGTATTCCCGAACCATGGCGGCCGCTTCGGGTACACCCCAGATACATGTCGCGCCATTGCGTGCGAAGCCCTGCGCGAGCGCGAGGGATTGCGTCCATGCGTGCCGGTGCCGGCTGGCGGCATGAGCACGGCGCGTGTGGCGGAGATGCTGGGCTTCTACGGAGCAGACGTCATGCTGCTGATTGGCGGCGCGCTCTTGGAAGCGCGCGCACATCTAACCCAGGCCACCGCCGCCTTCGTGGCCAAGGTGCATGGATACCCGTACGATCGAGGTAAGGCGACGACATGTTAGTCCACCGCAAAGCCAGGAGCTATCGCTGGGAAGGCGTGCAGGAGCTTCCCTACAAGGAGGACAACCGCGCCTTATTCAGCTCGATTACGCGCCAGGTGCTGTTCTCCGGGGGTTTCTCGACGCTTGAGCGCCATGAGCACATGCATGCCGTGCTCGTTCTGCGTGGCCGTGGTCATTGTCTCGTCGGGGGGGAGGTCAGACGCATCGAGCTGCGCGACCTCATCACGGTGCCACCGATGACATGGCATCAGTTTCGCGCTACCGCGAACGAGCCGCTCGGCTTCCTGTGCATGGTGAATGCGGCACGCGACAAGCCACAGCTGCCGTCGGAGCAGGATCTGGCCCGGATGCGTTCCGATGCTAGGATTGCAGCGTTCCTGCATGGGGAGCCGGACGCATGAGCTGTCATCATTCGACCAAGGCGCTGGAACCTATAAGCACGGGCGCTCAAGTGCGAAGGCTTGCGGGCTATTCGCTACCCTGGTTGCCATCCCTCCGGTGCCGCCTCAAAGCCGCTGAAGTCAAATCCGGGCGCGACGGTGCAGCTCACAAGCGTCCATTCGCCGAGGCTTTGCGCCGACTGCCATGCCTGTGCCGGCACGATCGCCTGCGGGCGAGCGCCCGCGCATAGGTCAGCTCCGAGCGTGAGGCACTCGACGGAGGTGGCTTCACCGGCAACGATTGCGAGCTCGAGCGGCGCGCCGGCATGGTAATGCCACAGCTCGACCGCATCGATCCTGTGCCAACGCGAGCGCTCGCCGCGCGCGAGCAGGAAATAGATGGCGGTGGAAGCTGCCCGCTTGCCATCGACCAGGTGCGGGTCACGAAACGTTTCCCGAAAATGTCCCCCTTCGGGATGCGGCTTGAGCTCAAGCAGGCGGATCACTTCGGCGGCACAAAACATTGTGGGCATGAACGGCTCACAGCCGTGGTGGTTCGCGGCTTGAACGGTCGCGAGGATCGGATCGCCGTCAGGACCGGTTCTTGCGCTCGCGAATCTCTGCGAACACCTGCCAAGCCGGCTTGCCCGAAAGGCCGACCGATTTCGCGACCTCGGCCAGGTCGCCGCGGAGGAACGGGTTTGCCGCCTTTTCTTCCCCCAAGGTCGAGGGAATCGTCGGCTTGCCGTCGGCGCGAAGCTTGTTGACCTCGGTTTCACGCCTGGCCAAGGCGGTATTTCCGGGCTCGATTGTCTTTGCGAACCGGATATTGGCCTGCGTGTACTCGTGGCCGCAATACAGGTGCGTGTCGTCCGGCAGCGCCCGCAGCTTCAGGAGCGATTGCCACATCATTTCCGGCGTGCCCTCGATAACTCGGCCGCAGCCGATCGAGAACAGTGTATCGCCGACGAACGCGAGCTTCTCGGGGGCAAAGAAATAGCTGATATGTCCGGCTGTGTGGCCCGGCGTCTCGTAGACCTGCCCTTCGAGCGATCCGACACGGACCTTGTCGCCCTCCCGCACCGTCACGTCAACGAGTGGAATGCGAGAAGCTTCCGCACGCGGCGCAACGATCCGGCAACGGTGATGCTCTTTTAGCGCGGCGATCCCGCCGGTGTGGTCGGCGTGGTGGTGAGTCACGAGAATGTCCGTGAGGCGCCAGCCCGTTTTCGCCAGGGCCGCCTCGACGGCCGCCGCCTCCGGCGCGTCGATGGCCGCGGTTGCGCCGCCGATCGGGTCGTGCACAAGCACGCCGTAATTGTCCTGGAGGCAGGGAAAAAGATGGGTTTGTGCAGACATTGGTGTTTTCCGAATGGGCCTTTCCGCAGGGCGATATAGGACCTCTTCGAGCTAGTCGCAAAGCCGCTCGAAAGCACGCAGCTTTGCGCCCATTCATGCTATTTTTGCCCCATGTCCATCGACGTTGTCGATTTGCGCAATTTCTATGCCATGCGCCTGGGAGTTGTCGCGCGGCGTTTCGTCGGCCGGGGGATCCGCCGGCGTTTTGCCGATACGCGCGGGATGCGTATCGTCGGAGTGGGTTATACCACCCCCTATCTTGGCTTGTTTCGGGAGGAGGCGGAGCGCTGTCTGGCATTTATGCCGGCGGCGCAGGGGGTATTGAAATGGCCAACGGATCGGCCCGGCCTGGCGGCTCTGGTCGATGAGCTCGAAATGCCGCTTCCCGACTCGGAGGTGGACCGCGTCCTGCTCGTGCATGCGCTGGAGATGGCGCAGGACCCGGTTGCCCTCCTGCGCGAGGTCTGGCGCGTCCTGGCGGCTGGCGGTCGGTTGCTGGTCGTGGTGCCAAATCGGCGTGGGGTGTGGGCGCGACTGGATACCACGCCATTCGGCCATGGACGTCCGTATTCTCGCTCGCAGATTACCCAATTGCTGCGCGAGGCTTGGTTCACGCCGACCGCCTGGACCGAGGCGCTGCACGTGCCGCCGATCGCGCGCGGCTGGTTCCTGCGATCGGCAACGGCGTGGGAACGGACCGGCGCAACCATTGCTGCGCCATTTGCGGGCGTCCACATCGTGGAGGCGGCCAAACAGGTCTATCGCGCCATACCTGCGCGGCGTGAGCGCAAGCGGCTTGTGCCGGCGCTCGAACCGGCGCTCGCAACTTGGCCGCGTGGCGCGTAGGGGCGGTTTTTCTTCCGCCCAGGACCGTAATGCCGCCGACCCGGCTCAGTCGCCGCGACGTGAGGATTCGTCGCTTCCCTCTCCGCTGCCCTGAACATCATGGCGCGGGCCACGGTGCCGTCGCCGACGGCGATGCAGCGGGAAACGGTCGTGACTGTCGTGGCCATTCGGCCCCTGGCCGGAATTGTACTGGGATGGGTTCCCCGGCTGTTGCCCGCCGGTGATGAACGACGGCAATCGATCGACCTCGCCCTCGCTCTCGGCATCCGCCTGTCCGCGCACCTGCTGAGGCTGCGGGCTCTGAGACTGCTGAAAAGGTTGGCTCTCGCGCGGGATATAAGGTTGCGGTTCGCGCGTACCATAAGGCGATTCCGCCATTGACCGCTGGCCGTCGTCATCACCCTCATCGAAGCTTTCGTCGCGTACCGCCTGCGTTTCATTCTCGCTGCGAGCGAAATGGGGGTTGTTCTGTCGAAACTGCTCCTGCGCCGATGCAATCACCCGGTAATAGTGCTCGGCATGCTGGTAGTAGTTTTCGGCTGCGATCGGGTCGCCGGAAGCCTGGGCATCGCGCGCAAGCTGAATGTACTTTTCTGCGATGTGCGATAGGTTGCCGCGAATCTTCACGTCTGGCCCGTTCGACTCGTATACGCGTGCCATCGGATTGTGACTCTTGCGATGGTTGTTCCGACCGCGCATCCGCTTGTTCTGACCGTTTCTCATGACTCGCCTGTTGCCGACCCCTTCCATTCAGCGGCTTGTGCCGCATTACCTTGCCGAAATCCGATATCCTCTCGCGAGCGACACGGGTCGCCTCGCCATTCAAGCAGGAGAAAAAATGCGCGACCCTTTATCGCCGCTCTATCGCCGCTCTGTCAGCTTCCGCCTTGCGAAGCGCCAACCCCCGGACACCGCATATCGCGGCGTTGCCCACACTCCCTCATCCGCCGGCTCCCTTGCCACGAGCCGGTGCAGAACCGATGAAGCATCTCGTCCCGATGGTCGCTGACCGCAAGTCACAAGGCGGTTCGCTTCGCTGGCACCGTCGGCTCTCCGCAGTCCTGCTTCGGGGCCCCTAATCGGCGCGCAGCATCTCGGGTCGATTCCCTAACCAAAACCTAGTCCCTATTGACCCACAATCCAAGTGCTTTTTTCGCTGCCTGGAATGAAGCGGGCTCATGGCCAACGACGGGCGACAAGCGCCCTGGGAATGCCGGAAAGATCGGATTTCGGCGCCGAGGACACAAGCCCTGCGGCGGCGAAAATTGAAGCCACCGCGGCCGCCTGTCCATAGCCAAGCTCCACCACGACGGCACCATCGCGCGCCAATAGCCGAGAAGCGTCTTGGGCGAGAGCACGGTAGGCATCGAGGCCATCTGGTCCCCCGTCGAGGGCGCTTCGAGGATCGAAAACGCGGACCTCGGGTTCCAAGGTCGTAATCTCGTGACGTGCAATATAGGGCGGATTTGAGACGATGAGATCGATCGGGCCCTCGATTGCCGCACCGTAGTCGCACGCAATGAATGAAGCACTCAGCCGGTGCGCTTTGGCATTGTCGCGGGCGCAGGCGAGCGCAGCGAGGCTGATGTCGGTTCCTATGGCGATGGCTTCTCCGCCAAGCCCGTTCTGGACAGCGAGCAGAATTGCGCCCGAGCCGGTGCCGAGGTCGGCTATGCGCAGCATGCGCGTTCGCCTGCTGACCGAGCCGAGAGCCCCGAGTGCCGCAGTTACGACGGTCTCGGTTTCGGGACGCGGCACGAAGGTCGCGCGGTTGAGCTTGAGCGATAGCCCCCAGAATTCCCTGCGCCCCACAATTCGGGCAACGGGCTCGTGGCCGATCCGGCGCTCGGCAAGTTCGGCAACCATCGCAGCCTCACGCGTGGTGAGCAGGCGGCGCGCCTGCGCCGCAAGCGCGACGTGATCGAGCCCGAGGGCGTATCCCACGATAAGACGCGCTTCGAGCCCGGCGCTTTCCAGTCCGTGCTGCTTGAACCTTTGCGCAGTGAGCCGTCGCGTCGCCTCGATCGTGAGCGAGCCAAACGAGGTTCCTCGCGGCGACCCACGGGAGCAAGGCACGTTCACGTTGGCGTTCCCTCTGCCGCCAGCAGCTCGGCCTGATGCTCGGTCACCAGTGCATCGATGATCTCGCCCAACGCCTCGCCTTCGATAACCTGCGGAAGCTTGTAGAGGGTGAGATTGATGCGGTGGTCGCTGACCCGTCCCTGCGGAAAATTGTAGGTGCGGATTCGCTCGGAGCGGTCGCCGGAGCCGACCTGTCCGCGGCGCTCCGCGGCGCGTTCGGCGTCGCGCTTCTGGCGCTCGAAATCATAGAGTCTTGCGCGCAGGACCGACATTGCCTTGGCTCGATTCCTGTGCTGGGAGCGATCCTCCTGCATCATCACGACGATCCCTGTTGGAATGTGAGTAACCCGCACGGCCGATTCGGTTTTGTTGACGTGCTGGCCGCCGGCGCCACCCGAGCGCAGGGTGTCTATTTTTAGATCGGTCTCGTTGATGACGACATCGACGTCGGCAGGTTCCGCCAGCACGGCGACGGTTGCCGTCGAGGTGTGGATGCGGCCGGAAGCTTCGGTATCGGGCACGCGCTGCACCCGATGCACCCCCGACTCGAACTTCAGCCTGGCGAAGGCCCCGCGTCCCCGAATTTCCGCGATGATCTCCTTATAGCCACCCATCGTGCCTTCGCTGCCGGAGATGATGTCGACCTTCCAGCCCTGCTTGGCAGCATGACGCTCGTACATGCGGAACAGATCGCCGGCAAAGAGGGCGGCTTCGTCGCCACCCGTACCGGCGCGGATTTCAACAATGACGTTGCGTTCGTCCATGGCGTCCTTGGGCAACAGCGCAACTTTGATCTGCTGCTCCAGCGCGGCGCGCTGCTGCTCGAGCTGCGGCTTCTCGGCGGCTGCGAGCGCGCGCATCTCCGAATGGGTCGCCGCGTCGGCCATGAGTTCGTCCAGGCCGTCGATTTCGCGGACAATGCCGCGGTAGCGCTTGACCGTCTCGACAACCGGGCTGAGCTCGGCGAATTCTCGCGACAGCTTGACATAGGCTGGCGGGGCCAGCTCGCGTGCAAGGTCGCTTTCCAGCGCCTTGTGGCGGGCCAGCAACGCATCGAGCTTGTGTTCAGGAAGCATACGGCATCTCGATAAGGTCGAAACGGTCGAGGCGCATCAGATCGGAAGCTCCGTCTCGGCGGCAAATCTCTTCAGCTGCTCGCGGATCTGCACGCTGCCGACCGGACGCTCAATCAGGGGGACAAGAAAGCCTGCCACCTTGCCGGCGTCCAGCGCGAGCAACATGGCCTTGACCGGGCCCACGGCGGACGGCGCAAGCGACAGCCCCCGATACCCGACCGCCACCAGCGCGAGCGCGCCCAGCGGTTGCGATGCAAGCTCCCCGCACACCGTCACTCGCTTGCCGTGCGCGCGTCCCCGTTCCGCGACGAACCGGAGCGCGCGCAGGACCGGGGCCGAGATGGCATCGAATCGATCGGCTACTCGCGCATTGCC
>Ga0310909_10003244_pt1 | contig 10178 bp, 6 predicted proteins | sample GREbulkMGT000H_FD_203449 | JGI IMG/M metagenome (GOLD analysis project Ga0310909, IMG submission 203449) | Lab enrichment of tropical soil microbial communities from Luquillo Experimental Forest, Puerto Rico - GRE.bulkMG.T000H | ecosystem: Environmental > Terrestrial > Soil > Tropical forest >... | reverse complement strand
TCGTACAGGTCGGCGATTCCGCCGTCGCGGTGGTAGCCGACACCTGGTGGCATGCGAAGACCGCGCTCGATGCGTTGCCCGTCGAGTGGGACGAAGGCGAAAACGCGAAGGTTTCGTCCGAATACCTTGCGAACTGGCTGAAGGAAGGTCTCGACGCGGAGCAAGCCTTCGTCGGTAACCAGAACGGCGACGTCAGGACCGCTCTCGCGGATGCGACCAAAAAGGTGGAAGCGGTCTACAGCTATCCGTTCCAGAACCATGCGCCCATGGAGCCTATGAACGCCACGGTGCGCTACACGGCCGAGAGTTGTGAGATTTGGACACCCACGCAGAACGGCGAAGCTGCCCTTGCCGCTACCGCCGAGGCAGCTGAACTGCCAGCGGCGCAATGCGACGTGTACAAGATGCTTATCGGCGGCGGCTTCGGTCGGCGGGTGGCGCGCCAAGACTGGGTGACGAAAGCGGTCCAGATCGCGAAGCAGATTCCCGGCACGCCAGTAAAGCTGATCTGGTCGCGCGAGGAGGATATGTTGCATGGCCAGTTTCATCCGCTCACACAAGCTAAGCTGGTGGGCGGATTCGATGCGCAGGGAAACCTGAGCGCCCTCCACATGCGCATCTCGGGGCAGTCGATCCTGAGTTCGCAACGCCCCGGTGGGTTGCAGAACGGCAAGGACCCAGTGGTCTTCCAAGGGCTCGATGCGAGCGGTCAGTTCTCAATCGGGTACACGATTCCAAACCTGCTGATTGACCACGCAATGCGCAACCCGCATGTGCCGCCGGGTTTCTGGCGCGGTGTCAATATCAACCACAACGCCATCTATCTTGAGTGCTTCATGGATGAGCTGGCGCACGCGGCCGGCGAAGATCCGCTTGAGTTCCGCCGCAAGCTGATGGCGAAGCATCCCAAGCACTTTGCCGTTCTCAACGCTGTCGCCGAAAAGGCAGGTTGGGGCAAGCCAGCGACGCAAGGGGTGTACCGCGGCCTGGCCCAGTTCATGGGCTTCAACAGCTATACGGCCGCGGTCGCAGAAATCTCGATGAAGAATAACAACCTGAAAGTGCATCGCATCGTGGCGGCGACCGACTGCGGCACGGCAGTCAACCCGGCGCAGATCGAGCGGCAGATCGCCGGCTCATTCGTCTACGGCCTCTCCGCCCTCTTCTATCAAGAATGCACCGTGAAGAACGGCCGCATCGAACAGGAGAATTTTGACACTTATCCCTCGATGCGCATCGCGGCAATGCCGCACGTCGAATCGATAGTGATGCCGAGTGGCGGCTTCTGGGGCGGCGTTGGCGAACCGACGATTGCGGTGGCGGCACCGGCGGTGCTCAATGCGATTTTCGCAGCCACCGGCAAACGCATCCGCTCATTCCCGCTATCCAAGCACGGCATCGTTGCGAGTTGAGGGTCACGAGAGCGAGCGTAGTAGTAAATGAAACGAGGGCCAAGACCAATGACGGTGCGGTGGAGTCTGAAAAAAATTCATTCGCTACGCCAGAGAAAAAAAGCGGAAAGTAGCGAGGAAGTAGAAATGCCACGCGGATATACTGTTCCGGTTCGCTACCAGATCGTGGCGACCGGGGGTGCAGTCAAACATCGAGGAGGGAGGCACGGCTCGTAACCGCTCTACTTCGACGCCCCGGAAAACAGGGTGCGATCGTCTTCCGTCGCAGCTCCTGCACCCAACGATGCAATCGCTCGTCGAGGTGACGGTGGTGCGTTTTTTTGTGGCCTATCAAAAGTAGCGGGTTTGCGCTAAACTACTCCAAACTTGAACTGGCGCAACGCCAGCGAGAAAGGGGAGGCTACACCATGCATCGCTATTTTCAGCGAACATTCGGGCCATTGTCGATACTTGGCACGCTCTTGCTAGGGCTTGCTTCGACTGCTGCGGCCGATCCGGAGATCGACCGGCTGTTGCGCAGCCCAATCGGCAAGGATTGGGTCACCAACGGCGGCAACCTGACCAACCAGCGCTATTCCACCTTGACCCGGATTAACACCACCAACGTCAAGCAGCTCAAGGGGGCCTGGATGACGCGCCTTAAGGGATCGGGGCTAGGCGGAAAGTATTCCTTTGAGGCTTCCCCGCTTGTCAAGGATGGCATCATGTATGTCATCACCGGCAATGACGATGTGTTCGCGCTCGACGCCAAGACCGGTGCATTCCTGTGGGAATACTGGTCCGGCATTGATCAGAGCATTTCCACAGTATGCTGCGGCTGGGTCAATCGCGGTCTGGCGATGGGCGACGGGCTGCTGTTCTTCGGACAGTTTGACGCCAATGTAGTGGCGCTCGACATGAAGACCGGCAAGGTGGTCTGGAAGACGGCGATCGAGAAATGGCAGAACGGCTACGGCATCACCGGCGCGCCGCTCTACTATGACGGCATGGTCTATAGCGGCATCACCGGTGGGGAGTTCGGGGTGCGCGGTCGCCTAACTGCGCTCGATGCGAAGACCGGCGAGATCAAATGGCGGTGGTACACCCTGCCCGGCCCCGGCGAGATCGGGAGCGAGACCTGGCCGGCCGGTACCGACCATGCGATGCGCGGTGGAGCGACGATCTGGAATACGCCAGCGCTCGACCCGGAACTCGGGCTTGTCTACTTCGCAGTCGGCAATTGCGGTCCCGACTACGACGGATCGATGCGCGAGGGCGACAACCTGTTCTGCACCTCGATTGTCGCCTTGAAGGCCAAAACCGGAGAGTACGTCTGGCACTTCCAGCAGGTGCACCACGACATTTGGGACTACGACGCCGCGAGCCCGGTGGTCCTGTTCGACACCGTGATCAACGGAGAACCGCGCAAGGGCATCGCCGAAGCCGGGCGAACGGGCTGGGTCTACATCCTCGACCGCACTAACGGAAAACCCCTGATCGGCATTGAGGAACGCCCGGTTCCTCAGGAGCCGCGGCAGAAGACCGCAAAAACGCAGCCCCATCCGATCGGCGACGCGACCGTGCCGCAATGCGTCGACGAGCCGATGCCCGGATATGACAAGGTCGGCTGCATCTTCGAGACGTTCTGGGAGACCCCGGTGCTGATCCAGCCATCGGGGATAGGTGGCACCAACTGGTCGCCGATGCCGTATAGCCCCGACACCGGCTATTTCTATGTGCCGGGGACGGTGCGCACCAGCGCGTTTACGCGTTACGGCGACAAGTACGTACGCGGGCAGCGCTACGTAGGCGGCACACAAGCCGCGCCAATCGGCTCGCCGATGACCGGCACGTTCACGGCGATCAACTCGCAGACCAACAAGATCGCCTGGCAGCACAAAACACCCTACCGCATCGGCGGCGGCGGTGGCTCGACGGTAACCGCTGGCGGCCTCGTCTTCCGCGGCGAGCCCGACGGCAATTTATTGGCGCTCGACGCCAAGACCGGTGAGGAGCTGTGGCGATTCCAGACCGGTTTCGGCGCCGACGCACCTCCGGTGGTCTACGAGGTCGATGGCGAGCAGTACGTCACTATCGCGACTGGCGGCAATCAGCTCCAGGGCAGCTCGTACGGTGACGCCATCTGGACCTTCTCGCTGAAAGGGCAGTTGGGTCCGCTGTGGGCTCCGCCGCCGCCTGCGAACGTTGCTGGGCCTGTAGGACCGATCGCGCCCGGAGCCGACTCGATCAAAATCGGCGACAACAACGTGGAATACGCCTACTGGCCGGCACGCACGCGGATCAAGGCCGGGACCACGGTGACCTTCACCAATGTCGGCGATCTACCTCACGATGCCAGGGCGCTCAAGCAGGGCGAGTGGACCACCGGCACTCTGGCCAAAGGCGAGTCGAAGACTGTCAGCTTCATGAAGCCCGGGATCCACTACTACATCTGTTCGCCGCATCCCTGGATGTATGGGCAAATCATCGTGGAGCCATGACGAGACCGGGTGGGAGCGAGACGCACCCCCGCCCCAAGGCTCGCCGCGCGGCATTCGGGGCGCAGCCAGAAGAAATTGGCGGAGCGTGAGTGCTGCAATGCCAAAAGGGTGCCGACATTTGCTGAGATCGTGGCTTGCCGCGACCTCGATCCTTTTCGGCGCGTTCAGCCCGGCGCTGGCGGCAGACTCCGCCGAACCCTCCGCGGCGGCGCTCATCGAGGCGCTGGTAACTCGGGTCCCGCCGATTGGCGGTCCGTTCAATCTCATCGATCACACGGGCCGGCGCCGCACCGATGTGGACTTTCACGGCAAGCTCGTTGTCATCTATTTCGGCTACACCCATTGCCCCGACGTCTGCCCGACCGAACTGCAGACGATCTCGCTGGCGCTCGATGCGCTGGGAACGGCGGCCGACCCGGTGCAGCCGCTATTCATCACCGTTGACCCCGAGCGGGACACGCCGTCGGTGCTCGCCGACTACATCTCGTCGTTTCACGCGCGGCTCGTCGCCTTGACGGGACCTGCCCCGCAGATCCGGAGGGTGGCGCTCGCCTACAAGGTCTTCTTCGCGAAATCCGCCGTAGTCGGGCCCGATGGCTATGCGATCGATCACACCAGCTTCATCTATCTGGTCGGCAAGGACGGGCGCTATATCGACTTCCTTCCGCCGGGCTTGACGCCCGAGCGGATCATTGAGGCTCTCCGGCTTCATCTTGATCGCCAGAGCGGCCCGTAGCGACCTGTGTCCGGATGGCGCAGCGAAGTCCGTTACGACTTGTCAACCGAGGGGAGTGCGATGCGGAACCATCGATCGTTGGTGCCATCCGAGCGTGACGCGGTCGCGGGAAACGGCCTTGTTGATCGCCGTCTGTTTCTCGGCGCCACCGCCGCCGCGGCGGCGCTCAGCGGCGCGCTGCCGAGCAGAGCCGGGGAGTTGCCGATCGAGCCGTGGATGAAGCTTCCGGGGTCGGGATTCGTGGGCTACGGCCAGCCGTCCAAATTCGAGAGCAAGGTCGCGCGGACATTTGCGTCACTACCTGGAACCACCGGTACCGGTGCGGCACGCACGCCACATCATTTGCTTGACGGCATGATCACGCCCAACGGCGTGCATTTCGAGCGTTCTCATAGCGGCATTCCCGACATTAATCCCGAGACCCACCGGCTGCTGATCCACGGCCTGGTCGAGCGCCCGCTCATCTTTACGCTGGAAAACCTGGAGCGCTACCCGCGGGAGTCGCGCGTCGCGTTCCTCGAATGTGGCGGCAACGGCCAGTTGCTGTATCAGAAGGAGCCGGCCCCAGTCGGGGTGCAAGCGATTCACGGCCTCGTTTCCTGCGCCGAGTGGACGGGCGTGAAGCTCTCGGTCCTGTTGCAGGAAGCCGGCGTCGATCCCAAGGCAAAATGGATTTTGGCCGAAGGCGCCGATGCCGCCGGCATGAGCCGCAGCATTCCGTTGGCGAAGGCGATGGATGACGCATTAGTCGCGCTCTACCAGAACGGAGAGCGCGTGCGGCCATCGAACGGCTATCCAATGCGGCTGCTGCTGCCGGGATACGAAGGCAACATGAACGTGAAATGGCTCCGACGCATCAAACTGACCGAAAGCCCGATGATGACCAAGGACGAGACATCAAAGTACACGATCATCTTGCCCGACGGGAAATCCCTGCAATTTGTGTTCCCTCAGGAAGGGAAGTCGGTAATCACGCAGCCTTCACCAGGGCTGACCATGAAAGAGTCTGGCCTTTACGAAATCTCGGGTCTTGCCTGGTCGGGGTATGGCAAGATCACCAAGGTCGAGGTCTCGGCCGACGGGGGCAAAAGCTGGGCGCGGGCGGCGTTGCAGCCGCCGGTCCTGTCGAAGGCGTTGACGCGGTTCCGCATTCCGTGGCGGTGGAACGGCGGGCCGGCGCTCCTGCAAAGCCGAGCGACCGACGAGAGCGGTTACGTCCAGCCGACGCGAGAGAAGATGATCGCCGCGCGCGGCAACCGAGCGATCTATCACTCCAACGCCATCACGACCTGGGCAATTTCCGACAAAGGCGAGGTGACGCATGTCTATACATAACACTCTCCTCATCGCAGCCTCAGGTCTCCTCATGGTTTCGGCCGTTGCATTCGCGGCGGAAAGTCCGAACCTCGGACAGGTGGGAACACCGGAGGAAATTGCCTCTTGGGACATCAGCATCGGTCCAGACGGAGTTGGTCTGCCGCCAGGCAGCGGGACCCCAAAGCAGGGCGAGGCTGTGTATGCGGGGAAATGTGTCACCTGCCATGGCGAGAAAGGAGCCGGCAAGCCCAACGATCAGCTCGCTGGCGGACAAGGGACGCTTCCCGGCGACAAGCCTCCGGTCAAAACCGTGGGAAGCTTCTGGCCCTACGCTACGACCATCTTCGACTATGTGCGGCGGGCAATGCCATACAACGAATCGAAGTCACTGACCAACGACGAGACCTACGCGGTAGTCGCTTATATCCTGAACCTCAACGGCATCATCGCAGACAACAACACGATGGACGCGCAGACGCTGCGCAAAGTGAAAATGCCGAACTGGGACGGTTTCGTGACTTTTTCACGCGGAAAATAAACGCTGCTATTACAATTTCTGTAGGTAGATGGACGCGAAATCGCTGCGTATAAGCTCTGGCCAGCTGCGGGCATAGGGTTGGATAAGACTTAGGACCGGGTCGTGCCACAAGCGGCCGTGAGCAGATGCAGCAACACGAGTGTGCAAAAGCCAGACTTACTCGATCACCTCGTTGGCGCGGGCCGACAGCGTCGACGGCACCTCGAGGCCGAGGGCTCGGGCGGTCGCCAAGTTGATGATGAACTCGCCACCACTTCATTTCAATGATCTCACCCGATCAGAATGAGACGCCACTCGCCCTAATTGGACCTTCCCATTTCTTGATTTCGGCGGCAAGAAATTGCGCAAGGTATTCCGGAGATCGCCGTTCCGATGCAACCACGTCGCCTCCAACCTGCTTCAAACGCTCCTGCAAGAATGGCATCTCCATTGCTGCGACCGTGGCGCTGTTAAGCCTCTGGACGATCGGCTGCGGAGTCTTCGCGGGCAGGAAGAGCGCGTACCAGCTCGGGAGATCGAAGTTGGTCAGCCCTTGTTCGTGCGCCGAGGGGAGATCCGGAAGGTTAGACGACCGGGCCTTACTCAGGATCGCGATGGGCTTGACGGTCTTGCCCGCAATTTGCGGCAGCGCCAATGGCAGACTCACGCAGTCGTAGTCTATTCGGCCCGCCATCACTTCCTGCAACCCTTGCACGACGTTGCGAAACGGAACGTGCGTAACTTCGATACCGATCGTGGAATTAAGCAGCATGCATGCAAGGTGATTCGAGCCACCAGCTCCGGATGAGCTGTAGTGCAACTTCTCCCGGTTTGCCTTGGCGTAGGCGATAAACTGCTGCAAGTTGTTGGCGGGGAAGTCGTTGCGCACGAGCAACACAAGTGACTCATCCGTTAGGAGCGCCACCGGCGCGAAATCCGTCAAGGCATTGTAAAGTGGTGCCTTGTAGAGCCACTGGCTCTGGGCGAAGGTGCCGACGTTGCCGATAATGAATTGATAGCCGTCAGGTGTGGCCTTAGCTACACGGCTTCCAGCGAGCATGCCGCCTGCCCCGGCAACATTTTCCACCACGACAGGCTGCCGAATGTTACTGCTAATTCCATCAGCGATGATACGTCCTATGGTGTCGCTCGAGCCGCCGGCTGAAAAGGGCACGACCAACGTCAAGGAGCGCGTTGGCCAATCCTCCACCTGGGCTTGAGCGGGACGGGCGTACAGGTCGGCCGCGATCATACTCATGATAGCCGCCTCAGCAGTTATCACGAACGCGAGGATGGAATGGCAGACTCTTCTCATGCGATCCTCACTCATTCAGTGCTGTCGAACTATTGTGCCAAAGCTGCCCTGAGCAGATGCGGCAACACGAGTGTGAAAACTAAGCATTACTCGATTATCCCGTCGGCGCGCGCGAGGAACTATTCGGATCAGCTCGGGTCATGCAACGAGAGACCATATCACACCTGACTGCGCTGCGGGATTTCAAACCGGCCTATGTCGGCTCGGGTCAAAACGAGAAGCCGCCTTTTTCGGGCTTATGTCGGCTCCCGCCGGCTGCGGACATCCGCCGGACCGGCCCTCGCGGTAGGTGCAACGGGCTGGTAGGCTGTGCCGCAAAACGACTATGGGACGGACATGAAACTCCCCTGCCGAAGGCAATTATTGCATCTGGCGGTGGGCGCTGCCGCCCTGCCGACCGTCTCGCGCATCGCGCGGGCACAAGCCTACCCGAGCCGACCGGTTCGGATCTTTGTTGGTTTTCCACCTGGAGGTGCGGCTGACACAATAGTTCGGATCATAGCCCAATGGTTGACTGATCGGCTTGGCCAGCCGTTCATCGTTGAAAATAGGGCCGGGGGCCGCGACCAACGTGTCCGTCCAAGCAGCGCTAACTTCGCCTCCCGATGGGTATTCGTTGGTTTTCATTGCAACTTCGACTGCGATTAACAGCACACTGTTCGAAAACCTGTCTGTCAATTTCTTGCGGGATGGCTCTTCAGTTGCCGGTCTGGTGCATCTTCCTCATGTGATAGCGGCGCATCCTTCGCTTCCCGCCACCACCGTTGCCGAATTGATTGCGCATGCCAAAGCAAATCCAGGTCAGATCAACGTGGCGTCATATGGCACCGGAACGACTTCGCATTTAGCAAACGAGCTATTCAAATCGATGGCCGACGTCCCCTTGGTTCATGTGCCTTATCGCGGCGATGCTCAGGCAATCCCGGATCTCTTAAGTGGGCGAGTACATCTCTATTTCGCGACGCTAACGGCGACCTTACCTCACATACGATCCGGCGCATTGCGCGCTTTGGCGGTACTCGACAAAACACGATATGATGCGTTGCCAGATGTGCCGACGGTTGGCGAGTTTCTGCGTGATTATGAGGTCGATGCTTTCAACGGGATTGGTGTTCGAAAAGGCACCCCGCGTGAAGTCATTGAAAAGCTCAACCGCGAGATAAATGCTGGCCTCGCTAGCGCGGCAATTAGCGCGCGCTACGCTGAATTGGCTGCTATCCCGTTTGTCGTTAGCCCAGTCGAATTTGACGCCCACATGGTCGCTGCAGCTGAGAAGTGGGCAAAGGTCATACATACAGCCAACATTAAGCCAGAATAGCGCGGCTACTATTGGTTTAGGGTCGGGACGGTCCCAAGCCTGGGCTGCGCTTTAAGTCCGCTGCTCGGTGCTCGTCAATCAACAGACATTGGCGACTATGTTTTGGGACGCCTCTTGTGTGCCATGTATGGACGGCGCCCGCGGTGCAAGAATCTGACCTTTTCGCGAAACGATACGGGTGCAGCCATGTATCCGGCCTCTCGATGCAGCCGTTCTGGCTGCTGGCCCTGATGTGATCCACTGATCGGTCCCAATCATAACCGCGCGTTCTTTCCTCGCGTGGCACACAGCGGGTTTTCCGATCGACGGTCTCGACCGTTTCGCATCAACGTCTTCATCACCCCTTGCAGTTCATGAAACGCACGGACGCAACCTCATCTTCCCGTTGCCAAGCCTCTTCTTAACCCGCCGCCGCAAGCCGTGGCCGGTAGTGGCCGCCGCTGGCCAACAACGCCCAGGCGATGCGGGCCATCTTGTTCGCAAGCGCTATGGCCACCACCTTGAACGGTCGCCGCGCCAGGAGCTTTGTGAGCCAGGGATATTTCTCCGGGTTCTGCCTGGCCCGCCGCAACACGGAATGCGCCCCGACCACAAGAATGCGCCGCAGGTAACGGTCACCTTGCTTCGATATCGGCCCAAGCTTCTGTTTGCCCCCAGTTGAATCTTGTCGCGGTACCAGCCCAATCCAGGCGGCAAAATCGCGCCCCGACCGGAAGGCATTCGGGTCCGTGACCGTGGCGGCAATGGCGCTCGCACCAATGGTGCCGATCCCGGGGACGCTCTCCAGTCGCTTGCTCGCCTCATTCGCACGATGCTGCACAAGAAGCCGCCTCTCGATCGAGCCAATCATCGTTTGCAGCGCCTGGAGCTGTGCCGCCAGCACGATCAGGCTCGCGCGGGCATCAATAGGAAGACGGGCATCCTTTTCGTCCGCAATGATCGTCAGCAACTGCTTGAGCCCCTCGCGTCCTTGCGCTGCCACAATACCGAGCTCAGCCAAATGCGCCCGTAACGCATTGATCACCTGCGTTCGTTGCCGCATCAGCAGGTCGCGTGTGCGATGCTGCATCAGCCGGCCCTGCT
>Ga0310909_10003239_pt1 | contig 10188 bp, 15 predicted proteins | sample GREbulkMGT000H_FD_203449 | JGI IMG/M metagenome (GOLD analysis project Ga0310909, IMG submission 203449) | Lab enrichment of tropical soil microbial communities from Luquillo Experimental Forest, Puerto Rico - GRE.bulkMG.T000H | ecosystem: Environmental > Terrestrial > Soil > Tropical forest >... | reverse complement strand
CTGGAGGATTTGCAGCGAATTCCAAAAGTACCTGTGTATGTCGACAGTCCCATGGCTTTGAGCGCAACGGATTTGTATCTGAAGTACAAAGAGGATCACGATGTCGAATTTGCGCTGGAAGAGAAAAATGGCGGCGATCCACTGAACGTGCACGAATTTCACCTGGCGCGCAGCGTGGAGGAATCCAAACAGATCAACAACGCGAAGACCTGCATCATCATTTCGGCGAGCGGGATGGTGACGGGCGGGCGCGTGCTGCACCATCTGGCGCACCGGCTCGGTGAGGCCAGAAATTGCGTGATTCTCGGGGGCTTCCAGGCTCAGGGGACGAGAGGGCGAGCACTCGAGGAAGGCGCGAAGTCGCTGAACCTTTTTGGGCAGGCCGTGCCGGTGTTGGCGGAGATTGTGGAGATGGGTCAGTTTTCCGCGCACGCCGGAAAAAGTGAATTGCTGCGATGGCTAACGGCATTGCAGGCTCCGCCGAAGCAGGTCTACCTCACACACGGGGAACCGGCCGCCGCGCAATCGCTCGAGCAGGCCATCACACGGAATTTTCGCTGGAAGGCAGCGGTGGCGAGATATTTGGACACTGTGGAAATTAGTTGATCGGATACCAAAAAATGGATGCTTTGTTCGATAGTGAGACAACACAAACCGATCGATTGAAAGGGGTTAAATTCAAAAAAATCTTTAGGTAGCGAAGAAACATTTGCTGGGGATGGCTCGTCTATACTAGCAAGACCACTCGCGGGGTAGGAGACTGACCACCACAGGGCAACCGACCAACAGTCTCCTACCCCTATCCATGTCTACCTGCGGAAACCCTTGAAAATCCAGGCCTTTTGCTTGTTTCAGGCTCTCCCGCCATTCCCGCTAAGTAATTGAACTTTCGTGTTCGTGATGGCCCGTTAGTACAAGACTTGTACTACGCGCGGGGCATCTTGTACTAATCTGGGGTTCCCTGCCCTCGCGGTGCAAACATTACGCCCGCCAATTGTCTGCCGTCAAGTAACAAATCCCGTAAACTTTACGTAAATTTTAACTAGGAGCCCCACGCCTCCCCGCTTGATTCAGGACCTCGTCCTCCTTGTCAGCAATTCGTGCCTTCCTTCGGCCCGAGAATACGACCGGTTCTTGACCTTGAGCCAAGCATTTCCATCGTCTTTGTAAATCCCCAGCTTTCGCTTCGCCACTATCCCTTCCAAATCGCGACAGCAAATCTCTTTGAAAAGCCTTTTGCCCTCGCCCTCGACGTGCTGGGCAAACAGCAGTCGTTCACAATTGCTCGACTCTACGAGGTGAGCGAGTTGGCTCTTCCGCTCGATGAGCGGGAGTTGCCGAAGGTCTTTTCCGTCGAGCCACAGCAGGTCGAATGCGTACAGGATGGGTTCGGCCTTGCGGTTCAAAAGCTGATTGAATCGGCTTACGCCCTTCATCAAGGCAGACGATTTCGCCGTCAAGGATGGCATTCCGCACAGGCAACCTGGCGAGGGCCACCTTTAGTGACTCGAACCGGAGATTCTTGAGGTTGCGAGAGACCAGTCGGCACCCGCGGTTCTCGATGAAGACGGTCGCCCGGAAGCCGTCGTGCTTCAGTTCGAAAATGTAGTCGGGGTTGTCGAACGGCTCCTTCACCAGACGGAGCCGCATCGGGCGAATGCGTGGCAGCACCTCTGCATCTTACCAGCAGTTACGCCTTCGGATGTCTTCGTCGTCACTCAATGCGAGCCTGCTCCCACTGCACCCAGAACGCGGGGTTCTCGGAATCTGGCAGGCCTGCGAGCTGGCCCGACCGAACTCGATCGTCGCTGCGAGTATGATCGTTCTCATCCGTGAACCGCTCCTTTCAGGGCAAGCAGTTCAGGTTGAGGTGCCGGTCTCGCTTGTTGATCTCGACCTGGACGACGTTCGGGTATGGGCTCTTCTCCAAACCCATCTTGGCCCCGTTGAAGTAAAACTGTCCGTTGGTGACGTTGCCGGCCATGAAGTTGACGTTGACGAGCACTCCTTCTTCGGTTCCGCGGTAGACCAAGGTGCGATATTTGACGGATGGAATTTCCGGGTTGGACTCGACCTTGTCTTGCAACGGCGGTCCGCACCACTCGATGACCGTCTCGAGCGTGAGCTGGTCATAGCTGTGCGGCGGGGAAGCTCGCCGCGCCGCACTGTGAGTTAGAAGCCAACCGACTCCGACTGCGGCTACGATTCCAGCACTGATCAAAATTGGCCTCATCTTTCTTAGTTTTTTCTTTTTCTCCGAGCTTATCCTTGATCTTTCGCAACCTCGAAGCTCTAGCACTCGCGCTAACATTCAACGGGCCGGAACTCGAAGGCCCTACAGCAGGCGGGTTAAGGGGCCGTGCTTTGCAGGGGGGACTGCGAGGAATTTAGTTGATGGCGCGGGCCCGGTCAGTTAGAGCCGACAATCAACCACTGACTGCCGTCAGAAACGACCACTGCGCCGACAGGGTGTAGGGCGCCGCCGTTTTTTGTAGGGGCGGTGGGGATCAAAATTAGACTACTCCACTAAGGCCTACTGCTTCAGGCGTGGCGATCGCCCTCCCAGAACAATCGGTACAAATAGTACAAAGCGGGCCACTCCTGTCTATCTACCCGGTAACGAGTAGTTCCGTTAACCAGAACACCGAAGCCTGATTTGGGCTGCTTTCAGGGTTGTTTCCGAGTTGCCGGTTGCCCGGGAGTTAAGCTGGCCTTTGATTTGGAACGGCCGAGGCAAGGCAAGCTTCTCGGTTTACAGCGAAGACCTGATTGTTCCCGATGCCGCTCAATGCTCTCATAAGACACGGCCCGAAAAGGACAAAACATGAAACCTGTAGTCGGCGTTTTCAAGTCGCGCTCCGCTGCCCAAATGGCAGCTGGAACGCTTGTGCCGCTCGGCATTCCCAGAGACAACATCAATATCCTGACTCCTGACGTCACGCAAACCGAACTCGCGCAACTTCCCACCCAAGCGGCAGAGCAGCCCGGCATGGGCAAGGCAATGGGTGCAACGGTTGGCGGAGCCGTCGGTTTAGCCGCGGGCACTTTGCCTGCGCTCCTCGGAGGCCTTCTCATACCGGGAGTCGGTCCCGTCCTAGCTATTGGACTGGCAGGAGGCGTCCTCGGCGCAGTCGCTGGTGGCGTCGCTGGCGGAGCGATGGAAAGCTCCACGACCGACGGACTTCCCGAAGATGAATTGTTCATTTACGAAGACGCGCTGCGGCAAGGGCATTCTGCCGTCGTTGTCCTCGCTGCAAGCGACAAGCAAGTCGAAGCCGTTCGCGGGGCTCTAGAAGACGCAGGCCGCCGAAAGCATTGACCGCGCCCGGGAAATGTGGTGGCTGGGCGTTCGCAGTGCCGAGAAAGAAACCTACGAGGCGCACGGCGGAAACTTCGACGAGGACGAACGCTATTTTCGTTGCGGCTTCGAAGCTGCTCAGCACTCCGCCAATCGTGGCAAATCCTACGAGGAGTGTCGCGCCCGCCTCGGCGACCGCTATCCCGGCGCACACGAGCGCGAGCCATTCCGGCGCGGTTACAAACGTGGCCGCGCTTACTTTGAGACGATGAAAGCGATCGCGACCACCTCAAAGCACTAAGCTGTGTCCATACTCCCGGCGCGCGGAAGAGGCACTTGCCGGGCAAAGTGGATAAGGATGACCTCTCAGACACTGAGACAACGACAGCCCGAAAATGGGCCTCAAACCAATCAAAGCCGAAGCGAGGGGGTAAGCGTCCAGGTGCCCCGGCACATTCCTCGCGTGCCAGCCCGAAAGAAGCCGCCAGAGGGTCCACAGTTCCACGTTGGCGACCGTGTCACCGTCAGCTTTTCAGGAGGGCGCATCGTTGACGCCACTGTGACGGCTGTTGTCAAACGTACTGCGGGCATCCGCCTCCAAGTGTCCTACGGACGCGATGAAACCGCGCTCGTTTACTTGTGGCAGGGGGTTCGCCCTGTTGATTCGTGAGGGTTGGAGGGAGAAATGTGTGACATTGTGAAGTACCTCACGCTGTTTCTTCTGTTCGTTTTACTGCCAGCAGCGAATGCCCAGACCCGCGTGAACGGAAATATCAACTCCGCTTTTGCTGTCGGAAAGTGGAAGGAATCGCACGAAGGCGTCAGCCTATTCTGTGCTCGCGTCACGAATCAGAGCGAAGTGATAAAAGGCAACAGCAACGGAGCATGTTTCTTGACGGAAGCGGAAGCCAGCGCAAAAGATTCTGTCAGGATGTCCGCGCATATCTTTACCGTTACAACTTGGAACGAGCATACTTTGACAGCAACTACCGACTTTTATGCAGACCAGAATGGGGTCGAGACCAGCAAATCCAACCCCGACGCAATCAGGTTTGTACTTCGTTTGCTTCTAAATTTCGACGCCCATGAGATGACAAAGTTTGTCGAGAGGAGCACCGGTAGCACCAAGGGTTATCACCTGGAGGATCAGTGAGTGTGCGAGAAGTGTGTGAGTATTCGATAGCAACATGGCGACCAAGGTTTTTTTCCTCGCAGCAAAATACAAAAATACAGTCGGTCACTGATAGACACTCGTCTAACTCTGGTTGTAAGGTGACACCGACCCCAAGGTAAATAGCGGTGGCACTTTCTGTTGGGCGGACAGGATGCCAGCGCTGCCATTGACGGCTTCACGGCGGCCTTGGGGTGCCTCTGCTTGTGCGCATCTTGAGAGTCCTGTGAAGCGTTATGATTGGGGCGAACGTACTCGGCGGCCCACGGCCAGGAGCAAGCAGGTTTCGAGCCTAGCGGTAGGAAAAAATGCCCGAGGACAAGCAGAAAATGCCGAGCGGTTTCTTGGTAGCGAATCATGGGAAGGGTTTTAGGGCGGTCAGGGAATTGCAGCGAGCGGACTTGTGGGAGGCCGCATGTTATTTTGCCTACCCCCCAACAAGCACCCCAGGGATATACACGCACTACCGCGGCCTCTTTTTGTCGTCAACGCCGTTAAGTGGTAGCGGCGAGCATGTAAAAGAGTTTCCCGTCCCGGCGGCCGAGCTGCCGATTCGCGGGCAGCGGTTGTGCTACTATCCCGCGCGGCAGTTCGGCCGCCTTTTCTTCCGTCGCGTAGCATTGTGCCGTCACCGTTCTTTGCGGAGATCGTCACATTGCAACTTCCGCCAGTTGCCGGGGATTGTCACACTTCCTAGGGCTCATACGCGCCGGGGAGCAGCACGATCTCGGGCGCGCCTTCTTCCTTCCGGAGCATATTCGCCCACTCGACGCACTCTTTGCAAATCGGCTCGCGCGGTCCGTCCGGCGTCAACCGCATGGATGGGACGCGCTCCGGATTAAACGAGAAAATTTTCCCGCAACGGACGCAAGGTCCGAGAACAAACATATACACGGGGTCAACCTCCCGCGGCGCGCGTTCTTCCGGACGCGCCGTCGCGCAATTTTTTCACAACCTTCGCTTGCTCGGCGCTCGCGAGCTCGCCGATCCATTTCCCGGCTGTCGGGCCGCCAAGCTCACGCATGAGCTCGAGCAGGGCTTGACACTCCTCCCGAGATAACCGGAGCAGGACGCCGGCGCGTAACCTTTCAACGACGCCGCGCGCCTGATCGACGAGCTCGAGTTCGAGCTCGTCCGATCGGTCGTCATAGCGCAACGCGCGGAGGAGGCCGAGAAGCGCGTCGCACTCTTCCCAGTGTAAGTGAATCATGGATCCTCGCTTTCGTTTTTTCTGGCCTCCTGTCTAGGCTAGAAAACTCGAGCGAGGAGGGGCCGATCGTTTGCGGGGAAACGTCCAGATTCGACGGCATAGGTGGGGACCTCCCGGCCGTTTTTTACTGGGCGGAATTGTGGGCGGAAAAACTTTTTACTTATGGAGCGCGGTCCGGGTGAACGCGATCCACAAAATCACGGCGAGCGTCCCGAGGAAACCAACCTACAACCAGGGTGAGTCGAGGCGCCGCCGCGGATCCGGACGCGATCGCTCAAAATTCCGATTCGCGGCGAGAACCGGCCGAGGCCAGGTATATGAATGGATCCGAACATTCTCATGCGTGTCTCCTAACGGCGATCAAATTCCCGGCCCGTTTGCTGGCGAGCGAGCTCCGCGCGATCGTAGAATGCGCTCAACCTTTTTTGCAATAGGAACTCCCGTGGAGTCAAGCGATGCATTTGACTCCGATGGCTACAAGGGCCGGCGGCGTGCGACCTTGTAACAGGTGCGCGATCACTTCGCGCTTCCGATGCAGGTGAATCGCAAGCCACAAGATCTCCGCGAGCGTAGCAATCAGGAGAAGCCGGTCCCGAAACAGTGCAAGTGAGGTTAGACCAACTTCGGCGGTTATGTCGTTAGGACTTTCCCGATTTTTCGACGGAGTGACCAACTACTCCCTATGGGTGTAGAAACCATAACGGAGTTCTTGCCGCCGCCTCAAACACATCCTCAAGGCTGGTATTTGAGAAAGAGCTAAGCGCCATTGCAATGCCAGCCGCGCCAGCGTTCGCTGATTCGGCAGAAGTTAACTTCAAAAACTCGCCCTACTAACTGGCCTTTCTGTGGTCACGCCTGTCGCTGACGTTGTAGACCGCCACTTCAAACTCCTTTGCAATGCGACGCAGGGCAACTTTGCCGGTATCTGCGTGAACTAGACGGAATATTTTCGAGCAGATGGGGCAGAGCCAATAGTGAATGACCTTATGGCGGTTTTGGGTAGCGTCTGGGATAACGGACATCTCAGCTTCGGTCAAGTGGAACCGGAAGAATTTGCCACCGATCCGATGATCAAAGCAGGCGTCGCACTCCGGGTTGGCACATTTGGCAATCACTCTCCCCCCTTATCAAATCTCTGGAGTGGAACGAAGGGGTAGGGCCATCGGCCTTGGATCCCAAATTATTCTCGGGCGTTCCAACTTGCGGACGCCATACTGTAGGACCCCTAAATCGATTTAGACTTTAGAGTATCGTCCCGACCGTTCGTTGGGAGTCCGATTGCCGAAACCATACACTGTGTGACTGGCCGCGTTTTTACTGGGGATTTTGCGTGACGTTCAAGCGGAGAACAACTTCTTTCGTCCGCAGGTCCATTGAAACCTAAAACCGGCGCATTCTGACCTCTCAAAAGTGCCCGAGAGGCCGTTCTGATGCGGCGCAGAAGGTGGTTGTGCTACTTTAAGCCTCACATCACTTTTGGTTAGGTGAGGCTTACAGTGCGCCGCTCGCCAACGAGCGTGAGAATAACCTATAACCATGCGGGTCTCACGCACTTCGGTGGAGTCCACTTGTTCCATGAATTTTTGCGAGTGCTGCACTTCCGAGAGTTCATCGCTCAGCAGATTCGTTATCCCCGCCGCAACCGAGACTACAGCATTTCGCAAATACTTTTGGCATTGGTCTATCCCATCATCTTGGGATTGGATCGCATTGAGACCGCGTCACTCTTACGTTCGAACGGAACTTTTCAGTACCTGACTGGCTTGCCGAGCTTTCCGGACCCACAGACGTTGCGGCGTTTCTTACTGAACGCGCCGGCTCATCTCCGGGAGCAGTTACACCGTGCTAACGATCGGCTGCTGCAAAGGTTCATCCACTTGCCGGAGCATCGCTCGCGTCTCATCTTCGATCTGGACAGCACGGTTCTCCCTGTATTTGGTCACCAAGAGGGCGCTGAGGTCGGTTACAATCCGCGCTATCGCGGCAAGCGATCCTACGATCCATTGCTTTGCGTAGAAGCGAGCTCCTCTTTTTTGTGGGATGTCGAACTGCGACGCGGCGATGCGGGAACATGGGCAGGCAGCGAGGAACTGTTGGCCTGCTGTTTTCTTTCCAGTCCTTCCGACATTCGCGAATTCCGGGTGCGAGCCGATGCGGGCTTCGGCTACGGGCCCGTGTTGAACATGCTGGAATCGCGTCCGACGGCCCAATACGCTGTGGTTGCACGCATGACCCGTTCCCTGAAGCGTGAGCTCGGAGGTTTGCGGTATGAACAGATGAATGCACATTGGGAGATCGCGGAATTCCAGCACCGTCCCCACGGCTGGCCACACGCCCGCCGTTGCATTGTGGCGCGGAGGTTGATTAAGGAGAGCGATCCGGAGCCGACCTTGTTTGTCATGAAACATTACGCCTATCGAGCCTGGCACACGAACCTGCTTGTGACACCGGCCGGGGTTTGGCACTTCTACGATGGTCGCGCCGGAATGGAACGACGAATTCGGGAAATTCGCGAGGACTATGCGTTGCCGAAGATTCCCACTCGTACTTTTGATGCCAACGCACTCTATCTGGAGGTTGTTCGGCTTGCCTACAACTTAGTGGCTGCTTTTCAGCGGACGTGTCTTCCCCAAGAATGGCAGAATCTGACTTTGGGCAAGCTCCGGCACAGACTCTTCTGGCTACCGGGTGAACTTACACGCTCGCAGAACCGACCTACTCTGCGATTAGTCAACTCTCCCCTCATTGCCATAAGGGGGGAGAAAATCTTGTATCGAGTTCACAGGCTGAAACCGCTGTAGGACTGAAGATAGCTTGGTGAAAGTGGGTCGACTGCTGCATGAATTTGGAGAAAAAGTGGCGCTTTTCGGGCAAATTCGCACGAATTGCACGAATTTCACGCCGGATTTAAGTCATACTGCGATGAATTACTTTAGCTGTAGCTCGAAATGGCGCACTTCTTTCGGAGATGGCATACGGGAGACATCCCAGCCTCCGCCCAGCGCCTTGATGTGGAAGGTGAGCTCGACCACCAGATCCGCGACACGGCAAAGTTCAGTGTTGACAACAAAACCTATCCAGGCCGCAAACAGGTTTTCCGCTTCCAAGGGGAGAACGGACACTACTCGGGCGATACCATCGCTCTCGAGGACGAGGAGGCTCATCCCTGTGATGCTAGACGGGCATCGACTTAAGGTAGCGTACCAGGATCCGGTAAGTAGCGTCCGAAATGCCCAGGCACGATTCCTCGCCGCCAGAGCGCATCTGCCGAAACACATTCTGAGGATTGTCACAGCGGAACTAACCTATCCGGTCTCCTCCAGCGCACGGCTCGGGTCCCTGTCCGAGCAGGCGCGCAACTCCTTTCTAAGGACCGCAAGCGTATGAACGTTTTCTGGTGATTCCTTCATGCGAACAAGCATAGCTGGCCAGTGACGGGCCTCACTGAGGCAGCCACGTCCTCCGAAGTATAAGTTTAGTTAAGAGAGATGCAATCGCGTTCGCAACAGGCGGTTTGCGGTTGTTTGTTCCATCATGACGGACGTATCCAAACAGGCTGGCCAGCCAGCACCTCGGTGGCAAAATCTGGGACAGCTGTTTGAGGAATTCTCAAGTTCTTCCACCGAATACCTCCAATACGATAGCGGCTCTCGTAGCTGGAAATACAGCTATGCTCAGGTGCGTTGCGCCGCAACGCATTTCGCAGCCCGACTGAAGGAAAATGACATCCGCAAAGGCGATAAGGTTCTTTTCTGGTCGGAAAACCGACCGGAATGGGTGGCGGCATTCTGGGGCTGCATTCTGGCTGGCGTGGTCGTTGTGCCAATCGACTACCGTGCTTCAGCGCACTTCGTGCGTCATATTCACAAGATTATTGATGCGCGTGTTCTGCTAGTCGGGGAAGAGGTTGAACCGATCGCAGGCGATGCCCACCTCCGTATTTGGCGTCTGAATGACTTCAAATGGACTGACCAGGAATGTGAAACCCCGCGTGTACGCATTGATCGAGACGATGTCGTGGAGATTGTGTTCACGTCGGGCGCCACCGGAGAGCCCAAGGGTGTCCTCATTACGCACCAAAATATTTTGGCCAACATCGTTTCCCCTCTGGAGATCATCTCAACCTACCGTCGATGGTTCCTGCCCTTCCTTCCGATTCGCTTTCTGAGCTTGATCCCCTTGAGTCACATGTTCGGACAAGCGATCGCGCTGTTTATCCTGCCATTCATTCCGGGCACGGCAGTGCTCATGCACGGATATAGCCCCCATGAAATCGTGCGCCAAATCCGTGCCTGTCGTGTGGCCATCGTCGTGTGCGTTCCAAAGATTCTCGAATTGCTGCGAAAATATATTCAGCTCAGCTTTCCCGAGACGGTCGATCCTGCCCCGGCCAGTTTGCATTGGATCTTCCGCTGGTGGCATCATCGCCGACTGCACTGGTTTCTAGGATGGAGATTCTGTGCATTCGTGATTGGCGCGGCCCCGCTTGCCAAAGAACTGGAGGAGTTT
>Ga0310909_10003238_pt1 | contig 10191 bp, 18 predicted proteins | sample GREbulkMGT000H_FD_203449 | JGI IMG/M metagenome (GOLD analysis project Ga0310909, IMG submission 203449) | Lab enrichment of tropical soil microbial communities from Luquillo Experimental Forest, Puerto Rico - GRE.bulkMG.T000H | ecosystem: Environmental > Terrestrial > Soil > Tropical forest >... | reverse complement strand
CGCTGGCCTCATGACGGCCATCCCGCCGGCCGCGGACGGCGACCGGATCGGCACCGCCATCCGGTTCCGCCGCAGCCTGCGCAAGGCCGTGGATGAGCTGGCCGTCCTGCTCGGCGGCCTGTCCCGCGAGGAGACCATCCACCTGCTGCTGGTCGACGGGGTGATGAGCGCGTACCGGCGGCTGGACATCGAGCGGGACCCGGCCGCCACCGCGGCGTACCTGCTGCGGGTTACCGGCGAGACCTGGGCGGGTGACCTGTCCGACGACGAGCGGGACGCGTTCGGGACCGCCGGGAAGGCCCTGGACCGCATTGTGCAGATCCGCGCCCGCGAGCTGGGAACGGGGCAGCCCGATGGCAGCTGATGTCGCCGCGATGGCCGAGGCGGCCGGGGCCGGGCTGGTCCCGGACGGTGCCCGCAGCCTGATGTCCGTCCTGGAGGAGCTGCCTGAGCTGTTCGGGCAGATGGCCAGCGGGATGCACGAGCTGGCCGGGTTCATGGAATCCCAGGGCGGCGCCACCCTGGAGGATGCGGGCGCGGGCATGCACGAGGCCGCCGGCCTGGCCGGGACCCTGTCCGATGTCACCTCGGATATCTTCCTGCAGGTCCGGGAGGACGCCGGGTTCTGGCTGGACGGATGACGGTACATTACGGCCGGCGTGCCGGGGACCGGGCCTGGCAGGGACCTGCCCGGGACATGGCGACCGGTCACCGGGTCAGCCTGCGGCCCGGCTGGCAGCCGATCGCGACCCGCCGCTACCCGGCCTGGTGGTGGCCGTTCGAGGTCATGAGCCGCTGGCAGGCCGGCTGGCCGCGCGCCTGGACGAGGACCTGCGCTGCGGCGAGGAGCGGATACCGGGATTCCCGCGCTCGTAGCCGCCGGGGATACGCTGGCCGTGCGGGACGCACGCGGTCCCGGCCGGCCGGGCTAACGGTCCCCCGCTCCCTTGCGGCCCGGCCGGCACCCGCCGCCGCGCGGGAAATTCCCCTCCTGGCCGGGTAAACCGGCACGGCCTCCCGCGCGTCTCCTGACCGGGGGAAGTCACGGGCCGTTTACGCCTGACCTTACCCGACCGTGCCCGTCCGTCGTCGGTAACGATCCGGCCACGAAAGGGCGTGGCGGCGTGCAGCGAACCGACAGGGTCCTCTAAGTTACCGGGTGGCGGGCAAACAGTCCTGCTCGTCATCGCACACGCAGGAGGGGTACTGCCCATGATGAAACGAACAGAAGGGCGCAGGCGCTGGCACTGGCCCGTGCTGGCAGCCGGCACCGCCGTGCTGCTCGCCGGGTCCGCCGCCGTGGCCTGGGCCGCCGTCTCGCCGTCCCCCGGCGTCAACACGATCGGCGCCGGCGGCTACGACGTGAGCACCCCCGGCGTCACCGGCAACCAGGAGGTTGTCCAGGCCGACCAGTACGGGCTCACCGTCGCGGGCGGCCGGCACGGCATCAAGATGTGCAACGCCGCGAGCCTGTTCACCAGCGCGATCGGCGAGCACTCCGGGAACATGTCCACCGCCTACAGCGTCCAGTACGGGACCGGCGTCACCACCGGCTGCCCGGCCGGCGAGCTGCCGACCGCGGACCTGCACACCTTCCCGGCGCTGGCCGCAGTGCCGTTCTCGCACCACGTCTGGGTCAACGAGAGCCTGGTCACGAAGGTCAAGCGGGTCCGGCTGCTCATCTGCATCCTGACCGACCGGGCAGACGGCCAGCCGGTGCCCACCCCGTCCCCGACTGAGAGCGTCGCCCCGGCCGCCACCGCCACCGGCAGCCCGTCCCCCACCGCGGAGTCCGGCTCCGGTAGTCCGTCCCCCACCGCGGAGTCCGGCTCCGGTAGCCCCATCGCGCCAGCGTCGCCGTCCGGGACCCCGGTGCCGTCGCCGTCTGATACCGGCAACCTGAACGTGCCCGGCATCGGCCCGGTCCCCGGCACCGAGGGCCTGCTGCCCGGGGACATCCTCAAGTGCCGGATCATCGTGCACGTCTTCACCGTCAACAAGCTGCTTTTCGAGGCGCAGGACCTGGACGCTCCCGTCGCCACCCCGGTCGCGGGTGACCTGGCCGGCGTGCAGGCCGCTCTCCTGCCCGTGCCGCGCGGTACCACCTTCGATCACAGCTCCTGGGGCCTGTCCGAGAACACCACCAGCCTGGTCGCCTGCGCCGGCGGCGGCTTCCCCATCTCCCTGGTCGCGCCGCCTGGTGCCACCTACGCCAGCGCGGCCTGCCAGCCCGTCTCGGTCGGCGAGTACGCCACCTACGCCACCGGGGCAGTCGTCAGCCCGCTCGCGGTTGCCGCGCCCGTCACCGAGCTGATCAGCCCGTCCGCGGGCGGCGCCCTGATCGCGCCCAACCAGTCCCTGTCCGCCCTCAACCTCGGCCCGCACGGCACCGCCAGTGACGCGTCAACTACGGGCGGTCACCTAGTCATGTTCACCGCCAACGCACCAGTCACATAGTTCCCGCACGCTCACCACGAAAGGAAACAGCATGCGCACATACAGGATGCTGGCAGCAGCGCTCTCGCTCGCCGGGGCAGCCGCGCTCGGGCTGGCATCGGGAGGGGCGGCCTCGGCCGCGTCGGACAGCAACCCGATGGCCCCGGTCCAGCAGGGCAACGGCTTCTGCGGCGTCAGCCACCCGGAACTCCCCGGCATCGGCTTCGCCAACTACCACCGCAACGGCGACGTCGTCACGGTCAACTACCACATCAAGGACGGGCGGCCGGACACGGTCTACCATCCCGAGCTGTGGGGCGGGCCGTGCGCGTTCATCGCCAGCCTGCCCGACGTGACCACCAACGGCAACGGCGTGGCCAACGCCAACGGCGACATCACCCTCACGGGTGCGGCGGCCGGCTACACGTCGTTCTTCGCCACGTCGTACGACTTCCATCCGGCGTTCGAGTGGAATGACACCCCGGCGGTCACGCTGACCTCGTAACATCCCCGGCGCGGAGGCCCGCCGCTGCTCCCGAAGCTAGCGGCGGGCCTCCGTCATGCCCGGGGCAGTCATCTCCGTGAAGGAGGCCGAACCGGGCAGTAAAATCCAGGGATGCCCGGCACATGACGCACTGCCAGTCCCCGAGCCGGTACTTGTCCCCCAGGAGATTCCCGGCTGCGGGCACGTGCACGGCACCCGGATCGAACCGGAACACGTGCACGAACCCGGGCGGCGGCTGCGGCTGCCAGGTCACCGGTCGCACTTCCGCCGGCCGCCGTGCTGCTCCCAGGCCGTCCAGGCGACATCCTCGGCCTGGACGAGGACCGCTTTCTGCTCCGGCGTCCAGTACCAGCCCAGGCCCCAGCGCAGGGACCGGGCCAGGTAAGCCAGCGCGCGGTCGGCGAGCCGGTGACGCCAGGCGCTCATGGCAGGCCGCCTTCAGGGCATCCCTCGCTGCACCAGGCGGTGAGGTAAATCTCGGTCTCGGCCACGGTGACCTCGGCCAGGCGGGCGATTTCCTCAACGGGTTCCCCGGCAAGGTAGGCGGCGCGGATAGCAGCTGCGGCACGGCGGGTCATCAGATCACTCCCTCGAACGGCTGCGGCCAGCTCTGTGTCATGATGGCTCCAGGTCGATGATCTCGTAGGTGAACTGCACGCTGGCCCCGTCGTCGGCGACATCGGCAGCCAGCACCCGGACGTGTCCCACCGGGCGGTCTTCCAGCTTCAGCGGGACGATCGTGCCGATGGCCCGGTCAAACGCTCCGGCCGTGAACTTCTCCGGGTAGGCGCCCTTGCCCGGGACCTCGAACACCTGGGCGCGGTAGGTGAAGCTGTACCGCAGGCCGATCTCGAATACCGGCGGGAGCCCGGGGTGCATCAGATCACTCCCTCGATCATCATGGCCAGGACGAACCCGTGGCCCATCTTGCGTTTCTCGTCGGCCACCACGTCATCCCAGGAGTACCCGAGCGCGCGGTGGTCGTAGGCGTCGAAGTCGATGAGGACGATGTCACCCTTGCGGGCGGCGTCCTGTAGCGTCCTCAGCTCCACCCACGCGTAGAACCGGACGGCCTGGGCGTACAGCGGGATGTAGATCCGCCGCCGGGCCTCGATGTAACCCAGCTTGTCCCCGGCCCACAGCGAGAACAGCGGCCTCGCGCCCTTGCCCATCGGGTACCGGACGGCGCGCGGGTTGTCCCAGCCGGCCCTGGCCCAGTCCCACCACTCGCGGCCGATAGTGCCATCCGGCTGTACGTGCTGTGGGTAGACCTTGGAGTACTGCCACGCGTTCTCCACCGTCCGGGACCACTGGCCGGCGTATAGCATCACCGGGCCGAGCAGCATCGGGCTCAGCGACCGGAACTGGCCCCCGTGCGTGGTCACGTCGTACCATGCACGCTGGTCACCGGGACCGCTGAACGCCTGGCCGGTCGGGAGCACCTGCACGGTCATAGCGCCACCGCCGGGAACTGGCTCGGCCACCGTTCGACCTGCCCGGCGTACGGCGGCTGCACGCAGCACCAGCTTATTAGTTTTCTTGCGCGCCTGCTAAGGCGGATCGTCTGCCAGGTTCCGGACCGCAGCGAGCGCGGGTCCTTCTCGGGGTAGGCGGGCAGTCCGTACACTGCTGTGGCCTCGTCCACCAGGCGCTGGTTGCGGTCCTTGTACGTGCTCCCGAACGGCATCTCGATTACCGTGACCGGCTTCGGCAGCAGGTGCAGCTCCCACCACGGGTCCACCTGGGAGCGGTTGGCCGGCAGGATGACCACGTGCCAGGCTTGCGGGAAGGCGCGGGCCAGGTGCAGGCCGAGGAACGCGTCGCCACCCTGGCTGCCTCCGGTAACGTAACGCCGCGCGGGCGGGATTTGGCAGAGCACGTTTATCGCGACCGATCCGCTGCCTTCGTCCCACTCCCGGGCAGCGGTGAACGATACTGACTCCAGCAGCCCGCTCATGCCGCGGCCCCGCCGCCGGGCGGCAACCATCCCGGGCTGAGGACGACCTGGCCGGGCAACTCGTGCCGGATCGCCCGTGCCGTCGCGGTGGCGTCATCTAGGTACAGCTTGCTGCGCAGGCAGTCCCGGCACGTCACCTCCGTCAGGCGGGCGGTCAGCCGGCTCGGCGGGACCCAGGTGCCCTTGCCGCAGGCGGGCCTGTCCTTGCTGCCTGGCTGGCGGTAGTGGGTGACGAGCTTTCCCATGGTGCCTCCCGGTGCTTGCCGCTGTCCCTTACAGTATACTAGGCAATATGACAGCATGCAGGCACGACCTGGAACTGCTCTCCTGCCGCATCTGCAACCAGCGGTACCGGCAGCCGGAATACGGCCCGTGGGTGACGGCCTTCTACCCCGGTGAGTGCGCCGGGTGCTACAGCGAGATCAGGCCCGGCGACCAGATCCGCTCCGATTTCGAGGACGGCTGGCTCTGCGGCCTGTGCGGTGACCGCGGCCGTGGCCAGGCCGAGATCCGGGTCAGCGACCGGTACCTGTGAGGATCACGTGAGCAAGGACAGGACACCTCCCGAGATCAGGGCCGTACGCAGGCGGAGGGAAGGCAACCGGCTCCTGGGCGCCCTGGGCTGGTGGGCGCTCTGGCTGGCGCTGCTCATTACCGGCTTGGCTACCGGGCTGACGGTGCTCGCGTGGCTCAGCTGGGCAGCGTTCATCACCTACCTGGTGGCCATCTTCGGCCTGCGCGAGAAAGCCCTGCGCAAGATCGCCGGCCGGCCCGCGCCTGATTACAACCAGATCAGCAGGCTGGAGAAAGCCAGGAGGAAAACCCGGACGGCCGTGCAGCTGCCCGGGAACGACGACCGGTCCCTTTGACTTTCCCCCCGCCCGGTAGTCACACTGGGTAGCGGAGAGCGGGTGAGCCGGACACCCGGGGACAGGGATGGGATACACCGGACGGCACCGGATCCCGAAGCGGCCAGTGCCACGGCAGAGGCCCGCGTACCGCATCGCCCTGATCGGCCTGTCCGCGCTGATCCTGCCCGCCATGCTCCTGGGCGGCGCCGAGCTGGGCCGGCACGGCTGGGCAAGCTTCGTCTTCCGCGAGGCCGGGACCGGTGCCACCGCCGCCACCCCGGCTGACCTTGGCCCCCGGCCGGACCCCGCGCCCGCCCCGTCCGCGGTCATCCCGTCCCTGATCCTGCTCGTGCCGTACCTGCAGAACCACCCGCGGGCCACCATCATCGTGCCCGTCTCCGCGGGCGAGGTGCTGTCCGTCACCCCCGGGAACAACGGGGACCAGGGGTGACCGTCACCGCGACCCGGCCGATGCGCGTGCCCGGGCGCAGCCGTGCCGACGCCTGGATGGACGGCGGCCACCGGTTTGCCGGGTCGGTGATCAAGCGCAAGACCCTGGCCTGCGTCCTGCTCGGCATCCCGGCCCTGGCGCCGCTGTTCTTCACGTCCCGGCCGGTCATCGAGGGCGACACCGTCCCGCTGACCGCGATCAACGCCGACGTCCTCGGTACCGCGTCGATGGCGCTGCTGCTGGCCACCCTGGCCGTCACCCCGTGCGTCACGCTGACCGGGGCGTGCTGGTTCGTCCCGCTGCGCAGGTGGTACGGCATCGTGCTCGGCTGCACCGCCCTGACCGACGCGGTCATCGCCTCGGTCACCAGCCAGTTCACCGGAGGCCCGCCCGGCCGGGTCACCGGGCACACTTTCCTCCTGGCCGGGCTGATGATGGTCCTGATCATGCTGCCGCTGACGATCACCGCGAACAACGCCTCGATGAGGTGGCTCGGCCGGTACTGGCGGTCCTTGCAGAGACTAACGTATCTCGTGTGGTTCCTGCTGTTCGTGCACCTGGCGCTGCTTGAGGGCTTCGGGGTGCAGCACGGGCGCAACGGTCCGTCCGGGGCGGTTGACGGGACGCCCATCGTACACCAGAGACTATTTGAGTTGACCGCCGTCAGCCTGCCGCTGCTGCTCTTGCGGGTGCCGCCGGTCCGCCGCTGGGTGACCGTGCAGCGCAAGACGGGCCGGGCCTGGCTCCCGTGGCTCGTGTTCCTGCCGTTGATTATCCTGGCGGTCGTTGCTTACTGTTACATAATCAACGAGGAGGTAATGAAAGGTGTCAGTGAGTTCAGACTGCAGCTTCCTGGCGGCGACAGCTGAGGAGGAATCGTGGTAATCACGAGAACCAGGGTCCTGGTCCTGGCCCTTATCCTGGCGCTGGCCGGGTCGGTGGCCGGCGTCGCCAGTGCCGCGCTGGCGTCCCCGTCGTACGTGAACAACGCGCAGGGGGCCGCGTTCACGGCGCAGCGGGCACTGCAGGCGTACCGGGCCATCCCGAACGGCACGCACTACGGGGTGACCTGCACCGGCTACTACATCGCCGGCCGGGTCGTGGCGGGCCATCTCCCTATCAGGGTGGTCTGCTACCTGTACCCGCGCAGCAGGTGAACCGTCCGGCTGGCCAGGCGATTGCTATCCTGGGCGCATGTCTCTCCCCGCCCGGTTCTGCGCGGGTTGCCGGCACCTGATCACCCCCGGCCGGGATGGAAGGCGTAGTGATAGATCATGACCGAGCAGCCCAGCAAGATGGGCCGGCTGGATCCGGCTCCGCGTGCGCCGCGGCGGCCGGCCCGGGTCAGGGGTGACCGCGAGAAGGCCTATGCCCGGGACCTGAAGGCCCTGCCGCCCGCGCTGCGTGCCTCCGGGCTGGCCGCGGTCATCCTGGACCTGGCCCGTGACCTGGATGCCGGCGGGATGACCCCCCGGGACAAGGCCGGGCACGCCCGCGAGCTGCGGATGCACTGGGAGACCCTGGCCGCGGCGGCGCCCGGCGAGCGCAAGGGCGATTCCACCGACGAGGTGCGGCAGCGCCGGGAACGCCGGATGGCCGCGGCGGCCGGGGACTAGCGCCCGGCCTGGCTTTGTCTCTTGCAGTATACTGGTCAGGAACGACGACCAGGATCAGGAGACAGGTGATGAGCGAGCAGTTGGCCGGTGACCGGCTGGACCAGGTTCCGTGGGCGGAGCGAGTTGCCATGCGGCACCTGCTGAAATACCACGCGGACGTTGCCATGCAAATGCGCCGCGACCTAGTGTCCGGTGACCTGAGCCTGGCAGGCCTCGTTCAGGAGCTGGACGTGAGGATCGGTGACCTGGAAGGCCTCCGGGCACGGCTGCAGCGCTGGCAGCCCCGGCCGGCGGTCCCGTGAGTACCGCACGCGAGAGCGCCGCCGGGCGCCGCCGTACCATCGTGCGGCTCAACCTGGCCGAGCTGGCCACCCTGCTCAGCATGCTGGACAAGACGGGCTCCCGGCACCGGGACCGGCACGAGCGCAGTGCCGCCGGCCGGCTTGCCCGCGCGCACGCCCGGCGGATGCGTGCCGTGCAGCGGGCCGGGGGCAGCTGGTGACCTAACCAGGATCGTTCCCGTGGCGTTACGCTAGGGCCAGTACCAGCAGCCCTGTGTCCTGCGGCCGGAGAGACGGAGCCGGGACCCTCTTCCCCCCGGAGGTCCCGGCTCCCTCATGTCCGTGCTCACCGCCGTCCCGGACGCCGGGCTGCCGCGCGGCCGTCAGGTCCTCGGCGTGCAGACCCCCCGCTTCTGGACCGCGCCCGAGCGGCACCGGGGCAAGACGGAGGGCTGCCCGGCCTGCGCGAACCGGGACTATACGACCGGCTGCGGCAACTACCAGTCCGCCGACATGCTGGACTGGGCGCGGGGCTTCGGCTACGACCTCGACCCCTGGCAGCGCTGGTGGCTGGCCGAGCTGTGCGGGACGAAACCTGACGGCCGCTGGGCCAGTTTCGAGAACTACCTGGTTGTCAGCCGGCAGAACGGAAAAAATACTGCACTTGAAGTACGTGAACTCGCTGGCATGTTCGTATTCGGCGAGTCGATGATTATCCACACCGCGCACGAGTTCAAGGCCGCCGCCGAGCATTTCCGGCGGGTCCGGGACGCGGTCACCGGGTACGACGAGCTGCGCCGCCGGGTCAAGTCGGTGACCACCTCCCACGGGGATGAGGCCATCGAGCTGCGGCCCGCTACCACCCTGATCTTCGGCTCCGGCGGCAGGCGGATCCGCCGCAACGTCGCCGCCCGGCTGCGGTTCCTGGCCCGGTCCCGGGGCTCCGGCCGCGCTTTTACCGCGGACTGTGTTGTTTATGATGAAGCAATGATCTTGAGTGACGAGGTGGTCGGGGCGTCGCTACCGACCCTGTCCGCGGTGCCGAACCCGCAGGTCATCTACACCGCCTCCGCCGGCTACCGGGACTCGGTCCAGCTCGCCTCGGTGCGCCGCCGGGTGCTGGCCCGCGACCCCCGGATCATGGGCGCCGAGTGGTCCGTCAACCCGCACACCGACACCTGCCCGCGGGACGAGATCCGCGGCCGGCGCGCCAACCGGTACGTGGTCTGCGACCTGCACGACGACCGCGACGATCCGCGGACCTGGGGCAAGGCCAACCCGGCGCTCGGCGTCCGGATCAGCGTCGATCACGTCCGGGACGAGATGAACGCCATGACCATGGCCACCTTCGATCGCGAGCGGCTGGGCGTGGGAGACTGGCCCGGCGGCGACGAGGCCTGGGCCGTCATCAGCGAGGAAGCCTGGGCCGCCTGCGCGGTGAACGACCCCGGCGGCGCGGTGCGCCCGGTCGCGTTCTCTGTCGACGTCGACCCGGACATGATCAGCGCGTCGATTGCCTCCTGCTGGTACCGCGCCGTACCGGGCGAGATCCGCCGCCCGGTGATCGAGATCCCCCGCGGCTGCCACCGGGAGGGCACGAACTGGATCATCCCGCAGCTGCTGGCACTGCGCCGCACCTGGCGCCCGGACGCCATCGCCATCCCCCGCAACGGCCCGGCCGCCGGGCTGATCGACACCGCGGAGAACGCCGGCATCGAGGTGCTGAAGATGTCCAGCGCGGACGAGGCCGCCGCGTTCGCCTACCTGGTCACCACCGTGCGCAAGCCGCCGGAGGATGGCCGGCTCATCCACCTGGGCCGGGACCTGGCCCCCGGGCTGTGGTCCTCGGTGGCCAGCGCCGAGACCCGCGACGTCGGCGACGGCGGCCGGGCCTGGTCCCGCCGCGACTCGGCCTCCGACATCACCCCGGTCAGCGCCGGCACGAACGCGCTGTGGGCGCTGAACCACAAGAGACGCAATTATAATCCCGCGGCCAGCGTGAGGTAGGCAGCCATGACCGGGAAACAGGACAAGACGCCGGCCGCCGGCCCGCGGGCCGAGACCGCCGTGGTGGCCGAGCACGACCTGATCGCG
>Ga0310909_10003236_pt1 | contig 10194 bp, 11 predicted proteins | sample GREbulkMGT000H_FD_203449 | JGI IMG/M metagenome (GOLD analysis project Ga0310909, IMG submission 203449) | Lab enrichment of tropical soil microbial communities from Luquillo Experimental Forest, Puerto Rico - GRE.bulkMG.T000H | ecosystem: Environmental > Terrestrial > Soil > Tropical forest >... | reverse complement strand
GGCCACCGCCGAAAATCGCTCTCTGATGGGATCGATATCGATCACCCCACAATATGGTATTCAACCTTGGTTGTAAACTGATATATAACTCTATCAAAAGTCGATTCCATAATTTATGGACGAGCCCTAAGCATCAGCGTCAGCTTGCTTGCCATTTGGTCCCGCCGGTCTACGATCGGGTTATCCAGGTCATAGTAATCAAACCACGTGTTGTAGATACTTACAGGGTCCGTCAGGTAACATCGCAGCCTGTTGTTGGCTTTCTGCGCGAGTAATTTTCCCCAGCACGTATCGGCAGAACTCGCCGCTCTCGGCAAACTTCGGCCCGAAGGGGGCTGACCAGGGAAATTCTCTTAAACGTCGCTCGTCAGCTCTTGCCCACTTGACGAAATTTCGCCGCTTTGAAAATGCGCGACGCTGTGGACGGCTTAAATTGAGTTGTCGTGCGACAGTATCCGCATAATGGTCAACGATATTCTCTACCTCGAAGTCTTTCAATTCTATGCGCGGAATCCATAAGCCCTCGGTCGAAAACTTATCCCCTTGCCCCAAATCAGTGGGATATGGAAAAGCATTCTTGCCGCACAGCTCAACGAGTAGCCGTGCGCGCGCGAGCCGGTCTTCTCTATATTGTGGTGTTGCCTTTTGCAGCAGCTCGATGACAACGTGATAGGACAGCCCGATCCGGATTTTACCGAGCTCCACCATCCCTTTAAGGAAGTCACGAACCTTGGCCCAGTCCGATCCCGGCAGCGCACAGTACATTGCGGCGTAATCGGATGTATCAAGGTGCAATCGAACAGAGCGCACCTGTGCAACTACCTCAAATCACGATCCGCTCGACCTCATCGAGGCTGAGCTCGTCGCGCCGGCGATCGTAGAGCTGCGTCGTGCGCGTCGAGGCGTGGTTCGCCATGGCGGCCGCCTTTTCAAGCGTCCCGCCGTTCTTGAAATAGGCGGTGATCCCGGTTGCGCGGAAACTGTGGTTGCCGAGCTTGGTCACGATGCCGGCGCCAGCTGCGCGCCGGCGGATCATCGCATAGGCGTTGGCCTGCGGCAGCACCGTGCGCGTGAGCTGGCCGGTGCCGCGGCCGATCGTGCGGAACAGCGGCCCCTTGGAATCGTCGCGGAGGCCTGCGCCGTCGAGATAACCAGTCAGATATTCCTCGAGGTTGTGGTGACACGGCATCGCGTGCCGCTTGCCGCCCTTCTCGCGCAGCCGCACCCATAGCCGCCGGTTCTGCGTGAACACATCCTCGACCGTCATCCCGGCGCCGCGCCGATGCGGGCGAACGAATAGACCATGAGCCCCATCAGCGCGCGATCGCGCAGACCGGCCACGGTCGACGTGTCGATGCTGTCGAGCAGCGCGCGCGCCTCGGCCGGATCAAGCACCGGCGTTTGCCCGGACGTCACCACATGCCGGGGCCCACGCACCGACGCGGCCGGGTTGACCGGCACCACCTGGCCGGTGACGAGCCAATCGAACAAATGACGGATCGCGGCGAGCTGTTGCTTGACACTCGGCGCCGCGAGCTTGCGCGTCCCGGCCCCGATCCACGTGGCGACGTGCACCGGCTGGACGGCGCCGATCGACGGCACGCCGACGCTCGCGCACCAGGCCAGGAATTCATCGGCGGCGCGAGCGCAGGCGCGGCGCGTGTGCGGGTTGCGGATGTTGGCGGCGAAGAATTCGAGGAAGCGCATGCCGGCGCGATCGCCGGCGGCGGCGACAAGCGCCGGGAGTGCTGCCGAAGTGATCGGGACCAGCTCGTTCACTTCACCGCCTCCTGTATCGCCGGTCTGCACACCTTTTCTATCGCCTCGACCATGGAGTTGAGCCGCTGGCGAATTGGGTCGTCGTCGGACATTTCCCAGATCACCTTTTGCCAGTGCTCTATTGAAGCGGGAGCTGTGCCCAAATCTCGTTGGTGGTGCGTCATCAGAAGCATTCGAACACCCACGAGAATTTCGCCGTGGATTTTGCGCAAGACCATGTACGGCTCGGCCGCCGCAGCCCCGAAATTTGCAATAAATCGATAGTGGCGGGATTCCAGTTTAGCGAAGAACTCTGTCTTTTTCGAGAGCCCTCCGCGACGGTGAAGTACGCGTTCAGAGTGCGAGTGTCACCCTCGGTTTCAATCGGGCTCTTCTGGCGGCTGTCGCCCTCGCTTCCCAAACTTCCCGGCATTCGTGCCGCCAAAGTAATGTCGCGGGCCTCTTGGAAGTCGGAAAGCACTTCCTTGGCAAGCTCGACGCGGCGTTTGTGATCGTTGAGCCAAGCGTGTGGAAGGAAGCGCCGCCCGGCCGGTCAGGCTGGCGATCAACCCACCACCGGCTAAGCGCGGGATCGTGACCTCCGACCGGGCGCGCCGGCACGTCCGTTCTCCCGGCGAATGGTCTATATTCGCGACCGGTAAATCAGGGCAGTGGTATGAACCCGGACAAGCTCCGACAACAGATCACGGTGGTTGCAGACGATCTTCCCGCCCTGGACGCGGAAGCTGCTTCGGGCGACGATTTCGCCCGACACTTGGTCGCCCGGCTCCGGGTCGCCGCTGATAATGCGGCAGGCTGTGCGATGTTGGCAGAGGCCGGCCTTTCCGCGCCACTCGCGACAGTGACACGGAGCATCCTTGAAGGTCTCTTCGTGACCTACTGGGCCTTACTCAGTGACGAAAATGCCCGAACGGTTGTCGAGTCCTTTCGAAACGAAGGAGCAAGGTTGTTGCGGAACCTCCTGCAAAAACGGCGAGGTATAGTTATTAGCAAAACCACCGGCGAGAATTTCACTGACGAATTTCGAGCGTCTCTTCTGTTTGCCGATGCCAAGCGCCCACTGGTAGTTTTTAAACTGGCAGAGGAGGCCAGCTTAGAAAAGTTGTATGACATATTCTATACTTTTCTATCTATGTTTGCGCATGGAACCGCCACGGAAATCCTTGCCGGAGTAGGTGCCGGCGGTAAAGTACAACATGAAAAAATGATTCCAGTGCTTGTCGAGGCAGCTCGATCATTGCTGAAATCTATCCATGTTATTGTGGTCAATAAAGTCCGCTTTGGTCGGCGAACAGCACGAGACGAGCTCGAATCGATTCTCAAAATACCCTTATGAGAGCGCAGGCCGACCGGCTGGGTGTGATGCCTTCTTGCGCTGGTCCTGACCGCCGCCATTAGGGGTGTCATCTCTACTTTGCGCGCTGGGTGACATTTCTATCTTGCGCCGACATCCATATGTTGGGCGCCATATAGAGATGGCACCCCTCTGCAAGATAGAGGTGACACTCCCGCGGGTTCTGGGGTCCCGGGGTGCACCGTTGCGGCGCTGTCGATGAGCAAGCAGGAGTTCAGCCGTCTTGACGTACTGCTGCGGGTTCAGTCGGGTCGCCTGCGTATCCGTGATGCCTGCGTGCTGATGGGCCTACAGCGGCTTCAGATGGTTCGTCTGCCGCGCAGCCTCAAGTAAGACGGGCCCGCAAGCCTGCTGTCCGAGCACCGCGGCAGACGCGGTAACAATCGGCTCCCTGCAGAGGTTCGCACCCGGGCGTTGTCGATTGTGCGCGCCCGATACGCCAATTTCGGCCGGACCTCCGCCTTCGCGGGGGCAGGTTTGGCTGGCCCGAGCCTCACGGTTGCTCGGTCTCGCCTCGACGAAATACCGCTAAATACATATAACACCGACGGGCGCTGACCCAGATTTGGCCCAATTTTGGACGGAAGAGGCCATGGCAAAGAATTCAACAAGCTCCGCGAAGACGAAGGTAATACACGCTGGCTTTTTGCTCGCCGATCCAGACACTCAAGCCAAGTCGGAGCAGAGCATTCTGATCGAAGGCGAGCGGATCAAAGCGGTGTCGGGCGGCTTTGTCGATCCGCCGCCGGGCAGTGAGCTTATCGATCTTCGCAAGAAATTCGTCCTTCCGGGCCTCATCGATTGCCACGTGCACCTGACGGGGCAGCTCGACCGAGGATCGCGATTGCGCACGGTCGAGGATTCGGATCCCAAAGTCGGTTTCAATGCGGCTCACCATGCGGCAGTCACACTGGGCGCCGGTTTCACTACCGCGCGCGACGTGGGTGCGGCCGGCAATCCCGAGATTATTTTCGCACTGCGCGCTGCGGTTGCCGAAAGGAAGGTTGCGGGACCGCGCATTCTGTGCGTCGGCGCCATTCTTTCGCCCACTGGCGGTCATGGCCAGACCTATGGCTATCGCCACGACGTTTGCGCTTGCGTTCAATCACCATCGGGAATTTGCGACGGTGTGGACGAATGCCGCCGCGCGGTGCGCCGCCAGGTCAGTTATGGCGCGGACGCGATCAAGTTCGTGGCAACCGGCGGTGTGCTCTCCAACATCAAGGCTGGACTTGACCAGCAATTTACCGATGACGAAATCCGCTCGATCATCGACACGGCCCATCGCCTGGGCCGGCGCGTCGCGGCTCATGCGCACGGCGCTGCCGGCATCAATGCCGCACTCGAAGCGGGGGTCGACTCGATAGAGCACGGGAGCTTCCTCGACGCCCGCTCGCTCGAGCTGTTCATTGCCAAAGGCGCTTTTCATGTGCCGACGATCATCGCCGGTGTCACCGTGTTGGAGATGGCGCAAGCTGACGGCCTGTTGACCCCGGCGCAAATCGAGAAGGCGATGATCGTCGGGGTGAAGATCAAGGAGGCCCTCGCCCGCTCGTACAAGGCCGGCGTAAGGATCGCGTTCGGCACGGATATGGGCGTGGGGCCCCACGGAAAGAACGCACGCGAGTTCGGCTACATGGTCGAAGCAGGGATGCCTTCCCGCGAAGCGATCAAGGCAGCGACGGTCAATGCCGCCAAGCTGCTCGATCTTTCCGACGAAGTCGGAACGATCGCGCCGGGCAAGTCGGCGGATGTGATCGCTGTGGATTCGAGCCCGCTCGACGACGTGTCTGTGCTCGAGCGGGTGGCCTTCGTCATGGCCCGCGGCGACGTTTATCGGGCGTGACCTGGTTCCCGCCGTTGCCGGCGAGTACTGCCTGCGGAACGGTTTCGGTCGATCCGCGCCCGTCTGGAGGAGCATGGCAAGCCGGTCGCGTTCTAGCCCGACGGCAGGGTACTCCCGCGCCCTTGATGGGGCGGGTCCGGGTGGGGTGATGCCGCAAAACGCAAACGGTTGGCACCAGATCGGCCGCCGCCGTTGGCCGCTTCCGGGTGCTTCGCGATAGCGCCGGCGCTCACCCCCTCCCAAACCCTCCCATCAAGGGGGAGGGATTCAGCAGCGACGGCGACCGGTGCCGTTAACCCGCTAGCGCCGTCACCGTATTCCGGCTTGTGCGCGGGCCTTGTCGAGATCGGGGACATTGCTGGCCGAAGCCACATCCCCCAGCCGCGAACCGCGAGTGACGGCGAGGGCCGCGACCGCGGCCTCGTTTTCCATGACCTTGGCGATGATCGCCTCGTGGGCGCGGTTGAAGACGCCGCGGTTGGTCGCGACGAAATACTGTGACGCCCGCAACCCGGCGAGGTAGCCGTTGACCTCGGGCACGACGTAGCGTGCCACCATGTCCCAGCTGCGCATCGTATTCTCAGGGTTGGCCCAGTCATGGACGAAACCGACGAGCGTGCCGAAGCCGCCGCTGAGTTCGAGCACGGATTTGATCCGCGCGATCAAATCATCCGGGGTGCCGATTGTCGCCGAAGCCCCGTCCGAGAAGGCGGCCTTGTCGACCGCCTCGTCGGGGTCGTTGAACGGCTTTGCATCCGGCCGCTGTAAGGTGCCGACAATGTATTGGTTGTGGTGCCGCATCAGGCCGTGGCGGGCCTCGGCGCGCGCCTGTTCGCGGGTCTCGGCGATGTGCCAACTCAGCAGCACGCGCCAATCCTTGCGATCGACAGTCGTCCCGTGCTTTTTGGCGGCGGCCTCGGCGAAGCCCCATTGGGTCGGCAAAGAATTGAGACCCTCGCTCGACAGCGAGCCGATCGAGATCACGCCGATCCCGTGTTTGCCGGCCAATGTCATGCCCGAAGGGCTGATCTGCGATGCGACCGCGAAGGGCATCTCCTCCTGCAATGGCAACAGCTGCAGCTGCGCGTCCTGCAATGTGAACCAATCGCTCTTCGCGGTGACACGTTCGCCGCGCATCAGCCGGCGGATGATGCCGATCGCCTCGTCCTGCTGGTCGCGCTGCACCATCGGGTCGATCCCGAGCGTGTGCGCGTCGGACGCGAGGGCGCCGGGACCCGAGCCGAAGATCGCCCGGCCGCCGGTCATCCAGTCGAGCTGCACCATGCGCTGCGCGACGTTGAAGGGGTGGTGATAGGGCAGCGAGATGACCCCTGTGGCGAGCTTGATGCGCTTGGACCTTTCGCCCGCTGCGGCAAGGAACATTTCGGGTGAGCCGATCATTTCCCAGCCGCTCGAATGGTGTTCGCCGCACCAGAATTCGTCATAGCCGAGCCGGTCGAGCTGCTCGACGAGGTCGAGATCGCGGCGGAACTGTAACAGAGGATGCTCGCCGACCGGATGGTGGGGAGCGAGGAAGGCGCCGAAATTCAATCGCGGCATCAAGGGTTCTCCGTAGAATGTGGTGATGAGCTACTCCACGCCCTCGACGATCCGCAGGCCACGATCCGCACCCTTGCCGAGGACCTTGAGCGCTTCCTGGTAGGCCGTGCTGTCGTGAGCGGCCGTCGCTTTTGCGACGCTGTCAAATTCGACGATCACGACGCGCTGGACGACACCGGCCTCGTAGGCCTTGGCCGCCGTTCCGCGCGCCAGAAACCGCCCGCCGGCAGCCTGGATCGCCGGGCCGGCGAGCTTGGCGTAGCCGGCCAACGCATCCGGGTCCGAAATCGAACGATACGTCGCCACCCAATACGCCTTTGCCATCGTCATCTCCTTTTCCGTCGATGCGGATCGAGCGTATCCTGGTTTCAGCCGCTCGCCAAAGCACAGTTTATCGGGCCCGGTCTTCGGGCCTGGCGAGATCCGGTTCCTCCAGGCGAGCTCCGCCGCAACGGCCCTCTGGTAATGCCAGCCGCCTGCAAGCGACTTTGGGAGATGAGATCGTGCCAAAAACACAACCTGCCGGGTTGCTGGTCGCCTCGTTTGCCCAGCGCCCCGACCTGCGGGACAAGGTGTTCGGTCCCGAGATCCAGTCAGCGGTGCCGGAATTTATGCGCCACGATCCAACGGCCGCGCTCTATTACGGTAACGGCCAGCTCGACCACTATCAGGAGTTTGGCCTCGTCGCCGTGGACCCGGCGCAGCCGGATCGGCCCCTAGCACGCGCTTTCAGCGTGCCGTTCGCCTTTCGCGACGGCACCACGGGACGCGAGGAGTTGCCCGACGGCGGCTGGGATGCGGTAATTCGTTGGGCCGACCAGGACTGGCGCGCTGGGCGCCCGGCGACGGCGGTCAGCGCCCTCGAAATCATGGTGGCGCCGCGTCTGCAACGGCGCGGCATCTCGGGGCTGATGCTGACCGCGCTGCGCGACAATGCACGGCGCCTCGGCTTTGCCGACCTCTACGCGCCGTTGCGCCCCACCGACAAGCACCGCGAACCGCTGACGCCATTTGCCGACTACGTCGCGCGGCGACGTGAGGACGGCTCACCGCACGATTCTTGGGTGCGCACGCATGTCCGAGCCGGCGCGCGGATCGTCAAGGTCGCACATTGCAGCATGGTTGTCGCCGGAACGATTGCGGAGTGGTCGCGCTGGACGGGCCTCGCCTTCACGGCGAGCGGCCCGGCAATCGTGCCGGGCGCGCTCTCGCCGATCCACGTCTCGCTCGAGCAGGACCACGCGGTCTATGTCGAGCCGAATTTATGGGTACACCACCAACTCGGTTGAGCCCGCCTGTTGCGGTCCTCGCCTCACCCGGGTTGCAGCACGTGGATGACGCGGCTTTCGATCCAATCGCGGGTTTTGGCGGCGTAGGCCGCCATGTGCGGCGAGGTGGCGTGCGCCCTCAGCGCTTCGGGGCTCTCCCATTTCTCGATCACAACGAAGGTGTCCGGCCCGAACTTGGCCTGAAAGCTTCCGATCCCCTCGGCATCGATCGCCGGGCCATATTCGATGCACCCCTTCTCGGCGTGCACCGCCGGCATGTTGCCGCGGAATTCCTGGAGAATCGCTTCGCGCATACCGGATTTGGCGGTGATGATGGCGACGACGTGGATCATGTCTTTCCTCTTCGGTCAGGCGATGCGTTCAAAGACACTGTGGTGACGGCTGGTTGTGAGCGGGCGGATCTTCGTCGCCCAGTCGCCGAAGCTGCCGGCTTTTTCCCAAGCTGCACTTTTGAGCACATCAGGCGAGTCGAGCTCGTAGATCGTCAGGTATTGCTGCATGCCGGGAACGGTCGAGTGTTCGAGCCGGTAGCGCGCGGCCGAGCGCACGCCGGGCACCTTCGAGAGCATCGGTAAGTGCTCGGTGTCGTAGACGCGGTTGAACTCGGCCTCGTGCTCGGCCGGGATGTCGAGCTGCACGACAAAGATGTGGGGCACGACGATGGTTCCTCCTCGGGTTCAGGCGATTTTGCGGAAGATACTGTGCTGCCGGTTTGTCGTGTGCGGCCGGATCTTGGGCTTCCACTCGCCGAGGTCGGAGGCCGCCTGCCAGGCCGGGCTGTTGATAATCTCGGCCGAGTCGACCTCGTAGACTGCCAGATAGCGCGGCATCGTCGGGATCGTCGAATGTTCCAACCGATAGCGCGCGCAAGAGCGGACCCCGGGGACCTTGAGGATCGTCGGCACGTGATCCTCGTCGTAGATGCGGTTGAATTCCGCTTCGAGGTGCTGCGGGATGTCCATTTGCACGACATAGACGCATGACACGGCGTTCCTCCCTTCTCGGGGTCCGACGAGCGGGAGATTAGGCTAAACCGAAGCCGATCACGACAGGATCAAGCCTCTGCCGATAGGCAGCCGCTACGGGACCGTTCGTCTTCAGGGAATCCTGGCTTCGTATCTAATCTTTTCGGAAAAGATTGGTTCGGCAAAACGATTTAACCCGAATTCTGGTGGGTCGGAAAAAGAATTCTTCGCATTTAGCGGCGGCTACCCCGCCGATGCGGGGTGCCGTCAAGCCGGCAAATCCGTTTGGCAAAATCGACCCCTTGGCGAATTGCCGGCGAAATAGTCTCGTCCGGAGATTGTATCAGAAAAACCCTGAACGGAAATCCGCAATGGTGGCTATTTCGATTCGGGTCACTGCGGCGGCACCGTAACGCCGAAGAGGCGGGAAACTTCGCCGGCGTTAGCTTAGCTCTGAAAGCCTGACCACGAACCGTCGGAGTTGTGATCGACGAATCTAAGCATCTGTTACTTGTGCCGCGGGGTCGGGCAAGGCAGCGTGCCAGAAGCTGGAGGCCACGCCTCGCTGCCCGCCCGGCAAGCGCTGTCTCCAGCTTGTCGCCCGCGTAGGCATCATCGGCAAAAGCCTGCCCTCGGGAAGGCCGGGGACATGGCGAAAGAGGTAGCGGATCGAAGCCAGCACCGTCTCGATCCTGGATGTCGGCTGGGTGCACCTGTGCGCCAACCAGATGACCGCTGGTATCGGTAATGATGTGGCGTTTGCGCCCTTGATCTTCTTGCCGGCGTCATACCCTCGCGGACCGCCGCTTTCCGTGGTCTTAGCCGACTGACACCCCTGCCGACGCTGGCTTTGCGGCTATCGCGCTCCCGAGCCTGTTGGACCAGAGGAAATTGACCTTTTCCAATAGCCCTTTGGCCTGTCAGGCATAAATGTAACGTTGCACGGTCGAGCGCTTCGGAAAATCGCGCGGCAGCAGACGCCACGGACAAAATGTAGAGCAGGCCGTCGATAGCGCCACGAAGCGGAATTACTCGCGGCCGTCCCAGGGCCTTCTTCCCCGGCGGGTGCGGCAAAATCAGCGCCCGTTCCGCACCCGTCATGTCACTTGCATAGAGCAGATCTTCCCGCCGATACTGCTCCCGAGCGGTTTCAGTCCCACATCTTGTATCCGCCTTGCCGTCTGACACGCGTGGGCATCACAAGCGTCTGAAGTCGCTCAATTTATCTCGAGCCAAGCTCTAATGCGATTCCTCCGAAATGGGATCAGCTCGACTCGTTCGATCGCCGCACGCCCTGGAGACGTAGCAACATGGCGAGCGTGCGCTCGAGTTTGCGATCTAGATGAACTTCGTATCGGCTGAGCGGCTCTAGCCTGTCTAAGTCTAGCGCCTCGCCGAGGG
>Ga0310909_10003234_pt1 | contig 10196 bp, 8 predicted proteins | sample GREbulkMGT000H_FD_203449 | JGI IMG/M metagenome (GOLD analysis project Ga0310909, IMG submission 203449) | Lab enrichment of tropical soil microbial communities from Luquillo Experimental Forest, Puerto Rico - GRE.bulkMG.T000H | ecosystem: Environmental > Terrestrial > Soil > Tropical forest >... | reverse complement strand
GCAGATCGCGCGGTGCTGGAATGTGCCGGCGGGCGCTCGTGATGCCAAGGATCTCGTCGTCGAGGTGAGGGTCGCTGTCGATCCGGACGGTACCGTGCGGCAGGCGACGATCGTCGATCAGGCGCGTCTTGGCAGCGATCCGTTCTTCCGCGCGGCCGCTGAGAGTGCGAGGCGCGCCTTCTTCAATCCGCTGTGTCGGCCATTGCACTTGCCTCCCGACAAATATGCGATCTGGAAAGACCTGGTCGTCGACTTCAGCCCCAAGGACATCTTATGAAAAAAAATTGCCCCGATTTCACCGCTGTTCTGATTGCGGTATTCGTGATTCTGCTGCACGCGAGCGTGCCCGTCCGCGCCGAGTTGCGGATCGACATCACCAGCGGCAAGGTAGAGCCGTTGCCGATTGCTATCCCGGCCCTCGCCGGCGGTGCACCTAATGAGAGCCAGGCAGGACAAGATTTAGCCGCGGTCGTTTCGACAGATCTCGAGCGCTCGGGCCTGTTTCGGCCGCTCGATCCGCGCAGCTTCATCCAGAACATATCGGTCGCCGATGACCAACCTCGGTTCGGGGACTGGCGCCAGATCAATGCGCAGGCGCTGGTGACGGGATCCGTCAAGACGCAGGGCGATGGAAGACTGAGGGTCGAGTTTCGCCTTTGGGACGTCTTTGCCGAGCAGCAGCTGACCGGGTACGGCTATACGACGACTCAGCAGAACTGGCGCCGCATCGCTCACATCATCGCCGACGAGGTCTATAAGCGTATCACCGGCGAAGAGGGGTATTTCGACACTCGCATCGTCTACGTGTCGGAGTCCGGCCCAGCGGACAAGCGGGTCAAGCGCCTCGCTCTGATGGACCAAGACGGTGCCAACAATCGGTTTCTAACCGACGGACGCGCGTTAGTGCTGACCCCGCGTTTCTCCCCCACAACCCAGGAGATCACCTTTCTCTCTTACGCAAACGGCTCACCGCGCGTTTATCTTTTCAATATCGATACCGGGCAGCAGGAAGTCGTCGGCGATTTTCCGGGGATGACCTTCGCGCCGCGCTTTTCCCCGGACGGCAACCGGGTAGTGCTGAGCCGTGCCGAGAACGGCGTCAGTAATCTCTTCACCCTTGATCTGCGCACCCGCAGGCCTACGCGCCTGACCGACAGCCAGGCCATCGACACGTCGCCGTGCTATGCTCCCGACGGCAGCAAGATCGTCTTCAATTCCGATCGCGGCGGTTCCCAGCAGCTCTACGTCATGAGCGCCGATGGTGGTGGAGCGAAGCGGATCAGCTTCGGTTCGGGCAAATACGGCACTCCGGTCTGGTCGCCGCGTGGCGATCTGATCGCCTTTACCAAGATCGATGGCGGATCTTTCTTTATCGGGGTGATGCGGCCGGATGGCTCGGGCGAACGGCTGCTGACGCGCGATTTTCTGGTCGAGGGGCCGACCTGGGCACCCAACGGCCGGGTATTGATGTATTTCCGTCAGTCGCCATCCGATTCGCGCGGCCATGGCGGCTCTCCTCACTTGTACTCGATCGACTTGACTGGCTCTAATCAACGCGAGGTAGCCACCCCGCAGGATGCTTCCGATCCGGCTTGGTCTCCCTTGCTTCGGTGAACAACGCAGCGATATTGTCCGAGCCGGTCGAGGGGGGATTGATATGCATGCAAGAATAATCGGTCTGCTGGGTGCTCTGCTGCTGCTTGCCGCTTGCAGCAGCCCGCCGCCGGAAACGCCCCCCGCCGGGCCGCCGGGGGGCCCGGGTGCCGGCGGCATCGGTTCGCGGAACATCGTACCGGGATCGCAACAGGATCTGGAGGCAAGCGCTGGCGATCGCGTCTTCTTCGCCTTTGACCGATCGGATATCACCTCGGAATCGCAGCAGATCCTGGCCCGTCAGGCTGATTGGCTGCGGCGCTACCCGAACGTCACCGTGACGATCGAAGGGCATTGCGACGAGCGCGGCACCCGCGAATATAATCTGGCCCTCGGCGAGCGCCGCGCTCAGGCGGTCAAGAACGTCCTTGTCGCCTCGGGGATTCCCGCATCCCGGATCTCGACCATCAGCTATGGCAAGGAACGCCCGATTGTCGTCGGCTCGAACGAAGAAGCGTGGGCCCAGAACCGCGTAGCCATCACCACCGTCAACTGACAATTTGGTCTCAACCGCCGTCCTAAGGTCGGAAGCGGAGATAGGGGACCGGATGCAACTGCTGTCGTTCGACACTTTGGGGGTCGTGGGGCGCCCTTTTTTTGCCCTAAAGGGACCGTAGTACCGCTGTTTGCCAAGACCTGTGTGGCCCGTCTTCGCGGCCGACGTAGTGATGGCCGACGCATCGAGAGCCCCACCCCCGGGCTTTCGGGCAGATTTCATGAGGCCTCTGGATGATCAGGCGCTCGGTCCTGCCGCATGCCCGTCCAGCTCTGCTGCTGCTTCTCGCCATAGCCTTTCCGATCCAGGCGGCGCGATCGCAGGATCGAGCGGTGCAGGACCGCCTTGATCGCGTCGAGAGGGACCTCAGCATGTTGCAGCGGCAGGTCTACCGTGGTGGCGGGGCACCGGCCGTCGGAACAGGCTCCGGCGCGGCAGTCGATACCGAGCTTCGCATGGATCGGCTCGAGGCGGAGATGCGCGACCTGACCGGCCGAGTCGAGGATGCGATGAACGGGGTCGAGCAGCTGCGGCGGCGCTTGGAGCAGGTAAACAGCGACATCGATGTGCGATTTGGCCAAGGGCAAGGGCCGCCGACACCGCCGACATCGTCGTCCCGCTCGGCCGGCGGCGGTCCAGTCGCCAGCGCGGCCGCGGGCACGCTGTCGACCCGGGCTGCTCCGCCGGCTGCGAGCGCGGCGCCGCTGACGCCACCCAACTCTCCGGTGCCGCCGGGGACAACGGCGCCTCCGTCGCCCTATACCCCTACCGGCCTCGGCACGTTGACCCCTCCCAGAAGCCCTCCGGGGCCGCCGCCATTCGCGCCCGAGCCGGAGAGCGCAGGAACCGGCAGCGCCCTCCATCCGGCTTCCTCAGGCGTGCTGCCTGCCGGTTCAGCCTCCGAGCAGTATAATTTTGCCTTCGGCTTGTTGAAGCAGGCAGACTATCCGGCTGCCGAAGCAGCTTTGAAGAGCTTTGTCCGACAACACCCGGATGACGGGCTGGCGGGGAGCGCGCAATACTGGCTCGGCGAGACATACTACGCGCGCGGAAATTACGCTGAAGCCGCGATCACGTTTGCCGAGGGTTACAAGCGCTACCCGAAGGGGACCAAGGCACCGGACAATTTGCTGAAGCTCGGTATGTCGCTCGCCCGTGCAAACCAGAAACAAAATGCGTGCACCGCGCTCGCGCAGCTCGATCACGACTTCCCCAACCCGGGAAACTCCATCAAGGAGCGGGCGAAGGACGAGAAGAAGAAGCTGGGTTGCTAACCGCAGCGCCGCCGGCAAAGCCGCTTACCCTGGCCGAATTTGCGGCCTTCCTCGCCTCGCTCGGTCGCTTCGAGTCCCGTCCGTTTCTCGCCGTGGCAGTCTCCGGTGGCCCCGATAGTCTCTCTCTAGCCATTCTGGCGGATCGTTGGGCGCGTGAGCGGTACGGAGAGATCTGTGCTCTCACGGTGGATCATCGGTTACGGCCGGAGAGCGGCACAGAAATCCGCCTTCTGCACGGCTGGCTCTCGGCGCGGGCAATCAAGCACGAAACCCTTGCGTGGTCGGCAGACAAGCCGGCAAGTGGAATACAAGAGGCCGCGCGTGGAGCGCGCTACGCGCTGCTCGCCGAATGGTGCCGAGAGCATGGCTGCCTCCATCTCTTGACTGCGCATCACCGCGAGGATCAGGCCGAGACCCACCTGATTCGCCGCCGCGCAAGTAGTGGTGAGGACGGCCTCGCGGGCATGTCGGCGATCCGCGAGTTAGCCGATTGTCGCATCTTGCGCCCGTTGCTTGCTGTCGCTAAAGCCCGCCTCGTCGCGTTGCTGGATGCCGAGCGGCAGCCCTTTATCACCGATCCCAGCAACAGCGACCCGACCTTCGAGCGATCATGGTTGCGCGGCACCGGTGCCGTGCCGGTCGGTGCGGATTTCGCAGCGCTGTTCAGCGGCATTCGCAAGCTCGGGTATGAGCGGGCGGCGCACGAGCGCAAATGCGATCGGCTACTCGCTCAGACGGTGACCCTGCACCCCGCCGGGTTCGCTGTTCTTGATCCCGGCCTTGCTCTCGCACCATCTGACATTGCCGAACGGGCGCTCCAGGCGATTGTCGCTGCCATTGGCGGCAAACCTTATCCGGCCCGACGCGAGCGAGTCGCCCGGTTGCGCGGGATGCTCGCCGGAGCGGTGCGCCGAGGACATACGCTCGGCGGCTGCCGCTTTGTCCATTGGCGTCACCGCATTCTTGTTTTGCGCGAGCTTGCCGGCGCGGCCGGGCCGGTTCGGTTGACCCCGGGGACGAGCTTCCTATGGGACCGCCGTTTCAGCATCGCCTTGCCAGCGACCGCGACTGGGGCCGTCACCGTCGGTTATCTCGGTCGCTCTGGAGTGGTCGCGCTGAACCGTGATCGGCCGCAGCCGCGCCGCGGCGGCCTGCCCCGCCTCATTTATCCGATTCTTCCGGCGGTGTGGGACACAAAGGGCATCGCCGCCGTCCCCCATTTAGGCTACCGGCGCGACGAAGTCGCGGCCGTACCGGAGTTTAGCTTTCGGCCGATCAAGCCGCTGACACGGGCAGGCTTTACAGTTGTTTAAGTCTGGGGGCATCTTATGTCTTAGCCGGGTGAAAATGACCGCGGGCCAGCCCTTGGCGGGCATGGTTAACCCTCGGCGTGCGATGCCCCGCCTGGCATGGAAAGGCCTTAACCGTGAATAATTTCGGCAAGAACCTCGCCCTGTGGATCGTAATCGGGCTGCTTCTCGTCGCGCTTTTCAATCTGTTCCAGACCTCCTCCAGCCGGGGACCGCAGTCGACTCTGGCGTTTTCTGATTTTCTCAATGATGTGAACCGCGGGCAGGTTTCCGATGTCACGATCCAAGGCAACAATATCAATGGCCATTTCACCGACAGCCGGCCGTTTAGCACTTACGCACCGAACGACCCCAACCTTGTCAATCGGCTGACCGAGAAGAATGTGCGCATAACCGCAGCGCCGGTCGACGAAAATGTGCCGTCGCTGTTCGGTGTCCTGATCTCCTGGTTCCCGATGCTTCTGTTGATCGGCGTGTGGATTTTCTTCATGCGCCAGATGCAGGGCGGCGGCGGTCGGGCGATGGGTTTTGGCAAGAGCCGGGCGCGTCTACTAACCGAGAAGGTCGGGAGGATCACGTTCGAGGACGTGGCCGGGATCGACGAAGCCAAGCAGGAGCTCGAGGAGATCGTCGAATATCTCAAGGATCCACAGAAATTTCAGCGACTCGGCGGCAAGATCCCCAAGGGTGTGCTGCTTGTAGGCCCGCCAGGTACCGGCAAGACCTTGCTCGCCCGCGCGATCGCCGGAGAGGCGAATGTGCCGTTTTTCACGATATCCGGCTCGGACTTTGTCGAGATGTTCGTCGGCGTCGGGGCGAGCCGCGTGCGGGACATGTTCGAGCAGGGCAAGAAGAACGCGCCCTGCATCATTTTCATCGACGAGATCGACGCCGTGGGCCGCCATCGCGGCGCTGGGCTCGGCGGTGGCAATGACGAGCGCGAGCAGACCCTCAACCAGCTGCTCGTCGAAATGGACGGCTTCGAAGCCAATGAAGGCGTGATCCTCATTGCCGCGACCAACCGCCCCGACGTGCTCGACCCGGCGCTGCTGCGTCCCGGCCGTTTCGATCGCCAAGTGGTGGTTCCGAACCCTGACGTCGTCGGCCGCGAGAAGATCCTCAAGGTCCATATGCGCAAGGTGCCGCTGGCCTCGGACGTCGATGCGCGGATCATTGCGCGCGGCACCCCCGGCTTTTCGGGCGCCGACCTCGCCAATCTCGTCAACGAAGCGGCGCTGATGGCTGCGCGCAAAGGCAAACGCTCGGTGGCGATGAGCGAGTTCGAGCAGGCCAAGGACAAGGTAATGATGGGCGCCGAGCGGCGCTCGATGGTGATGACCGAGGACGAGAAGAAGCTGACCGCGTATCACGAGGCCGGTCACGCGCTCTGCATGCTTTATGCCGAAGGACACGAACCGCTGCACAAGGTGACGATCATCCCCCGCGGCCGCGCGCTCGGCATCACGATGTTTCTGCCGGAACGCGACAAGTACAGCCAGTCGAAGCTCGAGATCAAAGCGATGCTCGCGAGCCTATTCGGCGGCCGCATCGCCGAAGAGCTGATTTTCGGGCCGGACAAAGTCACGACCGGCGCTGCCGACGACATTCGCCGAGCGACCGGTTTGGCGCGCCGTATGGTCACCGAATTCGGGTTCAGCGAGAAGCTCGGGCCTTTGCGTTATGCCGAAAACGAAGAGGAGGTCTTCCTCGGCCACTCGGTCACTCAGCGTAAGAACGTCTCCGACGCGACGGCTAAGATCATCGACGAGGAGATCCGCCGAATCATCGACGAGGGCGAGCAGACCGCGCGCGACATCCTGACCGCGCGGCTTGGCGAACTGCACGCGCTGGCCAAGGGGCTGCTCGAATACGAGACGTTGTCGGCCGAGGAGATCCGGCGGATCATCAAGGGCGAGCGGATCGTGCGCGAGTCCACGACGGGTCCGGCGACCGATGAGCTGCGTCCGGGAAGGCGCAGTTCGGTACCGCCTTCCGGGCGACCCAGCGGTCTCGAACCCGAGCCGCAACCGGGCGCCTGACAACCTCGGGCCAACCAACCGGGGGTACGATGACGCGGAGGCTGTTCGGCACCGATGGGATCCGCGGGACCGCCAACAGCGAACCCATGACGCCGGAAACGGCGCTGAAAGTGGCGATGGCCGTCGGCGAATGCTTTCACAACGGCACGCACAAACATCTTGTCGTCATCGGCAAGGACACCCGGCTATCCGGCTATATGCTCGAACCTGCACTGACCGCGGGTTTTGTCACGATGGGCATGGATGTCGTGCTGGTCGGGCCTCTCCCGACCCCGGCGATCGCCATGCTGACGCGGAGCCTGCGCGCCGATATCGGTGTGGTCCTGTCGGCTTCGCACAATCCTTACGGGGATAACGGCATCAAGCTGTTCGGCCGCGACGGTTACAAGCTGTCGGACGAGCTCGAGCTGAAGATCGAAGACCACCTAGCCAAGGGACCGAGCCGACGCGCGGTCCCGGCAGAGCTCGGCCGGGTCAAGCGACTCGACGACGCCGGCGGGCGCTATATCGAATTCGTCAAGCAAAGCTTTCCTCGCGGGTTAAGGCTCGACGGGCTGCGCATTGTCGTCGATTGCGCGCATGGCGCCGGCTACAAGGTGGCCCCGACGGTTTTCTGGGAACTCGGCGCCGAGGTGTTTTCGCTCGGCGTGTCGCCCGACGGTCTCAACATCAACCGCGAGTGCGGTGCACTGGCGCCTGAGCAGATGCGACGCGAGGTATTGGCGCGGCGGGCTGATATTGGCATCGCCCTCGATGGCGATGCCGACCGGCTGATTGTCGCCGACGAACGCGGTGTGATCCTCGATGGCGACCAGCTAATGGCGTTGATTGCGACTGGCCTTGAGCGCGGCGGCCGGCTGTCCGGCCGCGCGCTGGTTGCGACGGTAATGTCCAATCTCGGTCTCGAGCGCTTTCTCGCCGGCCAGAATATCGGGCTTTACCGCACGACAGTCGGCGACCGCTACGTCGTCGAAAAGATGCGTGCCCTGGGCTGCAATCTCGGCGGCGAACAATCCGGCCATATTATTCTCGCCGACTACGCTACGACCGGAGACGGGTTGATCGCTGCACTTCAGGTGCTGGCCTCGATCGTCGAAACCGGCCGACGCGCAAGCGAGGTCTGCCAGCTGTTTACCCCGGTGCCTCAGTTGATGCGCAGCGTGCGCTTCGGCGACGGGCGACCGCTCGAATCGTCTGTGGTCCAGCGAACGATCGCCAGCGGCGAGAGCCGGCTGGGCACCGCCGGGCGGTTAGTGATCCGCAAATCGGGAACCGAGCCAGTGATTCGGATCATGGCCGAAGGTGAGGATGAGGAGCTGGTCGCCGCGGTCATCGACGAGATCTGCGAGGCAATCCTCGCAGTCAGCACCCAGGCGGCGGAATAGTGCGTGGCAGGGTGCTGATCGTCGCCGGCTCCGATTCCGGGGGCGGCGCCGGGATCCAAGCCGACATCAAGACGATCTCGATGCTCGACGCCTACGCCGCAACCGCGATCACCGCGCTGACGGCACAGAATACCGAGGGCGTCTTCGGCGTCTTGCCGATACCCCCGGAGTTCATCCGCCAACAAATCGAGGTGGTGCTCGACGACATCGGTGCCGATGCTATCAAGACCGGCATGCTGCACGATACCGCAGTGATCCAGACGATCGCCGCGGTGCTGAGGGAGCGCGCTTCGGCCATCCCAGTCGTCGTCGACCCGGTGATGGTCGCCAAGGGCGGCGCCCGACTGATCGAGCCCGACGCGATTGAGGCGCTAAAGCGGCTGCTGATCGCGCGCGCCGAGATCGTGACGCCAAACCTCTCGGAAGCCGAGGTCCTGTGTAGCGGGACGATTGGCAACATGGCCGAGATGCGGGCCGCGGGCGAGACCTTGCTCGCGCTCGGCTGCCGAGCAGTGCTGGTCAAGGGCGGCCATCTCTCTGGAGAAACCGTCTCTGATGTCCTCGTCACCGCCGGCCGCGCCAAGATCTGGGAGAGCCCGCGGATCGCGACCCGCCACACCCACGGGACCGGCTGCACCCTCGCCTCGGCTATCGCAGCCGGCATCGCCCAAGGTCTCGGCGTCGAGAGCGCGGTCGATCGTGCCCGAAATTACGTCCAACGCGCGATCGCCAGCGCGCCGGGGCTCGGTCACGGCCACGGGCCGCTCGACCATTCTCATCCGCTGCGATCGGTCATCGGAGCCTGACCAGGGTTACGCCGCCCGCGATTGGGGCTAATCTGCGCAGTGGTGGCGGAGGTGCAGATGGCGAAGAGTTATCGGATAGCGGTGATCGCCGGCGATGGCATCGGGCACGAAGTGATGCCGCAAGGGATCTCTGCGATGGAGGCAGCAGCGCGCGCTTATGGTTTCGGCTTTACCTGGAACGAGTTCGACTGGAGCTGCGGGCGTTACACCAAGACGGGCCGAATGATGCCGGAGGATGGGCTAGAACGGCTGCGGCTTTACGACGCCGTTTATTTGGGCGCCGTGGGCCATCCCGATGTACCGGATCATGTCTCGTTGTGGGGACTCTTGATCCCGCTGCGGCGCAGCTTTCACCAATACGTCAATCTCCGTCCGGTACGGCTCCTCGCCGGTGTCGAGTCGCCGTTACGCGACCGCGCTCCGGGCGACATCGACTTTTACGTCGTCCGCGAAAACAACGAGGGCGAATACTCCGAGATTGGCGGCCGGCTCTATGCCGGCAGCGAGTACGAAATGGCGATGCAAGAGGCGGTCTTCACGAAACGCGGGTGCGACCGGATCATGCGCTACGCCTTCGAGCTGGCCCGCACGCGCAAGAAGCACGTCACCTCGGCGACCAAGTCGAACGGCATTATCCATACGATGCCGTTCTGGGACGAGCGATTTGCCGCGGTGGCGCGCGACTATCCGGATGTCAAGACCGACCAGTACCACATCGACATCCTGACCGCGCATTTCGTGCGTCATCCCGATTGGTTCGACGTTGTCGTCGGCTCGAATCTGTTCGCCGACATCCTGTCCGACCTCGGCCCCGCGGTGGTCGGCTCGATCGGGATCGCCCCGTCGGGCAACATCAACCCCGAGCGCGAATATCCCTCGATGTTCGAGCCGGTGCACGGCTCGGCGCCGGACATCGCCGGCCGCGGCATCGCCAACCCGATCGGGCAGATCTGGTCGGGCGCGATGATGCTCGACCACTTCGGTGAGAAGGCCGCGGCGGCGGCCGTCGAACGCGCGATCGCCCAGGTGCTGGCTGAGGGCGGCACTCGCACCCCCGATCTCGGCGGCAATGCCGGCACCACCGACCTCGGTGCTGCCATTACGGCCGCGATCCGATAAATCCACCCGGCGACCAGGATTGCTCGAAATACAACGAAAATTGAGTTTTCGCCACAAAACGGCCTCGATCGTTCCGTAAAATAGCACTTATTTCAGATGCTCAGGACGCGAATT
>Ga0310909_10003230_pt1 | contig 10201 bp, 8 predicted proteins | sample GREbulkMGT000H_FD_203449 | JGI IMG/M metagenome (GOLD analysis project Ga0310909, IMG submission 203449) | Lab enrichment of tropical soil microbial communities from Luquillo Experimental Forest, Puerto Rico - GRE.bulkMG.T000H | ecosystem: Environmental > Terrestrial > Soil > Tropical forest >... | reverse complement strand
TTGCGCCCGTTATGGGGTTCTCGTAACGGTCGTGCAAAAAGTGACGGTAGCGGGCCCATTGAAGCTCTTGGGTTAGCCTCGGCGACCTGGTCTAAGTGATTGATATTCTGGGGACTACAGCTTTTTCATGCCATGCGGACGCGTGCCGGGCGGGTTGGGAGGGAGCGAAGCAATCTGGGCCGATGCGGGCCGAGGTTGAAGGTGAGGATTCCGCGCATATTGATGTGCTGATGCATCGTTGGCGCAATGCGGGCGATCAGCTCGTCGGGGTAGTCGGCGAGCGAGTGGCCGACGATGGCCTGCATTTTGTCGGTGTTCCAGGCCATGATGACGTTGGCGAGGAGCGTCAGGGCACCGGAGATGGCGGCGAGCTGCTCGATGGTTCGGCCGCGCTTGGCGCCGATCGGGCCCTGCTGGATTGCCCGCTGCAGGCTGTGCACGGCCTCGCCCTGGTTCAACAGGTCGAGGATCTCGCGGCGGAAACTTGGGTTGCCGAGATAGTCGCACAGATAGACGGTGCGGAGCAGTTTACCCAAAGCCTCGCCGGCGGTGTGGACCGGATCGCCGCGGGCGGCGGCGCCGAACCGCTCCAGCGCCTCGGTCGCGGGGCACCAGCCTTCTCGAACGGAGCTGGCAAGGCGCAGGAGACCGTCCCAGGCACGCGAGATACCGCGCCGCGATACGGTCTCGGCCACGATTGGCTGTAGTGCCGTCGGCGCGGCCATACCGCGCGTGAGGTAGAGCTTTCGTGTCTTGAGCCGGGCAAGGCGCGGGCAGAGGTCGAAGCCGACAAGCTTGGCCAGCGCCATGGCGAAATGCGTGAAGCCGTGGGTGTCGACGGCAACGCGCTCGAGGTCGGGCACATGCTGCTGGCGCAGCGCGCCCTCGATAGCGGCACCCGCCTGGCGCCGGTTGAGGACGATCGGCTGGTCGTAGAGGATGCCCCATTGATCAAGTACGTGCGTGTAGGTGCCGACTGCATAGGTGCGGCGGCGTGGATCGAGGCGGGCGGCCCAGAGATAACGGGTCGCCTCGAGGCTCATCATGTCGGCCGAGGCGAACAGCCCGCCTCCCCAGAGCTCGGCGATCGGATGGCTGCGCAGGAAAGCGAGGACGGCATCGCTCGCCGCGCGCAGCCGCATCTCGATCTGAAGCCTCAGCATCATCAGGCCGACGCTGTCGGCGCCCAGGCTCGGCACCATGCGGACCAGGTCGGCCGCGGAGAGACCGGCGCCCAAGGCGATGATGCTGGCATAGAGCGTGACGAGCTCGTGCTCGGAGCGCGGCGGCCGGCCGAACAAGATCCACGAGAAGCGGGTCAGGCCATCGATCTCGATAAGCACCGCAGGCAGCTGGGTCTCGCCAATAGCCCGGGTGAGCGCGCGCCGCACCTGGTCTAGCCCGGATTTCTCATACCGGCTCTGATTTTCGAGCCGTGGCGGTGCGGCGGACGGCAGAGCGGCCGGAATAATGGCGGTTGTAGGTCTGCGGGGATGAAGTGCAACTTTTCCGAGTCCTCTGGGGAACAGTGATTCTGTTGGTTGACCGGGGATCATTTTCACTGCGCTTTCTGGTTCGTCAGACCGCTACAGCGGCGGTGAGTTCGGCGTAGGCGGCACTGTACTCGGCCTGGTAGGCAAAGGCCGAGGGCATAGCGAGCTTGATGCGGCGCACGCTGGTTCGCACCAGCGCTCCGATCTTCAACAGCTTGAGACGGATGGTGCCACACGAGGCGCTGGCGAATTGGGTGTGCTTGAGGCCGATGCGGCGTAGAGCGCAGATCAGCACGTAGCCCATCGAGGCGAACCACAAGCGCAGCTGGTTGGCGCGCATGGTGTGGGCTGAAGTGCGGTCCGCATAGAGATCGAGCTGGCATTCCTTGATGCGGTTTTCCATATCGCCACGGGCGCAGTAGACCTGCTCGTATAGGTGGCGAGCCTCGTGCTCCTCGCGCGTCAGCGAGGTGACGACAAAGCGCGGATTGGCCTCGCCGCGGGTCCATTCCGCCTTGGCGACGACCCGCCGGTCGCGGCTCCAGCTATCGCGGGTGCGCCAGGTGAAGTCCTTGAAGCGGCGCGCCGGTTTTTGCGTCTGCTGGTTCTGCTCTTGCGCCGCCGCCAGTTCGGCCTCGATCTCCGCCACCAGGCGGCTGTTCTTGGCCAGACCGAACAGGTAATCAACACCGTTGTTCTCGCACCACGCCATCAGCGCCTCACGGGCAAAGCCCGAATCGGCACGCAGCAGAATGCGTACTTGCGGCCAGCGCTGACGGATATGGGCAACAATCCGCGCCATTTCCTCGACACTGCCGGCGCTGGCGTCGATGTTGGCTGGGCGCAATTTGGCCGCCAACAAATGACGGCCGCAGAACACATAGAGCGGCAGGTAGCAGTAATTGTCGTAGTAGCCATGGAAGAAGCGGCCTTCCTGATGCCCGTGCAGCGGGTCGTCAGTGGCGTCGAGGTCGAGGGTGATCTGGGTCGGTCGTGCCGAATGAGCGTCGAGAAACAGGTCGACAAACAGCCCCTCAATCGCAGCGGCGTCATAGCTGATCTTGTGATAGCGCGTCGGCTCCTCGCGGCTCAATTCCAGCCGGTTGAGCGTCGATTTGCCGGCCAGCGGTGCGCAATCCGCCCGTTTTGCCGCCAGCTTGCCGCCTAGCACCGCCATCACTGGATCATGGCGCAATTGGTCGTGGTCGATCAGGTCTTCGTAGCCCAACGCGATCCCGAACACCCGCTGCCCAACCAGGCTCGGCGCTGTGTGTTCGATCAGATCGGCTACTCGGTAATCGGTGAAACAGCCGGCAAAGCGCTCGATCAGTCTGATCTGCTTGTCGGTGGCGCCGAGCAGCATTGCGCCGGCGTCCGAGGTTATCTGGCCGCCATCAAACGCGGCCACCACTTTGCGCCCTTCGACGGGTGTAAAGCCGAACAGATCCGCGCTACACTCTGTTTGCATCGGGACTCCCCCGGTCCTGAGGTAAACCGTTTTCCCAACTCGATTTTCTCAGATCCGGGGTCCCGATGCACCTACCCGGTTTGAGAAATCCGGGTTAAAGGCTTTCCACAGCAAATCGCCAAGCGACAGGTTTGCTGGCCATTTGGGCTCTCCGTACGCCTCGCCTTCGTCTTCGGCCGGGATAATCTTGTAGGCCCGTTGGCGCCTAATGGACCGCATGCGGACCCACTGTTCCAGTGCCATGCCCGCGGCTTTCTTGGCGGTGAGATTGTAAGCTAGCCCTCGGCCACCGCCGCCCTCGTCGATTATCGGAACACCCCACAAGAAAACCACGTCGAACTGATTGATGCAGACGACGATGTTGACCCGTTTGAGGTCGTCAGCATCGAACAAATGGCGGGCATCTGGGTCGACGAAGTGCGGCGCGTCATCATCGTTCTCATCTGTGAAGATGTCCGCCTCTATGGTCAAGTCGGGGTCGGGGTTGATTCGGAAAAACTCTTGTCTTTTTGGTTTGCGGTAATCGACGACATCGGCGCTTTCAGAGACGTCGATGGTTTTGGTGCGCTTCCGTAGTCCCTTCAGGTCGGTGAAGATATTGTCGGGTTCAGTATTACCCTTGCCGGGCTCAGGAGCAGCAGCCCCATTGTTCTTTTTCTTGGACGGAATTTCCGGCGATCTCGATGCTGCTGCTGAGGGGGCCTCCGGTGAGACTTCCATTGGCACCGATGATGTCGGCTCGGTAGGCCCGAACCCGACAATTCCGGCCGTCGGCCTGTCGTCGTTAGCGTTGATGCCGCCCTCGACTACAGTAGGCAGAGGTGCGGCGCTGTTGCCGCGAGTGTTGTTGTTGGTACCGGTAGTAGTCGTTTTTGCCATTGCAGGCTCTCCTATGAGAGATCGCCGCGCTGGCCGGAACTTGATTTTCCGTAATTTTGCAGTATTTCAAATTTCCGGTAGCGCGACCAGGGTTTCGTCAATCCTTCGCTTCCGGTAGCCTTCGGGCTGCTGGAGGCGGGCCGCGCGCCCGGCCGACGTACTGTTGAGCCAACCCCTCTCCAAAAAGACCTGGGCTGGTCGGGAGGACGAAATAGTAGCTCATTAGGTACTCGGCAATTTCTTTTGCTACGCGTGTCTTGCCAGACCAGAATTGTGCCCGACCATTAACGTAGATGACTTGAAGCCCAGTACGATTTATCTGGCGAAGGGCCGCAGCTTTTTTTGAGAACAACTGTGGTTGCCCGGCTTTGCGACGTTCTTCGTTGACCCTAATCCGCGAGACCCCCACGCCCGTGTATTCCCCTAGGCTGGGCTTCTTCTTTGCCCGAGGGGAGGCTGCGGCAGATCAATTGACGATAAACAGGGGGGTTGTTCCTAATTCCTCAGCTTCATCCCATAGGGCGTTCGGCGGGAGCGTCATGGGGCGCCAAATTTGCGAGGTTTTGTAGGATCAGGCAGGCCCGCCGCTGGGCGCTCGCAGCACGTACCGCTGGGGGCCAGTGCTGCGCCTCGCTGCGCTGTACGCGATAGACCTGCTGTAGCCGGCGCCAATCGTCTCGTGTCACTTTCGCCGCCTTGCCGCGGTTCACGTCATAGCGCCAGCGTTCAAGCTGCCGCGCCGTTACCGCAGCACCATCCTCGGCACGAATCCCATACTGGACAATTTGCGCTGTCAGCCACGAGATCGCCGGGGCGTTTTTGATGTTGCCGTCGGTGATCAGCGTATCGAGAGCAAAGGCAAGATGCGCCTTGACGTGATCCGAAATCAGATCGGTCGGGCGACCCCCGACGCCGTTGGGCCGTATCGCATTGGCCATGACGATATTCGGGCGCGCCCCTTGCGCCACATCGTGAAAGACGTTGTGACCACGCGCCAAAACCTGTGCCAGGCCGGCCTCGCGCACCGCCGGGTCGGTGTTCAAAAAGCTGATCACCCCCCGCGTCGCACGCAAATACTGTTCCCGCGAGACACGGTGAAATTCACTCTCGCTTTTAGTTTCGGCGGCAGCCACCTTCGCCTTAGCGTCAGCGAGTAGGCGCAATAACTCGGCATACTCGGCGGCCGATTGCGGGATCGTCATTGAGCGTCCTCCGGAAACGCTATCCAGCGGCGTGATCGAGCTATGCATAAAACGCAAACGCGGAGCATTGTCGGAGTAATCCTAAACCTCGTTGGAGCATAATGACATGGAAGCCCGATGGCAGATAAGCCGATGACGCCACCCCTGGTAGCGCTGCCTTGAGGTGCTCGAGATATGGCGTTATGGGCTGTCGCGGCAAAAACCGAACTAGTTCGCTCAAACGGCAAGAATTCCCAAGGATCGGCGACCCCGGTTAAAGAACTAGTGTCCAAATCACCGGCTGTCGACCGGTTGCTGGGCGCCGGACCTCAGCGGTGCGATCCCCACGTTCTTGGCCTGCGGCAACGGTCGGGGCGTCCGCCTCAGGCGGAGCCGCGGCGTACGAAAGTGGCCTCCTTTCAGGGAATCCTCGGCCAGGCGGTCTGTCGCGGTAAGGCAAGACAAGGCATCGGCCGGGATGCGACGAGCGTGATCGGGACCGTCATCCCAGCCTCTCCGAAATTCGCAACAAGAGAGGTTTGCGATGCCGCGTTATCACGGCCACGCGGCACGCGAGTGTCATTCACTACGCGCGATGCTGCTGCAACGGTGATCAAGCGGCACCTCGAGTAACCGGTCCGAGAATTAGGGCCAGGCTGAGGACGAACGGCTCAGCCCGGCCGACTCGTTTCGACCGATACCTTACCTCAGCTGATGATTTTGATAGTCTATCAAAATGGGCGGACTGGGTTCGGGCAAAGGCAGTGGTGGTGTTCGTCCCGGTGCAGGTCGACGCGCCGGAGTTCCCAACGTTCGCACGCTGGCGAATGAGGAAATCGTCAAGCGAAGAAACTTTAAAACCCTGCTCGAGTTGATGCTCGAGATCATCAACAACCCCGAGACCACCGAGGAGCGGCGCGACAAATTCATCATCGCTGCGGCGCCGTACCTGCACGCCAAACCGGCGACGCTGATGATCGCAGACGCTGCCGCCCGCCAATTCCTCAACGGCACCACTTCGCTTACCGACACCTCGCCTTTCGCGAGCGCATCGGACGCGATGGATTTTTTGGAACAGTCCGCCCGGCGGGCGGACGCGGTCGGCGCCCGCAATTCGCGCTCGAAATAAATCGGCGTAAGCTTTACCCGCAAGGGTTGCGTCCATGCCAGAGCCTCTAGGACGGCCCAGGATGCGCGAAAGGCCAATAGGCGATTTTCCTCATTGCCCGGAATCAGGGTTTCGGTCCTCAACCACCGGTGGTGCACGGCCGATTCGACCGCTCTACAAGCTCGCTTCGCTGTGTCGGTATTTGGCCGTGTCGAGCTTGTGTGGAGGAGGGAGACATGCGCTCGCTTGGTCGCTTCAGGCACTACGGCCCGATGATCGGCGCCGGGCTTATGACGCTGGCTGGCTTGGGCGAGCGGGTGCACCGCGAGGTGCCGGAAGCACATACACATATTCACCTTCACAACGGCGGCGGGAACGGCGCGAACGGCACGCCCGCAACGCGTTGGGATCAGGCGGCCGTGCCGCCAACCACTACGGCTTTCACCGATCAGGAGCCGCTCTGCGTCTTGCGTCCGGGTAACACCGCCCAAGGTGAGAATCTGACCCAAAAGCCTACGTCCGCCTAATCATCGACAACCACCGACTGCTTTCGGAACTGACAACGGCCGCTCAGACTTGGCGGCGGGAACCGCTCTTCATGCCCCATAGCGGGCATTGGCTCCGGCTACGGAACCGGGGTTTCGCATGGCGGGCAATCTCGATCTCTTACACGCTATCGTTGTTTGAGTTCAGGTAATAGACGCGCGGATCTGAACCCATTCACGACAACATGCTAGCGTGCTAGCGCGCTGCCACTCAGCTGCAGGGAGCGCCCCCAGTCGCCGCGGTCACGTTGTTAGGACTAGAACGCGGCGAGCGCCAGGACGCCGCCCTGTCCCTCGCCGGGACCGATGATGGTTGCATAGATTGTTGTGCCGTCCGACGAGGCGGCGATGCCGTTGAGGATGGCGGTGTCGAACGGACTTCCGTCGACGCTCACGCGCCGAACCGCGAGAACGGTACCGTCCTTCTTCATACGGACAATCGTATTATTCCGCCGGTTGGCAACGTAGAAATCGGAGTCCTCATCGAGCGTCGTATTGCTCGCCCACATCGGATCATCCTGATCGACCGGGACGGGCGCAAGGTCGACGGGCTGATTCAGCACAGACGAGTTGATACGGGTAACCGAAATTGCCTGGAAGACTTGGTTGCCGGGGGAGCCGACAACGCCGAGGTTGACGACCGCGATCGTGTCGTTGAACGGCTCGCTGACGAACAGCTGAAGTACCGTGCCCGGGGGCGCGCCCGACGGGACATACGGGTTCATCAGGACGCCGAGCCGCGGCTCGACATTCTCATTGGGGGAATCCCAGCTGTGGCCTTGGAGCGGTTTAATTGTGCCGATCGACGCCAGCCCGTCGAGTCCCTTGCGCGTATGTTCCTGCACGATCGCGCCGTCCGCCGTCACAACGGCGAACACCGCCTTGCAGGTGCCATCAGGTGATGGGCCGAGCAGAGCTGTCCCTACCGCGCCCGTGTTCAACGCACCTTTTAAGATCTGCGATGAAGCGTACACTTTGTCGCGATCTGTCAAGTTGCCCACATAGACACCGCCGATCAGCGGGTTCGGGGCGGATAGCGGGGGACCGGCGAGTGGCAGTCCGGTCGGATCGAGGATCGAGGACGAGCCGACGTCGCTGTCGCCAAACGGTGCGTTCGCCGGCCAAAGGCGGCCAAAGGCGTAGTTGTTGGAGAGGCCTAGCGGATTGCTCACCCCGGTGTATTGTTTCGTGTATGCGTTGGGATTATTCATAGAGTTGAGCCAATCCGCGCTGTTGGCCGCGAACATCTGCACGGCCCCACCGAGGGCTGATGCCTGGCCGCCGGTGCTCGCGAAGTTTGCCGGCACGCTCAGGATGTCCGGCCGCTTCGGGTCGATCGACAGGACCGACCCCGCCTGCCCGACGCCGGTGAGCAGCGGAGCGCCGAAATTCGACTGACTGCCGACCAGGATTCGGGTCGGATCCAGCACTGCACCCGCTGTGATGTATGTGGGAAAGTGGGTGGGGATCGGGCTGCCGCCGCACGCAGGCTCGCTGCTGTTGCCGCTGTACAGAAAGGTGCCGACCTGCGAGATGGCGGACGCGCCGGGGATGTTCACCGCGACGACGCGGGCATCAATGCCTTGAATCGCCTGTGCCCAGGCCGGCCGTCCTGGCGCGCCGCCGCTTAGAAACACGATTCCGGCTCCGACCGCGAGGATGCGAAGCAAAACACGTTTGCTGCTCCGACTAGCATCGGAACATGCCAGGGGACCAGGCATGATTGGTTTCCTCCCTTGCCGGGTGATGACGCTAAACAATCCACTGACGTTCACTCTTCCCCCCTGGAGGGGATTTATGGCAGAGTTGCTGTTCTTCATCGTCTCCCTCCTATGCGGCCGGCGTCCCAACGACGCTCGGGCTATTAAGTTTGGTTAAAATCACCTCCGGTGGTGGCAAACTACTTCGGGGCGCCGCGCGCAAGTTTCGAAGCCGATTTTTGTGTTCTGTTGCTTGCCGTGTTCCGTCGGTTCTGACCGAACATCGGGACGCGTCAGCGTGCAACTTGGTTTCTCCCTAACCCAGCCAGGCGACCAATAGCACAAGACTACCAGAGACCGGCTAACTCGTGATTGACATGCCGGGTCAATTCCTTTACGTTAAGAGACAGTTTGCCGGAGCACCTTTCCTACGATGCCGCGGTTCATTCGCAGCGCTTGCCTGACCGATTACGTCTCTATCGCTCGCTCATTTGGCCTCGACCCTTACCGCCTGCTGAGGGAGGCCGACTTAGACCGATCCTGCCTTGGGGATCCGGAAATCAAGATCCCGGTCGGCGCGGTGTGCCGTTTGCTGGAGAACTCGGCTCATGCCGCACGAGCTGAGGACTTTGGGCTGCGAATGTCCGAACCGCGCCGCCTTTCGGGCCTCGGCCCGCTCGCCCTTGCCATGCGGGACGCCGGCACTTTGAGAGAGGCGTTGCAATCCGCCAGTCGCTACGTGTGCCTCCACACGGATAGTCTCCACTTATCCCTGAAGGAGATGGACAACCTGGCGATGCTGGAGATCGAGCCACTGACTGACGGAAGCACCCCATCGCGGCAGAGCACGGAGCTGGCGGTCGGCGTTTTTCACCGCGCTGTCCGCGAATTGCTCGGCAATTCTCCAAACAGCTCGTGTGTCTGGTTTCCGCACACCGCCCCGAAGAATATGTCGAGACATCGCCGGGTATTTGGCCCTCAGGTCGAATTTGGGCACTCGGTGACCAGCTTACTGTTCGCTCATCGCGATCTCGACGCGCCCTTGCCCCGGGCCGATCCCGTCATGGCGCGGCATGTCAAGCGATACCTAGATCCGATGCTCGCGCGTGCTCACGGCACGGTGAGCGAGCGGGTCCGCCAACTAGTGTACGAGCAACTCTCGACAGGCCGCTGTGCCGCCGAGCAGGCAGCGAGCAGCCTCGCTATGGTTCGCCGAACTCTTCATCGCCGTCTCGCGCGTTATGGAGAGACTTTCTCGTCGATTGTCGATGAAGTGCGCTCCGATCTGGCACTACATTATCTGGAAGAGCGTAGACGCTCCTTGAGCGAGGTAGCGCTTTTGCTGGGATTTTCTGCTCCAAGCGCCTTTTCACGATGGTTTCGGAACAGGTTCGGTTGCAGCCCCACATCATGGCGCACTGCCGAACGCGGCAGGACGTGGCTGAAATAACGGCTGCGATATACACGGTTGCTGCCGTGGGTATCTTGCCAGCGCCAATGCCGGTCGACAAGATATCCAGGTACAACTTGGCCTATCCCAACCCCGGGTGACAGGCGGATAACCCACTCGCTCAAGACGCCGCTCGACCTGGCCGACCCACGGTCAATGACTGGAATGGGTGTGCGCCGTGATAAGGCGGCACTTTCCAGTGGGTGCAAGGCCCACCCGGCGATTCGCTCCCGCCGGAAGCAATCGGAGTAGTCATGGAGGTAACGAAATGGCTGAAGCCTTCGATTAGCGGGTCACGAATTGGTGACCGCGCGAGTGTGCAGGCCGCAACGCGAGTAAACGCCGAGCAAGCCTCGAAAAGGTCGATGTGCAGGCCG
>Ga0310909_10003212_pt1 | contig 10220 bp, 5 predicted proteins | sample GREbulkMGT000H_FD_203449 | JGI IMG/M metagenome (GOLD analysis project Ga0310909, IMG submission 203449) | Lab enrichment of tropical soil microbial communities from Luquillo Experimental Forest, Puerto Rico - GRE.bulkMG.T000H | ecosystem: Environmental > Terrestrial > Soil > Tropical forest >... | reverse complement strand
CCTGACGATCATCGCCGTGAGATGTGGATCGATCTTTTCGGTACTCACGACCACCTCTTTGCTCTATCATGGTTAACGACAATGTAGGTCCGAAAGGAAATCAGTTAAAGGGCTCAGAATCGCCTTTCGGGCAATTACCTGCCTGAAAGCGGCTACATGGCCCAGAAAGAACCGCCCTTGATCGAGCAAGTCAACGGAGATCTGGGCGGTACCTGCTGCTAACCTGTGAGGCGTGTCTGCTGCACCAGTAATCAAAAATTTGAACCGCCGGAGAGTTGTTTGAGGTCAGCTAAGGTTTCTACCCAATCGTTGCAGCAAGATTTCCAAGATTTTTTGCTGAACTTGAGGGTCGTCAAGAAGACGCATCAGTGTCTGTTTAACGGCCTCATATCGTTCGGCCTTCTTGATCTGGTCATCGATTTCGGTGCCTCCATTTTCGCACCTTTCCCGATGATCCGTCAGCAGGCGGTCCTGCCGCGCCGCGAAAAGAAGCCCGCGGACCCGCCTTTGCAAAAACCGAGTTCGCAACCGACTCGCTGCTGGAGGGAGATGGATTCGAACTAACGGTCCCGCCACGGAGAAACTCCCCTCGGGCGCGCCATGTGGTATCCGCGCACGGCTCCACCCGCTCGGAGAGGCATTGATCCGGAGAGGGACAAAAAGTTCGAATCCGGCTTCCTCCAGCGGAGAGTCGGGCAAAATCGTTGGCTCGGCAACGCTTGCGGGGCGGGAACGATGCCTCACGGTGCCCCGACGGTTCATCTAGGGATTAAGCATTTCCAGGCCCCGCTGCAGACGTGGGCTGGCAACGTGCTTGCGACGTCATTATCTCAATCAGGACTTGGCAACGTTCTGGCTCGATAAATAAATACCGGGAGGCCAGGGTGGCGTTCAGAGCGGCGACATTGGCCGCGATGCTCGGCGCGGCGGCGCCTGCGGCGGCCGGCGAGACACCGAAATACGGCGGCTCGCTAATCTTCATGATCCCCGCGGATGCACCGCCGAGCTTCGACGCCCACCGCGAGGGCACCTTTGCGACCGTGCATTCGGCGGCACCCTTTTACAGCGTGCTGATCCGCGTCGATCCGAACAACCCGTCCTCGACGACCGACTTCGTCTGCGATCTGTGCACGGCGATGCCGCAGCCGACCGACGGCGGCAAGACCTACACCTTCAAGATCCGCGACAGCGTCAAGTTCCACGACGGGGCGCCGCTGACGGCCGCCGACGTGGCGGCGAGCTGGGAAAAGATCATCCATCCGCCCGAAGGCGTTCTAAGCCCGCGCGAGAGCCATTACATGATGGTCGACACGGTCGAGGCCCTCGACCCGACGACCGTGGTGTTCCATCTGAAATTCGCCACCGCTGCGTTTTTGCCGGCGCTCGCCGACCCCTTCAGCTGGATCTACAAGAAGCAGATCCTCGACAAGGATCCGCGCTGGTACGAGAAGAACATCCTGGGTTCGGGCCCGTTTAAATTCGCCGGAATCGAAACCGGCCAGTCGATCAAGGGGGTGAGGAATCCCGACTATTACCACGAGGGGCTGCCTTACCTCGACGGGTTCACCGGCATTTATGCTGACAAGCAGGCGGTTCGGGTCGAGGCGATCCGCGGCGATCGTGCGGCGATCGAGTTCCGCGGCTTGCCGCCTGCTGTGCGCGACGAGCTGGTAGACGCGCTGGGCGACAAGATCACTGTCCAGGAGAGCGACTGGAATTGCGGCGGGATCATCGAGCCCAACCACAAAAGAAAGCCATTCGACGATCCCCGGGTGCGCCGCGCGCTGACCTTGGCAATCGACCGGTGGCATGGCGCGCCGAGGCTTGCCAGGATCGCCAACGTGCATACGGTTGGCGGCATCGTCTTTCCCGGCTCGCCGCTCGCTGCGACCAAGGAGGAGCTGCAAAAAATCGCCGGATTTTCGCCCGACATCGAGAAATCCCGCGCTGAGGCGAAGCGACTCTTGAAGGAGGCCGGAGCCGAGGGGTTCAGCTTTGAGCTGCTGAACCGCAATATCGACCAGCCCTATAAATTCAACGCCACTTGGGTAATCGACGAGTGGAGCAAGATCGGTGTCCACGTCACCCAACGCGTGGTGCCGACCGGTCCATATCTCGAAGCAATGCGCAGCGGTAATTTCGACGCGGTGCTGACTGGAAATTGCCAGAGCGTGGTCAACGCAACGCTCGACGTGCAGAGGTACCTGCCGAGCTCGGTCTACGCCGCAAATTACGGAAACTTCGAGGATCCCGAAGAGATCGACCTCTACGACAAGATGTTGCGCGAGACCGACCCAGCGAAACAGCGGGCGCTGATCCGCGACCTCGAGAAATACGTACTCGATACCGAGGCGCACGAGATCTTTTTGCTGTGGTATTACCGGATCGTTCCGCACCGGTCGTATGTGAAGGGCTGGAAGATCAGCCCAAGCCATTACCTCAATCAGGACTTAGCGACAATCTGGCTCGACAAATGATCAGATTGAAGAAGGGTTGCCCCGGATCAGGAGAAGAATGGCAGCCGACGGTGTTGTCACGGCAATGAGCAGGTGCGATACGCGCCGTTGAGTCGATCTGAGGCGATTCCGGCCAACGCCGAGCTGACGTCCTCCACCCCACACCTGCCCAATGATCCGTGGGAAACACGGGGTTGCCATTACCGACCAACGGAGCTGGGCCGAATTCGGCGTCGAGGAGGTTGCCTGCGAGGTGCGCTGGCTGACGGAGCCCGGCTCGCTGACCTTGGAGGTCGAGGCGCCGACACTTGCATGATGGCGACCGAGATCGGCGGACGATGTGAGTTCAGGGCGAAGCCCGATCAACCCGTGGACGGCGAATACTTCGGATCAGGCGCGTTGGCATTCGCGGTACCCGGCTCGCGGGTTGCGATCCACGCGGCAGAGATGCGCCAGGCCCGTCTGTGCTGTTTCGCATTCCACACGGCCGACGCGGACTACCTGACGTCCGAGCACATCGCCGCCGCCAGAGGCTGGCGAAGTCGCTATATGTTCCGGAACGAACGGATCAGAACGTGCGCGGCGCTCTTGGATGGCGGTCGTATTCGGGGCGACGCGACGGCGTTCATCCTCTCCCTTTCGAAGGCGTTGTTTGCGGCCGTGCTCGAGATGGCAGACAGTGCCCGTGAGCCATCGAGAACCGCTGCCTTGACCGGCGCGACCTGGGACGCGATCTCGCGGTACATCCGCGATAATCTGGGGGAGCCCATCACCGTTGAGACTCTGGCGGAGATCGCTCGAATGCCTCCCGAGCGATTTGGCAGCGCATTTCGGGATGCGACCGGTATGTCCGTCCGACTGTGGCAGATGGATTATCGCGTTCGCAACGCGCAACGGCTGTTGATGCACAACCCTAACGAGAGTCTCACCGAGGTCGCGACGCTTTGCGGCTTCGCGGACCAGAGTCATTTCTCGCGCGCGTTCCTGAAAGTGGTCGGGTTGACGCCCACCGCATGGCTGCACAGTAGGACCTGAGCAGCAGCGGGGGCGACCGGCCGCAAACCAAGGTGTCGTGCCTCCCTAGCTCGCTAAGCTAGGCGCGCCCGGCCTGTCGGCAACCCGCCAGAGCGACAACAGCAGTACGGAAGAGAACGCGGCCGGAACCGCCCCCGCGACGAACAGGGTCTCGAGCGACCAATGGAGCGCCAAGAGCTGTGCTGCGGCCACGGGTCCGACGATCGAGCCCACACGTCCGACACCCAAGGTCCAGCCGACGCCGGTCGCGCGAAGTGCGGTCGGGTAGAGCGTTGCGGCGAGTACGTTGATGGCCGGCTGCGCGCCCACAATAAAGGCGCCTGTCACCAGCACCGCGCCGAACAGCAGCGGCGGCGGCAGCTCGGGCCGCCCCAGAACGACAATGGCCACGGCAGCGGCGAGGAACGCCGGAACCAGCACGCGGTAGAAGCCGAAGCGGTCGATCAGGGGCCCCATGACGATCGCGCCGACGAACCCGCCCAGCTGTAGGGTCGTGCCGGCCAGCACCGCCGCCGAGGGGCGGTAGCCCATGGTCGCCGAGAGGGTCGGCAGCCAGTTCGCCAGGAAGAACAGGTTGAGCAGGTTCGCGAAACTCACGCTCCACAGCAGTAGCGAAACCGGCGCCCTGCCGCCTTGCAGCAGCTCGGCGACCGGAACGCCCGCTGGCGAGTGCTCCGGCAGCGCAAGAGGAGTCTTATGGTCGAGCCGGATATCGGGCGCGATGTGGTGCAGCCAGTGTTCCAGGCGATCCCGGTGCTGCGATCGCGCCGCCAGGAAGAGCAGGGACTCCGGCAGATACCGGTACATCCCGACGGCGATCGCGAGCGGCAGAAGCCCGCCGACAACAAATACCGATTGCCAGCCGACCAGCGGGATGAGCGCCGCTGAAACCACGCCGCCCAGGATGGCGCCGCCAGTGAAGCCGCAGGAGATGAGCATCAACAACTAGGCGCGGCGGCGTTTCGGACTGTATTCGGTCGCGAGCGCCACGGCGTTGGCCATGACGCCGCCGATGCCGAGTCCCGTCAGGAGGCGCAGCAATATCATCTCCGGGACGGAGCGGGTCATTGCCGTCGCGAGCATGCATGAGCCGAAGATCATCGTGGCACCGATCAGCACGGGCCGCCGACCAAACCGATCGGCCAGCATGCTCAGCCCGAGGGACCCCACCAGCATTGCCGAAGTGGCCGGCACCAAAGATCGGCCCGAGGGCGGGGAGGTCGATCTCCCAAGCGCGCATCAGCGCCGGTGCTATGAATCCCATCGCCTGTAGGTCGAAGCCATCCATAGCCGTACAGAATGAATGTCACGTTGCTGGTAATTGCGAGCACCCGGAGCGGAACCAGTCGCTTCATGCAGAATGTGGCCAGTACCAGACCGGAGGCGATAAAGCCCAACCGGTCGACCCCCGTCACGTTGTCTTCCGCGACGTCTTGCCTGCCCTGTCATCGAACGGCCATGGATTCTGCAAAGATCGCGCGCGCGTCGCAATTCCCGGTAGGGTAAACGGAAGGACTGGGGACTTTACCTCGGAGGTAAACAACCGGCTGTTCGCCTAGCGTGCGAGGGAAGGCGAGCGTCTCTGGCCGGCCCGTGGTAGGATGAGATTAACGAGGGTAGTACGCGCTTCGACGCGATGGAATTATCCACCGAAACTCCCGTCGGACGACGCCGGCTGCTGCGCAGCCGCGACCCCGAAGAAGTTCGCGCTCAGCTGGGAGCGATGAGATACCGGTTCGAGTTGGCGCCGCGCGACGCAGATCAGCTCGATTTCTGCATCAACGCCGTAATCCTTGGCAACATTGTCCTCGGTTACGATCATTTCGGCGCGCAAGTCGAGATTCAAACCGCTCCGGTATACGGCGATTACACCTTGCTGCTCCCAGTCCGCGGGCAGGTCGAGCTGGTCACCGGCAAGGACAGCGTCAGTTGCGACCCGCGCCGCGCAGGCGTGTTGTCACCCATTCATGACCATTTGTTCCGGTCGCAAATGGGCAGCGGCAAGGTACATTTGCGTCTGACCGGAAGAGCGTTGCACCAACAGCTTGCTGCGCTTCTCGGCGAGCCTCTCGACGCGCCGCTCGAACTGGCGCAGGAAATGAGCCTGACTGAAGGTTGCGGCCGGAAGCTCGCAGGCTTCCTGCGCCTGGCGCTCAGGGATTTCCTGCAAGATAATTCGCTCTCGTCGGGTCCGGCGACGGTGAGCTCGTTCGAGCAATTCATCATGACTGAGCTGCTGCTGTCGCATCCCCACAACTACGCCGGGGCGTTACGGCGTCTCGCAAGACCGATAGCGCCACGCGACGTCAGGCGCGCAATCGAATATATGAAAGCGCATCTCGGCTCGGTCATTTCCCTTCCTGAAATCGTCGAAGTATCGGGGGTACCCGGGCGAACGCTGTTCAAGCATTTCAAGGATCATCTTGGTGTTTCGCCGATGCGCTACATGCGCATGGCCCGCCTCGATGAAGTTCGAAAAGCCCTTATCCGGGCCGAACCGGAGGAAGGCGTTTCATCCATCGCGAAGCGTTGGGGGTTCGACCATATGGGCCGCCTCTCTCTCGAGTACCGGAAGCGATTTGGCGAGAGCCCGTCGAAGACGCTCGGACGGCGTCAACCATTGCTAGATTTCAATCGGCAAAGCACTGATTAGAAGCAGCGCACCCGTCCGCTTCTATCCGAAAATTGCAAGAAAGTGGCGCTCGACCCCTGGTGGCGAGTTTCGTCCTCGTAGGGCGCGACAAATTCGTCCAGAAGAAATCAGGCTCGACTGTGAAACGGTTCTCATCAGGCGGCCGGGACCATTTGGTACGTGTGAGGTCCCGGCGAGCGGCAAACCGAGGAAGTGAAGGGACTTCACATGCCCGAACCCGCGAGTCTGGCACCGACGCAAAATTTTGGACGACTGCTCCGCGAGTGGCGCCGCGCTCGGCAGGTCAGCCAGCTCGACCTAGCGCTGCCGCGCCGGAGCCTCGGTGCGCCATACCAGCTTCGTTGAAACCGGCCGCGCGGCGCCGAGCCGTGATTTCGTGTTGCGCCTGGCCGAAGCGCTGGACCTGCCGGTGCGCGCCCGCAATGTCCGCCTTTCCAAGTAGCAGGCGCCCCGGCGCAAGCCAGCGAAGCCTTTGCCCGAAGTCATCACCACGGGTCGGCTTCCGCAATGTCCGACGCGCCGCTGAAACGCCGTTCCACATGATCACCTCGAAGCACGACCATAAACTTGCGGCGATCAACCCCGTGACGTAATCATGTTCAGGAGGCCTCTATGCTGGTAAGACGAGTATGGATGTTGGTTGCACTGCTGCTCTCGGCACCGTTCACGGCAGCAGCCGGCAACATCATCACCGATTGGGATGAAAAAGCGGTCAGCCTGGTGCAGACCGGGACGGTACGGCCGCCCTTCACCTCGCATCGCACGATGGCGATCCTTCACGTCGCGATGTTCGATGCGATCAATTCGATCGAGCCGCGCTACAAGCCGTACATGGTCAAGCTCCCGGCGGCGCCGGACATTTCTAAGGAAGCAGCGGCCGCGGCGGCGGCGGGTGCAGTATTGGTGAAGCTGGTTCCCGATGCCGCTGCGGATGTGCAGTCGACTTTGGCGAGCTATCTCGCAACGGTGCCAGACGGCGACACGAAGGCCAAAGGCATTGAGCTCGGTCAGGAGGTGGCGGCCAGGATCCTCGCAGCGCGCGAGAACGATGGTGCGTCTGGCCCCGACGCCTATCGGCCGAGGACCAGCCCCGGCGTCTATATCCCGACCGCAATGCCGGTAGGTTGGCAAGTCGCCAGAATGACGCCCTTCGTTTTGGCCAGTCCGTCGCAGTTCCGGGCGAAACCTCCACCGCCGCTGAAGAGCGCAGAATGGGCCAGAGATTACAACGAGATCAAAGAACTCGGGGGGAAGAACAGCACGAAGCGCACCGCACGCCAGACCGAAGACGCGCGGTTCTGGTTGCTTGTTGGCCCTCGTGCATATCATCCGATGCCGCGACAGATCGTTATCGCCAAGAATATGGATCTGCTCGACAGCGCACGGTTTATGGCGCTTTTCTCAATGGGTATGGTCGACTGCGGGATTGCTTTCTTTGACGCCAAGTACAAGTACGAGTTCTGGAGGCCGATTACCGCGATACGCAACGGCGACATCGACGGCAATCCTGCGACCAAGCGCGACGCCAGCTGGGAGCCAATCGATGCAACGCCGCTGCACCCAGAATACCCTTGCGCTCACTGCGTTCAGAGCTCTACTGCAGCCGCGGTCATCCGGGGCTTGCTCCGCAGCGACGAAATCCCCGAGGTGGCATTGACGAGCCCCTTCGCCCCCGGGGTCGCGCATCGCTTCACCAGTCTCCGCGCCTTTACCGACGAGGTCGCCAACGCGCGCATCTACGCCGGCTTCCACTACCGCTTTTCAACGATCGCCGGCCTGGAGATGGGCCAGAAGATTGGTACATACGTCATCGAATCCATGACACAGCCGGCCCAAACCACATCGGCGCGCTGAATCAGAGGATACCCCTGGTTTTGGCTTAAGCAGACGACCTGATCCCCGATAAAGGGCAGTTCCGCTGGCGTTTCCCCCATCCGCTCAGCTATTGTTGTCCGGCAACGATTTTTCGGGATATTTTGGCCGCTCTTTTTGGCCGGCTGCGGGGCGGTTAAGGGACAATCGCCGCATGACGGATGCGGGCTCATAACCAGCATTCGGAAACCCGCCGTCCGAGCGATCGCGACCGCATCGTGACAACCGGGCCCAGCCGTTTCCAGCCCGCCCGTCCAGAAGTGTTGCGCTGAGATGATGTCGGTGTCGGTTGCGGATCCAGAAAAATCGTTGTCGGACAACAATAACTGAGCGGATGGGGGAAACGCGAGCGGAACTGCCCTTTACCGGGGACCAAGTCGGTCTGTTTAGGGCGCAACCAGACCGCCCGCCGCTTGCGCTCGCCTCTCTCAACCTTGCCTGCCGGGATCAGGTCCCGACGTTTCCGCAACGCTCACCACCATCGCTCTTGACGACAGCAGCTTGCGGTGGCTTGAGACCTGCACCTGACTGCCGGTCTCGAAGGGCCCTCCTTCATCTCTCGTACAGTACCGCATCGTCATACTCAGACGGTGCGTTCGTGACACACGCCCCATAGCCGACTGTTGCGGGGAAATCGAAAACGGGACCATTCGCAAGAGTGCCGAGGCTCCTCAATCCACGGCGCTCGGCAGGCTGCCGCGGCTTCGGCGGGGATGCCTCGAAAAGTCGTAATTGGCCGCCAGTGACGCTGCCGTCGCTGCAGAAAAAGCTTCGACACCGGCCGAGAAAATCTGTTGTTCCTCGGCGCTAACTCGCTGAACTTCGCCTGTCCGGCGCCTGCTCTCACCGCAATCATCGAGAGCGAGTCAGCCCGGATAATTCATGCGGTTCCAGAAGCGCAACATCGGCCGGAGGTCCGGGCCCGGCTGTCCGGGCGAGAAACGCCGCCGCGGTGTCGCTGTAGTCATTCGGTCCTACCAGAGCATCGCGGACAAATTCGACATTGGCACAACCGCACTGGTGGGCAGCGGTAGCATATCGCGATCCCAATCCTCCCATTGTTTGCGTAAGTCGGCGAGCAGATCGGGCTGCTTTTTTGAAAGATCGCCGCGTTCGCGGGGATCGTATTTGATGTCGAACAGATACTCGTTATCGGCGACCTTGAGGTATTTCCAACCACCGCGCCGTAAGGCCCGCTGGTAGCGGTGGCGCATGCGCCAATAGAGTGTGCGTTCGAATTCGGCGGCCCGGCCGGTCAATACCGGCAACAAATCGACCCCGTCGAGCGGGTAGCCGGGGTCAGGAACGACCCCGGCTGCCGCCAGGCAGGTTGCGGTCAAGTCCATCGTGATGCTCACCTGATCGGTTATGCGACCCGGTGCGATACGGCCTGACCAGCGGCAGATTTGCGGCACCCTTAACCCGCCCTCCAACAGGTCGAACTTACGACCGACAAATGGCCAGATTTTCGAAAATCGCTCGCCGCCGTTGTCGCTGGTGAACACGACGAGCGTGTTGTCGTCGCCCGGTCCCTGTCCAACCGCGTCAAGGACGCGTCCGATGCCGGCATCCAGGGACTGCATCATTTCGCCGTAGATGCGGGTGTTTCCACCTTCGGTCACTTCAGTGCGCTCGACCTCGCGTTGCCGCGCGGCGGCCTCGACCGAGGGAGCCGACCATGGCCAGTGCGGTGCCGTGTAATGGAGGCTCAGGAAATATGGTTCGGGCCGCGCCGACGCTGCGGCGATCCAGGCAACCGCCCGGTCACTCAGTATGTCCGTGACGTAGCCTGCTCGCTCGATCGGGATCTCGCCCTCGTAGAGGTCATGTTCGCCGCCATCGCCGACATGAGTGTAGTACCCGGTGTATCCGCCCATCACTCCAAAAAACTCGTCGTAGCCGCTCTTCAAGGGGCTGTAACGCGGCAAATATCCGAGATGCCATTTCCCGATAAGCGCGGTGCGATAACCGGTGCCGCGCAGCAATGACGGCAAGGTAGGAAAACCTGGAGGCACCCCCATTTCCGGCGCGTGACGGTCGCTCCAGCGCAATGGCTCGACCAGCCCGATCGGAAGTCGATACTGGTAGAGGCCGGTGATCAGGGCAACCCGAGTATTCGTGCACAGCGCCGAATTGGCATAAGCCTGCGTGAAGCGAATGCCCTCAGCAGCAAGCCGGTCAAGCGCCGGAGTTTGGTAATCGGT
>Ga0310909_10003210_pt1 | contig 10223 bp, 12 predicted proteins | sample GREbulkMGT000H_FD_203449 | JGI IMG/M metagenome (GOLD analysis project Ga0310909, IMG submission 203449) | Lab enrichment of tropical soil microbial communities from Luquillo Experimental Forest, Puerto Rico - GRE.bulkMG.T000H | ecosystem: Environmental > Terrestrial > Soil > Tropical forest >... | reverse complement strand
GCCCACCAGGCCACCTCGACGATCCCGATCGTGACCTCTGCGGGCGATCCATATTACGGGCTCGTCGCCAGCTTAGCGCGGCCTGGTGGCAACCTGACCGGCCTCTCAGTGATGTGGCCAGACTTGGTCGCAAAGCAGCTTGAAATGTTGAAGGAGGCGGTGCCGAGCGTCGGCAAAGTCGGCATCCTACTACAGCCCGGCCATGCGCCTCACGCGCAGCTGATGACCGAGTTGGAACGGGCCGCGCCAACATTAGGAGTCGGGGTTCTGCCGGTGGCCGTCGGCACCGGCCGAGACCTGCCGCACAGCTTTGAAGAGATGTCCGAGGCGGGTATGGATGCGTATTTCGTGCTCAATGAACCGCGGACGGACGCGATGCGCGACGACATCGCGGCGATCGCTTTGCGCCGTCGATTGCCCGGAGCGGCGCAGCAGCGCCAATACGTCGACGCGGGGGTGCTGCTATCTTATGGGGTGAATTTTTCCGCGCTTCACAGGCGGCTTGCGGCCTACGTCGATAAGATTCTCAAGGGTGCTAAACCGGCCGACCTGCCGGTCGAGCAGCCCACCAAATTCGAGCTGGTCGTCAATCTCAAGACCGCCCAGGAACTCGGTCTGACGATCCCGCCCGCGATCCTCGCCCGCGCCGACGAGGTCATCGAATAGCAGCTGCCGTCAGAGTGAATGGCCGTTCTTGTTCCGCCCCACGCCCCCAACCAGTTCGAGGCAATGGCCGGTATGGGGCATGAAGAGCCGTTCCTGCCGCTAAAGCTGAGCGGCCGTTGTGGATCTCGAAAGCGGTCGCTGGCTGCTATGGTGAGCCGGCGGCAGGTCAACGAACCCAACGCGAGGCTTTTCGGCAATTCGATCCTGCGGTGCCTTGCGCACCCAGCTGTACAGCAGGATGCTGCGAGCGATTGCGCGTTTCTCAGGGATCTTCGGGTTAGGGCGTTCATTTTCGGGGGGACCTTGAGTTCGAATCCCGTTCGCTCCAGCGCTGAGTCTGACTTTCATGTCGGGGTCTTCGCAGCATCTGGGTGACCTCTGGCGGTGTGAACCCGACATCGACCTTCGAGGTATGGGCGGCTCTACATCGCCGACAACATCAATAAGCGACTAGCGACCCTATTCGACGCCCGACTATTCGTGAGCGGGCTCGGTCGCGGTTTCGGCCATGAACCGAAGTCCCCGTCCGGCAAAATAGCGATCGACGGCCTCCGGCGTGCCGGAGGGGTCGGCGAGCCCCACATAGGTGTCAGGCCGCAACAGATAAAGCGCATCCCGCGCAAAGCCCGCTGCCTCATGCTGCGGCGTCCACACGAATGCCTGCAGATCGACATGGTGATCGGCGCACCATCTCGCCAGCTCGGGCTTCGCAGCGCCATAGACATGGACCTGCCAAGCCATCTTCGACAGCGAGACAAAATTGTCGGCACCCTCCTTGCATGGAAGCCGGTCGCCGCCATGCACATGACCGGCGGCGCCGACGCTGAGCGCCGAGCCGCGATAGTTCAGGGTGATCTGCGAGATTGTCCGGAAGATGTAGTCGCGCACCGCCTCGAAGGCGACGACCCCTCGGGAAGATGACTGGGACAATGCGCGCGCACGATGTCGGCAATTCGCCCCTCGGCGGTGGCTAGGCTGAACACGCGGTCGGTCGTCGCGACCAGGCGTCTGGCAAAGCCGATGCGTTCGGTCTCGTAGGTGTCCAGCAGGCTGTCCGGCGCGCGAATCAGTTGGCGAGCAGCCTGTGCTGCTCGGCCCAGTCGAGTGGCAGGTCAAGCTGGGTCAGACGCGTCGCGGTTAGCTCGACCGGTTGCCGGCCCAGCAAGATTGCCTCGACCAGCTGCGGGCTCAAGAAGGCCAGCTGACAAGACGCCCGATGTAACGCCGGCTGACGCCATGGCACTCGGCCAAGTCGTGCAGCGACCGCGCGCGGCCGGTGGCCAGCTCCTCAAACCACGCGCGTCCGCAAGCAATCGCTTTGACCAGCGCCGGATCGCATCGGCAAGGATGATGGTGGTGCGCCTCGGGCAGCACCAGCCTGGTCTCGACACCGCGCCGCTTGACGGTGACCGCCGCGCTCAGCCCGATAACCCCGTCGCTTGGCAGATCCGATGTTGGTGATAAAGAGCCGCCCAGCAATGGGTCGCGCCGCACCCCGATCATGATGGTTTGCTCATCGACAACAACTTTGTCGACCAGCTCTCGAATGGCCGCTGATCCTCGCTCAGATGAGGCGCCAAGTGATGCTGCCAGTCGGGCGGCACGAGCGTGCATTCTTCGCACTTGATCGGCGGTCATGCCGCTCGTCGCAAACCGGTCGAGGAACCGCACTGGGCTGCTCAGCGCATCGACCAGGATCCTGATCACCGCCTCCTCGATCTCCCGGGCGGCCAGCCGCCGGCCTTGCGCGCGATCCGTTCCGGCCTCGCTGATCAGCGAGGTGAAGACGTAATAACGGTAGCGCCGACCGTTCTTGACGGCGTGCGATGGGGTGAGCCGCTCCCCACGGCCGTCGACCAGCAAGCCCGCCAGCAGGCTCGGCTCGGTGGCAGTCTTGCGGCGATGGTCGCCGGCGTTGGCGGAAAGCTGGTCGCGAGCGGCGCTCCAGGTCTCCTGGTCAATCAGCGGCGGCTGCTGTCCCGAATAGACCTGGCCCTTGTGCCCAATCTGACCAGCGTAGATCGGATTTGCGAGCAGGTGGTAGATGTGCCCGCGCGAAAACGGTTTGCCACCGCGCTCGGTGCCATTCGCTGTGACGCGATGCTTTGTGCGCAGCCCGAGCCGGTCGACCTCCTCCTTGACCCGGCGCACGCATCCGAACTCGCGATAGAGGGCAAAGATATGGCGCACGGTTTCGGCTTCAGCCGGGTTGATAACGAGTGAGCCATGGCAGGCGTCATAGCCCAGCGGCATGTTGCCGCCCATCCACATGTTCGAGGCGGCGATCTTGTCGCGGATGCGCTCGCCGGTGACCTCGCGCTCGAACTGGGCAAAGGACAACAACACATTCAGGGTCAGCCGTCCCATTGAGCTCGTCGTATTGAATTGCTGGGTCACCGATACAAAGGACACACCCTGGGTATCGAAGATCTCGACCAGCCGGGCAAAGTCGGCGAGCGATCGGGTCAGCCGGTCGACCTTGTAGACGATCACGATCTCGATACGGCCGTCTCGGATGTCGGCGAGCAGGCGTTGCAACGCCGGTCGCTCCATGTTGCCACCCGAGAACCCGCCATCGTCATAAGGGGTCCTCGCCCCGACCCAGCCCTCATGGCGCTGGCTGCGGATGTAGGCATCGCAGGCTTCGCGCTGGGCGGCGAGAGAGTTGAATTCCTGCTCCAGCCCTTCCTCGGAGGACTTCCGGGTGTAGATTGCGCAGCGCCTGCGGCGCGGTTCAGCCTGTGGCATCGCTACCGTCCGTCGCTGCGTCGGCCGCAATCGCTGTGTAGGCGGACCGTCGGGTGGCGGAGCGGTTTGGCTTTAGCCCGTAGAACAGCGGCCCCGACCGCGGCGTGCCGGTGATCGTTCGTGCGATGACGGAGAGCGAGCGGTAGTGCGAGCCCTGCCATGAGAAGCCATCATCGAGCACCAGAACCTCATAGGTTCGGCCCTGCCACTCGCGGATCAGCCGGGTTCCGGGATTCAGCGCGGGTCGGGCGTGTATCCTCACCGCGCCGGTCTCGTTGACCTCTCTTGCGATCTGCCGCAACCGGCGCTGCGGCTCCGGCCGCAGGCCGCCCAGAGCGACCTCCTGCAGGCGATAGGCGACCGCACGCATCAGCAGCTCGCGGCTGAAGTGTGCGGGTGCGGCCGCTTTGTAGAGACCACGCCACTGCTGACGAAGCTCGCCAAGCTCAAGGCTCGGGAGGCGCGCGAGCGCCTCCCTGCTGATCGCGTTTGCTCGGGTCGACATCGCCATCACCGGTCGGGCGTCTCGACCGGCGTGAGCCGGTAGACGGTTTGCCCCTTCTCGTCCTTGCTGCGCGTCACGTCGCGGCCAGCGTGGCGCAGCCCGGTGATGGCGGCGCGCACCGTGTGCGGCAGCCATCCGAGGCGCTGCCCCATCTCGGTGATGGAACCGCCCTGGGCTCGCTCGAGCATGGCGACCAGCATCGCCCGCCTCGTGCTCGCCCGCGGCAGGTCAGAACTGGGGACACGCGGCGCCGTCGCACTGGCGCTTTGCAATTCGGGCTCAGACGGCAGAGCGGATTGCTCGAGCGCTTCATTACCGGTGACCGACAGAGCGGCGTTCTGGGCAGCGCCTTGCGAAGCCGCTGTCGCCGCGCTGGCAACAGTACCGGCCAGTTCCACCGCCGCGACCGAACCTGCCCGCGTCGCGCGCCGACGTGGCTGGCGCTGGCTTTTGCGCGCCGACGTGTCGGCCTCGTTGATGCTGACCTTATCGGCGCCCTTTGCTGGTTTGCGCGTTTGCATTTTGGCCATTGCTGTCTTTCCTCTGGATCGACATCGCGCCCGTCGCGATGCTTGCACCACCATAAGCCAGGCAGGGCGGCGACCCAGCAGGGGCCGTCGACGCGAACAGCAATGCTTGCCTACAGGGCCATCGCTAATTTTGCGCCGAACACACTCAGGTGTGCCTTAACACGTGGTCCGTCGGCCCGTACCTGGACGACGCGCTGCAGAAGACCGGAGCGAGGGCGGCGCGCCCAGCCGAATGCAAACTTGCCGGGAAGGCTCATCTCCTCTCTAACACCGGGTGCGTATTTGTCGATTGCCGAGATGAGCTTGCGAATTTCGTCAGCTTGCCAACTACTCCTTCCGTTCCCGGATGCAGACGCGCCATCACGGCGGCAACCGCGTCCGGACCCCGCGTTCCGTTATTGCATGTGTCGCAGGCGCCATACTCCATGGCACCTGGCCGCTGACGGTTCCGGAACATCCCACGCGGTGGCCCAATTCGGGAATCAATTCGCGGCCGGTTTTGAACTCGATCGAGGAGCCTTCGAAATCGTCGCCGACCGGCTCGCAGCGTCCGCCGAGATGGGCCGCCAGGAATGCTTCCGCAACGGCCGTAAACGAACGGCGGTTTTCGGAGCGGCCGAGGCCGTGGCCTTCATCAGGATAATAGACACAGGTCACGGGGATGCCGTGTTGCTGCATTGCGGCGACGATCTGCTCGGATTCGGAGGCTTTGACCCGCACATCATTCGCACCCTGGCCGATCAGCAGGGGCCGTACAATTTGGCCGGCGCGATTGAGCGGTGAACGCTCTTCCAGAAACCGCAATCCCACCTCGGTGGTGTAATCGCCTGTCCGGATCTTCCACAGCGATTTCCACGTCATCCAGTATTCGGGGATCGTGTTCAGAAAGGTCACGAGGTTGGAGATGCCGCAGAGATCGACCGCGCAGGCGAATTTCTCGGGCGTGAATGTCAAACCGACCAAGGCCGCATAGCCGCCATAGCTGCCGCCCATGATCGCGACGCGGGCGGGATCGGCGATCTGGTGCGCGATCGCCCAGTCGACGGCATCCATCAGATCGTCATGCATCTTGCCCGCCCATTCGAGGTTGGCGGCGTTGACGAAAGCTTTCCCGAACCCCGTCGAACCGCGATAGTTCACGCTCAGCACTGCATAGCCCCGGCTGGCAAGCCATTGGTGATTGGCGTACAAGCCCCAAACGTCGCGCGTCCAGGGCCCGCCGTGGACAAGCAACACCATCGGCAACCGCTCTGTCTGCTGCGCGCCGCGGGGCCGGGACACGTAGGAGACGAGTTCGAGTCCATCGCGGGCGCGGATCACAACCGGCTCCATCGGCACGAAAGGCAGCCCCTCCCATGCCGGCGTCGACGAAAACAGCCGCCTCACCTGGCGCGCTCCTCGAGCGTAATGGAAGTATTCCAAGGGCGCGTCGTCATATTGGTAGGCGACGATCCAGTGTTGCCGGTCTTGCGACATGCCGGTGACCGTCAGATCGCCTTGCGACTGCCGTGTGAGATAGTCGAAATCGTCTTGATAATCCGGGTCGAGGACCTGCCACGCGACACGCTTGAACGAACGCACGGCGGCGACCGGGCGCTCGCTAATCGGATCGAGCAGAAGCTCGGTGAAATCGGCACGCGGATCTTCCGCGAGAACCCGCATCGTGCCACTCGCGAGATCTTGCGCGATGACGGCGACGGTGTCGCGACCGCGGCTGTCGAGCCAATAGAGTTCGCCGCCGTCAGCGCTGAATTCGATGGCACGGGTCGCTATCGCGTCCTCTGCGCCGACCCGGCTGAAGAGCGTCCACTCGCCGTCCGACCCACGCTGCAGATACTCGATATCGCCGGCATCGGTGTAGCGTACCGCGAAGCGCACCCGGAACTGTTGATCGGTGAAATGGTAGCGGACGCCCTCGTTCAGCTGCAGCAGCGCACTTTCCCCCGTGGCAACGTTGACACGGTAGACGTCGAAGTAACGCTTGTTCCGCGCGTTGTGCGCGATCAGCAATTCGCTGGGAAAATGGCGTGAGTGTTGCTGAACGTAGCAAGTCACCCCGGGTCCCGGTGTCAGTGGCCGCACATCGCTGGTTGCCAGATCGGCACGCCAAGCGCGCCAATTTTCGTCGCCGCCCGCCTCACGGAAGAACACGACATGTCGGTTGTCCCGCATCCAGACGATCCAGGGACCGAGATTGCGGTCGGTCACCGCCGTCACCGGGCGCGCCTCGTCGATCCGGTCGATCGGCGCAACCCAGAGGTTGAGCACGCCGTCAACAGGACCACGGAAGGCAATCCGGGTGCCGTCCGGACTGATCCGCACGACGCTTCGCTCGGGATCCCCGAAAATTAGGCGGCGGGGAAGCAGGCCGGTGCCTTCTTGTCCGACCCTCGGAGGAGCGGCAGATTGGTTGGGCATGATCCGGATCCTCTAGACTAGTGTAATAGCAGGGTAGATCGGGACGGCCAACTGGACCCGCCCGCATGCGCGCCGAAAGGCGGCATCCAACATGTCGAGGAACCGGGCCATTGCAGTGTGACTAGCCGGAGGTTGGCTTCATCATGATCTCCTTTGTCTCGTAGTGCGCGCCGCCAGGAGAGATGCGGACACGACCAAAAATTTTTCTCACCGCTGTCCGCGTCCATGCTCCCCGGACGCATAACATCAGGGAGGGGCGATGGCAGGCACGTCACAGCAGGTTAGGGATTGGGGCCGGCACGTCGTGCCACCGCGGCGGGACGTGGGCGCGGCGCTGGCCGCGCTTTCGGAGGAAGATCTGCTGCGCTTGCGCGCGATCGCCCGGTTGCGTGCCCGCTCTCTCCCCGAGGGTATGTCGTGGTCCGACCTGCTGCATGAGGCAGTCCTGCGCGCGCTGACCGGCGCACGACCATGACCGCCGGGTGTGCCGTTGCTCGCCTTTCTGGCAGGCGTCATGCGCAGTGTTTGCGACGAGCAATGGCGCCGCCACCGCCGACAGGATCGACTGCCTGCCCCGCACGATAGTGGCGGGGCCGACGACCCGGAACGGGCCTGCGCGGCAGCGGAGGCACTCGCTGCTATTCAACGGTTGTTCGCGTCCGACGAGGTAGCAATGAAGGTGATCGCTGGACTAATCAGCGGCATGGCGGCGGAGGATATCCGTCTTCATTACGATATGACTACCGTGCAATATGATACGACACGCCGACGAATACGGCGGACCCTGCTGCGCCACGGTTTGACTTGGTCTTGGCCATGACTCGCATGGATTATCCGCAATCCGGACTAACGGCGTTGCTTGACGCCTTGGAACGGGAACTCCTTGCTGCACACGCAGATGAACTGCGCAATGCTTGGCGCGAGACGGGTCGGGCGCGCAACATCGCTTACCAAGAAGTCCGGGTGCTGCTGAACGAGGCCATCGCCGCGAGTGAAGAGGCCTCTGCTGCGGCGCCGCCGCCCGACGCTTGCGCCGGATTGGATCGGTTTCTTGGCGTTCCGAGAGAGCTTCGACCTGAGGCTCGCTGCCATCTTCGCGCCAACGGTTTGGCCGTTTGGAGCTGCCGCCGGCACTAACGGGAAGAGTAGCTTCTACAAGCCAGAGCAAATGGCTGCTGTAGGTCGAACCTTTGCTCCACCGTCTCATGTCTGCTTAGCGTGGCCGCGTCATTGAGCGGAGCAGGGCCATGAGAGCGCACTTCTTCTGGGCCTTGCCCTTGGATTTTCAACGGTGTCGGCGATAGCCGCCAGCGAAAACGATTTGCGTGCCGCGCTCGAGCAGCGCTTCAAGGGCGACCGTTCCGGCGCCTGCATCGCTGCGGCTGTCATCGAGAACGGCACTATTGCCAAGGCCTATCACTGCGGCGATGCGAAATCCGGGCGCTCGATCGATGACCGCACGGCATTTGAAATCGGCTCCGTCACAAAGACTATGGTGGCCGCATTGCTCGCCGATCTCATTGGGCAGGGTGAGATCGCCCTCGACGATCCCTTAGAGAAACTGCTGCCGCCGGGAACGGCAGTACCGTCCTTCAACGGAAGCCATATCAGCATCCGCCACCTCGTCGCGGACAACTCCGGACTGCCGTCATTCCCGTGGCGCACTACCGACTTGGGCAATCCCTACGCGCGTCTGACCGAGCCCGATCTCCTCGGCACCCTCGCCGAGACGCCATTGAATCGCGCGCCCGGCTCGCAGCGCGAATATTCCAATTTCGCGTTCATGGTGCTGTCCTATGCCCTCGCCAAGCACAGCGCTAAGGACTTCGAGACGTTGCTACGCGACCGTCTGCTCTCGCCGCTCGCCATGAACGACACCTACATCGTCAGGCGCCCGCCTGACGTCCGTGTGGCGGAAGGCCACTTTTTCCAACGGCAGGCCCACCGGGCCGTGGGACGTCCATGTCGACCTCGCTGGTGCCGGTGGCGTGCGCGCAACCCTGCCAGACATGGTGCGATACCTCGAAGGGCAGCTCGGCCTGCGCGATAGCTCAATCACGCCGGTCTTGGCGCGAACGCAGGAGCCGATCGGCGGTGCCGACGGACAAGCGGCGGGAATGGCCTGGGAAATCCTGCCTACGGAAAACGGGCGCACATTCGTCATGCATCCGGGGGGAACCGGCGGCTTCTCCACATTCTTCGCCTTCGATCGCGCGGCAAAACGTGGCGTAGTTCTGCTCAGCGACACGGCGCTTACTGACGTTGGCGGGCTTCGCCGGCTCGGCCTGCACCTGCTCGATCCGTCCTTGCCTGTCGGGCACACCGCGCACCGTGGCGACTGCCGAAGTTAAGCTGATAGACAGACTTGTGGGGCGATACCGCTTGCGGTGGCTGGGCATGGTGGAATTGCGCCGAAAGGGTAACGCGCTGACCATCCAAGCCGTCGGCGACCCCGAGTTCGAAATGGGGTACGACAGCGCGGGAGAGTTCTACCCGTTCGAGTTCGACGCCGTTCTGCAGCCGCGGCGCAAAGCCGACGGCACGTACACTTTCACATGGTATCAACTCGGGGGCATTCAGCAGGCCGAGCGCGTTGGAACCACTCCGTCCATTCCGGTTCGACAAGCACCAGCAGAGGCGCAGCTCAAGGAGTACGAGGGCCACTACTCTTTTTCGCAGACGCTTGGGCTGCGCGTTTATACGTCTGGTCCGAAGCTCATGATCCAGAGCACGGGCCTGACACCGCTCGAAGCCGCGCCCTTCGAGAAGGACATCTTCGTCGCCGAGCCCATGGGTGCCGAGATCGCCTTCGAGCGCGATACCAACGGCAGCGTGATTGCGTTGACGGTCAATCAGCGCGGACAGGTTCTACGGGGCGAGCGTCGCTGAAGGGGAGCCGTTCTTTCGTTCGATATCAGTGCAGGAACTTCGGCTCACCCTGTCGTTGCAGAACCCGCCAGCGAAGTCCGCTATCGTTAAGGGTTATCAGACGCCTGCCCGTGACTTGGCAGCGCGTCGCGCGCGGAAACCGCTCACGTTTCGGGCCTACGCGCGCCATCACCCCCGGATCGGCATCCTCGGAGGTGAACAGCTGGTGCACGACGCCCAGCCGCGCGCCGCGCTCGCGCCGTCCTTGTCGAGGAACCTGAGGTAGCTGTTGGCCCGCTTGCCCTGGCTGGCCGCGATGACCGGATCGGCCGGATCGCAGCCAGCGATCACCTCAAAGATCGCCACCGCGTCGGCAGCCGTGCGTTAGAACAAGGTTGTGCTCCTGGTGGTCGGCAGCGCCGGCTGAGCGTCGCGATCGCACGCAGATTTCGCCTGACGCATTTCGAACCTTTCGTCCCCCAAGTGCA
>Ga0310909_10003200_pt1 | contig 10231 bp, 10 predicted proteins | sample GREbulkMGT000H_FD_203449 | JGI IMG/M metagenome (GOLD analysis project Ga0310909, IMG submission 203449) | Lab enrichment of tropical soil microbial communities from Luquillo Experimental Forest, Puerto Rico - GRE.bulkMG.T000H | ecosystem: Environmental > Terrestrial > Soil > Tropical forest >... | reverse complement strand
GCCCGAATAATAGCGTTCGTAGAGCTGCTGGCGGCCCGAGAAGGATGAGACCGCGGCGTCGAAAGCCAGCCGAAATAGCTTGATCCGTGACGTGGCATCAGCGTTCGCCGCCTGGAAGTACGTCGTGACATCTACTGCGGCCGGCCCGTCGAGCTCGGCATAAGAAGGGACCGCGACGAGCCCGCCAGCGCCGAGGAGCTGGATGATCTCGCACATGCGCACGAACATCCGGGGGAACATCATACGGACGGTCCACAGCGGCATCGCTGCGGGGGTCATCACGCCGGAGGAACCCGGCGCAGCGTTCGCTTCGCTCGCCCGCACGCAAGCGCGGACGAACTCAGTGGACTGGATCAGCTCGGCCAGCATGCCCTGGACATGCAGATGCGAGTCGATATTGGTGGATCTGGCAATCGTAAAAGCGAGCCCCATCATGAACTCGGCCTTGGCCAGGTTCTTGGTCGAGAATTGGTGCATGATCTGCGGCATGATGCCGGTGCGGTTGTAGAGACCATTGCACAGCTCGGCATCACGGTGGATGAAGACGCGGTCCCATGGCACCAGCACGTCGTCGAAAATCACCATTGCATCGGTCTCGTCAAACCGCGCGGACAATGGATAGTCCATTGGCGACGCGGCGTTCTGGTGCGTGACCGAGGGGCGGCAGATGAAGCGCAGCCCCGGCGCGTTGACCGCCACACTGAAGCCGAAGGCGTAAGGCTCGGCCTCCTTGCTGGTGGCGAGGTAGGTCGACGGCAGGACCAGCAAATCGTGCGCATAGGCGCACAAGGTCGACACCATGCGTGCGCCGCGAATGACGATGCCCGCATCGGTTTCCTTGACGATCTTCGCAGCGAGGTCTTTGTCCTGTTTCTCCACGGGACGCGAGCGGTCGACCTGCGGGTTGACCAAGGTGTGGGTCATGCAGATGTCGTTGTCGCGTATATGGGCGTGATAGGCGCGGATGTTTTCGGTGAACCTTTTATGCTTATGACCAAATTCGTCGGCCGCCGAGGCGAAGCCAGTGAAGAAAATGTTCATGAAATCGGGGCTGCGGCCAAACATGCCGCAGGTCGCGTCCATCCAGATCTTCACCATCTCACGTCGGCGGATCAGATCGTCGACCGAGCGTGGCTCGATGAACGACAGGCCGACCCGCTCGCCGCTGGTCGGCGAGACAAAGGTCATCCTCGCGCCGAGCGCCGGATCGTGCTGCATGTCGTACAGCTCGGCCAGGCTCTGCGCTGCTCCGGCAAAACGCGGGTCGGCGGTAACGTCCCTCACCCGCTCGCCATCGATGAACAGCTGGCGGTCGTCGCGCAGCGATTGCAGCAACTCCTTGCCGGTGCGGACGCCCATCCTGGCCGCCTCCTCCGTTAAACCTCGGCGTTGAGTTCTGGGTAGTGCCGAAAGACGCCGTGCTCGTTGAACGCAATCCGGCGATCGGATGCAAGATAGGCGGCAATGCGAGGACGGGTCGCGACCCGGTCATGCACCGCAACGACGCGTGGGTGCTTCGGCTCCAGCCGCGCCATGGGGCGCGGGAAGGCGTAGCGCAGACCGGCCACAATCTGAAACAGCGACAGATCGGGGTAAGTGAGTTTCGCTCCGACGAGATGGCCGTTACCGGCCTTGTTTCGCTCCAACACCCGTTCGAAGTATCCGAGGTACTTGGGTGCCCGCGATTTCAGAAAGTCGGAGGCCCGTGCTCGCGCCTCCTGGCGCTGGTCTTCATAATCGAGGCTGCTCGCAATCGGATGGTGGGTGTCGTGAACCTCGTCGACCAGATCGGCGATCGTCAACTGCAGCTGGTGGGCCCATGACCGGCCGGCCTCGTCATCCGGCGCCAAGCCGTGATGGGCGCCAAGATACAGCAGTATGTTGGCGGTTTGGCCTATGATCAGCTCTCCTGCTTTGAGAAAAGGTGGTGCGAAGGGCGGATGTACGACCTCCTCGCTGCTGAGCAGGCGTAGCATCGCACCTTCGCCACCCGCTTCCCTTGCAACGTCGACATACTCGGCGCCCGCTTCTTCCAGCGCCAGGCGGACAAACTCGCCGCGGCCCTGAATCCCGTCCCAATAGTAAAGCTCATATCGCATATCGCTTCTCCCGGTCCGCGAGCCCACGCCCTTTAGGCTGCGATCACGATCTCCGCCGGAGGCGCAATGTCATAGGAGATGCGACCGGCAGGAAGAAAGAACAGCGCTATCAGCGCGCCACCCTCGACTTCGGGAAAATGGTGGCTGCCCGGAGCCGGCGCCGTCCAACCGGCGCCGCACCATCCGCTGGGACCAGCCAGAACCGCACCCTGATCCAGGGGAACCACCATGTTCAACTCGCCATAGGGGTGAAGATGGTAGTTGCCCCGATAGTTCTCCTTGCTGTCCATAAAGACGGCCGTGATGCTGAAATAGAACGTTTCCGCAGTAGGTTCGTAGATCTTGCTGCGGCGATATCGCCGTCCGTCGACCTCGATATTGGCTGCCCAACCCTCCGCGACCCCGACCTTGATCAGGCGGGAGAGGTCCTCATACAAGGCGCTCCCCGGCCCGCAGGTGCGGTTGAGCCACTGCTCGACCGCGGTCCCTGGTGTCATGTCCTTGACTTGATCGAGCAGCACAATACTTCGGCTGATTAAGTCTTCACGAGCGCCCATGCTCAAGCTCCCTCGCTTTGGTACTTTCGTGAGCTGAACCCTGTCTGATCGACATTGTGCGACTAGGATGTGCGCTGGTATTTGCGGCAGACGAGGCGCAAGCGGTCGCTTATTTGCGGCCGGATATGCTGGGGCATTGGCGTCGACTCGCTCGCCTGCTTCCACTCGGGGCCCGTGATCACCTCCGGCGATGCGAGGTGGTAGAGGGCGACATATTTCGGGTTGCCGCTGTCGGAGCGGAAGCGGCGAGCGCACAAGACTCCGGGCACGCGGGCGAGAGCGGATACATGCTCCGTGTCATACCACGCGTTGAATTCGGTTTCGACCTGCGGTGCGGGGGTCATCCCGACCAGGAGGAGCCCACCCGCGTTGTGTGGTACGATCTTGTCCCCGGGGAGGATCTGGTCGCCCTCGAAGCGCAACAGACGCCGGCACCGGGCGGTGACCCGCTTTGACCACGGCGACAGGTTCTCACCCCCGATCGCCAGGCAGGATGGGCTCTTCAACACTGCGAGGCTGTCGAGATCGTAAGTTGCAACCGAGTGCTTGGCATTGTCTGCGCCGAGCCAGCGATGGCAGCCGAGAAAACCGGGAACGCGTTGCCGTTCGGGGATGTGCTCCTGGTCGTACCAGTCGTTGAACTCGTCTTCGGCGACGTTCGAAAAGTCGAGCGCTGCGATCAATTCACCCCTCGCCATGATCGTTTCCTCCGATCGTCCAAGACCCGATAAAGTAGCGGACGCCCAGTCAGGGAGCCATGCCCTTGTCGGAAAGCTCGCGGCGGGCCTTCTCGGTCTTGTCGAGATCGAAGCCCATCGCGCGCAGCACATGGGGCGCCTTGGTGAATTGGATATCTCCATACTCCACGACCTCGACGCGATTGCCCCAAGGATCGAGAAAGTCGAGGAAGGGTCCCGGCAACAGCTTTCCGCCCGCGGCTTCGACCCGGACGCGAACACTCGAGCGATCATCGACGACCAGCCCAAAATGCCGGCGACGATCCTCATGCGGGTTTGGCGTTTCCATGAGGTTGATGAACTGGTCGCCGAGCTCAATAAAGGCGTTCCCCGACCGTTTCCCCCTCAGGGCAAAATCAAAAATTTTGCCATAAAAGTCGAGCGCTTGCTCGATATCGCCAACCTCGAGGGCGATGTGGTTGATGCCGACGAGCCGTGGCTTGCGCCCGTCTGTGTGGCTTACCTCTGTCATGGGTGTCCTTCCTGCTGGTCGGTGCGACGCGCACTGACTATATATGTTAATGCGGGATCCGGTGTCGCTTTGGCGCGATCCGGTTTTATCCAGCGCGAAATCGCGCTCGCGCGAGCATCAAAGGGCGTCGTGTTCTCGGGGGCGGGGGACCCGCTCGCCCAGGAGAGCTGTTGATGGATATGCTTACCAAGCTGCCGGCGATGTCCGATGATGCGCTGGCCAATCTTCGGACGAATGCGAAACGACTGGAACAGAGCGGAACGGCCGCTCAAAGATCCGATGCTGCGGTCTTGCTTCCCGCTGTCGAGGCCGAAATCGGCGCTCGGCGGCTGGCAAAAGTGAAAGCAACGCGAACCGCTTCGCCGAAAGACGGTCCACGCGCGGTGCGACCCGTAAAACGGCCTAAACGCGAGGCCGCCGCCGGCGATTAGCCGGCGTCCCTGCCAGCATCTCGCCTCTCGCATAAGCGGCTTGGAAGAGGCGCTATTTCCGGGCACTTTGGGAAGACCATGGTCCGTCTGGACGGGCCGACGGCGAATGATCGATTGGATCGAGACCCTGTCGGAGGGCGCAGAATGTCGGTTGATCTGACCATCGAGGGGGCGGTCGCAAAAATTGTCCTGAACCGTCCGGAAAAGCTCAATGCGCTGAGCGGCGATATGCGTCAGAGCCTGTGCGATTACTTTGCCCAGTTGCGGTTCGACGACACTGTGCGGGTGGTGATCGTCACCGGAGCCGGACGGGGGTTCTGCTCTGGGGCCGATGTCGACCGGATGGCCGGACAGCCGCATGATTTGCGCGCCGACCGCGAGCGTATACAGCGCGGCGGTCATACCTTTATTCGGGCGCTTCATTCGATCGAGAAGCCGGTGATCGCCGCGGTGCGTGGACCGGCAGTCGGAATCGGCTGGAGCATTGCGCTCGCCTGCGATCTGGTGGTGGCTTCGAGGACCGCGCGCTTCTCGCAGATCTTTCGGCGCATCGGCCTGGCCCCCGACGGCGGTGCGATCTGGTTTTTGACCCGGCGGCTCGGCATGGTAAAGGCCAAGGAGCTGGTCTTCTCGGCGCGCTTTGTCGAGGCCGAGGAGGCCTTGACGCTGGGGCTCGTCAACCACGTCGTCGAGGACCATGAGTTGATGACTAAGGTCGAAGAGCTGGCGGCGGACTTGGCCGAAGCGCCGACTTTTGCGCTGGGCCTCGCCAAAAAGCTGTTCCACACGGCGGTCGGCCCGAGCCTTGAGGATTATCTCGAAATCGAAAGCATGGTACAGCCTCAGCTGCACATGACCGCGGACAACGCTGAAGGCGTTGCCGCCTTTAGAGAGAAACGAAAGCCCAAATTTATCGGGCGATAGGGGTCTATTCCGCAGCGAGAGATCGCATGGGCTGAGCCACCGTGCCGGCGAGCTCGTCCCGGCGCTCGTCGAACAGGCGGCGAATCCAGTCGATCACGGCCCGCACGCACGCAGCGCGGCGGAGGTCGCGGTGCACGATGATCCAATGCTCGGCCCCAAGTTCGGTCACCGGCGGAGTTATCCGCTCGAGCATCGGGTCCGTGTCGCCCCCGTAACACGGGAGGAGCCCCACGCCGATCCCGGCGCGTACCGCCGCGACCCGCAGCGGCAGGGTCGAGGCCCGCAGCGCCACCCTTCCCCCGCTAGCGCGGAGCTGCTGGTCCACCCATCGCGCGCTGATAAGATGACTCTGCTCTTCGGGATAGGTCACCCACGCGGCGCCCCGAAGCGGGTCACCATCCCGGCAATCATGCCGACAGTAGACGGCGCAGGCGATCACGCCAACCTTTGATACGTACAGGTTTCCGCCTTCGGGCACGCCGTGGCGCAACGCAAGGTCGGCGTCCCGGCGAGCGAGGTTGGCGGTTTCCCACGATTCGACGAGCTCGAGCGTGAGGGTCGGTGGCAGGCCAGTTTCGCTGGATTGGTCGAGGTGGCGGGCCAAAAAGCCGCCACCCCATTCGCCGACTGAAACACGGACGGTACCGCTCAGCGCAGGCGAGACCGCCGCTCGCCGCCGCTCGAGCGCCAGCGCGGCGCTCTCCAACTCTTCCGCCACTGGCATCAACGCGTCACCGGCCGCGTTGAGACGCAGCCCCTCGGGCAGCCGGTCGAACAAGGTCGGCCCGCCGAAGGCCGCCTCGAACGCAGCCAGGCGCCTGCCAATCGTCGGTTGGCTCAAACCGAGCGCGCGGCCGGCAGCGCGCAGCGAACCGTGCCGGGCCACCGCGAGGAACACGCGGACGTCGTCCCAATCCATTGAAGCGGAGCCGTTGGCAATAGTCATGATACGAATATGTATCGTGGCTTGCCGAATTTGTCGATCCCTGATTTTCCTACGTATCACTAAATTGGGTGAACACAGATTGCGCAAGGAGATGCTCAAATGGTGACCCTCGTTCAGCGACAGCCCAGACTAACCCCGATCTCGTGGAACAAGGTGACGCGTCTCTGCCGCCAGGCCCGCGCGCTGGTGGCAGTGTGGCGCTCGCGTGCGCGTCAGCGCGAGGCGCTGGCACGGCTCGATGACCGCCTGCTCGCCGATATCGGGCTCACACGGGAGGCGCAAATGGTGGAATGCTCGAAGCTGTTCTGGTGGTGGCCATGACCGAGATTTTTGTTTTGATTGAGCACGTCTCAACTATGCTCAATTTCTGGGACGGAGCCGCCGATGTACTTTGACCGACGCCTGTGGCAACTGACGCGCGGGCTGCGTGGCTGGATCGCCTTTGCGATCGTGCTGGGGCTCGTCGCCTCCGTCCTCGGGATCGCCCGATTCGCGCTCCTCGGCGTGCTGCTGTCGCGGGTCTTTGACAATGCCGACTTGGTGACCGTGGCGATCCCGGCCGCGGCGGTCGCCATCGCGGTGCTGCTGCGCGGATTCGCCGACCATCATCGGGCGATGATTTCCCACCGCACCGCCACCCGCGTTCAGGAGGAGCTGCGCGGGCGCCTTTATGACAAGATTTCGGCGCTGGGTCCTGCGTGGTTCGCCGGCGAGCGCACCGGCGGGGTGATGCTGTCGGTCGTCGACGGTGTCGAGCAGTTGCAGACCTTTTTCGGCCAATACGTGCCGCAGCTGTGCATCGCGGTGCTGACGCCTCTTGCCATCTTTGTCTTCATTGCCTTTTGGGACGTCCCGGTTGCGACGGTGATGCTGCTGTTCGCCCTTGTCACATTGGTCGCGCCGACCGTCTTCCTCCATATCGAACGCCGTACCAGCCGCGGGCGCCAGCACGCGCTGAAGTCATTCGGCTCCGAGTTCCTCGACGGCGTCCAGGGCCTGCCGACCTTGAAGGCATTCGGTCAAAGCGCGGCCTATGGCCGGCGGCTCGCCGAAAGGGCGCAGGCGCTGTGCGACAGCTCGCTGCGGGTGATTTCTATGGGCGTGATGACCCGTGGCATCACCGATTGCGGAGTGGCGATAGGCGCGGCAACGGCTCTGGCCCTAGCCGTGTGGCGGGTCAGCGAAGGGCTGATGAGCCTCGAGGCGCTGCTGATCGTGCTGATGGCCGGAACAGAGGTCTTCCGGCCTCTGCGTGATCTGCGTACGGTGCTGCATCAGGGAATGCTCGGGCAATCGGCCGCCGCCGGCATCAATGAGCTGCTTGCCGCCGAGCCCTTGGTTCCCGAGCATCCGCAGAACCTCGCTGCGGTCAGCCGACCGCTCCTCCCGACCATCGCCTTCGAGGACGTGTATTTCGCCTATCCCGGCGGGCGCGGCGCGGCCCATGACGGGCTCTCCTTCACGGTCGCCGCCAGCGAGAAAATCGGCATCGTCGGACCGAGCGGCTCAGGGAAATCCTCGGTCGCGCGGCTGCTGCTGCGTCTCTTCGACCCGCAGCGGGGGACGGTGCGGATCGGTGGCCACGATCTGAAGACTCTCGACCCTGAGGCGCTACGGCAGATGATCGCCGTCGTCCATCAGGATACTTACCTATTCTACGGCACCGTCGAAGAGAATTTGCGGCTCGGCAGACCCGACGCCGACGAGCAAGAGCTCGAAGCCGCGGCGCGAGACGCCAACGCGCACGAGTTCATCTCCGCCCTGCCGCAAGGCTACGCCACGATGATCGGCGAGCGCGGGGTCATGTTGTCGGGTGGGCAGCGCCAACGGCTGGCGATCGCCCGGGCATTATTGCGCGATGCGCCGATCCTGATCCTCGACGAAGCCCTCTCGTCGGTCGACGCGGAAAATGAGGCGGTGATCCAGCAGGCAATCGACCGTCTGTCGGCGGGACGTACGACCCTGATCCTCGCACACCGGCTGTCGAGCGTGATCGGCGCCGATCGCATCCTCGTCCTCGACAAGGGCCGCATCGTCGAGACCGGTCGGCATGCGGAGCTGATTCGCCGCGACGGCCCCTATGGCCGGCTGATGGGGGCACAGGCCGAAGAGCGTGAGAATGATGTCGCCTTTTCCGAGGGCGACTCAGCGGCCAGCGAGCGCAGCGATCGCGAGGAAATCGAGACTTCCGGTGAGGCGGCAACCGACGCGATGGCCGGCGCCGCGGCATCGGTCGGTTGGGGCGCTACCCTCGGCACCTTGATGCAGATCATCAAGCCGTGGCGTCGGCGCTTTGCCATCGTCGTGACCTCCGGGATCGCCCGGGTTGCCGCGTTCATCGGGGTCGGTATCCTCAGCGCGCTCGCCGTCGCCGCGGTCAAAATCGGGTTGCCCTTCGGGTATTTGTTGATACTGCTCGCGCTGGCGGCGCCGCTTGCCGGGCTCCTGCACTGGCTCGAATCCTGGCTCGCTCACGACATCGCCTATCGGTTATTGGCGGAGATGCGGATCGAGCTCTTCCGCAAGCTCGACATGTTGGCGCCGGCTTATCTGGTGCGGCGCCGCTCCGGCGACCTGGTCGCGCTCGCCAATCAGGACGTCGAGACCATCGAATACTTCTTCGCGCATACCGTAGCGCCGGCCTTGGTCGCGATCCTCGTGCCCTCGACGGTGCTCGTGACCCTTGCCATTGTGTCCTGGCCCATCGCCTTGACTTTGCTGCCCTTCGTGCTCTATGCCGGTCTCGCGCCGGTGCTGACGCGAGCCCGGATCGATCGCCTCGGCGCCCAGGCGCGCGACGCGCTCGGGCTGTTGGGCGCCTACGTTACCGAATCGATCCAAGGCCTCTCCGACCTTGTCGCCTTTCAGGCGATCGCCGGCCGGCGACGGGGTTTTATGGACATCGTCCGCGGGTATCAGCAGATCCGTCTCGAGCTGTTGGGCGACCTCTCGTCGCAGACGGCCCAGCTCGAAATCGTGACAGGGCTCGGCGGGCTCGCGGTAGCTGTGGTCGGCGCTCGTCTCGCCGCCGAGCACCAGCTCATGGCGACGACCCTGCCGCTGTTGATCCTCTTGGCATTGGCTTCATTCCTGCCGATTTCGGAGATCGCACAGGTCAGTCGCCAGCTCGCCGACACGATCGCCTCGACCCGCCGGTATTACGCCGTGCAACGCGAAAAGCCGGCGGTGGTAGACGGCCCGTTCCGTCCACCGGCGCCGGCCGGCGGCTCGACGATCCACTTCGAGGGGGTGAGTTTCGCCTATCCGGGGGCGCGGCGGCCGGCGCTTACCGACATTCGGCTCGATGTCCCAGCCGGGACCACGGTGGCGCTGGTGGGGCCCTCGGGCGCTGGCAAGACAACCATTGCCAACCTGTTGTTGCGCTTCTGGGATCCGAATGCCGGCCGGATCCTGATCGACGGCGTCGATCTACACGACTTCGAGCTGGATCACCTGCGGCGGCGTATCTCCCTCGTCTCGCAGGATACCTATCTCTTTAACGATACCTTGCGCGCCAATGTGCTGCTCGCCCGGCCCGAAGCCGACGAGGCCGCAATTCAGGGCGCGCTCGAGCAGGCCGCCCTTGCCGATTTTGTCGAGAACCTACCCGAAGGTCTGGACACCCAGGTCGGCGAGCGCGGCGTTCAGCTTTCCGGCGGGCAGCGCCAGCGTGTCGCGATTGCCCGCGCCTTTCTTAAGAATGCGCCGACCTTGATCCTCGATGAAGCAACCTCGCATCTCGACGCGGTCAGCGAGGCCCAGGTGCGTGGCGCGCTTGACGCGCTGATGCGCGACCGCACGACGATCGTCATCGCGCATCGCCTCTCAACCGTGCGCGACGCCGATCTGCTCGCCGTGCTTGATCAAGGCCACCTGGTCGAGACCGGCAGCCACACCGAACTCCTCGCCCGCAGCGGCCTCTATGCCCGCCTGATCCGACGTCAGATCTCGGGTGCCCGGCAACCGTTACGCGCGGCGGGCAATTAGACTGAGGGGGATAGCCCGCATTGACATGGGAATGAGGCGCTTATGGTCGTCCCGGCGAAGGCCGGGACCCATCCTGCC
>Ga0310909_10003199_pt1 | contig 10231 bp, 9 predicted proteins | sample GREbulkMGT000H_FD_203449 | JGI IMG/M metagenome (GOLD analysis project Ga0310909, IMG submission 203449) | Lab enrichment of tropical soil microbial communities from Luquillo Experimental Forest, Puerto Rico - GRE.bulkMG.T000H | ecosystem: Environmental > Terrestrial > Soil > Tropical forest >... | reverse complement strand
GAATGGATCATCTTGCGCCGCGATCCCAATGGCGTCGAAAGCAGCCGCTACCTCGCCTTCATCGCGGCCAATCCGAGCTGGCCGAGCCTTGCACTTTTTCGCCGACGCGCCGAGGCGAAGCTTTGGGTCGAGAAGGCCAAGCCGGCGCAGGTCCTTCGCTTCTTCCAGGACTCGCCGCCGCAAACCAGCGCGGGGAGCCTGGTCCTGGCGCGCGCGCTGCTTGCCTTGGGCGACACCGAGGGCGCCAAGGCGCAAATCCGCGAAGCGTGGCGCAATGATACGATGCCCGCCGACGACGAGAAGCGGGTGCTCGAAAATTATTCCGAGTTCCTTACTCGCGCCGACCACAAGGCGCGCATGGAGAAGCGCCTGTTCGCCGCCGACCACGAAGCGGCGCTGCGCATGGCACGCCGGCTCGGCGGCGCGGACCTCGCGATCGCGCAGGCGCGCATCGCGTTCAACCGTAAGGCCGGCAATGTGAAAAAATTGCTCGACGCGGTGCCAGCGGAAGCGCGCCACGATCCCGGCTACCTCTTTGCGCACGTGCATGTGCTGCGCAATGCCGACAAGATCGCGGAAGCCGCACAGGTGATGCTGTCAGCGCCGAACGAGCTTGCCCAAATCCACGATCCCGAGGAATGGTGGGTCGAACGCCGCATCCTCTCGCGCAAGCTGCTTGATCTTGGCGATGCCCGCGCCGCCTATCTGGTGGTGCGCGATGCCGCCGAGCCCACCAAGGAGAATTCGCGGGTCGAGCGCCATTTCATGGCTGGCTGGATCGCGCTGCGTTTTCTCGACGATCCGGTCGCCGCTGCAGCACACTTCGCCCGCATCCAGGACGTGAGTAGCCATCCGACCTCGCTGGCGCGCTCCCATTACTGGCTCGGGCGCGTCGCCGAAGCCATGCACCACCGCGATCAGGCGCGCGCAGAGTATGAGGCGGCGGCGCGCTCGTCGGCCGCCTATTACGGGCAGCTTGCCCGCGCGCGGCTCGGGCTGAGCGCGCTCGCACTCTCTCCACCGCCGGCGACGCCGGACCAGCGCGAAGGCGAGGAACGGCTCGAGCTCGTGCGCGCGCTGGAAATCCTCTACTCGCTCAACGAGCGCTCCCTCGTCATCCCGCTGATGGCCGACCTCGGCGCCAAGCTCGACGACATCGGCACGCTTTCCGCGCTCGGCGAATTGGCGGAGCAGCACCGGGATGCGCGCGGCATGCTCCACATGGGCAAGGCGGCCCTGGCCCGCGGCCTGCCGCTCGACTACTACGCGTTTCCCACGGTGGGCGTGCCGCGCTATTCGCCGATCGCGCCCGAAATCGGCAATGCCATGCTTTTCGCCATCATCCGCCAGGAGAGCGCGTTCGATCCGGCCGACCTCTCGGCCGCTCATGCCATGGGCCTCATGCAGGTGACGCCGGAGGCCGCGCGCGATACCTGCAAGCGCTTCGGCTGCAAATACGACGTCAAGCGCCTCAAGAACGAATCCCCCTACAATCTGCAAGTGGGCGCGGCCGAGCTCGCCGGCGTCATGGCGGACTATCGTGGCAACCTGATCTTGGCGTTCGCGGCCTACAACGCCGGGCGCGGGCGCGTGCAGGAGTGGATCGCGAAGTTCGGCGATCCGCGCGACCCTAAGGTCGATCCGGTCGACTGGGTCGAGCGTATCCCGTTCATGGAGACCCGCAACTACGTGCAGCGCGTGATGGAGAACCTCCAGGTCTATCGCACGCGGTTCGGCACCAACGTGCCGCTCACCATCGAAACCGACCTGCGCCGCGGTGCTCGGACGAACTGATCGAATTCGGCAATCCTCGTTGGGTGGCGTGCATCCCCTTGATGAACCTACTTGTCGGCCTGAGCCCGCTTATTCTGGGTGCTGCGAGCGGGCGGGCGCCTCCGCCTGTGCGTAGGTGCTGATGGGAACGAGGCTCGAACCGTTCGGCCCGGCGTTATAAGCCATCAGGCCAGCATTGGTTGCCACGATGTCGCCGGGTCGCAATGTCGGATCATCAGCAGCATGGAGGGGGCGACATTTACCTGCCCGAGTCATCTCTCTTACCCTGGCGGAGCTGCTGCTATTTTGCATCGACCTGACCCGATTATGATCGTCGTAGTGCCGTCCTTCGTGGTCGAGCTTGCGTACGTCAAATTGCCATTTTGACGATCTAACTCATAGGACGTGTCGCCACCAACTGCACTAATCCAGCGCTCATCAAACCGGCGGACCGTCAGCGGCGTGCCATCCGCAAGCGCGAGGGTTTTCGCCGCTTCGTCAATCCAGAAGCCCAAATTCTGTTCGGTGCTCGACGAAGTGCTCCCCCTCGGCGCGTCTACGATGACTACTTTTTTTGCAAGGCAGTTTAGGTAGCCACGAGCTAACGCAGGTTCCGTCCAGACGGTGACAGCCGCCAGGAGCAGCGCGCAGCCTCGAATGCCACCTTTCGTTGCTTCACTGCAAAACTCCAGTGCCTCTTACCTTCGGGTCCATGAATTTGGTCCTCGCCAAGCCGTCTTTGAATTGATGGCCAAACTAGCACGACTGCCTGCGACGGGCCTGCTAGATCCGAAAGTCCCGAGATCGCTCTTGCGGCGCGCTTTTCCTTGGAGTGCGGCTTGTGCGCATCGCGAGCGGCGAAAGCCATCACGGGGACGACCGCGCGCAAACGCTGCGGTAAGTTCGAGCCTCAGTCCATAGATCCGTCGTTCCATCCGCCCATTGATGGGTGCGATCTGCCAACGGCCTTCGATGGCGTCCTTGAGGTCCGTGACGGATTAGAAGACGACGCGGTTGAGGCGTTGACTGGTTAGCTTGGCGAAGAAGTCTGCGACGGCATTGAATCAGGAGGCCGAAGTGAGCTGGAACGCAATTGTGCGCGACCGGCTGGGGTGACGCTCCACGGCAGCATCAGCGTTCGTGCGGCCTCGAGCCAGGGAAGCCACGCCATCTGGGCAGCTTGAGCCCAAAACGCAAACGGGTTTGCTGTCTCAAGCAACCGGCCGAATGCCTCGAATGAGTGAACAGCTAGCAGGTTGATTGAGATCTGTTCGGCGTCGCCGCCCGGCGACCGGCGGTGAACGATCTCAATTTCCAACCCAGCCAACCTCGCAGTCGCCCGCGTTGTGTCGTCTTCGTGCTGCTTGTCCGGCAAGAATGTTCTCCATCTGATCGCAAATCACAAGGTTAAAGTTAGCCTGATTGCGTCGATATTACGCCGCCCCGCTCAGCTTTGGCATATACTGATCATTGCCGATGAAACCTGAACGGTCATTATAGCGTGGTAATGGGCGCCTCCTGCCTCAGGGAGGGGAAGCCCATGAGGCGGCGCGAATTCATCACGCTACTCGGCGCCGCGACCGCCGTCCCGCTGGCGGCGCGCGCGCAGCAGACGGCGAAGCTGCCGGCTATCGGTTAGTTGGGCACGGCGGCAGCGTCGCCCTGGCCTTACGGGAGCTGCTTTACCACCATGAACTTCAACGCAGACTTCACTAAGCGCGCTGTTGTGCATGCAGCCACACTCGATTGGAAACCTTCGCCCATGCCCGGTGTGGAGCGACGTATGCTCGACAGGATCGGCGATGAGGTCGCACGCGCCACATCGATCGTCCGCTACGCACCTGACAGCCAGTTCTCACCACATGTGCATGGCGGCGGTGAGGAGTTTCTCGTGCTCGAGGGCGTGTTTCAGGACGAGCACGGCGATTTTCCGGCCGGGTCCTACGTGCGCAACCCGCCGCAGTCCCGTCACATACCCGGCTCGAAGCCGGGCTGTACGATGTTCGTGAAGCTCTGGCAATTCGATCTCGCCGACCGCGCGCAAGTGCGGATCGATACCAACAAGATGGCGCTGCTCGACATCAAGGACCGCGATGGCGTGAGGCTGATGCCGCTCTTCAAAGACGCCCGCGAGGACGTTCGCCTGGAGCAGTGGGCGCCAGCAGCCGCGATCGAGCTCGATCCGGATGGGGGCCTTGAGGTTCTCGTGGTCGAGGGCGGCTTCAGCGAAGGCGGCGAGACCTATAGGCCGCAGTCATGGCTGCGGTTGCCCATCGGCGCGCACTTGAGCGCGCGGGTGTCCGCCGACGGTTGCCGCGTGTGGATCAAAGAGGGTCACCTCCGTCACGCCCAAGCAGTGCAGCCCACAGGTTAACCTACATACGACCAGACGACGGCGGCTTTCAGAAATGCTTGGCGCTGCGTACAGCAGTCCACCCAAGGAAATCGACGGTAGCCGATCAGCTGGGTGGTTGTGGGGACCAACTCATGCAGTAGCTCTAACCGCATGGCGGCACGTCCGCCGAGTAGGAAAGAAGTAAGGAGGAAACAAAATGAAGCTCTCGCATTTACCCAGCGTCTTCTCGCTTGCCCTGACGACGGCGTTAGCCGTGCCGGCGATGGCGCAATACGCGGCCCAGCAAACTCCCGCCACCGACTTTGCGACGCTCGAGAGCACACAGAATGCCGCCAACGGCAAGCTCGGCCCCCGCACCGTGCCGGGCCGTGCCATTCCCGTGCCCAACACCGCCAGCCCCGAATTGCAGGCCACGATCGCCGCGCCCTATCGGGTTCCGGCGTGGAACGCCAATCCGAAAAGCCCCGCAGAGTGGAAAGAACTGATCAACAAGCTCGCGGCCGCCGGCGCCCCCGCTAGGCAAGAGGCGCGAGAAAAACTCGGCGTCACTATTGAGCCCACCGTGATCGGTGGCGTGAAGGCCTTCGTGCTGTCGCCGAAGGAGATGCCGCCTGCCAACCGCAACCGGCTGCTGGTACACGTGCACGGCGGCGGCTACGTCTACAATCCGGGCGAAGCCGGCACCGGAGAAGCCACCTTGATGGCGGGCTACGGCGGTTTCAAGGTGATTTCGTTCGATTACCGTATGCCGCCTGACCACCCCTACCCCGCAGCTATGGACGACGCCATGGCGGTGTGGAAGGAGGCGATTAAGCTGCAGGACCCGCGCAACATGGCGATCTTCGGGACATCGACCGGCGGCGGCATGACGCTGGCCATGATCCTGCGCGCCAAGCAGGAAGGCTTGCCGCTCCCGGCGGCGATCGCACCAGGGACGCCGTGGTCGGATCTGACCGAGACCGGCGACAGCTACAAGACCAACGAGTGGCTGGACAATGTGCTGGTCAGCTACAGCGGCTATCTCAGCCACGCGGCTAAGCTTTACGCCAACGGACACGACCTGAAGGACCCGCAGCTCTCGCCCATCTACGGCGACTTTTCAGGCTTCCCGCCGGCCATTCTCACTAGTGGCACGCGCGATCTGTTCCTCAGCCTCACCGTGATGACCCACCGCAAGCTGCGCCGCGCCGGCGTTGAGGCCGAACTGCAGGTGTTCGAGGGCATGTCGCATGCGCAGTACAACTTCGACCCTTACGCGCCGGAGACGAAGGAAACATTCACCGAGATCGCGCGCTTCTTTGATCGGCATCTCGGGAAATAAGTACGGTGGGCGGGTGCGGATGGATTTGGCTTGGGGCGGAGCGCGTGTCACGGTTTCCGAGAATGAAATCCTCACCGATACCCACAACGGGAGGAAAGATGTGCTTATCCGTACGTTCTCCTTCCCGAGTGCTAGACTAGTTTTCGCCTCCGCGAGCCCGTCTCGCGAGCCTGGGGCCGGACGTGAGACGGAGTGAATTTCTCGGAACACCGTTGCGTTCGCCCGCAGTCGGATCATGACAACCGTTAATGCATCCACTCCCAAAGAGGTCGCCGCCCTCCTGGTGATCGGCGACAAAATCCTGTCCGGCCGCACCAAGGATAAGAACATCGGCTATATCGCGGAATATCTCACCGCGCTCGGGATCGATCTCAAGGAAGTACGGGTGGTCGGCAACGAAGAGGGCGCGATCGTCGACGCGCTTAATGCGCTTCGGCATCGTTATACTTATGTCTTTACCACTGGCGGTATCGGGGCAACCCATGACGACATCACTGCCGATTGCGTAGCTAAGGCATTCGGAGTAGCGATAGACGTCGATCCGCGCGCGCTCGCCATCCTGCACGAGTGGATGAAGACGACCGGCGCCGAGATGAACGAAACGCGCATGCGGATGACGCGCATCCCCAAGGGAGCCGATCTCATCCTCAACAAGGTGTCGGGGGCACCAGGCTTCTGGATTAGCAATGTAATCGTGATGGCGGGCGTACCCTCGATCGTGCAGGCGATGCTCGACGAGGTGGGGCCCAAGCTCAAGGCCGGTACCCGCATGTTCTCGGAAACCGTGTGCGCGGACGTACGCGAGGGCAACATCGGCACCCCACTCGGTGAAATCGCCAGGGCCAATCCCGATGTCGTAATCGGAAGCTATCCGTTTTTCGATCCACAGCGCGGGCCCACTACTAATGTAGTACTGCACGCCCGCGATGCGCATAAGCTTGCCCGCGCCAAGTGCGCGGTTGAAGACATGCTGGAGCGCGTGCGGGGGGCGCAATCGAGCAGCGCCTGAGTATTGCCGGAAAGTCTCCTCATGCGATACAGACCCAAAAGCATTGATGCGCTCCACATCGCCCTTGGTGGTTTGCCCGGTAAGATGCGCGTCGAGGTGGACCGAGGCATCGAAGTTTCTGCAACCACGGTCGGCGAACTTCGGAAGTTGACGGTCTGGGCCGAGAATTTGGTGATAGTGATCCCAACGGGAGGCGATCCCGAAGGCGCAGTAAAGATCAGCAAGACTACCAAGGCGACGCGCACGTCGCCGAAACCTTAGAGCGGCCGTGTCTACGAGGTGACCGAGTAAGTAATCCTGACGTTATCGCAGCGAGAGCAATAGCCAAAGCCACACGCTAATCGGTAAAATAGCGACCGTAGTTGCCGACGCGCTAGACCCATGCAGTACGGTCGCCTGATCGAACGCACATTGCGGGACGCTCAAGGTATCCTGCGTGCGAATTTACCCCCGCGAAAAACCTTCCCGATGATCAAGCAGTCCAATCCCTCCGGGCCATTGTGCGTACGCCACAAGTCCGAGAGGTGTTGGAGCGGGGCGACGACACCGCTCTTTGCTTTGTGCTCCGTGCCGTAAATCGCATCCTATCCGACGAGAATCAGCCGCATCGCACGACAATCAATCGGCTATGGGACGTTCTGGATGAACCTGAATTTAATCGCGTGCTGAGTGGTGAACAGAACATGAAAAAACCGCCCGCTCGATGACCTCGCGCGCTAGGTGGCGGCTCGAATGTTTCGCTCCTGCGGGAGACGCTCTTGACAGTGCTGGAATTTATTGCGTGCGGAGCGCAAATTAGCTCGACGAATGGAGGCGCAACTCATGCCTCTAACAGGGCCACCTCCAGAAGGCCGTACCTTCTTTTGTCCGCATTGCGGAGCACTTTATTCGGTCACTCATTCGCGGATTTCCAAGAGTGAGAGAGATATCGCGAAATGCGTGGTCTGCCAGCACATCATGGACAATGGGGATTCGCCTAAGGTCCCGGTCTACAAACTCATTCAGCGACCTGATGACGGCTGACCTGTTCACCGTAATGTTAGTGGTCCACACCAGAGCGCCTCTGGGCTTCCGAGCAATCCAGGAACCGGCTAGTATTCGCTTCCTGTCGGAAGTCATTCTGGGAGAAGTCCTGGATGATGAGCTGGCGACATTGCTGGCAGTCGGGAAATCCGGCACCCCTGCGGCGGCTTGGTGAGGCGGACAACATCCCGGCTTTTCACAGGAAAAGGAGTCCCTTCGATGTGTGACTATAGTTTGCACCATGTCGCGACCCGTCCTGCCAAGATTGAGGACAAGCTGGTGGTGACCAAATTCTCCAATTCCATCACGCGAGGGTTCGCGGCGGTCGGCGAGCCGAATGTTGCGGTCTGCTTGCTGCCGGGTACCGAAATTGCGTTCGATCAGAATGTCGAATGCGAGCCGTCGTTCGGCATCGGTATTCTACCAAACAAGAAGATCGGGCAGCGGCTTGCGCGCTTCCGGCAAATCAACATGGACAACACGGTCACCCATCACGATGCGTTCGAATTTCCGGACGGAAAGGTGGTTCTGCTCACGCGCCTTTGCGAGGGCCAACGCGCGATGGTGCTGCAATTGCCGATTACCGCACATCCTGCGGTCGCGGAGGAGACGGCGAAGCGAGAGGTTCGCGAACCTTCGCTGTTGGCCTGAGCCAGCGACATACCGCGAGATTGAGAGCTACCAGAACATGGTGGCTCTTTTCGATATCGCGGGCACCCGTCTCCAACCCATCGTTGTGCGGCCACCGCCTACCCGACGCGCCCACCAGGTCTGGGCCATCCTACTCATCGCTCTCTACCTGCCTTGAGATCGTCGGATGGACGGAGAGCCACGCACTGAGCCGAGCGCTGACGCGTGGTGCGACCAATGGGGCGCGGTGTACCGACGACGCAGCCGGCAAACAAGTGTTTGTAGTGTCGCCCTACGTTTGGACATTCTCGCATCAGCCACGTGAGCGTTCAAAGCTTGGTGGATGCGGTTGTGGCAGTCATCGCCCGCGCACGCTGCGAGACCGAGCGGCTTGCGGCTGCGAGGGCGCGGCTTTGATCTCCTAGACGCTTGTTATCGCCCTTCCCACGTTAGAGAATGCCGGTGCAAGGTGCATCTTGTCGGGAGACGAGCCAATGGACGCCGGAGTGGGTTGGATCGCTGCTATCATCATCGGCGGGGTCGCAGGATGGCTAGCAGAGCAGTTCATGAAGAGTGACATGGGGCTGCTGATGAATATCGTGCTTGGCATCGTCGGGGCGGCGATTGCCAGCGCCATCTTGAGCGCGTTTGGGATCGTTCTTGGAGGATGGTTGGGTTACCTAATTGCCGGCTTCATCGGCGCGTGCTTGCTGATCTGGATCGTCCGGCTGATAAGGGGGACACGGACCGCCTGAGGACGGACTCCTGGCCTGTGGCGTCCGGCCGGCTGGACAAATGATCATGAGACGCCGCGAGTTCATCACGCTGCTCGGCGGCGCGGCTGTGTGGCCGCTCGCGGCGCGCGCGCAACAGCCCGCCATGCCGATAATCGGGCTGCTCGACCCAAGATCGCCTGATGCAATGGCGGACCGTCTGCGCGCATTCCGCGTGGGCCTCAAAGACGTCGGCTATGTGGAGGGCGAGAACGTAACAATCATCTACCGCTTCGCCGAGGACCAAAACGATCGACTGTCGGAGTTGGCGGCCGAACTGGTTCGCCGACAGGTCACTGTAATCGCCGCGAGCGCGACCACCGCGGCGCCCGCTGCCAAGGCGGCAACCACGACGGTCCCGATCGCCTTTATTGCCGCCGAAGACCCGGTCAGGCTCGGTCTTGTCGCCAGCCTCGCTCGGCCCGGCGGCAACCTGACGGGGATCAACTTTTTCAGCAGTGAGTTGGCAGCAAAGCGGCTCGACCTGCTGCATGAGCTGCTACCTCGGGCCGTTCGCGTTGCAGTGCTCGTCAATCCCGCCAATGCCATGAATACTGCGTCGATATTGCGAGACGTCGAGGTGGCCGCTCGCGCCATCGGACTACAGGTCCAAGTTCTCCACGCCAGCACCAGCCGCGAGATTAATGCCGCCTTCGAGAATGTCGGGGGCGATCGGCCCGATGCCCTGTTCGTCGGACCCGATACTTTCTTGATTGCCCGGCGCATCCAAGTGGTCCAGCTGGCGGCGTTCCACCGGCTCCCTACGGTCTATCCGACGCGCGACTTTGTCGAAGTTGGCGGGCTGATGAGTTATGGAACCAACGTCATGGATGCGTTTCGCCAGCTCGGTATCTATGCCGGCCGCATCCTCAAAGGGGCCAAGCCCGCGGATCTGCCCGTGATGCAGTCCAGCAAGTTCGATCTGGTCATCAACGCTCGGCGGCTTGAAGCTTCGTCGCCTGTGCGTTCATTTCCATCTCCCCATTCGCCACCCTCCCTCCGGGGAAAGGGCTCGCCCACAGTATTCAGGGCCAAAGTGAATAGTCTCTAAAAGTCTTGCGGCAAGAGCCGTTCTCACAAAGGATCATCCAGGTGGCACAGAGCAGCGATCCTCCGTCGTTGCTCTATGCGCGACTGAGGACAGTGGCAGTCCGAGCGGTTTGAAATATTCGACATGCTCCTCACCGATGCGGATCGGAGGAAGCGGATCGCGCGAATTCAGCAGAGCATCGCGGAGCTTTCCGCGCCGATGAAACCGGACGACAAAAAGTGAGCGCGCGACGAGTGCGAGTTACCAGACGTATCGCCATGCAAGGGCGATTAGGATCACTACCACAACCGTCATC
>Ga0310909_10003191_pt1 | contig 10237 bp, 12 predicted proteins | sample GREbulkMGT000H_FD_203449 | JGI IMG/M metagenome (GOLD analysis project Ga0310909, IMG submission 203449) | Lab enrichment of tropical soil microbial communities from Luquillo Experimental Forest, Puerto Rico - GRE.bulkMG.T000H | ecosystem: Environmental > Terrestrial > Soil > Tropical forest >... | reverse complement strand
CAAGCGCCGCAACTCGACCGCCCCCGGTTCGCTGCGAAAGAAGTATGCCGGCATCGTCCATCCCCCAAACATGGTACACTCCCCTATTAACTATACCACATCTGGGGATCACCGGAAGACCGTATAAGTTGTCACGATGCGCCGGCCGCACGCGCCGCCGGGCAAAAGCGCGAGGCGAGCCCATCCGCGCTGCCCTCGCGCCAAGTGATCGTTTGCCCCGCCTCTTGCGGCAGGCTCAAGGCCAGCGCCTTGAATGAGATGGGCTGGTGCTCTCCGTCGCGTTGCAGCCGCGTCTGTGGCCGTCCGCGCCCCGATCGGGGCTGTGGCGGTAACCGAGCGGCAGCCAGTGGCCAGACCGAGGTATTGGGACCGATCCCGGCCGCATAGCTCATGCCGTGGGCGGTGATCTCGGTTCGCAGCCGGGTATCGTTGCCGTAACCGGCGTCCATCAGCACCACACCCTGGGGTAGTCCGGCAGCCCAGGCCGCTTTAGGCTGCTCAAGGGCGATCTCAGGTTTGGTTTGGAAAGCGATCGTCTCCGGGATCTTGGTCTTGTGCCGACCACCTCGTCCTTGGCCCAATCCTCAGGGAGATAGAGCCGATAAGCGAACGGCAGGCTGGCATCATGGTTGGTCAGCGACAGCGTCACCGCGACCTGACAGTTATCCTGCTTGCCGAGCTGGCCGCAATATTGCCGGGTCACTCCGACCGAGTGCCGCCCCTTCTTGGGAAACCCGGTGTCGTCGATGATCCAGGCCTCGACCGGCCCGCTGCGCTCGATCGCCGGGAGCACCAGCTCGCTCACCCCCGCTTTCGCGTCGCTTTCGCGGGGGCAGGCTCTGGGCCAGCATGGCGGCGTCCGACCACGGCGCGTTGCCGACAAAATGAAGCAATGATGGGTGCTTCGCGGCGACCCCGCCGACGCCGTCACCGCCGCCATCGGTTTGACACTCTTGCGCGCGATCGGCATCAACAGCCCCAGGCACTAATCATGCATCGGCTGCTGTCGATCGGCATGGCCCAGCACGACGCCGAGCGCCTCGACATAGGCCGCCGTCCATTGCGGTCCCCCGATCCTGATAAAGATTGCTTTAAATACTAAATCTTGCGGCTTGTCTGCTATCTAAATACATGACCTCGAATTTTGTGACTCAGTAAGACTAGTGTGCTGTCTCTAAATTGGCCTTGACACAACGCATGCGAGACGGGTGCGGTCAGAGTTTCCCGTCTTGCCGGCGAAGGCCGGGATCTATGGCTGAGATGGGCACCGGCCTGCGCCGGTGTGACGGAAGAGGGGCGTGGTCCCCGCCAGGAAGATCGGGCAGCGCGACGCATTGCAGATGCTCCAGTAGGTAAGGCCAATTGAGCGACACTGCACTAGCAGCGGCTTTCGGTGCGGCTGACTAAAGACAGGGCGGATTGCGGCCGGCGACTGCTCTCGATAGCCTAGTGTGCGTCCATAAACTCTAAGTTTTTGGAATCGCGCGAACAATCGCGATTTTGTCGGGGTAAGGCCCGGCGGTTTCGGATAGGCTGCGGCTGCCAGCCACTGCATCCAAAGCACAACCCTAACCGCCGGAGCCGACAATGCGACAGGAACGCACCGTCCAGGCCACTATATTCGAGGTTTTTGCGCGGCACGAGATCGGCTGCGCGTTGCAAGCGATCTCGCAATGGCTGGATGGGCAGCGCCGGCTGGTGAGCCTGGTGGCGGGCGATCTGCGCCGCCAGGGGGTGCGAGAGACCGGACGGCGGGGGTTGCCGGCGGAGACGGTTCTGCGCTGTGCGCTGCTCAAGCAACAGCGGCAGCTGAGTTATGAGGAGCTGGCCTTTCACCTCGAAGATTCGGCGTCGTTTCGCGCCTTTGCTCGCTTGCCCCTGAGGTGGTCGCCGAAGAAGTCGGTGCTGCATCAGACGATCAGCGCGCTTCGCCCGCAGACCTGGGAGGCGGTCAACCAGGCATTGCTGGTCAGCGCCCAACAGGAAAAGCTGGAAAGCGGTGCCACGGTGCGAATCGACAGCACGGTCAGCGCGACGCTGATGCACCCGCCGAGCGACAGTACGCTGTTATGGGATGCGGTGCCGGTCATGACGCGGCTGCTGCGCCGGGCCGGGCGGTTGCCGGAAGCGCCGGCGATGCGGTGGCGCGATCGCCGGCGTCTGGCCAAAAAGCGGGCGCGCGCCATCGACTACAGCCGCGGCAAGGCCAAGAAGCGGGTGCTCTATCGCGAGCTGATCGCCGCCGTCCAGGCCACTCGGGCCGAATTGCAAACGGTCGCCGAAGGGCTGCCCGAGACCGTCGGGATGGCGGCCGAGCGGTGGCGCGCCGGGGTCAATCATTATCTGCCGCTGATCGCGCGCATCATCGCCCAGAGCGAGCGCCGGGTGCTCAAGAGCCTGCCCTCGCGAAAGCGGGGGGCGAGGCGGTGCCGGCCGGCGAGAAGCTGGTCAGCCTGTTCGAGCCACACGCCGATATCATCGTCAAGGGGGGTCGTGCCGTGCAGTACGGACACAAGCTCAACCTCGTCACCGGCAAGAGCGGCTTGATCCTCGATGTCGTCGTCGAGGCCGGCAATCCCGCCGATGCCGAGCGCTTCCTGCCGATGCTCGATCGCCAAATCGCCCGCCGCGGTGCGCCGCCGCGGCAGACCGCCGCCGATGGCGGCTATGCCAGTCGCGACAATCTCAAACAGGCCAAGGCGCGCGGCGTGCAGGATGTCGCCTTCCACAAGAAGCGCGGCATCGCCGTTGCCGACATGGTCAGCAGCCCCTGGGTCTATCGCCGGCTGCGCAACTTCCGCGCCGGGATCGAGGCCGGCATCTCCTGCTTCAAACGCGCCTATGGCCGAGCACGCTGCACCTGGCGCGGGCTCGACCACTTCAAGGCCTACACTGGTCCGCCGTGGTCGCCCACAACCTGATGCTGTTCGCCCGCCTCAAATCGCCATGGCCCCAGCTCCCGCCGGCTCGGGCGCCGGCTAGTCGGCTTGTCCGGTCTTGCTCGCAACGCGATTCCGTCGCTCATCGTCACTACTGAAACGCGAAAGTGCGCCGCCAACGCCGCACCCGCCACATCCGCCGCCCTGCTACACTGCTGAAAATCGTGCGTTTATGGACGAACACTAAGCTAATAATCTAGATTAGGTTCAAGCCGATCCGCTTCGGGCAGCAACGGGGTTCGGCGGCCGAAGCAATCCCTCCGCAGCTTGGCCCAGCATCTCGGACGCGCCGTGTTCCTGGGAGATGTCGCGGTTGGTATAGTCGGGCAAAAACGCCGTCGCGCTGATGCTGACGATTGCGCAGAAGGCGATATAGAGAGCAACCGCCTAACCCGATCCGGTGGCCGCGAACAAAGCCGTCGCGATCAGCGGCGCGGGTCCTCCGGCGACAACTGAGGCGAGATGGAAGCCAAGCGAGGACCCGCTGTAGCGCAGCCGCGCGGTGAAACATTCGGCGATCAACGCCGCTTGCGGCCCGTACATCATGTCATGCGGGATGAACGACAGTACGATTGCAAGGAAAATCAGGCCGGGAACCATGGTGTTCATCATCGCGAAGTAGATGAACGCGAACACCCCAACCGAAACCGAGCCGATCAAGTACATCCGCTTACGACCGATGCGGTCTGAAATGTACCCGGACAGCGGGATCGTTACCGCCGACAGACCGGTCGCGACCAAAAGGGCGGTGAGCAGGAAGTCGCGAGACATTCCGGACACCTTTGTTCCGTAGACGAAGACAAAAGCGGCATAGACATAGAACGGACCTTGCTCGGCCATCCGCGCCAGGGCGGTCAGGATAATCTGCTTCGGCTGCCGTCTAATTACTTCAATCACCGGCGTGCGTTCGACCCGGCGCTCTTCGAGAATTCGCCTGAATACCGGCGTCTCGAGAATGCCTAAGCGGATCCAGAGCCCGATTCCGACCATCACAATCGAGAGCCAAAATGGGACGCGCCAGCCCCAGACCAGAAACTGGTCGCCAGAAATCGCGCTGAAGATCAGCACCGCGACGTTGGCGAAGAATAATCCTGCCGGACCGCCCCATTGCGGCCAAGAGGTTATGAAACCGCGATGAGCGTTGGTGCGTGCCCATTCCATCGCCATCAGCGTGGCACCATCCCATTCGCCGCCGATGCCGAGACCCTGAATAAACCGAACGGTGGTCAGGATGATCGCACCCCAGATGCCGATCGAGGCGTAGCCCGGCACGAAACCGACGGCGAAGGTCGAGAGACCCGTCAACAGCAAGGTCGCGATCAATGTCGTCTTGCGCCCGATGCGGTCCCGTAATGCCCGAAGAGCGCCGCGCCGATCGGGCGGGCGATAAAGCCGACGGCGTAGATGCCAAACGCTTGCAATATCCCGACCGCGGGTCGGACTCCGGGAAATACAATTTGGCGAAGACGAGCGGAGCCACGAGAACGTAGAGCAGGAAATCGTACGCCTCGATGATCGTTCCGACCGTACTGGCGACGATCGCCCGCCGCAGTTGCCGGCTATGCTCGGCCTCGGAAAGTTAGCCTATGGCGATCCCGGTTGTGGTCATCCATATCACTCCCTTTTTCGGCTTCGTTCTATTCGGCCGGCGCCCGGCGGGACCGCGCGTCGTCGTATTCTTCCGAGATGTCCCTGTTAGTGTAGTCCGTCAGCAACGAGGCTGCGATGATGCCGAGGATCCCGCAGCCCATGATATAAAGGGCGATCGGAAAGCTGGACGCGAAGGTGGCGAACAGTGCCGTCGCGATGAACGGTGACGGGCCGCCTGCGATGATCGAGGCGAGTTGGTAGCCGAGCGAGGTACCGCTGTAGCGCAGCCGCGGAGTGAAGCTTTCCGCGATCATCGCCGCCTGTGGGCCGTAACATGTCGTGACCGGAAGCAACGAGGCCGCGATGGCGATGAAGATCAGGGCCGGCACTTTCGTGTCGAGCAAGGCGAAGTAGATGAAGCCGAAGACCCCCGAAAAGATCGATCCGATAATATACATGCGCCTGCGCCCGATGCGGTCGGACAGGTGCCCGGCGACCGGGATCCAGCAAAATCCGAGAAAGGCCTGAACGAGCACCGCGATCAGCACAAAATTGCGCTGAACGCCGAGCACCGTCGTCGCGTAGGTGAAGATGAAGGTGCCGACGATATATCCCGGGGCCTGCTCCGGCATCCTCAGGAGCGCGGTCAGCGCCACCTGCTTGGGCTGGCGTTTGAGCACCTCCAAGACGGGCACGCGTTCAGTGCGTTCTTCGTCGAGTATCCTCTGGAAGACCGGAGTCTCGGAGATGCCGAGCCGTATCCACAGCCCGATCGCGACCATCACGATGCTGAGCAGGAACGGAATCCGCCATCCCCACACCAGGAACTGGTCGCCGGACAGCCAGCTGAAGAACAGCACCGCCAAGTTAGCCAGGAACAGGCCGGCAGGTCCGCCGAACTGCGGCCAGGCGGCGAGAAAGCCGCGGTTTTTGTTGGTTTTCGCCCATTCCATCGCCAGCAATACCGAACCACCCCATTCGCCGCCGACGCCGATACCCTGGATCAAACGGATGATTGTTAGTAGGACTGCGCCCCAGATGCCGATGCTCTCATAGGTCGGCACGAGACCAACAGCCATCGTCGCGACGCCGGTGACCAGCAAGGTCGCGATCAGGGTGGCCTTGCGCCCAATGCGGTCGCCCCAGTGACCGAAGATCGCCGCCCCGATCGGCCGGCCGACAAACCCGATAAAGAAGACGGCGAAGGCTTGCAGCACCCCGACGATCGGGTCGGATTGTGGGAAGAACAGCTTGCCGAAGACCAGCCCGGTGACTTGGCCGTAGAGCAGAAAGTCGTACCATTCGATCGTCGTGCCAACTGTGCTGGCGATCAGGGCTCGGCGCAGTTGCCGGCTATGTTCGCTCGCGGAGAGGCCGCTTGTGGTAATTTCAGCTGCCGTCATCTCGGTTTCCCCCAATCGATCTTTCGGCGTTCGGAGCGATCGCACCGCACGCTCTGCCCTCAAAGGGTGACGCAAATCCTTGTCGTCGTTCAACCCTAATTTCGCGACCGCCGCGATAAGGTCGGGCCGCACCGCGGGGCCGCCCGGAAGACCGGTCGTCCGCCGAGATCGATATTGCGGCCCGATGGTCAACCCGATGATCGTCGTGCCAGAGACGGCGTCGTGCAGGGCATCGGCACGGCACCCTACGAACAGGAGCCGGCGGCGAAACCATAACGGTTGCGAGCTTGCGGGGGAGTGCTTGTTCGCTCCAGCGACGGGAACGGGCGAGTGCCAGAGGGCATAAATACAACGAAAATCGCGATCGCACGACCCGAACACCCGATCCGCCGCCCAGAAGATCCCTTTGGATCAATCGGTTAAGGAGAAAGTTACAGCGCTGCGGAACAACGAATTCGGTTTCGCCGATCAACGAAATCCGCTCGGCCTGCAGGGAGCGAGAACAACCGGATAGGGCCCCACGCTTGCACTTCCTATTCCCTCCCCGCAAGCGGGGACCAGGACGAACGCCTGCCACCGCGGGGGTTCCGGGGGCCGAAATTGAATGCCGCCTGTTGGCATAGGCGATGTATTTCGCTTCACCCATTCGTCAAATCAAGTATCTCGACCGCTAATCCCTCGGGTTGTTGTAGAGCGCTCTGGTTTCGGTAGATGGGTGCTAAGTAACCGTTGCGGTGCGACTTGGAAACACGTTGTTCTATCAGAGACGGCAGCCTATCTTAGCGGTGCATCCTGTCTTTGATCAGCGGAGATGGTCATGCGAGTTTTCCGGACTGCACTGGTCGCCGGCGCTGTGGCGATCGGGGTTGCCGGTCTCTCGGGTAGCCGCGGCGCGGGATCTCAACACCCGTGTGATGACCGTTCAGCTTCCGGGCGGAGGCGTTGCAGAGATCCGCTACACCGGTGACCTCCCCCCACAGGTGGTGTTCAGCCCCGCTCCCGCGGCGTTGGGCGCGCTCATGCCGTTCGGCGCGTTTTTCGGGCCCGCTTCTCCATTTGCAACACTCGACCGGATCTCGGCCGCGATGGATCGAGAAGCGGCGAGTCTGATGCGACAGGCGGAGATGCTGGCAAATGCGCCCGGCTTCGCGCCAAATCACCCGATCGAGATGGCCCTGGGTAATCTGCCTCCGGGAACCGAGAGCTACTCGATGGTATCGACGTGGTCCGGCAACGGCGTTTGCACCCAGAGTGCCGAGATCACCTCGCCGGCCAATGGCGGCAAGCCGCGCGTCGTGTCGCACAGCTCCGGCAATTGCGGATCGGCACCGGGCTCCACAGGTGTGATCAGGACGCCTACATCGCCCGCGCCGACGTACCCGCCCGACATCCTGGAGACCCGCGGGACGCCGCCCTACGGCGGCCTGGTACGTGAGGCGGCTTGGCCGCGCTGATCCGCATCGGGGTTTGATCGAAAAGGCCCGCCGCGCGGCGCGCCTTTCTGGTGTCTGCTGGAAAAATCACGGATCGATCCGTGCCAAGTCCTCCAGATCTTGCTTGCGCTGCTTGGCCCGGCGGTCGTAGCTCGCCTGGTTCTTGGTGCAGACCAGGGTATAGGGCCGGCTCGCGCTTGTCGGTCGTCAGATCCAGGTCGCAGCGAGCCCGGGTGACCGTGCCCTCGACGTGACCACGTTCGGCTTCGGCGGCCTTGAAAGTCCACATCCGGCGCTCAGGGTCGGCGAGAAAACGGCCGAGTTCGATGCAGTGACGGCAGCTGCAGGCGAGCGCGCTCGCCCGCTGCCAGTCTTTTGGCGCTTCCAACGGTTGCGCAATGCGGGTGCGCAAGTGGTCAAGGCTGGCGGCGCGCAGCCGCTGCACCGCCGCCGAACCGCGGATCGTGCTCGACCCGACCAATCTTCGAACCGTCGGGACGAGGACCGCATCGAGGTCGTAGGTTTTGGGCCAGGCGAGGATGTGGTCTGCCGCACGCCCGCATCGATCACCGCCGAGCGCGCCGGGTCGCCCGGCAGCGCCTCGACGAGGCGGATAGCGGCGCCGAGGAAGTCGCCCCCGCGGTCATCAGCCAGTGCGGCAACGGCACGGCCCAGCAGCTCGCCGCACGCGCCCAGCGACATCGCCGCGGTCTCCGCAACGACCCGCTCGATCATTCCGGCGCGCTTTTCGTGAGACAAGGTGGCAAGCGCACCGATGATGGGGTCGTTGTCCAGCTTGTCGTATCCACCGCACGCAACGATCTTCGCCAGCAGCGCCTCGATCCGTTGCGTGTCCTCGAGCGTCAGCATGGTCAGCATGCGGGCAGCCTCGCTCGGCGCTTTGTCCCGCCGCGGATACCCGGCCTCGGTCGCCCACTTGGCAACCATGTGCCCTGAAAGCTCGTGCGCATGCTCCCACAGAGGCGATGAGCGGCCCGCGCCGCTCTCGGTCCAGCGCTGGGTCAAATCGCTGAGAAAGGGCAAGGTGACCGCCAGGCCGGCTTGGTTGAGGACCGCGAAGAATTGGGCACGCGGCCAAAGCACGAAAGCCGCGCGGCGATAGGTGCGCTCGAAAGAGGCCCCTTCGTTGCCGGTCGCCTCGTGGAAGTGCTCTTCGTCGGGGTCCATGTCTTCGAGCGCATCGGGCGGCAAAAGTTCTCCGTTTTCGACCGGCAGCTCGACCAACAGCGACGGGCTGCCGTCGAGCCGCCGCCATTCGGAAAGGCTGACACAGCGATCGTCGACCTCGCCCGCCTCCAATTCCGGCTCCGACCAGCGGCCGCGCTTCGGCCCATAGCCCGCGTATTCTGCAATCCCGCTTTCCTCGACCGTAAGGAGCGCCAGATGAAGGTCACTGCCGGCTTGCCGCGCGGCAGCAGCGAGCACGGCCGCAACCGCAGCGTCCGCTCCCTTCGTGTCGCGAACCCGAGCTCGGCCGGAGTATAGGCACGCTCCAGAGGGTAGATCAGCTTCTCCGGAGCATCATCGCCAGGCGATCTCCTGCCCTCGCCCCAAGCCTGCAACAGCTAGTCCTTCTCTCTTGGCCGTCATAGTCGGGCGGCTCGGGCAGCGGACCCCTTTCGCGGCGGATCAGTTATAGACCAGGGCCAACCGGCAACCGTCGGTGACCGGCAACACCTCGTGAACGCAGTCGGCATAGAACGCCGCGAAGCTCGTCTCCGACGGGTCGGTGCAGCGGAGGTCGAGCCGGACCTCGCGGCCTTTGTGCTGTACGACGAGGTCGCCCCCCGTGGAGATTGACGGCAGCACGATCACCAGGGTGGCGAACATCCCGGGGGTCTTTTCGGTGTCGCGATGGCTGACGAAGAAACTGCCCCGGTCGTACACCAGCAGCTTGTAGAGCTCGGCTGCTACCGGTTCGCTGACCCCGACCCCATCGGCCACCCGCGCCAGGATGGTCTCCAGGGTCCGCGTCCAATGCTTTCCGCGAATCCGTACCCGATCCGCGGCGATTTGCCAGGTCCGGCGAACCGCTGTGTCGACCAATGTCTCTTCACCGCGACCGTAGGGGCGCGTTTGGCCGCAGCCGCGAGCTGCTCGGCCTGGATCGGCAGCAGTGGCAGCGCGATGGGACCGACCCCGTGGACCTCGAGCAGCGGCGCCAGAAGCTCGGTCGTGCCGGAGACGAAAAAGTCGCCGGGCCGGCAAACCGTTCTCAGCACGGCGGCGAGGTCGGTTGCGATGGACATCAGGTCTTGTCTCTCTTCATCTCGCGGGCACAACCGGAAGGGTGACCGGGAGCGAGACGTTGTTCAAGGCGCAGGCCCGGGCCGGCGGCATCGTGCGCCCTAGGAACCCAAGGGTTTGATGCAGGATCCTGAAGGCGGCGAATCGCGTAACCGGTGGGTGGCGGACGCCTAACCACAAGACCGCCCCCCGCGAGTACCATGTCATCGCGTATAGTGCCCGTGCCGCCTAATCGGAGGCCGAGATGAGGGTCAACCGTTACATCGGCAGTTCTGTTGAGCGCGTGGAGGATCGGCGGTTTCTCCGGGGAACGGGAACATATGTCGGCGATCTGTCACGCCCAGGACTGCTCTCCGCCGCCATTCTGCGTAGCCCTCAGGCGCACGGGCGCATTCGCTCGATCGGCGCCGCCGCAGCCCTGGCACTCCCCGGCGTGCACGCCGTCATCACTGCGGTGCAAATCGGCAGCCCAGTGCCACGGATCCCGATACGGCTGCAGCCTTTGCCGGTTCTCGCACCCTATCATCAGCCGGTCATTGCAGAGAGAAAGGTTCGCTATGTCGGCGAGCCGATCGCGGTGGTGCTCGCCGACAGCGCCGCGATA
>Ga0310909_10003182_pt1 | contig 10245 bp, 9 predicted proteins | sample GREbulkMGT000H_FD_203449 | JGI IMG/M metagenome (GOLD analysis project Ga0310909, IMG submission 203449) | Lab enrichment of tropical soil microbial communities from Luquillo Experimental Forest, Puerto Rico - GRE.bulkMG.T000H | ecosystem: Environmental > Terrestrial > Soil > Tropical forest >... | reverse complement strand
GCGGCTGGCCCGAGGTCGGTGCGGCCGGGTCCGCTCTCAAAATAGTTCGCCATCTGGTACATCAGCACCCAGGTGTCAGCCACCGCTGAGAAAGGATTCGGCTGAAAGAGCGCAGTGCGCAGCGCAGGCACGCCTTCGATTTTCCATCGAATCGCAGCGCGTTTCACCGAGATATCCGGAGTCCCCGCTGAGATAACATCGGCAGAATGTTCGATCTCGCCCGTAAACGGTTCCACCAGACCGCGCATCTGCAATCGTATCCGGTTGGGCTTGATAGCCAGCTCCTTGGACGAATACATCATTGAACGAGGCTGGTGCGGCCGCATCGTCAGTGAGCAACTCGACGAAAGGACCAGCGGCGGCAGTGCGATACATGCGACAGTGAGAAGTCTTGTAGCTCTAGTCATTCTGTGCCCGAACGTAGAACGGTGTTCTGCATTCCGGAGTCCTAAAACCGTTTTTTGGGGCCAGACCAGTATTTTGGGGCGCGGCCTAACGTAATACCCAGAACGCGCCACCGCAAAATTCCGATCGTCTTGTTGCCGTTTCCCACTTGCAGAGCAAACCTGCAGGCGACGATCAAAGCCCGCCACCCCAGCGGCGATACTGCCAGACAATTCCGATCAAATCGAAATTGTCGCCAGTACGCGCCGCCACGCCTCTGCTGGCGTATAGCTTAAGGGAGTTGTGCGTGTCGATCGGCACTGCAAGCGTACCGCCCGTGCGCCAATTCGGCTGGAGGTTGTCGCCGCGAATGCCGTCGAGTGTCGATCGGCCGCCTGCGAAGTAAGTGCCGTCAAGGGATGCCCAGATGCCTCGCTTAAAATTGTAAATAACGTGGCTTTCACTCGAGTAGATCGGATCCTGCAAACGAGTGGTCCCTCGATAAAAGTCCCTGTTAGCGGAAAACAGAGTTGCGCCTGCCGTGAACTCGAGTGTCCACGCGCCCACTGCCTTGGAGATCCCCATTTCCGGCCTGACAGACCAGCGGTTTGCTCCGAGATTGACAAGCCGGCTTTTATCATATTGACCTGAAGGCGTCGACAACAGCAGGCTCGCGCCGATGATCCAGTTCTGCCGGTAATTCGCGAATTCCTTCAGCGTCAGCGCAGGTGCTCCGTAGAGATTGACTGAAGCTCGAAATAAGGGATCGCCGAAGCCGTTGACAACGCGCGTTACCGGTTCCCCCGCGAAGTCCGCGGAACCCGACAAAAACGTGTACGGAACCAGAAAGTCGATCTTGCCGGACTTGTCCCAGAGATCGAGAACCCGTGTATGCGTAAGAAGCGCGCTTTTGGTTTCGAGGCTGACGTTGGTTACCGGCAGCGCTGGATCGAACGAGAGGCCGCCTCGCGTGTATCCATAACCAACCATCAGGAAGTTCACGCCAACCGGCGCATTTGAGTAAACACGCGGCTCGATATCCTGCGCATATGCGCACGACGCGATTGCCATAAGTGCGCAGGTGACGAGCGCCGCCGTGGAGAGTCCCAACGACGGACGCCCGTGGTTCAAAAGAATTTACCGCTCTTGTTTCGGAAACTGGAGAAAGTCGATTTGCTTTGCATCTGCCGGTTTCGTGAAGGAAAAGGTGTCCGCCTGGATTTGAGGATTGAGATTCCAGTCCGAGAATTCGATCATCACACGGGGTTCACGCGCGAGAGCCATATTGATGACCTGAAGACCTTGAATGCGTGGGTCCGGTAAACCTGTCACCCATAGCTGATACTCGGCATCTTTTTCAGTAAATGCCAGCTGATGAACCGGCTTGTCATGCATCTGTACTTTGCCGATCACGTAGCCGGTTTTGATATCCGGAACGAGCGTTTGGTAAGGATCGCTGGCCAGAAGGTTTTTTGCGGGCAAATAGACACCGCGCTTATCCAGTTCTTCCAGCATGCCGTCAAGTGTTTTGGCTTTGGACGGAATTACCGCGTACAGTTTGGGGCCGGGTGCGTAAAGCACTGTCTGTTCCCCATCATGGTACAGTTGCACGTCCTGTCCGCGTCCCTTAAAGTCCACACGCAACTTGTCCGGCCGGCCAACCGTAACATCGCTGGTGGTAAAGTAGGTGATGATCTGACCGTTGCTTCCCAGGTATTCGCGTATTCCTCGCGTCCGGAACGAGAACGCCTTCGCGTCGCGAATCGGGTCGGTGACGGCTTTCAAAACCTTGAGGGCTAGCGGATCAATATCCTTCTGTTGGTCTGGCGCTGGGGATGCCGGCTTCTCTCTAGTAGTATTCTGAGCCACCAGCAGAAGCGAACTACAGAGCAAGAGCAAACAGTATTGAAAGAATCTGTACATAGCTCCTCCTCATCTGTGGATTTGTTGCACGAAAGTGTCCACGCGCACTCGTAAGCTGAAGGCGCGGTCGATTCCTGAGGCAGCGCGCTGTCGCGCTTGCTTTGCGCTTCGCCGACCGCGTCTACAGTCAATGCGGTTGGACCTGATACACCACGTTCGAACCGTCAAAGGACGGCTGGTAGTCGACACCGCCACAGCTGCCTCCAGCACCCGAGCACCCAGGCGGAAGTGACGAAACGACTGTGCCGGCCTCAGGAGCAGCAACCGCTTCATTTCTGTTGGCAATCGCAGATCCTACAGCAGCGCCGGTAGCGGCGGCAGCCGCGCCGCCTGCGAATGAACCCCAACCCCAGTGGGCGTCGTCAGCCACGAAGTGGTTACCCCATCCATTGGCGTTGACGTTCCGGTTGATGTTGGCGTTGTTGAACTGTCGATTAACGTTGCCGCGGTTAACGTTTCCTCTGTTTACGTTGCCCCTGTTGATATTCCCAGCGTTCACGTTGCCCCTGTTTATGTTGCCCCGGTTTATGTTGCCTCGATTGATGTTACCGGCCGATCTGTTTCCGACAGACGGCCGCGCACCTCCTCCACCGCCTCGCGCGATGCTGGCCTGCGCCACTGTCATCCACATGCCGCTCGTAACCAGAATTGTCAAAACTACGATAATCCTGCGCATGGTCCCTTCTCTTCTCAAAAGATCTCTTTCTTCCAATCTACTCCAGTTTGAGACTGCAATCTGTCGTCTGACTGGTCGCCGCGACATCGGGAGTTCCTCGAAAAAACACTACTGCGAGCCCGTATTTCACCCAATGGGCACAAACTTGCCTCACTAGTAGATTTCGAATCAAGCCTTGGAAATGACGAAAACGGTCCCCGTTTAGTCTCAAGTGCGATGTGACGCTTCAAAAGGGGTTCAATGGCATCGAAAATTGAAGACTACGGATTAATCGGCAATACCTACACCAGCGCTCTGGTTTCGCGCAGCGGATCCATAGACTGGATGTGTGCACCGCGCTTCGATTCGGACGCCTGTTTCTCGGCGCTGGTGGGTTATGACGAGCACGGCCGGTGGTCCGTGCGGCCGACGGTCGAGGTTCGCGAGACGCGACAGCGATATCGAGGCGACACGATGATTCTGGAAACCGAATTCGTGTGCGATGGCGGAGTGGCCCGCCTGATCGATTTCATGCCGGTGGGCAGCCGATGCGATGTGGTCCGCATTATCGAAGGCGTCGAAGGAGAGGTGCCGCTGGAGATGATCCTCAATGTCCGCTTCGGTTACGGAGCCGATGCGCCATTGATCCGGAAGATGGACGATGGAACATATTTTCTGGCCGGTCCGGACGCTGTAGTCCTGCGCTCTAACTTGTCCCTAACGCATACACGCCGCCGCGCAACGACATATTTCCAAGTCACGAAAGGTGAGCGAATACCGATACAACTCACGTGGTTCGCTTCGCACGAGAAGGCACCTGAGGCCATCGATGTCGAAAAAGCGTTGGCCTCCACAGAAGCATTCTGGCGTGACTGGGCCGGACGCTGCACTTACCAGGGCCGTTGGCGCGACGCCATCGTACGCTCGATGCTCACGCTCAAAGCGATGACCTACGCGCCCACCGGCGCCATCGTGGCGGCTCCCACGACATCACTGCCGGAGGAACTCGGAGGCGTGCGCAATTGGGATTATCGGTTTTGCTGGCTACGCGACGCCAGTCTGACTCTGGGTTCGTTGATGATCGGAGGATACGTTGAAGAAGCACATCAGTTTCGTGACTGGGTGCTACGTGCGGTCGCAGGAGATCCGCCGGACTTGCAGATCATGTATGACGTATTCGGCGGGCGGCGCCTGACCGAGTTCGAACTCGGCTGGCTTCCCGGGTACGAAGGTTCGAAACCCGTGCGAGCGGGCAACGCGGCCTCCGGCCAGTTCCAACTCGATATTTACGGTGAGACCTTGGCCGCTGTGTACTCCGCACGCAAGATGGGTATGAAGGGATCCGCGGAAGTCGGCTGGCAAGTAGTGGAAGATCTGATCGCCTTTATGGAGGAAGCTTGGCAACGTCAGGATGATGGCATCTGGGAAGTGCGTGGCGGACGGCGTCACTTCACGCATTCGAAGGTCATGGCCTGGGTGTTCTTTGACCGGATTGTGAAAACGATCAATGAGTTCGGGTTTGGCGGAGATGAGGGCCGGAACATGTTGCCGCACCTGAGCGCGCTGCGAGACCGAATCCATTCCGAGGTTTGCAGCCGAGGTTTCAACCCGCGCGTGCAGGCGTTCACACAGTCCTACGGCAGCGACGTTCTCGACGCCAGTGTGCTGGTCATTCCACAGTACGGGTTCCTTCCCGCCAGCGATCCACGCATGAAGGGTACGGTGGCGGCAATCGAAAGAGACCTCCTTCGAGAAGGCTTTGTCCTACGCTACGACACGAGGCACGGCACTGACGGCCTGCCGGGCTCGGAGGGAGCTTTTCTGGCGTGCACCTTCTGGCTTGCGGACAACTACGCCTTCGCGGGCCGCATGAAGGAAGCAGAAAACCTGTTCGAACGATTACTGTCGCTTCGTAACCATCTGGGACTTCTATCTGAAGAATATGACCCGGAGCTGCAGCGTCAGATCGGCAACTTTCCACAGGCATTTTCGCATCTCGCGCTGATACAGACCGCACACAACATCGAGGATATGTCCGCCAAGGGTCAAATCGCCGCGTAGTCTATGTCATCGCGGAATGAACGTATTGGCGATTGATATCGGCGGAACCAATGTGAAGATGCTCGCAACGGGACAAGACGAGCGCAGGCAGTTTCCATCCGGCCCGAAGCTGACTCCCCGGCTGATGGTCGCTGGGGTGAAAAAGCTCGCCGGAGACTGGAAATATGATGTCGTGTCCATCGGCTATCCCGGGCAGGTCTGTTTCAATCGGCCAACCGGCGAGCCGCGTAATCTGGCAAAAGGCTGGGTAGGTTTCAATTTCGACGCTGCTTTCAAATGTCCGGTGAAACTCATCAATGATGCGGCCATGCAGGCGCTGGGAAGTTACCGTGGCGGAACAATGCTCTTTCTCGGCCTCGGAACGGGACTTGGTTCGGCACTAATCTCCGACGGTGTGGTGATTCCCATCGAGCTTGGGAAGCTCTCTTATAAAAGGGGGACCTACGAAGACTATCTGGGACACCGCGGGTTACAGCGGCTCGGCAAGAAGAAATGGACACAAGAAGTCGTCTACTGCGTGAGCCGCCTACTGCCGGCCTTTCATCTGGATGACGTGGTTCTAGGCGGAGGCAATGTCAAGAATCTGGGAAAGCTTCCTGAACACTGTCGAGTCGGCGACAATTTCTACGCCTTGCTGGGTGGCTTTCGATTATGGGAAGACGAGCCGGTGCGAGCAGCTCGGCGAAAGAAGGCACACCGTTTTCGGCGCAGCGCCTTTATATCCTAGACGTATCGATGAGCCTGCTTAGCGCGAGTGTTTGTGGCCGTTCTGGTCTCCAAACGAAGGTGCAACGTCAAGGCACATTAGGTGACCGCGGGTTTGGTTTTGCCGGCGCGCAAGATGAGCCTGAGGTTCAAGTATTTTCGAGAGTTCTCAAACAGATCGACGTTTCAAGGGAACTCGGTTCAAATTTCAACCATGATCAGTTTCTAAGCAGCACCCTCGAAAGGTGGCGACTCCTTATCTCCCTCTGCGACATCAGGTGAGATTCGAGATGAATCCGTTGAGCAGCAATCCGAGGATCGCCAGAGCAAAAAAGTATGAGACTATCGCATGGAAGATGGTCATCCGTCGCATATCCGGCGAGGTGACCGTGACATCAGAGGTCTGAAAACACATAGCGATGGTAAAGGAGTAGTAGACAAAATCCCAATAATCTACGACGTCCTGGTTTCCCGGGAATGCCAACCCCTTCCTGAAGCTGTTCGCATCGACCCCCGTCTCGTCATAATAGAGCTTGGCATAGTGTAAGGAATACATGATGTGGGTCAAGAGCCACGCTAGGATTACCCCGGCTACGGACTCACCGATGTAGAAATCGCGCTGGGCGCGGGACATACTTTCGCCCTCAGGCATTCCGTAGGTGATGGCCACGAGAGCGCCGGCGACGGTCAAGATGGTTGCCAACAGGATGACGATGTTGGTGGCTTCCTCTTTCTGTGCCCGTCTGACAGTCTCGTTGGGACCGGATCGCCATATCATGGTCGCGATCAACGCAAGCAAGACGGTGACACCGCTATCCCAGGCGAGGACGATTCGAGAACCGACATGCGGGAGCCAGCGCGACAATCTGAAGACCACAGCCGCTACGACGAGCGAGGCCACGAAGCGGAACCCCGGCCGTAGCATCAATGGCATCCGAGTTTCTTGCATCTCCGCCTTCTTCACAACAAAATCGAAAGCACAAGGTCACAGATGCGATCTGCAACGCAGTTGCCGTTTCGAGATTCCCGAAACTTTAGCCAACGCAACACGGTTATTCACGGATGCTAAATGATGAAGGCACCGGATTGAGATTTCGAAAGGTTGGATCGATTGGGCAACGGTCACGCAGCAGGAGACTGACGGTTGTCAACTTCATTTGCTCTGTTCCTCCGTCGCAGCCAGACTACAAACACTCCGGATACTATCGTGCTTACGGTCAGATAAAGAAGAATCGCTGGTAGTACCAGTTTCTGATTCGGACGGTTTGCGCTGACGATTGCCATGGCCACACCGGGGTGGCGGGAGGCTGTGGATAGTGCTAGGACAATGCGGTCACTGAGTTCCGGGCCGCCAAGCAGAGCGCCCGCAACCAAACAGATAACAACAAACACGGTCAGGACAAGAAGTGTGCCGTGCCCGATCAAAGATATCTCTGCAGACACCACGGTAAACTGCACCGGCAGTAGAGCGGCTATCAACAGCAGGGTCGCCAGGTGAGACAACGGCGCGGCGGATCGCTCCGCAAGCCCGGGCCAGAAATGCCGTACAGCCAGCCCCACCGCCAGGGGGCCAATGACCGACGAGATGACGATACGCGCTATTGTGAAAGGAGACATTTCTGCGGGCCGTTTGAAAATCTTTTCAAATAACTCCACCGCCGCCGGCACGAACAGGACGGAAATTACAGCCGCGGCAACAAGCAATCCCAATGCGTACGAACGGACACCGCCCGCTGCAAGCTCCTTCTTAGGAAGAATTGGCGGTACGGGCGACATCGCGATCACGATCATGGTGATTTCAACCGCCAGCGGAAGTTCCAGTGCTTGGACCAGGACCGCGGCAACGACGGGCGTGATGATGAACATGGAGGCCAGCGACTTTAGAAGCCGTCTGGGTTGCCGAAAAAGATACGTGGCATCGTGCGTCGTGGCCTGCAGACCCAGGCTGAACACGATCATCATGACACTCGCACTCAGAACGAGTTGCACCACCCTTGCAAGACTCATGTCATCTCCGAGAGCATCAATCCGGACAACTTCGGGAAAATCAGCGGACATTTACGGGGCTTCTTTGGGAGGAGGGCGCGAGGGACGCCTGCCTTTTGTCGTCGTTGAAGCTTGGCCATAAATGTTTATCGGGCAAGCCGATCTCCATTTGAGCGAGATCATCATCTTTTTAGAACGTCTTCATCGAATAAAACTTTCGAGAATTCCGCCCGTCCACCTCTTAAAGGGGACTTGCCAATATGGGTCGCATCGCTCTTGCCGGGCTGCCTTTCTTCGTCATGGGTGGACTAATCGCGGCAATGCTCGTTTCAATCGAGTTTGGCTATCGAACAGGACTTCGACGGCGAGCCCGATCACCAGAGACAACTCGCGCCTTGTCTCCAGTCGTGAAGGCGTCTGTTTTTGGTCTGATGGGTCTCTTGATCGCTTTCACTTTTGCCGGGGCCGGTGTGCGATTTGACAATCGACGAATGCTCATCGCTGAGGAAGCCAACGCCATAGAGAAAGCCTATTTCCGCCTTGACCTGTTACCACCAGAGTCGCAGCCACAATTGCGAGAAGACTTTCGCGCGTATGTCCGTGGCCGACTTGCCGTCACGCGAAATCTACCCAACATGGAGGCAGTAAACGCGGACCTCAAACAGTTATCGACGTTGCAAGGAAAGATATGGGAGGAAGCGGCCGACGCAACAAAGGGAAGCAGTAGTCCCGCGACACAGATGCTGGTGCTCTCCGCACTGAATGAGATGATGGACGCCGCGACACGCCGAACCGTTGGCATAATCTCGCACCTGCCGTTGTTGGTTTGGGTTCTGCTTGTTCTAACTGTTCTCCTGGGTTCTTTTTTAACAGGCTATTCCATGTCGATGTCCCGAGCGAGAGATTGGTTATCCGGCATTATCTTCGCAATAGTGATAAGCAGCTCGATATACGTCACTTTCGATTACGAATATCCACGAGCCGGTCTCATCCGTGTGGATGATGTGGATCAATTGTTGGTTCAAACTTTAGAGAGGATGGAAGTATCCGTGCCAATTTCAAGTGTGCATTAGATCCACCAATCACGGCGGGTTACGCCTGACGAACACTACAATGACCGTGATATGGATGATTTGAAGAAGGCGGCGGAATTGATGGAAACAGCCACTGGTGCGAGTTTTGCCCCGAGCGTTAATGTGCCCCGATTTTTTGCCTTCGACGGAATGAAGGAATGAACAACGGGGTTGGTAACTCAAATAGGAAAGGCGGTTTATTTCGCCCTCCATCAATTGCCGGGGAAGGATTTGAACCTCCGACCTTTGGGTTCAAGACCCAACGGCTGGAGGTTTTTAACCTTAACGTTCGGCTATGCAGCGAAACGGCAACAGCCCGACAACGGGCTGAACCGGGTTGATGGAATTATGTCGCCAATATTACCGCTAAGTTTCTGATTTGATTGAAGTGGGCCGTGGAGGAATTGAACCTCCAGCCTTCTGATTAAGAGTCAGATCGCCCCGACCGGGGTAAGGCGAGGCCGAGGAATTCAAGGCCGCGAATTATGGGCCACGAAGGGTCGAGGCTCGCAAACCGAGCGAGGTTTGGACGATCGTGGTGATTTCGGTGAAAGTTTTCACCCCACGTCAGCGGAAAGAGCCACCAAACATTGATCGCTTTGCTGTCGTTACCTTCTTGCGGTCTTCCAGCCTCGTGGGCAAATGCGTTCAGCGCAGAAAATAGGACGGCGAAGCAAAAAAGATGCGACAGCCAAACTGCGGTACCGAGCCAAATACCAGACAGCGAGCCGGTCGTAAAGGTCCCGATAGTGGCCAGAATCAATAAGCCACTGATCCCGCGGTAGCCGATGTATGGAATCTTATCCACCCAGTCGGGGCGGTAATCGACTACATCTTTCGGGCCGGGTTTGCCTTTTGCGTAATAGGCCCAAGTCATGAAGAAAACATGCCACTGACCCTTTTCGAATGGATTGTACGGATCGGTTTTTTTGTAGTTGTGGTGGTCACGGTGTTTCCATGCCCACTTTTTCGGATCGATGCCCGTAAGGACGGAAAGCCAGAGGTGCATGGAGCCCGCGACAGCGGGATGAAGGCTCACGATTGCGCGATGAGCCAGAAAGCAATGCAAGTATATCCTGCTGCAGATCATCGAAACCTGCAGCATCAATAAAACCAACAAGACCAGCATTATCATGGCTTCCTCTAATTTTCATCAGGAACGGTTGCGATCACTCCCGAACATAGAGTCGCGTCGTAGCGACGTGGTATCCAGAGTTGAAAATTTCACTTTTGGGGTCCAAGTCGTCGGCCGTTTCCGGGTATTTCACAATTTCAAACGCGGTCACTTTGTCCAGATGCTCCGGCGGAATTTGCAGTATCACCTGTGCAACTGATGCCTTGAAGGAGCCGTAATAGTCGTAAGGGTGGTAAGTTGTGATGTCGCAAAGGGCCCTCAGTCCGACCGCGCGGCGAGCCGGCTCGGCTTCCCACGTGTAGGACCCCGAGAGCGGGTCCACT
>Ga0310909_10003176_pt1 | contig 10251 bp, 6 predicted proteins | sample GREbulkMGT000H_FD_203449 | JGI IMG/M metagenome (GOLD analysis project Ga0310909, IMG submission 203449) | Lab enrichment of tropical soil microbial communities from Luquillo Experimental Forest, Puerto Rico - GRE.bulkMG.T000H | ecosystem: Environmental > Terrestrial > Soil > Tropical forest >... | reverse complement strand
CACCAAATCCGCTTTCACGGTTGCCGTAATATTCTGGTCGTCGGGGTGGAGAATCACTTCCACGTCATAATTCGTGGCGCGAAAGGGAAAGCTGTGGGGGGTTTGTGCCAGGGCAGAGAATGCGGTGACAAACGAAACCGCCAGCAGACCGGCCAGTCGATAAATTTTGAACAAGAAACAGCCTCTCGAAACTGCTCGTTGGCGCTGCATAACTAAGATACCAGACTGGCCGCTGTAGTTGCCTATCTCGAAAGCTTACAGCATCCCCGCGAAAATGTCCGCAGCGCGCTCGATCGCTCCGCCCGGACCGAGTTTCGTGCGCACTTCGGCGAGTCCCGCTTTCATCTCGTCGCGGGCTTTGGGCGATTCCAGCAGCTTGCGCACTTCCTTTTCCACCGCCGCAGATGTGAATTGGTCTTGAATCAGTTCTGGCACCACGCGCCGTCCTGCAATTAGATTCACCATGGCGATGAAAGGTGATCGCACCATTCGCTTCAGCACGAAGGCGCTCGTGGGACTTACGCGGTAGACCACCACCATCGGCGTTCCGAGTAGCGCCGCCTCCACCGTGGCAGTTCCGCTCGCTACAATCGCGCAATCAGCGGCTCCCAGCGCTTCATACGTGGCGCCCTCCACGCGCCTCACCGAAACACCGGGCCGCGCATAAGGCGCAAAAAGCTCGGGACTCAAGGCCGGCGCCGCCGCAAGCACGAACTGAATCGGTCCCGGCCCCTTCCCGCCTCGCGAAAGCCGTTCGCACGCTTCCATAATCAACGGATAGTGGCGTTCGATTTCGTTGCGACGGCTGCCCGGAAGCAAAGTCACGATGGTGCCTTTCGGATCGAGGCCGTACCGAGCCGCAAATTCAGCGCGGCCTATGGAAGCCTTCACCACGTCCACAAGCGGGTGTCCGACGAAATCCACCGGCACTCCCGCCTCGCGATAAATCGGCTCTTCGAACGGGAAAATCACCACCATGCGCTCAACCAGCCGCTTCACCACCCGCACGCGCCCCGGCCGCCACGCCCACACCTGCGGCCCGATGAAATATCCCACGCGAATCCCGTTGTTTTTCAGTCTGCGCGCCACGCCAAGATGGGTTCCCGGAGAATCAACAAGAATCGCCAGCGCCGCCCCCCGCCGCACCGCTTCCGCAGCAATTTTCCGTTGCACGCCGACCACGGTCGGAATCTTGTGCAGAACCTCAGAAACCCCGACCACCGCCACCTGGTGGTAGTCCGCGATAAGCTCGACGGCCGCTTCCGCCATCTGCTTTCCGCCCATTCCAAATAGCCGCGCGCCGGTGCGCGCTCGCAGCGCCGTCGCGAGGCGCGCCGCGTACATATCGCTCGATGCTTCGCCCGCAGAAATCAAGATTTCAGGCGCGCTCATCGATTGCGTCCAGGAATGAATTCAGTGGGAAATGAAAAAACTGGGCAGGCAACGCGATTCGGCGGACGCGAACTCCCGCTTCAGTCATCGGCCGGAAGCGGATGCGAGAATCCGGACGCGCCCGCGCCGGGAACGGGAAGCGAAAGCTCTTGTTCCTTGTACTGCAGCTGGTACAACCGGTAGTAAATCCCGCGCAGTGCGAGAAGTTCCTGATGCGATCCCTGCTCGCGCAACCGTCCCTTGTGAAACACGAGAATGCGATCCGCGTGCTGAATCGTGCTCAAGCGGTGCGCGATCACCACGGCCGTGCGGCCTTCGAGCAGCCGGTCGAGCGCTTCGCGAATCAGAAGCTCCGTCTTGGTATCCACGCTCGACGTCGCCTCATCGAGAATCATGAATTTCGGATCGTGCGCGAGGGCTCGCGCAAAGCTCACCAGCTGCCTCTGGCCCACGGAAAGAGTCGACCCGCGCTCCGTCACCGGCGTTTCGACGCCCTGCGGCAGCGATTCGAGAAATGGTCCCAGGCCCACTTCGCACAGCGCTCGCTCCGTATCCGCCCGGCTGATCTTTTCCGTACCGAGTTTCACGTTCGATTCCAGCGTGCCGGTGAAGAGGAACGGATCCTGCAGCACGATGCCGAACATTTTCCGCAGGTTCTGCAAATCCATTTCTCGGATGTTCACGCCATCGAGGAGAATTTCGCCGCGCTGCACGTCGTAAAAGCGCAGTAGCAGCTGAATGATCGTCGTCTTGCCCGCACCCGTGTGCCCCACGATTGCCAGCGTCTGTCCCGGCTCCACGCGGAAGGAAACATCGCGGAGCACCCAATCCTCTTCTTTCGGATTCGCCCCGCCATGATAGGCAAACCACACGTTGCGAAACTCGATTTCACCGCGCGGCGCAGCGAGCGAATGCACCTTTGCAGGCGAAACGATCGTCACCGGCTCGTCCAGCAGCCCGAAAATGCGCTCCGACGCCGCCATCGCCGCCTGCAAAATGTTGAACTTTTCGCTCAAGTCCTGAATCGGCCGGAAAAAGCGCTGTGCGTACTGAATAAAGGAAATCAGCACTCCGAGCGTAAACGTCCCCGCGATCACGCGAATGCCGCCCACCCAGTAGAGCAGCGCCACTCCGCTCATGCTCAAAAGTTCCACGGCCGGATAAAAATACGAGAAAGCGTCAATCGCGTCCTTGTACGCTTCCATGTGAATCCGGTTCAGTTCCTCGAATTGCGCGCGCGATTTCCTCTCGCGGTTGAACAACTGAACCATGGACATGCCGCTGATGTGTTCCTGCAGGAATCCGTTGATGCGCGCTATCGCCGTGCGAATGCTCCGGTTCGCGTCGCGCACGTGATTGCGGAAGACGTACGTCAGCAGGAACATGAAGGGCAGTGGAGATAGCGTCACGAGCCCAAGCAGCGGGTGCCAGCGGATCAAAAACACGGCCAGCCCGATCAGGAGCACGAAGTCATTGAGCATCGCCGCCACGCCCGAAGCAAAAAGATCGTTCAGCGCGTCCACGTCCGTCGTCGAACGCGTCACCAGACGCCCCACCGGCGTGCGATCGAAAAAGCTCATCGGCAGCCGCTGTAGGTGTTCGAAAATCTCTTTGCGCAGGTCATACATCGTCTTTTGGCCCACGGATTGCATGATGCGCATCTGCAGATATTGAAGGGCAAAACTCGCGACCAATGAACCCATGTAAAGAAGGCAAATCACCGCGATGCCGATCAGTCCCGCGCGCTTCGCCATTTCGCCGTGCGCAACCGGCAAAATGTAGCGATCCACGCCGCGCCCGAAAAGAAGCGGCCCTACGATCTCCATGCCCGCCACAGCCAGGCTCATCGCCACCGCAATGAACACCTGCCAGCGGTACGGGCGCAGATATTTCATTAGCCGGTGCGTCAGCCGCGTGTCGTAAAGCTTTCCGAGTTTCTCTTCTTCGCGGAAGTCGCTCATTCGCGTTCCAGCTCTGCTTCCAAAAGCTGCTTCTGATAGAGATCGGCGTAATAGCCGCCGAGCGCCAGCAATTCGTCGTGCGTGCCGCGCTCGATGATTCGGCCGTTGCGCACCACCACGATCTGATCGGCGTTTTTCACTGTGGAAACGCGGTGCGAAACGAGAATCGTCGTACGCTCGCGCATCAAGGCTTGCAGGCCGTTGAGAATCCGCTCTTCCGTGGCTGTGTCCACGCTCGAGAGCGAGTCGTCGAGAATTAGAATCTTCGGTTTGCGCGCAATCGCGCGCGCCAGTGACGTTCGCTGCCTCTGTCCGCCTGATAGCGTGATGCCGCGCTCGCCGAGAATCGTGCTGAAACTGTCGGGGAAACCTTGAATCTCGCCCGAGATACTCGCAATCTCGGCGGCCTCGAGGACAGCCTCATCCAGCACATTCTCCACGCCGAAGCCAATGTTCTCGCGAATCGTTTCGCTGAACAGGAAGGTGTCCTGCGGCACGTACCCGATCGCCCGCCGCAGTTCCGCCACCGGATAATCTTGAATCGGGCGGCCGTCAATCAGCACCGTTCCCGGCGGCGCTTCCCACAAACGAGCAATCAATGCCGCCAATGTCGATTTGCCGCTTCCGGTCGGTCCCACAATCGCCAAAGTAGAGCCGGCGGGAACGTGCAACGAAATGTCGTGAAGCACAGGCTCATTGGGCGGGCTGCCGGAGGGCGCGGGATACGCGAAATTCAAATGGCGAAAATCAATCTCGCCGCGGATGGGCGGTTCAGCAATCGCCGCATCCAGGCTTCGCGCATTTGTATCCCGGTTTGATTCCGCAGATTTCCCCGCTATTTCGCCATTGTCCCGAATATTCGGCTCCGCCGTCAGAACGTACATCAAGCGTCCCATTGACGCCGCGCCCCGCTGAAAAATATTCGTCACCCAGCCGAGCGCGATGATCGGAAAAATCAGCACACCGAGAAAAGCATAGAACGACCACAGCGTTCCCAGTGAAACGCCGCCGCCCATCACCTGTGTTCCACCCCTGCCCAGCAAGATCACGAAGCTCAATCCAATTAGAGCCGTCAGCGCGGGGAAGAACAGGCTCCACGAACCGATTAACTTGATATTCCGGTCCACGTACTCTCGGTTGGCCTGTTCGAATAAGCCAATCTCGGATTTCTCCTGCGCATAAGCGCGCACCACGCGAACGCCGGTGAGGTTCTCCTGCGCTCGCGTCGAAAGGGCGCCCAGCGCTGCCTGAATCCGTTCCGACAGCCGGTGAATCGTCTGCCCGAAAAAGTAGACGGCGAGAACCACAATCGGCACAGGCAGCAGCACCCACAGCGTCAGCGCCGGCGAAAGGCGAATCATGAAGTAAAGCGCCACCACGGAGGTGGCAATCGTCGTGGCCGTGTACATGATTCCGGGCCCCAGCACCATTCGCACCGCGTTCAAATCATTCGTCGCCCGGGACATTAAATCGCCCGTGCGATTGCTCACGTAGAATTCAGGGTCCAGGCGAACCAGCCGGTCGAACAAATCGTTGCGCAGGTCAAATTCAATCTCGCGGGACACTCCGATAAGAATCCACCGCGTCCAGAAGGAAAAAATCCCCTTAACGACCATCGCGATAACGATCGTCAGGCAATAAAGGCCCAACGCATGCCGGTTGAGCGGAGAATAGAATTTGAGCACCGGCCATAGCACGGCCCGCGCGGTGCCCGACAAAGTGGTCAGTGGCTGCGGAAGTCCATTCAGGCAATCGGCGATGATCCCCTGAACCAGTTGTGGAAGCGCCGCAACAATACCCATCAGCAAATCGAGCGTAAGCCCGAGCGCAACCATGCCCTTGTAGCGCCCCACGTAGGGCAGCAGCGGCTTCAGATTCTGCCAGCCCGACGGCTTCTTCGCCGGTCGTGTTGCAGCTGCCACGGGTTGTGCGATCGCGCTCATTCGCTTAACTGTCGCTCACGGTGTCGCGAGATTTTTTGTTTCGCCGAGAAAGTGATCGTAACTGCGGTCGAGCGATTCGTACAGCTTCAGCTCGGGATTCCAGCGAATCCCGATCGTCTCGATGTAGCCGCCCGCGGGCTTGGCCAGCGGCGTGAAGTACATCTGCAATCCCTTGTCTTCGTGCTGTTCGGATTGAAGCCGCCAGGTCGCCACCGGCGCCAGTGGCGTCCCGCCGAGGTAGCCTTTCGGATTTTGCAAGTGTTCGCCGCCGTCGTCTTCCAGTACCACGGCCCGGCTCACCAGCGTTCCCGGCATCACTCCTTGCGGCGTTGATTTCAGCCGGTTCACCGCGAATATCTGCTGCTTGCCATTCTTCGCCAGGTCGCCAAAGGCAAGCACTTCGGTTTCTGATCCGAGCGCGGCTTCAGCAGCTGCTTGAATATCGGGAGGAGTTGCTGGCTTCGCGGGCGCCGCGGGCTGCGCTGTTCCGCTCTTTGTCGATTCTACAGAGGACGACATGAACGACTTGTCGCATCCCGCGCAAACCAGCGCGACCACACCGGCCGCCGCAAAAATGGCATAGCGTTTCTTCAACATTTCAGACAATTGTAGCCGTTTGGCTCTGCCAGGCAGAGGGATTCTCCGAGACTTTATTTTCCCCGGGCTGCACCCCGCAGCCGCGTTACCGAGCCGCGAGAATCTCCTCGATCCGCGATTCAAAATTTTCCTCGCCCTCGGACCACATTTTCAGGCGCTCGATGGGTACAGCCTTTTCGATGCGGCGAACCCACTCGAGGAGTCTACGAATATTTTCGGTGGTTTTTTCCTGGTAGTCTCGCAGGTTTTCAGGGCGTTCCATGGCATCCAGGAAGCGCTTTTCCTCTGGGCTCTGCGGGTTGGCCTTGCCATTCCGATGGAGACCCAGCAAGCCTCCGTGCCCGGTGAAAAAATGCTCGAATCCCAGATCGATCTCCAGATGGCCGAATTCGCGCCAATAATCGTCGTCGTAATCCTCGCCATGGCAGAAAAGCTCGAGCGGCTGTGGCTGAAGCTGCCATCGCGCCACCGCCTCATCGTACGTCCATAGATCCCAGTCCGTGCGGACCTCGTAGGCGGAATCGTTGTTCAAGTGATCCTTGGCGAGTTCGATCACGCCGTTGGCGTCAAGCGGCACAGCCCGCAAATCCTGCTCGAGAACCGGCGATTCGGTGGCGTCCACGGCGCGCACCACAAGATTGCTGAATCCCGGCTTGCTCGCGGAGAAGGGAACTGTCGCCAGCAGCGCCCCAAATTGCTCCAAAATTCGCAGCTCGGAAAAATCCTTGCACCAGATGCTGATATACGCGTGGTTGGACATAACCTGCAATTATACTGGCATCGCGGTTCGCGCCAAAAACCGGCGCTCGAAAAATTCGCCCGAAAGAGAGTGACACTAGCCTAATTTTCCGATTCGGGAGTTTTTGCGGCTACTTCGTTTGCTTCGGCAGGTCGTCGACTTCTTCGTCGTTGGGCCTGAAGTCCGCGGAAAGTCCTAGCAGCCGGTTTTTCAACGTGTCGCCCATACCGGAGAGAACCTCCGAGCACGTATCGCGCAGGCGCTTTTCCGCGGCTTTCGCGATCGTATCAAGTACCGTTTGCGAATGCTGGCCGAGCGTGGTGGCAGAAGCGAGCAGCCACGAATTCGAGGCGTTCTCGAGCCGCTCTTTATAACGCTCGATGTTCTCGTCCGTCTCGTGCTTCATCCGCTCCATCCAGGCTTTTTTCTCCTGCTCCTGCTGCGCCTGCCAATTTTCCACGATTGGCATCAGCTGCGATTGCAGGTAAACGCGTGCTTGTTCCACTCCATCGAGCATTCGCTCGTCGAGCTTCGCTTGAAATTCCGTGAGCGAGCCTTCGCGGTTGAACTCCATATCGGAGCGCGCCTTCTCGAGCGCCTCGCGGGAGGATTCCTCAAATCGCCGCAGCGATTCGAGCGTCACGCGATTCACCTGGTTCGTAAAGGTCGCGCCGGCTATTTCCGCGTTTTCAGTCAGCTTGTTGCGCTGCCGGTCAACCACTTCCTTGGCCGCGTCGTCAATCTGCGCCTGGCTGTGCTCCACATAGGTCCGCCGGTAGTGATCGAGTTCGGAAGCGAGCAGGCGCGAGGTTTCCGCCGCGCGGTCGCGCAGAGAAGTCGTTGCCTGTTCGACGGAGCGCTCCATCGACGATTGCATCGTGGTCTGCGCTTTTTTTTGGTACCACTCGGACGCTTTCAGCAGCGCTTCATAGGTGTGGTGCTCGGTCTCGGTGCCTTTGCGCTCGATTTCTTCGCTGACTTTGGAAACCACCTCGCGGCAGGATTGCTCCACTTCGGATGGAAGTTTCGCCGCTTCCTGGCGCAGCCGCTCCAGCGATTCCTGCACGGCGCTTTCGGATTGCTGCTTCAGATTCTCCCGCACCGAGTCCTGAATCTTGGAAGCGTGTCCGGAAATCTGGTCGATGTGCTCGACGACGGTATTCCGGAACTGCGCCGCCTGTTCGGCCACTTCCATGGCCTGCTCTTGCAGCGAGCGCTGGATCTTCGCGGCGTGGCCGGAGATGTTGTCCATGTGGCCGCGCGTGGCTTCTTTCAGCTCGCCGAATTGCGCGGCGATCTGCTGGATCTGCTCGATGAGGGCGGTTTGAGTTTCGGCCGCGCGTTCTTCTGCGCCAGCAAGCTGCGACATGACGCTGTGCGCGTCGCTTAATTTCGAAGCGACCGTCTGATCGAACTCGCCCGAAATGCGCTGAACCACTTTCTGCGCGGCCGCTGCGAGCGTCGGCTCGATCTGCTCGGCCCGTTCGGCAATGGCCTTGTCCGCTTTACGTCCGATCTCGTCATATTTTTCGGCAAGGATTCCGTCGAGCCGCTGGCGGGTATGATCCAGCATGGATTGCGCGGTGGATTCGAGCCGCGACTTGGCCTCTTCCGCGCGCGCCCGCTCCTGCTCGAGGTTTGCCCGGACGGATTCAAGCGTGCTTTGCGCGGCGGCGTCGAGTTGTGACTTGGCCTCGTCGACGCGAGCCTGGTCTTGGTCGACCGCTGCCCGTACCGATTCGAGAGCGGTTCGCGCCGCTTCTTTGAGAGTTGACTTGGCCTGTTCCGTTCGCGCGCGTTCTTGTTGGAGGTCGGCCTTGAGCGAATCGGCGGTGGAGCGCGCGCCGGCAATCACCTCATCGAACGCTCCCTGCCGGCCCGCCTTCCTCGCATCGATGTCCTGTTGCGCCTGTTCCAGCGCTGCACGCGATGCGTCGTTTAGTTGCGCGCCGATTTTCTGCGAAGCTCCGGCGAGCGCGGCGTCAAACGTCTCCTGCCAGCGCCGGTTTACCTCGGCCACTTCGACGTTGGTCTTCTCCACGGTCCGGCTGCGAATATTTTGCGCAGCGTCTTCCAGGCTCTTACGCCAGTCGTCCAGGTGGCGCTGCGCCGCTTCGGGCGACGAAAGAATATCGAGTGAGGGTGATGCAGCCTGCCGGCTGCTGATCGCCCGCTCCACGGCTTCTTCGACGGCGGTTTTCAAATTCTGAGCGGTGGCTTGTTGCGCCGCCTGCTGCGCGGCCTGTTCAGCCGCCGCGCTCACTGCTTGGTGCACGGCGTTGCGCACTTTCGCATCGAGCTGTTCGGTGGAAATCTCGGTGGCTTTGCGCGCTTCTTCCACGATCGCGGAGGTGCGCTGCGCCGCCTCCTGAACCACCTTCTTCACCGAGGTCTCGGAGACGCGCTCCATTGAAACTTTAATCGCGCGCTCAACCGCATCGTGAAGCTGCACATCGAGCTGCTGGCGCACAATCGTCATTTCTTCGGCGATGGCAGTTTCGGCGCCCTTGCGCATCGTCTTATCGAGATTTTCTTTGACTTCGGTCACCACTCTTGCCATCTGCTTCGCAATTGCAGCCTGTGCCTCCGCTGAGGGAACCGGCACTGCTTGTAATTTGCTTTCAGCGTGCGGCGTGCTTGACGCAGGCGTAGCCGGCGAAGCAATGTGTGCGGCAGGTGGAGGCGCTGCTCCAGGTTTCTGCGGTCCAGCGTGAGCAGCGGGTGAGGCAGGTGCCGTGGCTGCGGGAGACGCCGAAGCGGGCGCACCCTCGGCTGGCGCGGGAACATCGGCCTCCGGCGGCGCCGAAGCAGCGGCGTCTTTCTCAAACTGTTGAACCAGCGCCAAGGTGCGCGCCGCTTCGTTGCGACCTTCCGCGATGGATGCTTGCCAATCATCCGGAGGAAACGCGATGCCCCAGACGTTGCCGGGCGTCTCAAACTCGAGCCCGATCTGAAAAAGTTCGCGAACGGTGCGCGGGCGCTGCACCCAAACCACGCGCCCTTGCACGGAATGTGGCGGGCGGCCGGGTTCAGGCGTGGGAATATCCAGAGTGACCGTGGAATTCTTGGGAACGTAGTGTTTCGACTGGTACTTACAACCGTGGCAATTGACCATCACCGTGGTGGTGCGCTCTTTGAAGGGCTGCCCCAGCGCGTCCACACCCGTCACCGTAAGCGGGACCGCCTGCACGATGCGCGTGCTGCGGCGCTTCTGCGTTCCGGGATCGTTGGACAGCGCGGATTCGTTCACCCAAGCCTCCGGGGAGCAATTTCTAAGAGTAGCATTCTGGCCGCTGGCGAGCGAAGAGCCTCGCGCAACTGTGCGAAAGGGTAACTTCGGAGCGGTTGCGAGACGGGAGTTGAGATCAGTGCTGAAATCCCGAAAAACGCGTTCCGCCGCCGCGAACACAAAAAGCAGGTTTTGTTGCGGTTAGAGAATTGTTTAGTGGCGTGTTTTCTGCAACTTGACTGAAATTCTATAAATCGAATGTTGCGATTAGAATTTTTGCGCGTGGGAGAGGAGCGGAAACTGCGTCGCGTATTTCGCGCCGCTCTCATGCCCGCACCTCCCAGTCAAACGACGCACCCGAAAATCAAATTGCCCCCGAGTGCTAACAAA
>Ga0310909_10003163_pt1 | contig 10265 bp, 6 predicted proteins | sample GREbulkMGT000H_FD_203449 | JGI IMG/M metagenome (GOLD analysis project Ga0310909, IMG submission 203449) | Lab enrichment of tropical soil microbial communities from Luquillo Experimental Forest, Puerto Rico - GRE.bulkMG.T000H | ecosystem: Environmental > Terrestrial > Soil > Tropical forest >... | reverse complement strand
CGTGGCAGGTCCCGGCCCGGACCCCGGTAACTGATGCGTTTGCGTGATCCCGCTTACCCATTCGAGGCCGGCTTGGTGGCTGGCGCAGGCGGGCGTGTGGCGCTCAGGACCTCGGGGCTGCGCCGCAGGGTGCGGCGGTAGCCCAGATGAGAGATGTCAGGCGGGAAGAACATCGCCCAGTTCCACTCGAGGAACAGGCGCGTCTTGCGGGCCAGTGTGGGAATCCTCAGGAGATAGAGCCCGCGCCACATGAGCCACGCGATGAAGCCCGACAGCTTCAGCCCCAGAACTTCCGCCACCGCATTATTGTGCCCAATCGATGACAGCTGGCCCTTGGGCCGGTATCGGAAGGGCCTGGTGGGCTCGCCGGCCAGGTGCGACAGGATGTTTGCGGCGAGCTGAGCCGCCTGCGCCTCGGCGAACTGCGCCGTAGGCGGACACACCTTGCCATCGAGCGAGTTGATGACCGCGGCGCAATCTCCCGCGGCCCACACGCCGTCCACACCGGGCACTGACATGTCCGGGTTGACCACGAGTCTCCCACGGTTCTTGACCGCGGGAATGGAATCGAGCAGAGAGTTTGGCTGAGTGCCGATCGTGCAGATGACCGTGCCGCCGGCAATGATCTCCCCGGATTCGAGTTCCACGTGGCGATCGGTGACGCACACGGCCCGGGTGCCGAGACGCACATCGACGCCGCGGCTGCGCATCTTGCGCAGCGTGAACTCGCCCAGGCTGGCGGACAACTCCGGCAGCAGCCGGTCGCCGCTGTGCAGCAGGACGATGCGCAGCTCTTCGCGGCGGATCCGCTTGTAGTACTTGAGGCTGGCGTACAGGAAATCCACCAGCTCGCCGGCGGTCTCGACGCCGCTGAATCCACCGCCCACCACGATGAAGCTCGTCAACCAGCGGCGATGCTCGGGGACTGGCTGCAGCTCGGCCTGCTCGAGCCGGGCAATGATGCGATTACGGAGGAACAACGCGTCACCCAATGTCTTCAGCGGCAGCGCGTTCCGGCTCATGCCCTTGACGATGTCGAGATTCGCATTGGCTCCGCAGGTGAGCACCAGTTGATCGTAGCGGAGCACGCCAGGGCCCTCGCCGAGGTATTGCAGCTCGCGCGCGGCGGTGTCGATGTCGCTGACCTGTGCCATGGCCACGTGGCTGCAATGAATCATCTGCCGGTGCGGCGCGATCACGTGGCCAGGCAGGATCGAAGCCCCGACCACCTCGGGCAGCAGCGGGTTGAAGGTTATGAAGTTCTCCTGGCTGATGAGCGTCAGGGTCCAGTCGGGCGGCAGCGAATGCTCCAGCAGCTTCGCAGCTCTGACACCGGCAAATCCACCGCCGACGATCACCAGGTTCTTGTACATGACTGCCCCTCCGCGATCAGGCTGGCGTGACCGTCCGGGTCACGCGTGAGCAACCCCTTGCGCCATCCGAGCGTCGGATCGACGAGCTCGATCGTGCCCGCTGACAGCAATGGGGCGTGAGAATCGCGCAGCGCCGGCTCGAACGCCGCGGGCGCTGCACTACACAGGTTCACCTGCCAGTACCACAGGTCATCCGGCTGCGTGTCCGCAGGCAGTGGACGCCCGCTGCGGGGTGCCAGGTACTCGAGGAACTCGATGCCGGGGCCGTGCGCCGCGCGCAGCGAGGTGATGCGCAAATGCGCGCCGGACACATTATTGAGGTGCTCCTGTTCGGTGCCGTAATTGTCACTGCTTCCTGCGATGCGCATGCCGAGTACGTCGCGATAGAAGTGCAGGCTGGCCTCGGTGTCCGCCACCACGATGGCGGTATGGTCGATGCCGAGGAACAACCGGCCGTCGCGCGCGTGCCATTTGCGCGCGCCTTTATCCGCAGGAAACTGCAGTACCTCGAGGTTGTGACCGTCAGGATCGCGGAAATAGAAGGCCTCGATGCCGCCGGCGTTCGGATTCCAGTCCGGAAGCCGCTGCGGGGCACTGGAAGCCTGTTCCACGTTGAAGCTCTGCAGACGTGCATAGGCGGCGTTCATGTCGCTCACGATGATCGCGACGTGTTGAAACCAGCGGTCGTTGCTGCGCGAGTCGATCGGCACAGGTCGGCCGCGCGGCGCCAGAAACTGTTGCAGCTCCAGGTACTCATCGCCGAGACGCATGCGCACCGAGCGCACGCGCAGCCCGGGCACGCCGAACAGACGCTCGTACGGCCCGCCGGCAACTTCGCGGTCGGCGACTTTCTCAAACGTCAGCACCTTCGAGTAGAAGTCAGACGCCCGGTCGAGGTCACTCACGGTGAGGGCCACTGAGTCAACGGCGCTGATCGGCGCAGGCGGGGTGGCCGCGGAGCCGACCACGGCGGCGAGCGCGCAGAGCACGAGCGTGCAGGCCGCGCGTGAGCGAGCTCTCAATCGACCCTGCTCAGGCTGCATAGCCTGCCTCCGGCGCCGCCGGCTGCGCCGTCGCATCTCTTTCCTGGAACTGCCGCGCCACCCGCTCACCGGCGCGCAAGCCCCAGGCGTAGATCGTCAGCGACGGATTGACGCGGCTGGAGCGGGGTAAAACACTGCCGTCGACGACGTACAGACCCTGCATGCCGTGCACGCGTCCATCGCCATCGACAACGGAGTCCGCCGCGGTCAGGCCGCAAACCAGCGAGCCGCAGGCGTGGGCAGTACCGTTGAGCCCGATGCGACGCGTGAAACTCACCATGCCGGCTCGGGCGAGGGCACGCGCAAGAGCCCGGGTGAAGGCGCGGTGTTCGCGTGCCGCCGGCAACAGGCGTTGCTCGTCATAGTCGAGTATCGGCAGCGACCCGGAGACGCACTCGTCCTGCACCCGGTTGCGGGGATCGGAGCCGTCCTCGGTCTGCAGGAAGAAACCATAGGCTCGCCTAGAGATCAGCCGGCGCACCGGCAGCGGCAATGCGCGCGGCATCAGGGTCGCGATCAGTTCGTGATCGAAGCCCAACGGCTGCGCACTGGAGTGCGGAAAGCGCTCGTTCACGAGGAGTGCCGTTTTGCGGAGCAGGTCGGTTTTTACCCCGGGGGACAACGAGATCATGGCCGTGAGCAGGTGGAGCTTCAGGTTTGCACCGACGTGCGCCGCGGCTGGCAGGGAGTGATCGAGGCCCGTGCGGCGCAGGTAGCTCGACAGCAGGCGCGGCGAGTGGAGCGCGCCGGCAGCGAGAAACACGTGCGGAGCGGTAAAGCTGCGCCCATCTGTGAGACGCACTCCGGTCACTGCCGCGGGGCTGGCCTCGGAACCGAGCAGCGCCGCGACTTCGGCGTCGACCAGAAGGGTGAAGTTGGTGCGCGACTGCAGCCGCGAGAGCAGCGAACGCTCAGCCTCGCCCTTGAGGTGAGCGGCCGAGGCAAAGCCGTCGAAGTGCGCGGCCTCAGTGACGTGCTCGGCGATGTCGGCCGCCAGTCCCATGGGCATCGGCTGCGCCCGCCATCCGGACGACTGCCGCTGCAGCCGCGCCAGGACCCGCGCGAGGTTCGGCTCGTTGTCGATCAGGCGGACACCGAGCAGACGTTCCGCCTCCTCGTAGTACGGTGCCAGCTCTCGCAGTCCGAGCGGCCAGCCGCGGCAACCATGAGGGAGGTCGGGTGCGAACTCGTGCTCGGCGAAGCGCAGCAGCGCCGCTCCGTACCACTTGGTCTTGCCGCCGACGTTGAAGTGCTCTTCGGGGACGATGCGCCGGCCACGGCCATCGAGCCAGGGCTCGTGGCTGAGAAACTCTCCCTGGTGAACGACGCGCTGGATGTCGAGGGTGCTGCCGTCGGTCGGCAGATGCTTGCCCTTTTCGAGCACTAGCACCCGCAGACCGCCGAGCGCCAACTTGTAAGCCGTTGCGGCGCCGCCGGCACCCGAGCCGATGACGATGGCGTCGTATTGCCCGGAGTTCATGCGCACGCACCTCCCTGTTGCGCCGGCGACGCTTCGCCGCGAGTCGCCTCGCGCGGTTCGTGACCGCAGTGAATGCACCGCACACCGAGCGGATGCAGCAGCTTCGCGCAGACCACGCGTCTCGCCCCGGCGACCATCAGGAACACCTGCGCTCCCGCCAGCATGCCGAGCACCGGTGCGGTCAGGTAGATCCACAGGTGGTGCCACAGCATGCCGGGCGCAGCCGAGGCGAGGCTGCGAGCCGGGTTCATGCTCATCCCGGAGAGCGGCGACTCGAATGTGATGTAGAGCGCGACCAGGACACCCACGATCAGCCCCGTATAGGGGGCCAGTCGCGCGGCCGCCATGAGCGAAAGTACGGTCAGCATCAGAACTGCGGAGATCACGAATTCTGCGGCGAACGCTGTCGCGGGCCCCGCGGGTCCGGGCAGAGTCGCGGCGTAGCTCACGGGCGGATCGCTGAAAGCATGTCCTGCGAGCGCAGCGACGAGCAGTACTCCGCTCGTGCCGCCGAGGACCTGCGCAGTCACGAAGAAGAGCGCGTCCCACGGCTGAGTCTTGCCGAGCCGCAGGAAAGTCAGAGTGACGGCCGGGTTCATGTGAGCTCCGGAACGCTTGCCCCAGGGCGAATGGATGAGCGCGATCGCGGTGAGCCCCATGGCAATCCCGCCAACCGCATTGCGCCACAGGGGGTCGGGGAGGGCACGGTGGAGTGGCGACACCGGTGAACCGAGCAGCGTGGCGACGAGTCCGGCGGAGACCATGAAGGTACCGAGCGCCCAGCCCTCGATGAGATATTCCGGCCAGTGCCGGCGCAGCGCGCCTGTCAGTGTCGTGGCCATCTCTCAGCCGCCGGTCTCGAAGCCGGGATACAGCGTCATGCCGCCGTCCACGAACAGACTGATGCCGTGCACGTAGTCGGCGTAGTCGGACGCCAGCCACGCGGCGGCGCGTCCAATCTCCTCCGGTTCGCCGATGCGCTTGTAGGGAATGAGCTTCATGAGCTCGTTGTAGGCGGCGGGGGTGTCCCAGGCCTGCATGTTGATGGGCGTGCGAATGGCGCCCGGGCAGATCGAGTTGACGCGGATGCGGTAGGGAGCGACTTCCTGCGCGAGGCTCTTCATCATGAGCATGACGCCGCCCTTGGAGGCCGCGTAGTTGACGTGACCGGCCCAGGGGATCACCTCGTGCACCGAGCTGACGCACAGGATCTTGCCCGCGGAGCACGACACTTCGCGGCGAACGCCGCGGCGAATGAACTCGCGCACGGCTTCACGCGAGCACAGGAACTGTCCGGTGAGATTGACGGCCAGCACCTTGTTCCACTGAGCGAGGGTGAGCTCGTGAAACGGGGCGTCCTGCTGCAGGCCCGCGTTGTTGACCAGGATGTCCACGGTGCCGAACTCCTCCAGCATCGCGCTGAACATCGCCCGCACCTGGCTCTCATCCGACACGTCGGCGCGCAGAGTGAGCGCCCGCGCACCCCGGGTGCGAATCTCCTCCGCCAGGGCTTCGGCCTGGTCCTCACCGCTCACGTAGTTGATGACGATGTCGGCCCCGGCATCGCCGAGCGACAAGGCGATCGCGCGTCCGATACCGGAACTGGCGCCCGTCACCAGTGCCTTCTGTCCCAACAGCAGTTTCTGGGCCGGTACGCGCGGCATGACGGGCGTGGGCAGGTGCGAGTAGCAGTTTGGGGCGTCCATTGTTGAACCTCGGTGATGTCAGGGGTTTGAGCGCGCTTGTTGCCCGCGACGCGCCGGGGTCGGGCGCGGCAGCTGCCGCCCCACGGCGGCGTCTGCCGGCAATCGCGGCGCGCGCTCCGCAGCCTGTAGCTCGGCGCTGTAGCGGGGCATCAGCAGCTTCGCGACCAGCCCGGTCCAGCCGGTCTGATGCGCAGCGCCGACCCCCCGCCCGGTGTCGCCGTGAAAGTACTCGTAGAAGAGCACGTAGTCGCGGAAGTGCGGATCCTCGAGGGTGCGCTGGTTCAGGCTGTGCACCGGCCGATGACCCTGCTCGTCGGCGAGGAACAGGCGGGTGAGGCGCGTGGCCAGCTCGTTGGCCACCTCGTTGATCGTGGCGAACTGTCCTGAGCCGGTGGGGCACTCGATGCGGAAGTCATCGCCATAGTAATGGTGAAACTTCTGCAGCGACTCGATGATGAGGAAATTCACCGGGAACCAGATCGGCCCGCGCCAGTTCGAGTTGCCGCCGAACAGTCCGCTGTCGGATTCGGCCGGCTGGTAGCGCACCGTGAGGTCCATGCCGTTGTGGCGGTAAATGTAAGGCGCGTGCGCGTGGCCCCTCGACAGTGCTCGCACTCCATAGGGCGATAAGAACTCGGTCTCATCGAGCAGCCGCTTGAGGAGCTTCTTCATGCGATGGCCGCGCAGCAGCGACAGGAGCCGTCGGTGGCCGCGGCCTTCCACGTTCCAGTGCGAGACCAGGGAGCAGAGACCGGGCCGATTGGCGAGGAACCACTCCAGCCGCCCCTTGAAGTCGGGCACCTTCTCCAGTAACTCAGGCTCCAGCGTCTCGACGGCGAACAGCGGGATCAGCCCCACCATCGAGCGGACCTTGAGGGGCTGCATGCTGCCGTCCGGCAGGTGCAGCACGTCGTAGAAGAACTCGTCGTCATCGTCCCAGAGACCAACCCCGCCCTCGGCGCCGCCGATGTGACTCATGGCTTGCGCGATCTGCAGGAAGTGCTCGAAGAACTTGGTGGCGATGTCCTCGTAAACCCGGTTGTATTGCGCGAGCTCGAGCGCGATGCGCATCAGGTTGAGCGCGTACATCGCCATCCAGCTCGTGCCATCCGCCTGATCGATGTGTCCGCCGGTCGGCAGCCGACTGCTGCGGTCGAACACGCCGATGTTATCGAGGCCGAGGAAGCCGCCCTGGAAGACATTGCGCCCCTCGGCGTCCTTGCGATTCACCCACCAGGTGAAATTCAGCATGAGCTTGTGGAACACGCGCTCGAGGAACATGAGATCGCCCTGATCGCCGCGCTGTTTGCGATCGATCTGGAAGACCCGCCACGTCGCCCAGGCGTGTACCGGCGGATTCACATCGCCGAAGGCCCACTCGTAGGCCGGGATCTGGCCGTTCGGGTGCATGTACCACTCGCGCGTCAGCAGCACGAGTTGCTCCTTGGCAAACTCCGCATCGAGATGCGCGAGCGGAATGCAATGGAACGCCAGATCCCAGGCGGCGTACCACGGGTACTCCCATTTGTCCGGCATCGAGATGATGTCGGCGTTGTTGAGGTGCTCCCACTCGCAGTTGCGGCCGTGACGCCTGGCGGGCGGCGGCGGCGGCTGCGCGGGATCGCCCCGGAGCCACTCGGCGACATCGAAGTAGAAGAACTGCTTGCTCCAGATCATCCCGGCGAACGCCTGGCGCTGGACGAGCCGTGCGTCGGCGCAGTGCATGCCGTCCTGCAGCTGCGCATAGAATTCGTCGGCTTCCTGGAGCCGCAGGCTGAAGAGCGCGTCGAAGTCGCGGAACGCCTCGCTGCGGGCCCGGCGCCTGAGGCAAAGACGAAACTGGGTGCGGCCGCCGGCGGGCACTTGCCGCGAATACCAGGCCGCGGCCTTGGTGCCGAGCCGCGCGGGATTGACGGCAGTCACGTCGCCGTGGACGACACGCTCGTGGATCCCATCCTTGAAGTAACCGGGTTGCGGCGGCTCATTCCACAGCCGCTGACCGTTCGATTCGTTCTCACAGAACAGCAGCTCGGTGGGATCACCGTCGGCGTGCAGGTAAAAGACGCCAAGGCTCGGGTGTTCCGCCCGCACGAGCCCCGGGGCCACCTGCTGCAGCACGGGACGACGCGCGCCGGCCTTCCAGCTCCAGGTATTGCGGAACCAGAGCTGCGGCAGCACATGAATCGGCGCGGCCTCAGGGCCACGGTTCTCGACCGTGATGCGCAGCAGAAGGTCGCCGGGCTCGGCCTGCGCGTACTCGACGAATACGTCGAAATAGCGGTCCGAATCGAAGAGCCCGCTGTCGATCAGCTCGAATTCCGGCTGCCCGCTGCCGCGGCGCCGGTTCTCCTCGATGAGGCGCGTGTACGGATACTCGGCCTGCGGATACTTGTAGAGCATCTTCAGGTACGAGTGCGTCGGTGTGGCGTCGAGGTAGTAGTAGAGCTCCTTGACGTCCTCACCGTGATTGCCTTCCCCGTTGGTGAGGCCGAACAGCCGCTCCTTGAGGATCGGGTCGCGCTCGTTCCACAGCGCCACGGCGAGGCACAAGCGCTGCTCGCGGTCGGAAAATCCGGCGATGCCGTCCTCGCCCCAGCGGTACGCCCGGCTGCGCGCGTGATCGTGCGGGAAGTAGTCCCATGCGTTGCCGTAGGGGCTGTAATCCTCACGCACCGTCCCCCATTGCCGCTCGGAGAGGTAAGGGCCCCACGCCTTCCAGCCTTCGCGTCCGGGGAAACGTGTCTGGAGACGGGCCTGCTCGGCGCCGTTGGGCGTCAGGGTCATTTCAACCTCCCACCACTCGGGTTGCCGCCGAGTGGGCGCGTTGCGCGTTCAGTGTGTGGTACGCCCGCAGGGTCTCGGCAACGCTCCAGGCCTGAGCGAAACAACCCCGCGGAGCATGCGGCGGACTGCCGTCCATGATTTCGCTGATGGTGCCGCTACAGCCCTCATCCAGATGGCTGGCAAGCCCTTCGAGCAGCGCCAGTGCGTGCTTCGCGTTGCCGTACACACGGTGGTGGGCCAATGCGAAGGGGCCCAACAGCCAACTCCAGACGGTACCCTGGTGATAGGCGCCATCACGGGCGCGCGGATCACCGAGGTAGCGCGGCGCGTAGCGCGAGTCGCGGGGCGAGAGGCTCCGCAGGCCGACGGGCGTGAGCAGCTCGCGCGCACACACCTCCACCACGGCCCGCGCGCGCGCGGCGTCGAGCAGCTCCGAACCGAGCGACACCGCGAAGATCTGGTTGGGCCTTACGCTCGGATCGACCTGCCGATCGCCATCCGTTACCCCGTCCGGGCCATCGATGACGTCGTAGAGGTAGCCGCCCGCCGGGTACCAGAAACTCGAGGCGAAACTTGCCGCGGCCTGGCCCGCAGCGGCGGTGTAGCTCCTTGCCGCACTCTGGTCGTTCAGGCCCCGCGCCCACAGCGCCATGCGGCTGAGCGCGAAGTGCCACAGCGCGTTGATCTCCACCGCTTTCCCGGTTCGCGGCGTCACGACCCAGTCGCCGACCTTGGCATCCATCCAGGTGAGCTGCACACCGGCTTCGCCGGCAAACAGCAGTCCATCACGCGCATCGACACGGATGCCGTAACGCGTTCCGCGCCGGTGCCACTCGATGATCTCGCGCAGCGCCGGGTACAGATCGCGCAGCAGCGCGCGATCTCCCGTCGCGTCGAGGTAGGCGGAGACCGCGTGGAACATCCACAGTGTCGCATCGACGGTGTTGTATTCCGCGGCTTCACCACCGTCCGGGAAGCGATTGGGCAACATGCCCTCGCTCACGTGGCCAGCAAAGGTGCGCAGGATCGCGGCCGCCTCCGCATGCCGCCCGGTGGCGAGCGCGAGCCCCGGGAGCGCAATCATGGTGTCGCGCCCCCAGTCGCTGAACCAGGGGTAGCCGGCGATGACGGACATGCCCTGCAGTTCGCCCTGTGCATCGGAGCGCCGGACGATGAACTGGTCGGCAGCCAGGGTAAGACGTTGCACCCACTGTGGTGCGCCGTCGGGAGCGCTGCGTAACAAGGCGCGACGGCGCTTGTGCTCGCGCTCGAAAGCCACGGCCGGAATCTCAAAATCCGCCTCGGCCGTCGCGATGAACGTCACCTGCTCGCCGGGCTCGAGGCGGACCCGGAATGTGCCGGGCCGGAACAGATCTTCGTGCGCATCGAGTCCGCGCTCGGCTTCACTGCGATGATGGAAGTTCCAGTACCAGTCCGGTTCGCTGCTGAATTCGCCACGATCCGTCTGCACCCGGTAAGGGTGGGCGCCCGGGAAGGCCGTCACGCGGCAGCCGCGCTCCTCGGTCATGACGTCCAGCGACCAGCCGCCGCGCGTATGGGCGTGGTAATCGCGATACGTGCACAGCGGCCGCAGCTCCAGATCCATGGCCTCGACCGCTTCACGAAGATGCAGCGTCACGTACGTGGTGTTGCGCCCCTGCGCCATCCACACGCGCTGCTCGAGCAGGGCGTCACCACAGGCGTAGGTCCAGAGTGGCGCTCCGATGTCGTCCGCATAGGATTGCAGCCGCTCGAAGCCGCGCGGCGCGATCGTGCCGTCGGCAAACTCGTTGCAGCCGAGCTCGAAGGTTTCGCCGCGATAACGCGCGAGGACTTCGAGCTTCGCCACCATGACGACGCGCTGCACCGGTGGCCGGAG
>Ga0310909_10003160_pt1 | contig 10270 bp, 8 predicted proteins | sample GREbulkMGT000H_FD_203449 | JGI IMG/M metagenome (GOLD analysis project Ga0310909, IMG submission 203449) | Lab enrichment of tropical soil microbial communities from Luquillo Experimental Forest, Puerto Rico - GRE.bulkMG.T000H | ecosystem: Environmental > Terrestrial > Soil > Tropical forest >... | reverse complement strand
GTGCTCACCTTGCTCGCCGACATGCTCAACGCCGTGCTCGATCCGCGCATCCGGGTGCGATGAGGAGGCTCGATGACGATCGACAGCTTCGTCAGCGTGGAGGAGCTTCTGCCGAGCCGTGACGCGCTGCTCGGCGCCCGCATCTCCAGTCACACCAGCTTCGCGATTGGTGCCGGCGTCATGCTCGTCATTTTCGCGGTAGCGGTGCTGGCGCCGTGGCTCGCGCCGCATGATCCTTTCGCGCAGGATCTGGGTCGGCGGCTGATACCGCCGGTTTGGCACGACGGCGGAAGCTGGACCCATGTGCTCGGCACTGACCAACTCGGCCGCGACTATTTGAGCCGCCTGATCTATGGCTCGCGCATCTCGCTCTTGATCGGCGCCACTGCAGCAGCCACGTCGGGCGTCATTGGAACCACGCTCGGGGTTCTCGCTGGTTATTTCGGCGGCCGCGTCGATCTCGTGGTGAGCTTCATCATCACCACGCGGCTGGCGCTGCCGGTGATCCTGGTGGCGCTTGCAGTGGCGGCGTTCATCGGCAGCTCCATGCAGATCGTGATCGTCGTGCTCGGCCTGCTGCTGTGGGATCGCTTCGCGGTGGTGACGCGCAGCACCACCATGCAGGTCCGCGCGCTCGACTATATCGCCGCCGCGCACGCCATCGGCGCGTCGACGGCGCGGATCATCGCGGCCGAAATCCTCCCCAACATCGCCAATGCGTTGGTCGTGGTCGCTACGCTGGAAATGGCCCAGGCGATCCTGCTCGAAGCGACGCTGTCGTTCCTCGGTCTCGGTGTGCCGCCGCCGGCGCCGTCCTGGGGCCTGATGGTCGCGGAGGGCAAGGAATACATGTTTTTCAGCCCGTGGGTGATCACCATCCCGGGTGTGGCGCTGTTCACGCTCGTGCTAGCAATCAATCTGCTCGGCGACGGGCTGCGTGATCTCACCGCGCCGGAGAACCGCGCTTGAGCGCGCTGTTAGAGGCCGAGCGTCTCAACGTCCGCATCCCGCTTGCGGCTGGCATGCTGCATCCGGTGCGAGACGTGAGTTTTTCGGTCAAGCGCGGCGAGATGCTGTGCATCGTCGGCGAATCCGGATGCGGCAAGTCGCTCACGTCGCTCGCGATAATGGACCTGTTGCCCAAGCATTCGCGGCGCGAGGCGCAAAGGCTCCTCTTCGACGGCATCGATCTGCTGCGGCTGCGCGAGCGCGCGATGGCGGACCTGCGCGGCAACGGGATAGCGATGATCTTCCAGGAGCCGATGACCTCGCTCAATCCCACCTACGCGATTGGCACGCAGCTGACCGAGGTGCTGCTGCGGCACCGGCGGGTCGGACGCGCCGCCGCGCGCGAGCGGGCGGTCCAGCTCCTGGAAAGGGTCGGCATCACCGCCGCCTCCGAGCGGCTCGCGCAATATCCGCATCAGCTGTCCGGCGGCTTGCGCCAGCGCGTCATGATCGCGATGGCGCTGATGTGCGGGCCCAAGCTTCTCATCGCCGACGAACCGACCACTGCGCTCGACGTCACCATCCAGGCGCAAATCCTTCGCCTGTTGGTGTCGATCCAGCGCGAGCTCGACATGGCGGTGATCTTGATCACTCACGATCTCGGTATCGTGGCGCGGGTGGCAACCCACGTGGCGGTGATGTATGCCGGCGAAATCGTCGAGACCGGAACCTCGCGCGAAGTGTTTTTGCGGCCCACGCACCCATATACGCAGGGCTTGTTGCGCTGCATCCCGGTCCCCGGCAAGACCACGCGCCGCGCCCGTCTCGGCTCGATCCCGGGCCTGGTGCCGAGCCTGGTCGGCACCATCCACGGCTGCGCCTTCCGTAACCGCTGCCCCCATGCGTTCGAGGATTGCGCCAAGACGCGCGTTGCGCTCACCGAGATTTCGACCGGGCGGGCCTATCGGTGCCTGCTCCCGGTCGAGCAATGCGCTGCCGATGCGCTGGTCCCGACGGCGTCATGACCACGCCGCTCATCGAAATGCGCAATATCGAGCGCCGCTTCCGATTGGGCGGCCACCTGTTCGGCGGCGGCCGCGACCTGCGCGCGGTTAACGGCGTATCGCTCGCGGTGCGCAAAGGCGAGGTGCTGGGCATCGTGGGCGAGTCCGGCTGCGGCAAGTCGACCCTCGCGCGCATGCTGCTGGGCTTGCTGACGCCGTCCGCAGGCGAAATTTTGTTCGACGGCAAGGCGGTCGGCGGCCTGGACCCGCGCGCGCTGGCGCGGCGCGTGCAGCCGGTGTTCCAGGACCCGTATTCGTCGCTCAATCCGCGCAAGACCGTGGGCGCGATCATCCGCGCGCCGCTGACCGTGCACGGCATCGGAAATGCGAAAGACCGGCGCGGCGAGGTCGAGCGCATGATGGCGCTGGTCGGATTGCCAAAGCGGCTGCATGATTCCTATCCCGGGCAGCTGTCCGGCGGACAACGCCAACGCGTCGCTATTGCGCGCGCGCTCATCATGCGGCCGGAAGCGGTGATCTGCGATGAGCCCACGTCGGCGCTCGACGTCTCGGTGCAATCGCAGATCCTTAACCTGCTGCAGGACCTGCAGCAGGAATTCGGACTGACCTTGATTCTGATCAGCCACAACCTCGCCGTGGTCGAGCATATCGCGACGCGTGTAGCGGTCATGTATCTCGGCCGCATTGTCGAGGAGGAGGAGACCGGGGCGCTGTTCCGCGCGCCGCGCCATCCCTACACTAGGGCGCTGCTCGCCTCCGTGCTCACGCCCGAACCCGGCCTCGGCGTGCCCGACACCGGGCTTGGGATCGCCTTTCCCAATCCGCTCGAGCCGCCGGCCGGTTGCGCCTTCCATCCACGCTGCCCCGAGGCTGGAACGCGCTGTCAGACGACCGTGCCGCGGGAGATTCGTGATGGCCGGTCCAGGGTCTCGTGTCACCTCCATGACGGCGGCACGCGAGCACTTGTCTGATACCGCCACCGATGTTCATGGTGACAAAATAAGACCGTCGGACGCGCTGACCGTAGCTGCGCAGTGGCGACGCCCGGGCGTGCCTGACTCTCGCGATCGAGCGCCCGGGCTACTGATTGCCATGTGTCAGGTGATTACGAACTCAGGACACGAAGTATGGAAACGTCAGAGCCCCCGCTCTTCAGCGTCGGCGCCGAGCCCTCATTCGATTGTACATGGGTTCAAACTTCTTTCTAATTATCTCCTTAATCTCGGGAGACTCGCTTATCTCGCGGTCAATTGCGTTCTTAAGAAGGTCGAGCTGATGCGCGTCCAATCGCTCGAGCTCTTCTATAGTAAAGGCCTGCAGTTGGCGTGACATGATGTTCTCCTCCTTGAAGTTTACGCGAACGACTTGGTAACTTTGGAAAAACTCAGGTACGAGGTGGCAGTTTCGATAGCTTGTCAGTCAACGCAACGCGGATTGCAGAAAGTGGTCGCTCCGGCTGTGTCATCATCTGTTCAAGCACCGACTGGAAATCTCCCAGCAGGTGATCGACGGTAATCTCGTCGAAAAGATTCTGCTTGTAGACGCAGGACCCCACGAGGCCATGTGTGCCCTCGTGCAGCGTCAACGTGAAATCGAAATTTGTTGCCGTCACCAGTGGCAACGACATGGTCGGATTGGCCTCCTCTAAAGTGATTGCATTTGCTAAATGTAGCGTGGGGCGCAACGAGGCATTATGCAACACAAACATGACTTGCGCCAGCGCCGCAGCCTTGAGAGCGCGCTCGCGCGCGAGAGTCTCAACGAGCTCTTCAAAGGGAAGATCCTGGTGGCCAAATGCTGCGAGGGTCGTGGCACGGACTCGACGCATTATCTCTCTTGGATTCGGGTCACCACCGAGATTAGTGCGGAGGATCACAGTATTGACCAGTGGGCCGATCAGCCCCTCGGTCCCCGGACGATTGCGATTGGCGACGAGCGTCGCCACTCGCAAGTCTTCCTGGCCCAAGTGGCAATAAAGCAGCATCTTCAGGGCGGCGGTGAGCGTCATGAACAACGTGCCGCGTTCTTGTCGGCTGAACCGTTTGGCGTCCTCCAGCAGGCTCGCCGGCAATGCCAGCTCCCGCCGTGCAGGGTGTAGACCGTCGATCGTGTGTCGTGGAGACGCCGGCGCGAGCGCTAACATGGGCAGTGGATCACGAAGCTGCTCGCGCCAGTATGCGAGTTGCGCAACGACTTTCGGATGTGACTGCCAATGCCGCTGCCAGTAGGCGAAGTCCGCATACTGGATTGAAAGCGGCTTTAGGGGCGGCGCCACCCCGGTCGAAAGGGCTTCGTATATAACGACGAGCTCGCCGACCAGCACACTGAGCGACCAGCCGTCACCGATGGCATTATGCGTGTTGATGATCAAGAGGTGTTCCCGCTCGGCCAGGCGCATCAGGCGAGCGCGCAAGAGGGGGCCGTGCACGAGGTCGAAGCAATGAAGCAATTCCTCCTGAATAATCTGGTGCCCGGCTGTGTCCTTCTTGGATTCCGGCAACGTGTGCAGATCGTCAAAACCCAAGCGCAACGGTAACGGAGACGCAATGATCTGCACGCACTGGCCATCGACAACGGCAAAGGTGGTGCGTAGAATTTCGTGGCGCCGTATGATTTCGTTGATGCTCCGCTCCAGGGCCAGCGTGTCGACCGCCGACGTTATCCGTAGCGCGTAGACTATGTTGAAAAAGGGTATTCCCGGCAGCACCCGCTGCAATTCCCACACCCGTTCCTGAGCAATGGAAGCCGGCACGCCATCTTCTCGGGGTGCACGCGCGATGCCTGAAGTCGGTTGCCCTGCTTGGCCGGCACCAGTCATTGTTTCGAGGTGGTGAGCCATTTTCGCAATCGTCGGCGCCTCGAAAAAGCAAGACATGTCGAACTCCCGACCCGTCATGCCGTAAACATGCGCGAGAACGCGAGTAGCAGAAAGCGAGTCTCCGCCCAAAGCGAAGAAGTTATCATCAATGCCAACCTGTTCGACTTGGAGGATTTCCGCCCAGCTTTCGGCGAGCGCCTTCTCGAGCGGTGTCCGTGGCGCGGCGAAGCTTGAGCGCATGGCGGCGAGGTTCTCAATGCCCAGTTTTGCCGCAAGACCAATACGCTGCACTTTGCCTGTCGGTCCTTTTGGCACCTTGCTGACAATCAGCACTTGCCGAGGAACCTTGAAATCGGCAACACGCCCCACAACAAACTGACGAATATCCTGCGGCGTCGCTGTGGCGTGGGGCCGCAACACAATGGCCGCTGCGACGTCCTCACCAAGCGTCGGGTGCGGGACTGCGAAGGTTACGGCCTCTGCTACCGCCGGATATTCGAGGAGCACCGCGTCGACTTCTAGGGGGGAGATCTTCTCTCCTCCGCGATTGATGAACTCTCGACTGCGGCCCGTGATAAACAGGTAACCGTCCTCGTCAAAGAAACCAAGGTCCCCTGTCTTCAGCCAACCGTCTGCAAACGCGTTCTGGGTTGCGATCGGGTCCCCGTCGTAGCCATCCATGACAATCGTGCCACGGACGACAATCTGCCCAGCCTGACCGCCTGGCAGCAAGGTCCCATTTTCATCCATGATTGCGACGTCCAACCCCACTGGTACGCCGACCGAACCTGTGTGTCCCGCCGCATGCGGCTGCTCCTTTCGCGGCTCCCTTGAAGTTTATTCACATGAAGCTCAGCGGGGGCCGATGCTCGACCTAAGACGACGCCAGTTGATCACGCTGCTCGGCGGCGCGGCGGCGTGGCCGGTTGCGGCGCGCGCTTACAGACGCTGACTCACAGATGGAATAATAGCCTGATTTCACAATCTTCCTCCTTCGCACTGCGCTCGATCCGATCGGCATGCAGCCCCGAAAGATATCCCGTAAGACCACTAACGAAGCTTTGTTCTTCGACCATTTCTTGCTTGGGACGCGCGTCCGGTAATGGTGGCAGATTCCCACGATAGGTGAGCGTGACCATAACGTCGAACGTGTCACTGCCGATGCGAATCTCAACCGGTCCATGCGCATTTGCTGCGACCTGTTCAATGGCGTCGTCCACTACCGAACGCACTCTGCCGATGTCTTCCGCAGAAATGTCCCACTGCTTCGCTTGATTGATAAAAAAATCATCGAACGTTTTGGTCGTCAGGGGCCGTCCTTGGCCACCCAGTCGCACCTGACTGTAACGCCACGCACCGGCGAGAAAAACAGCATTGAGGGTGACCGACGAGATTACAGCCACAGTGATCTCGGAATCCGTAAGTTGATGAGACCAGTCTGGAAGCGCCTTGTAGAATTCCGGGAAGATCACCACCGACAGTCCCATCAGAATTGAGAAGCCAACAATCAACGAGGCGCGCAGCGTGATGGGGCGGCTCGCCACAATTTGGATCCCGGCAACGAACATCAACGAACCGTTGAAAAACAATGCCGCTGCCATCACAGGGCGGGGCATGTTGACGATCAAACTCGAAAACTTCGGAAAGCAGGAAAGCAGGATTAGCCACACTGCGATCGACCATGCGATCACCCGGCTAGTCGCGCCGGTTGTTTTTTCAATTCCCACCAGGCTCGGGCTTGCGCTCATCCCCGGTGTTCCCAAGGCGCCACCCACTGCGCAGCCGACCCCATCGGCCATCACGCCGCCTTGGATGTTCTTCATGTCCGGACGGCGCCACGCCGCATCGTTCATCTGTTGACATGTCGTCAGGACGCCGACCACGCGCAAACCCGAGGCGAGGCCCGCGACGGCGAATGGAATCATGAAAGAGGGCTCGAATCCGTAAGACAGAAAGCTAGGATCCGGCAGGGCGAAGAACGGACTTTCTGACAATTGCAAAGCGAAGTCCTTCGGAAATATGCCTAGCAACGCGGCCATTGCGTAGCCGACAAGAATTCCAATGAGCACACAAAGAAGCTTTGGAAGCCCCCTCGCCCAGATCGCGAGCGAGGTCATTGTCACGAGCACCAAAAAAGCGGTCACGAAACTTCCTTCGCCCTCGTTAATGTCACCACCCTCGAAGAGCACTCCCAGACCTATCTTCCCGAGTTCGATACCGACAGCGATGATCACCACGCCGGAGACGACCGCGGGGAAAAGCTTTCGCAACCGATTGACGAATCCCGCGACCAGCACCTCGCAGGCGCCTGCAAAGATCACCATTCCGCACACGGTCGGAAAGCCAAATTTGGCCGCGGCAGCAATGCTCGAGGGAAGATAGATTGCTGAGACGACAGGCGGACATAGGTAGCCCGAACCGAGCCAGCTAAAACGAAGACTTTGCAGGATGGTCAAAAAAGCCACAGCGAGCATCGAAAGGGCCAGGGCGTTGCGCGCTGCATCGTGGGGAAGTTTGCCCGCTGCGGCCACAAGCGCCACCATGACGAGATATGGGCAAATTGCTGAGGCATGCTGAAACCCCAGAGCCACCAGTTCAAACGCGGGTGGTCTTTCGTCGAGCGCGTAGGTTAAGTCCTTAGGACGCTCGGCCATGTGGCGCACTTAACTTGAAAGGTCTTGCACCCATTTCAGCCAGCAAGGTTTTAAGCTAATTCGCTCGTATCATACACATCTTGCACGAGGCTTCCTTACCCCATCCTGTTGAGCGGTTCAGCGCCCTGTCGGTTCACGGCTCCCCATACGGCGCCCCCCTTGGTTGCTGTGCAACTTCACGGTGGTGCAGTAATCGACGTCGCCCATAGCGTGCCAGCGATGATAGGGAGTTTCTGCCCTAATCTGACCGCCTCCGATTTGCATTAGTCCGCGCGACTTGCTGCAGAAGACCCACTACACGCCGATGGTACACCGCGTAACGTGCAGAAACAAAAACAAGCGCACGCCGATTTGTCCGAGTACGAGCGCGAGTGCGATTTCAGGCCCCCAGATCGGACGGTTCGTCGTTGTCCGCCGTCTTCGAGCATCACTGGTGCGGTTGTCACTGTGGCGGTTAGCTATCGCCAGAACCGCCGATGGAACCACCAATTTTACTCCCCCTGGCTTTCGTTTTGAGCCTTACCGCCGGACAGCACGCCCGCGGCGTGCTATCCTTCCCTCTACGCACCTCGCGCGGGAGGGGCGCATGACAGTTACCATCGGACGGCGGGAGCTGCTGGTCGCACTCGGCTGTGCGGCGGCCGCGTGGCCGACGGCGGCGGGTGCGGAGCAGCCGCTGAAGCTGCCAACTGTCGGATTTCTGGGGACAACCACAGCTTCGGCATGGAGCAGGTGGACCGAAGCATTCGTACGGCGGCTGCGCGAACTTGGCTGGATCGAGGGCCGCACTATCGCCATCGAATATCGCTGGGCGGAGGCACGCCGTGAGCGCTTCGCAGAGATTGCCGCTGAGTTCCTCCACCTCAATGTCGATGTCATTGTGACGGGTGGAAACGCCGCCGTCGCGGTCAAGCAGGTGACATCGACCATCCCCATTGTCTTCGTGCTGGCGGTGGACCCCGTCGGCATGGGCCTTGTCGCAAGTCTGTCGCGACCGGGCGGCAATGTCACCGGCTTGTCGAACCAGCAGACGGATACAACGGGCAAGCGATTAGAACTATTACGCGAGGTCATCCCCGATCTTCCTCGATTGGCGATCATGGCCAATGTTGGTTTTCCTGAAGCCGTCCAGGAGATGCACGACGTTCAGACGATTGGCGAGAGGCTCGGCCTGGATGTGTTTATCTCGGAAATCCGACGTGTGGAGGACCTGTCACCTGCAATTGCGGCGCTCAAGGACCAAGCGCAGGCACTCTATGTCACTGCTGATACGCTGGTGAACAACAATCGGATGCGCATCAACACGTTGGCATTGAGCGCGCGATTGCCCACCGTCTACGGTTTTCGTGACATGGTGGAAGCGGGAGGCTTGATGTCCTATGGAGCGAACTATGCAGACCTATTCCAGCGCGCGGGGGCCTATGTGGACAAGATCTTGCGTGGCACGAAACCAGCCGACCTGCCGGTCGAGCAACCGATCAAATTCGATCTCGTCGTAAACCTGATCACGGCAGAGACGCTTGGCCTCACCGTGCCCCCGTCGCTCCTTGCACGCGCCGACGAGGTGATTGAATGACGCGGCGCGAGTTCATAACGCTGCTCGGCGGCGCGGCGGTCGCGTGGCCGCTCGCGGCGCGCGCGCAGCAGGGCGAGCGTGTGAGACGGCTCGGGGCGCTAATGAGTGGCGCGGAGACCGATCCGGAAATGCAAGCGCGGCTCGCCGGCTTCCGCCAGGGCCTGGGAAGATTTGGATGGACGGACAAGCGTAATATTCATGTCGACTACCGATTTGCCGCAGCCAATATGGATCGGGCCCAAGAGCTTGCGAGAGAGTTGATCGCCCTAAAGCCGGATGTGCTCGTGGCGTGGGCAACTGGGCCGGCGGTCGCGCTGCAGCAGCAGAACCGCAGCATTCCAATGGTATTCATCGGTGCCGAGGACCCAATCGGGGCGGGTCTCATCACCAGTTTGGCCCATCCGGGCGGCAATCTCACCGGTACGCTCCTTTACGAGGAAAGCATCGTCGGAAAATGGCTGGCAATGCTTAAGGAGATCACCCCACGGCTTGAGCGGGCTGCCGCTCTACTCAACCCCAAATCAACTACCGGAATTTATGTTCAAGCGGCGAAAGCCATTGCCCCTTCGCTTCGAATCGAACTTGTGCCCAGCTTCATCGAGACCTCCGCCGATATAGAACGCGCGATTGACTCCTTCGCGGCAGTTCCGAACGGAGGTCTGCTTGTGCTGCCGGACCTGACGACGGCACTGCATCGCGATCTCATCATCTCACTCGCAGCTAAGCATCAGCTACCGGCGGTCTACCAGGCACGTTTCTGGGTCGCGGCCGGCGGTCTCATGTCCTATGGTGCCGACCGTGTCGTCGCATCGCGTCAGGCGGCGTATTACGTGGACCGCATATTGCGTGGCGCCGCGCCTGCCGATCTTCCGGTAGAGGGGCCAACCAGATTTGAAACCACATTGAACCTCAAGACCGCCAAGGCACTCGGCCTTGCTGTGCCGCCGGGTCTGTTGATTGCTGCCGACGAGGTGATCGAGTGAGCAACTGTGTTGTGGGCTCAGGCCGATCGCGGCTGCCATGCAGCATTATCGCGGAGCATAGCGTTGAGGGTTGTGATCATTTTTCGCATCACGGCCACGATGATGACCTTGGATTTTTTGTCGGCGGCGGCGAGGCGTTTGTGGAAGGCCTTGAGGGCGGGACTGTAACGGCTTGCGCTGAGGGCGGCCATGTAGAGGACGTTACGAACCGGCATCCGGCCACCGTAGATGCTGCGGTGTCCCTTGAGCTTGCCGCTGTCGAAGTC
>Ga0310909_10003141_pt1 | contig 10302 bp, 10 predicted proteins | sample GREbulkMGT000H_FD_203449 | JGI IMG/M metagenome (GOLD analysis project Ga0310909, IMG submission 203449) | Lab enrichment of tropical soil microbial communities from Luquillo Experimental Forest, Puerto Rico - GRE.bulkMG.T000H | ecosystem: Environmental > Terrestrial > Soil > Tropical forest >... | reverse complement strand
AGCGGGGGTTTGTCTACCTGACCGAGCCCGACCTGCTACGCGCGGCGGCCTTTTTGGGGATGAGGCCGGCTGAATTTGAGCGCCGCTATGTCTACCGCACCCGCCACCGGTTGCGGCTTCGCGTGCCGCGCGAGGCGCAGTGCTATTTTCTGCGTGGGGAGGGCTGCTCCATTCATCCGGCTAAGCCCACCCAGTGCCGCATTTTCCCGTTTTGGCCCGAGTTGCTGGAAAGCCGACGGGAATGGAAGAAAACCGCTCGTTATTGTCCGGGCATGGGAAAAGGGCCGCTCATTCAGATCGAAGACGCGCGCCAGCAGGCGCAAGCGATGCGGCAGGCCTACCCGGAAATGTATTAGAAGGCGGGCGAGGGTCGCGGTTACGGGCGTAATAATCTGGCGGCGGCCGTCGGAGAACGAGCGCTACCGATGATAGACTCGTTTCTGAATGGCCAAAGCGACTCATCTGGAATGCGCCCTTTGCGGTGAAAGGTTCGAGGCAGGCGCTGTCCACGGCCTGTGCAGCTGCGGAGGGCCGTTGCTGGTCCGCTATGACCTGGATCATATCCGGTCGCGCTGGCGGAGGCGTCTGGTCCCCAATGGGCCGCCCAACATGTGGCGCTACGCACCGATCCTGCCACCGGCCGAAGACCGTGTCGTTACGCTGGGCGAGGGCTGGACGCCGCTGCTCCAGGCCAGGCGGCTGGGGGCCCGAATCGGCGCGGATCAGCTCTGGATAAAGGACGAAGGGTTAAACCCCACCGGATCGTTCAAGGCGCGCGGGCTTTCCTGCGCCATTTCGATGTGCCTGGAACTGGGAATTCGCAAGGTCGCTATCCCTTCGGCGGGAAACGCCGCGGGAGCGCTAGCCGCCTATGCCGCAGCGGCCGGAATCGAAGCCCACATCTTTTTGCCACGCGACGTGCCCCAGTCGAATTACCTGGAATGTGAGGCGTACGGCGCGCGTGTGACGCTGGTCGACGGACTAATCAGCGACTGCGCCCGGGTGGTCGCGGAGCGTGCCCCCGCCGAAGGTTGGTTCGATATCAGCACGCTGAAGGAGCCCTACCGCATCGAGGGCAAGAAGACCATGGGGTACGAGGTCGCTGAGCAGATGGATTGGGAGTTACCTGATGCGATCTTCTACCCGACGGGCGGCGGCGTAGGGATGATCGGAATGTGGAAGGCTTTCGACGAAATGGAGCGGCTGGGGTGGATTGGCGCCCGGCGGCCCAAGATGATCGCCGTCCAGGCCGAGGGCTGCCAGCCGGTGGTGCGCGCTTTCGAAGAGCATGAGCCGCGCAGCCGCTTCTGGGAGGACGCGCGCACCGTGGCCAGCGGCTTGCGCGTGCCGAAGCCGCTTGGCGATTTCCTGGTATTGGAAGCCCTGCGGAAAAGCGGCGGCACGGCGATCGCCGTCAGTGACTCCGAAATGCTTGATGCGGGCGCGCGCCTCGCTTCCGAGGAGGGGATTTTTGCGGCGCCGGAAGGTGCAGCCTGCGCGGCTGCCTGTGAGAAACTGCTAGCCTGTGGCTTCTTGAAGTCAGCCGATCGCATCGTCCTCTATAACACCGGCACCGGCCTCAAATATGTTGAGGCTTATTCCACCCGGTTTCCGCGCGTCGCATCCAGCGAGCAGGATAAACTCGGCGGATTGATCACGCCGCGATGAAAGATCTCGCACTGCAGGCGCTCGATGCGGTGACCGGTCGGGGCGTCTCCTACGCCGACGTGCGTTGCATCGAAGTTCGCGACCGCGAGATCTCCACCAAGAACGGCAAGGTTGGCCATGTTTCCAGCTCCGAATCGGTCGGGCTCGGAGTTCGCGTGATGGCGGCCGGCGCCTGGGGGTTTGCCGCCACCGATGATCTCACCCGCCAAGGCATTGAGTCTGCGGCCGGCTTGGCCCTCGACATCGCGCGTTCGGGTGTCGCCGCCCAAAAGCACCGAGTGACACTGGCGCCCGAAGACAAGTACGAAGCGGTGTGGGTGTCACCCTGCCGAGTCGATCCCTTCACCATCTCGATCGACCGGCAGTTGGCCACTCTGCTGGTGATCGATCGCGAATTGCGCCGCCAGCGGGGTGTTAGCCTGGCGGAGGCATCGATGCATTTCGAGCGCCGCCGCGAGTTCTTTGCCTCGACGCTCGGCAGCCTAATCGATCAGACTCGCTACACGGCTGGCGCCGGTTTCTCTGCGTTGAGTTACAAGGACGGCGAGATCCAGAAACGCTCTTATCCGAATTCGTTCGGCGGCCAGTATCAGCTCAAGGGGTACGAACTTGTGGACGAGCTGCGGCTGGTGGAAAACGCCCCCCGCATTGCCGAAGAGGCAGTCGTACTTCACTCGGCGGACCAGTGTCCCGAGGGCGAGTTCGATCTGATTCTAGACAGCTCCCAGTTGGGGCTTCAGATTCACGAATCGATCGGGCATCCGATTGAGCTTGACCGCGTGCTCGGAAGCGAAGCGAACTACGCCGGCATGAGCTTCCTCACGCTCGATCAACTACGGCGGTTGCGCTACGGCTCCCGGATTGTCAATGTCGTGTGCGACGCGCGCCTGGAACACGGGCCTGGTCTCGGGACGTTTGCCTTCGATGACGAAGGTGTGCCGGCGCAGTTGACCGATATCATCCGCGACGGACAGTTCGTCGGGTACATGACCTCGCGAGAAACCGCGGCCCAGATCGGTGAGCAGCGGTCGAACGGCTGCATGCGTGCTGACGGGTGGGCGCGCATCCCGCTGATCCGCATGACCAACGTCAGTCTCGAGCCGGGCCGGCAGTCGCTCGATGAAGTTTTCGATGCCTCCCATGCCATCTACATGGAAACCAACCGCAGCTGGTCGATCGATGACAAGCGCTACAACTTCCAGTTCGGATGCGAAATCGGCTGGGAAATGCGAGGCGGCAAACGAGTCCGCATGCTGAAGAACCCAAGCTACAGTGGGATTTCAACGGAGTTCTGGAATGCCTGCGCAGCCATCGCGGGGCCCGAGCACTGGACGCTGTGGGGTGTGCCCAACTGCGGCAAAGGCCAGCCAGAACAGGTAATGGGCACCGGGCACGGAGCCAGTCCGGCACGGTTCGGCAAGATCAAGGTCGGAAGCGCCTATGCGAGATAAGCGCCTGGAGATCGAGAGCATCTTCGATCAGGCGGTGGATGCCGCACGCGCGCAGGGCGTAACGGAAATCGAAGCAATTTTCGCGGGAGGGGATCAGGCCCTGACCCGCTTTGCAAATAATGCCATTCATCAGAACGTCGCCGAGCGTGATCTGCAGCTTTCGGTGCGCCCTTTAATCGATGGGCGTGCCGCGCGCGCCACCACAAACCGTCTCGATCGGGACGGGGTCCGTGATGTGGTGGCGCAGGCCATTTCACTCACCAGTTTGATCGAGCCGGATCCCGACCTGTTACCCCTCGCGGGAAAGGCCGAATACGAATGTCCGAAACGCTTCTCTTTGGCCACGGCGTCAACCACGCCGGACGAACGGGCGCAGGCGGTCGCCGAAGCAATCCGCGTCGTGGAAGATGCCGGTCAGGTCGCGGCCGGCATTTACTCTACGGGTACAACGGTCTTCAGTGTGATGAATTCGCGCGGCGCGACCGTCTCCCACGACGAAACCATGGCACGGTTTTCGATTACGGCCATGGCTCGGGATAGCTCAGGATGGGCCAAAGCCAGCGCCTGTGATCGGGCCGGCTTCCATCCGCTCGAGTTGGCGCAAACCGCTGCCCGTAAAGCTGCCCTCTCTCGCTCGCCCCGTGTGCTGCCGGCCGGCCGTTACACCGTCATCTTGGAGCCCGCCGCTGTGCTTGATCTGGTCGGCCAGATGTTCGGCGATTTCAGCGCGACCGCGATCCGCGACGGGCGCAGTTTCCTAAACGACCGCATCGGCCGAAAGATCTTCGGTGACAACATCACGATTCATGATGATGTTGTCAATCCGCTGCAGTCCGGCCCGCCGTTCGACGGTGAAGGGGTCCCGCGGCAGCGACTGACGCTGGTGGACCACGGCGTGGTTCGCGAGATCGCGTATTGCCGGCAGGCCGCGGCCCTAGCCGGTGCGTCGCCCACGGGACACGGCTTTCCGTTGCCCAACGAAGTCGGCGAGGCGCCGGTCAACATCGTGATGAACGGAGGGGACACGAGCCTGGAACAGATGGTCGCCTCGACCGAGCGCGGCATTCTGGTCACCCGTCTCTGGTACATCCGTGAAGTGGACCCCTACGAAAAAATCTTCACTGGCATGACACGCGACGGCACCTTCTTGGTTGAGGGCGGGGAAGTCGCCGCCGGCGTCCGGAATTTCCGCTTCAATCAAAGCCTCATCGAGCTGCTGAAAAACGTCGTGGCGCTTTCGCCCGCGAGGAGGGCGTCCGGCGAAGAAGCCCTCGATATGGTGGTCCCCGCGCTCAAGGCGACGGATTTTAACTTCACTGAAGTGACGCGCTTCTGACGAAATGACGGTGCCCCCGAGCACGGGGACGCGGATTCGCGCGGGGCGTGTGCCGTTTTTTGGGCGTCGCGATCAGGCCGGCTCCCTCGAGCGCCTGTTTCACCCAGCTATAGGGGAGGCGGATTCGGTGCTGGCTTCCGAGCTGCTGGTGAAACCGGTGCGCGCTGAGCCCGGAATACGCTTGCTGGTACAAAACCAGTACGGTCTCGGCCATGGACAAAGGAACGCGGTGAAAATGGCGCTTATTGCGCTGCTGATCGTATAAGCCGTCATAGCCGAAATCCTCGTATTTTTGCCGAATCCGGCCGATTGTGAGCGGGCTCAGTCCGGCGATCTCGGCCGCCTCCACCCAGGTGATTTTCTTGGCGATCGCTCGCAAAATGACCTCTTGCAGCTTCATAACTTCCTCCGGGTCCCGATTACTGGAAAGACAGTTCGTCGGCTTGGTGCGGTTGGTTTTTGGCTCGTGACTGAGTCGCCTTCTGATAGCGGTCGAGTTCCTCGGCGGCGATCTGGCTGTCACCCTGATCGAAGTACATCTCTGCAAGCAGGAAATGTGCCTCGGGCAATTGACGCGCCGCGTCGGCGAGATGCGCCGCAGCCAGCCGGCGTGTCTGGGGCCGGCGCGCCAGCAGAAAACCGAGCAAGAACTGGCCTTTGGCATAGGTGGGATCCAGGTCCACGGCCGTTTCTGCTTCGCGTTCCGCCTCGTCTTCACGGTTGATTCGGATCAATACGTAGGCTAAGTTCGCGTGATGGACGCCAGTGGCGGGATCGAGTTCCAGGGCGCGGCGCAAGGCGGAAACGGCTTCGTCAAGAAGCCCCAACGCCGTGTATTCGACCCCCAGGTTGGCATGCGCCTCAGCAAACTCGGGATCGAACGTCACGGACCGCCGGAACTCGCGCACGGCTTCGCGGGGGGCGCCAGCCTGGGCATCTTTCAGTCCGCGAAGAAATGCTCGCCGCGCGTTCCGCGAAGGGACGTGTCGCAGCCTTGCCACCGACACGCTCTCGCCGGAAGGTCGCTCCATCGTTGCCCGGCTAGGCGCAAAGTTCTCTCCGCTTATTTCCCACCAGTCCGACTGCGCTGGTGTTGAGAAGAACAGCTGACCCGGATATTGTGCCTGGCAATAGGAAACCACAAGAAAAAATGAAACGAAGACAGCCTCTTTTCGCATGATGACTCCTGTGTTTCAGTGAAGCATTTGATTGTGAAACGCAAATGACGAGACACGCTCGGCCGGACTGGGCCCTTCTGAATGGAAGATCGAGAGCGGGGATCTGCCGGGGTCGCGCTGTGCCTGGTAGGGACGCGACTACGAAATCATGCTAGCGTGTCTGCGGCTCTGAATCCAATCGAAAGTTTCTATAGTGGCGATTGTCACAAATTCGCAAAACCTGAAGCAGAGTTGACGGAAAAAAAAGCCAGCAGCCGGTGGAGAACAACTCACGACTGCTGGCGGACGATGCCGAAGACTTACTGACTCTTGTGGGCCAGCCGACTGCAAGCCAATTCGGCGCCGCTCGGATCAATGGCCCCGCTGCCTTCCTCGATGTGAACGATTTTGCCTTCCTTGTCGACCACGAACGTGGCACGGTTCGCCACCCCGACCTCAGGGATCAGAACACCGTAGGTCTTAGCGACATCCCTTTTTGAAAAATCGCTAAGCATGGGGAAAGAAACATTCAACTTCGCTGCAAACTCTTTTTGGGAAAACGTGTTGTCGGTACTGATTCCGAGAACCTTGGCTTCCTGACCTTCGAATTTAGCGATACCAGCCTGGTACGCCTGAAACTCCTTCGTTCAACCAGGGGAGAAAGCGGCCGGGAAAAACGCCAGCACCACGTTGGACTTGCCACGAAAGCTGGAAAGTTTGACGTCTTGGCCGGTGGTCGAACGGAGGGTAAAATCGGGAGCCATGTCGCCCACCTTGAGCTGCGTGTGCGGCGGCTGCACCTGTTGAGCATTCAGCACCGCGCAGGCCACGGTTCCCAGCAATGCGGCAAAAAGCTTCATTTCCACCTCCAGGTTTCAAGACTACCATTGCCGGTACCTGGCGGCAACCGAAGCCGTCGAGTGATATGATTTTGGAACGCATGCCAATACGGCCGCGACTGTGGGCGACGCTCTGGCTGGCGCTGCCATGTGTTCTCGGGGCACACGACATCCCCAACGACGTCACCGTGCAGGCCTTCGTCAAACCAGCCGGCGATCGCCTGAGCCTGCTCGTCCGCGTTCCGCTGCTGGCTATGCGCGACATCGACTTTCCCAAGCGCGGCCCCGGCTATCTGGATCTGGATCGCGCCGAACCCTACCTCCGCGATGCCGCGACCCTCTGGGTCTCTGACGCGATCCAGCTCTACGAGGGCGACGCCTTGCTCCCCAAGCCGCACGTGGCCGATGCGCGGGCCTCGCTTCAATCCGACCGGTCCTTCAGCTCCTACGAACAAGCCCTGGCCCACGTCACCGGACCACGCCTTCCAAAAAACACCGAAGTGGTTTGGAATCAATCTCTTTTAGATGTCTTGTTCGAGTACCCCATTCACTCTGACCGCTCGGATTTCTCCATCCGTCTCAAGTTCGACACGCTCGCGTTGCGGGTCGTCACGGTGCTCCGATTCCTGCCGCCAACGGGTGTGGTGCGCGCCTTCGAATTCACTGACGATCCCGGCTTGGTCCGCCTCGATCCGCGGTGGCATCAGGCGGCGTTGCGGTTCGTCGAGCTCGGGTTTGGTCACATCCTCGATGGCACCGACCACCTTCTGTTTCTGTTCTGCCTAGTGATCCCGTTCCGCCGTTTTCGCGGCCTCATCCCCATCGTGACCGCGTTTACCGTCGCGCACTCGATTACACTGATCGCCTCCGCCTACAACCTCGCACCTGATGCGCTTTGGTTTCCGCCTCTGATTGAAACCCTGATCGCCGCTTCCATCGTTTACATGGCGCTCGAAAACATCGTCGGCGGCGCCACCGTCGGTCGCCGCTGGATGATCGCCTTTGGATTCGGGCTGGTGCACGGCTTCGGGTTCTCGTTCGCTCTCCGGCAAACGCTTCAATTCGCCGGTTCGCATATGCTGACGTCTCTGCTTTCTTTCAACGTCGGAGTAGAACTCGGCCAGCTTCTCGTGCTCCTGCTGCTGATTCCCCTGCTGGAAGCGCTCTTCCGGTTCGCCGTCGCCGAGCGCATAGGAACCATCATTCTTTCGGCCATCGTCGCGCACACGGCTTGGCATTGGATGACCGAGCGCTGGGAGCGCCTGCGCCAGTTTCCTATCCAGTGGCCGGCGATCCATGCCGCGCTGCTGGCGGGCGTGTTCCGCTGGCTGATGCTGCTTGTGGGCGTGGCGGGGTTGCTGTGGCTGATCTTCACCTGGCTACGGCAACGCGCTCCACGCCGCGCCGAAGTCGGCTCGAACGATTGAAGGTTCGAATGGAGAGCCTGACCGGCGCGTTGCTGGCGATCCCGCTGTTTGCAGTGGCTGCTTCGGCTCAGCCCGCCGACACGCTTCTGGTGAACGGCAAGATCCTCACGGTCGATCGAGCGTTCTCCACGCGCGAAGCCATGGCCATCCGGGACGGCCGCATCGTGGCTCTGGGCGGCAACCTGGAGATCCGCAGGCTCGCCGGCCCGCAGACCCGCGTCATCGATCTCGAAGGCCGCACGGCGATCCCCGGCTTGATCGACTCGCATCTGCACGCGATCCGCGCCGCTCTCAGCTTCAGCACCGAAGTCAACTGGATCGGCGCTACCACGCTCACCGAAGCCGTTGGCCGCATTCACGAAGCCGCACAAACGAAAAGGCCCGGCTCATGGTTAATTGTCGCCGGCGGCTGGAACGTCGACCAATTTCGGGAGCGCCGGCGTCCCAACCAGGCTGAGCTGGTGGCCGCCGCACCCGGCAATCCCGTGTACGTGCAACTCGGATACGGCTGGGCGATGCTCACCCCCGCCGCCTTCCAGTCTCTCCACATCACCAGCGATGCCGATCTCGCCGCGCATGGCCGTCTCGAACGCGACTCCGCCGGCAAGCCTACCGGCGCCATCATCGGCGGCCAGGACGCCATCATCGCGTTGTTCGACCGCCTCCCCAAGCCGACCCTGGCCGAGCAGGTGGAGGGCACCAGGAAGTTTTTCCGCGAGTTGAACCGCCTTGCGCTGACCGGAGTCGTCGATCCCGGTGGCAACAACCTCGCGCCCGATGACTATCAAGCGCTCTTCCAGGTCTGGCGGCAAGCACAGATGACCGTGCGCGTGGCCTACACGCTTTGTGGTTTGACTCCCGGCGCCGAGCTGGACGACTACAAAAGCTGGACGCGGTTGCTGCCAATGGGCTTCGGCGACGACTGGCTTCGCTTCAACGGTGTTGGCGAGCGTATCACCGCCGCGATGAACAACAACGACCGCCCGACCGAAACCGATCGAGAGAAGTATTATCAGATCGCGCAATGGGCGGCTGATCGGGGCCTGTCTCTGACCATGCACTGGCCGCGCGACGCCTCCGTCGGCCAGTTACTCGACATCTTCGAGCGCGTCGATCGAAATACGCGCATCGCGCCGCTCCGCTGGTCGATCGCCCACCTCAACGACGCATCACCACGGACTCTCGAACGCATGAAAGCGTTGGGCGTTGGCTGGACGGTGCAGGACGCCATGTATTTTGGCGGCGCGCTGTTCGTCGAGCAGGCAGGCGCCCAAGCAGCGCGCCGCGTCCCGCCCGTCAACACCGCCCAAAAGATCGGCGTCGTGATTGGCGCCGGCACCGACGCGCACCGCGTGGCTTCTTATAATCCCTTCACGGCGCTTCAATGGTTTCTCGACGGCAAAACCGTCGCCGGGGTCGGGATTCGCGGTCCTGAAGAAACGCCTACTCGCGCCGAAGCGCTACGCTTCTACACGCTGGGCAGCGCCTGGTTTTCGCATGACGACGGCCAGCGCGGCTCGCTCGAGGCCGGGAAGCTGGCCGACCTGGCGGTCTTGTCGAAAGACTATATGACCGTGCCGGTCGATCAGATCGGCGGGATCGAGTCGCTGCTGACGTTGGTCGGCGGCAAGATCGTCTACGCCAGTGCCCCTTTCGCTGCTGCGGGAGAGGCCCGGCCTTCTTCGCATTAGGCGCGCTCGGAGGTGGCCGAGCGACAGCCCAGCTGACCCCTGTTATCATAGGCATGTCTCATGCCCGATTTGGGATCGAACCTCGCTCCGACGTCCGACGCCGTAACCCGTGGAATCCGGGTCGAGGTCCTCTCGCAGCACTCCCGCGAAAACTCACGCCCGCTCGAGGACGTGTGGGTCTTTCAATATACCGTCCGCATTACGAATCAGGGGAGCGAGACCGTGCAACTCGTCAGCCGCCACTGGATCATCACCGATGCCTTTGAGCACATCGAAGAAGTGCGCGGTCCGGGTGTGGTCGGCGAGCAGCCGGTACTGGCGCCGGGCGAGTCGTTCCAATATTCGTCCTGGTGTCCTCTGAAGACGCCCACCGGCTGGATGCATGGGACCTATCAGATGGTTCGGGCCGATGGAACCCGGTTCGACATCGACATCGCACCCTTCGCGCTCAAAGCCCGCTATACGGTCAACTGATGCTTGCGGCCTGAGGCGCGCAGCTGCTCCTGGTTCCCCTATCGCCCCACCAGGTGCCGGGCGTCCTTCTCGTTTTCGAGGCAGATGTAGTCGAGCAACTCCGAATCGAGCAAAAGAGCTTGGGTAAGCGAAAGGGTCCAGGGCCTGGTATAGGCCTTGGGATCCTCGACGGTCAGCTCGATCTCCAGCGTCCCGTAGTTCGGGCGCCGGAATCTTTCAATCATTTTGGCCGCGTCCGTCAGCGGACTGCCTGCGCGAT
>Ga0310909_10003138_pt1 | contig 10304 bp, 6 predicted proteins | sample GREbulkMGT000H_FD_203449 | JGI IMG/M metagenome (GOLD analysis project Ga0310909, IMG submission 203449) | Lab enrichment of tropical soil microbial communities from Luquillo Experimental Forest, Puerto Rico - GRE.bulkMG.T000H | ecosystem: Environmental > Terrestrial > Soil > Tropical forest >... | reverse complement strand
TCACGCACCGTTGTTCACCTAAGGCTCGTAAGGAAATGGTTCGTATCAGGGCACGGTTTCAACCGTGCCGAAACCACGGCAAAGGGAGTCGCGGCTTTAGCCGCTGGGGTGCAGGGGCTAAAGCCCGGGTTGATGCGGCGCCTCCTTCCGGCACGACTGAAGTCGTGCCCTGATACGAGCTCGAGACGGTTTTGCAACAGGCTTTAACTAGCTGCGGGCTCCGCCCTTAATATCCCTTGACGCGACAGGGCAGCCCGCCCGTGTCGGCCACGGCCAAGAACCTGTCCTCCGCAATCGCGGGAGAAGGATGGCCGTGCCCCAACCAGAACCAAATTCTTGTTCCGGTTCACATAAGTCCGATGACGGGTTCGTCAGCTCGGGGATCAACCCGAAGCCCTCTGTTCCTTGACAGCGCTCTGCCTGGATGGCAAAATAAATAATCACCACCGGTCGACGCTTGTTCCCCGAGCCTAGCCGGCGAATTTGCACTTGCCGAAGTGGCGGAATTGGCAGACGCGCTACATTCAGGGTGTAGTGCCCGACAGGGCGTGGAGGTTCGAGTCCTCTCTTCGGCACCAGCTCTCTGCTGCCGCCTTTGTTTGCGATAACTGAACCCAACTTCGGGACGCTGAAATGGGCGACGCTCGGACGCGCGAACTCGTTTGATTCTGCTCTGCCGGGTGCGTAATAGGCGCTGTATCAGCGATTTTCTGATGTGGTGCCCCTAAGGGCCAACCGTGGGTAGTCCCGCCCCGCGGGATGCAACTACGGATAAGGTTACGGCGTCTCACCACAACCCCGCCAGGGGTTTGCCCGGTAGCCTTCTAATGAATCGCTACCGCTTCAATCTCAACCAGCATTTGCGGATCAATCAGGCGGGTGACACCCACCAGCGTGGTGGCGGGATGGATCTCGCCGAAAAACTCGGCGTGTGCTTTGGCGACTTCTTGCCAGCGATCGATTTCGGTCAGGTAGATGCGGGTCCGAACCACATGCTCGAGGCCCAGGCCCAGCCGCTTCAAGGCGTTCTCAATATTGCGAACGGCCTGCACGGTTTGCGCGTAGGCGTCACCAGGAGCCAGCACCTTGCCCGACGGGTCAGTTCCCGTGGTGCCGGAGACATAGACGATCTCTCCCGCCTGCACGGCGCGTGCATAGCCCGCCATGGGTTCCCACGGCGTACCGGAAAATATTTTAGTTCGCTTGGTCTTCATGGTTGTCTCCAGTTTCGGTTGATGCGTGCCCGGGCGGCGGGTGAAGGCGGAAACGTGCCCTCACAATCCCTTTTCAGGGTACCGTCGGTGCGCTTGCGCTGCCTGCTCTAACCGGCGCCGGCGACGCTCCAGGGCCTCGCGGTATCTTCGCTTCTCTTCCGCCGTCCGGGGCACGAGGGGCGGGACAGCGGTCGGTTTGCCGTCCTCACTTACAGCCACGTAGGTGACGAAGGCCGAGCTAGTTTGATGTCGCTCCCCACTGATGTAATCCTCCAGATAAACGTTCACCCCCACTTCCATGGAGGTGTGGAAAGCACGGTTGACCTGCGCCTGCAACAGGATGATCTGGCCAACCCGGATGGGGCGCAAAAAGTCCAGGCTGTCTACGGAGACGGTGACCACATGCCGGTGGGAGTGGCGATGGGCGGCGACTGCGCCAGCGATATCAATGAGGTGCATCACCTTGCCACCGAGGATGTTGCCCAGTGGATTGGCATCGTCCGGCAGCACCACTTCCAACATCTCCGTTTTCGACTCCCCTACGGTTCTCCCCCTCGACGGCATCTTCGTTTAACTTTGCCTGATAAGGTCTGGCTTGAGCACAAGCGGGATCCACGCGCTCCGTTGGATCGGGCGCGGCGGAAAGCTCTTTGCGTTTCCCTAACCAGTCGCCTATACTAGTTCAGCCGCAGCGCTAATGCAACCGGAATCAGGGGATATGGATAAGAACCGCGTCCAGTTTCTGCAGGAGGCTCTCGCAGCCAACCCCGATGACACGTTTGCCCGCTATGCCTTGGCCCTGGAGTTCTCAACCTCCGAGCAGCCCGCCGATGCTTGGTTGCACTTTGAATACCTCCTCAACAATCATCCTGATTACGCAGCGACTTATTTTCAGGCCGGTAGATTTCTGGCGCAGCAGGACCGCCGTGACGAGGCACGACGGATTCTTGCCAAGGGAATCGAGGTGGCACAAAACCAAGGCAACCACCATGCCCAAAGCGAGCTCGAGCGGGCGCTCGAATCGCTCGATTGAGCGATCGAGCGATTGGTGATTGTGCCGCGGCTGGTGCATTTCAATCGCCCAATACTCCCATTCCCTCACTGTTCCAATCACTCAATGGCTTAATCGCCCGATCTCTCAATGGCCCAGTCACTAAATGACGCTGTTCCCTCCCAGGAGAAGCAGTCAGTTGCACTGAATTCGGTGCTGGCCGCGGCTCTGCTGACCACGCTAAAGATCGTTGTCGGCCTGCTGACCGGAAGTCTGGGTATCTTGTCGGAGGCAGCGCACTCCGGTCTGGATCTAGTGGCGGCGGCAGTCACGTACTTCTCGGTGCGCGTGGCCGACAAACCTGCCGACTCCGCCCATCCTTTCGGACACGGCAAGGTGGAACACCTCTCGGCTTTCGTCGAGACCGCTCTGCTGCTCGTCACCTGCGCCTGGATCATGTTGGAGGCGATTCGCCGGCTCTTCTTCCGCGAGGTCCACGTCGAGCCATCCGTCTGGGCGTTCGCCGTGATGTTTATTTCCATCTCCATCGACACCTTGCGTTCACGAGCGCTTTTCCGGGTGGCGAGGAAGTACAATAGTCAGGCCTTAGAAGCTGACGCACTTCACTTTTCTACCGACGTTTACAGCTCGACGGTGGTGGTGCTGGGCTTGGCTCTGCTTTATGTGTCGCAGCAGAAGAATATTCCCTGGTTGCGGAGCGCCGATCCGGTGGCAGCGCTGATCGTGGCCGGGATCACGGTCTACATCAGCTTGCTCCTGGGAAAGCGCACTGTGGATGCGTTGGTGGACGCTGCGCCTAAAGGCACGGCGGAGCGGATCGCCAGCGCGATTTCCCGGGTACCGGGCGTACTCCGCCACCAGCGCATCCGCGTTCGGCAGAGCGGGCAGAATCTCTTTGTAGATCTCCGACTATCGCTCGAAAGTAACATCTCGTTTGAACACGCTCAGTCGGTCGTCGGCCGCGTGGAGTCCAGCGTCAAGGAAATCTTCCCCAACGCCGACGTGGTGATTCACGCTGCTCCGACGGAACCGGCCTCGAGCGATATCGTCGAAAGAATCCGGTCCATCGCCCACCGCAACAATTTCCTCGTTCACGACGTAACGGCTTTCGAGGTGAACGGGCGCGTCAACGTCAGCCTAGATCTGGAGTTGGATCCCAGCTTGAGACTCGAAGCCGCTCACAGCCTGGCGACCCGGCTGGAAGGAGAGATCCTGAGTCAACTCCCCGAGGTCGGGGAGGTCAACGTGCACATCGAACCTCTGCTCGAGCGGGTGGAGACGGCGAACGAAGCCCGGCTGGTGCGCTCAAATATGGAGCGCAAACTCCTGAAGATTGCGCGCGGAACCCCCGAACTCGTCGACGTGCATTCGGTCGAAGCCCACCAGGTAGGTGACAACGTACTGGTGAGTTTACACTGCACTCTTGATCCGGACCGGCCTCTGGCCCAGGTTCACCACATTACTGAGGATCTCGAATTCAGGTTCCGCAAGGCCTTCCCGCAGATTCTCAAAGTCAGCATACACGCGGAGCCGCGCGGGCAGTGAAGTACTGGGCCGCCATCAGGCTAGGGCTTTGGCTTGTCGGCGGGCTTGCTCGCCGCAGCCGGCTTCGCGGGGGGCGAAGAACTCGCGGCCGCGCTAGCTGCAGGATTGGCCGCGTCGTACAGCTTCATGATGACCTCCGTCAGCTCATTGCCTTGAGCCACGAAGTAAACAGGAAGTTGAGAGTCATCCACAACCAGGGCGAAACCATTCTGTTTGGCGTAGTCATTGATCACCCGGACCATTTTCTGCCCGATCCTCCGGATGGCCTCCTGGTTATCGTTCTGGTAATCCGTCTGGGCGTCCTCCTGAGCGCGCTTGAACAGCCTCTGTTTTTCGTCCAGTTGGCGCTGCAGGCGCAGCTTCTCTTCGTCGCTGAGTGTATTTACCTGCTTCTGCAACTGGTCCTGCAAAGCGGTGATTTCCTGTTCCTGTCGCTGCAGATCGTTGCGACGAGGTTCATACCTCTTCTGAATCTCCGCCAGCGCTTTCTTGCCCTCGGCGGTGCCGACAATCGCCTCCTGGATGTTGATGACCCCGATCTTGCCCGTCGCAGCCGTGGGTTGGTCCTGGCTGCGAGCAAGTGAGGGACACACCAGCAGGCTCAGCAAAATGCTCAAACTCCATAGTCGATCTTTCATTCAAACTCCTTTGACTAGTCGAGTAAAACCCATTGTAACCCATTTTTGGTATGCCTAACAGCACGCTGGAAAACTCGTTCCACCTCGGCACCTCGGCTTTCTCCGCATCCTCCCGCTAAAAACTGCGCGCCACCGTGAATCCAAAATGATTCAGTGGATTTTGCAAGCGATAGGGCTCGAAATAAATCAGCGCTGAATTGTAGGTGGCCTCGTTGGGAAACAAGGACATAGGTGGCAGGCCTGCTTTCGGAGGCTGGAAAACCTCATTACCCCTCCGCCAATTGTAAGCCCAGAACACTCGGATCGGAGCGTTGACGATCGGGAGCATCACCTGCAACTCCAGACCGGTATCGCTGTACAGTTTGAAGTTGGTGCCGGAAATCGGCCTGATTTCTGTTGGCGTAGGGAAGTAGGGATACTGTTTGTTGATGGTGTAGTTCGCCGAAGGATTGATCTTCAGTTGGCTAGGGTATAGGATGAAACTCGAGCCCGCGTCGATAAAGTACGCTAAGGTTACAGTAGAGCCGATAACCGGAATACGATACTCGAAATTGGTAACCACCTGCGTATCGCCACCAGGAAAAATCGGAGTGTAGATGGGGAACGAGGTGCTGGAACCGCACCCGCTCCCCTTTTGTCCCGTCGCGGTGAGCGGGGGAATGATGTTGCCGGCCGCGTCCCTATTGCAAACAGACGCGACCTGGGGGAACCACGCGACCGGGCTGATGGAGCGGATATAAAATCCGCGAAGGTCGGTCTCGCCCCCAAGGTAGAAGCGAGAGTAAGGGGGTGGCGCCAGTCCTCCGTAGCCCGTAATCGTAGAGCCCAAGAGGTGCAATCCAATAACATCGCGCTTCTTATTGATGGGATGGAAATACTTGGCTTCCACTATAGGCCGGATGTCTTGGACGTTTCCACCCAGGCCTGAGAAACCCAGCGCGGCGTATAAGTACCTGCCGTGGGTAGGGTTGATAGGGTTGTCGACGGTGTTGTACAGGTACGTCGGCATGATCTGGCTTTCCGTGATGCCGGTTAAACTGTTGGGCCCTTGAAAGCTCTGGAAGGCCAGCGCGCTGTAAAAGGCTTGCGAAGCGGCATTAAACGCCTCGATGCTGCTTATCGTGAAGCTATAAGTGAGGCCCACGCGGGCAAAACTGCGTCGCAACGGGTAGCTGGCAAAGGTAGTGAAACCGGACGAATTCTGCGAAAAATTCTGCAGGTAGTACTGGCCGATGACCGAATTCTGAAGAGCTTGTTGGCTAACGCCCGTTGTCGCTGCCAATTGCTGAGCCTGATTGTACTTGTAGGTGCTCTTAAAAATGGTGAAACCGACCGTCATCGGACGATCCCTGAGGTAGGGTTCGGTGAAACCGAAGGAGTAGAGCGATTGGTAAGTCCCGTAGGTGGCCTGAATGCTCAGGGTCTCTCCCAGGCCGAGGAAATTGTTGGTGGCGAAGTTGACGCCAATAAAAGTCCCTGCATAGCCGCTGACCCCGCCGGAAAATCCAATAGAGTTCTTACCCTTTTCCTTCACCTTGACGAGGATATCCACGGTGGAGTCTTTGTTGTTCTGCTTGATCTCGTAATCCTCTTTCTTAATCGGGTCGAAAAAGCCCAACTGGTTGATCTTCAGGATACTGTAATCCCATAGGGCGGTGTTGAAAACAGCCCCTTCCTCCAGAATGACCTCCCGCCGGATCACCTTATCGCGGGTCTTGGTATTGCCGGAGAACTCGATGCGGTGGACGAAGTATTGCTTCTCCTCCTCGAAGTCCAGGGCCAGGTTGATGATGTGCCTCTTGCGGTCGGCGTCGATATCAGGGGAGGCTGTGAAATTGATGTATCCGAACTGCCCGTAGATCTTCCGGTAGGTCTCCAGACTCTTGCGCACCTTGGACAGATTGAAAACATCGCCGGGTTTCAGTTGCAAAACTTGCGCAAGGAACTCCTGCTTAAAGAGCTTGTTGCCACGTATCACGAACTTACCTAGGCGGTACTGCGCGCCTTCTTCGATCGGTATCGTGATATCGACGCTTTTGCCGCGACCCTTCCCCAGGAAGAACAGTGGCCAGGGACGCCGGGTGTCGACCATCTTCGTCTTCGGCTCATTCGCCAGAGCGTAGAAATAGCCGTCGTCCTGGTAAAGCTCGCGGATGTTTTCCAGGTCGGCCTGGATCTTATCCTTGTCGTACGTTTTGTGAAACCAGTAAAACCAGGGCGGAAGACCGGCGGGGCGGGAGTACTTCATCGCGCGCTCCAGGTGACTGGCGGAGAAAACAGTATTGCCCTGGAAGCTGATTTTGCCCACCTTAACCGTGGGGCCTTCCACCACAATGAAGGTCAGCGCCACCGAATTCGGAGGAATGTTGCGCGTACGGGCTTTTACCGAGGCAAACTGATGGCCGTGTTCCGCTAGCAACTGCTCCATTACCACCTCCGCCCGCTTGACCACCACCGGGTCGTATTGCGATTCGATCGATAAGCCGACCTTACGTTCTTTGAAGCGGTCGATAACGTCAGACTGGCTGACAGTGCTCAGACCTTTGTAGTCGATACTTCGGACCAGTTTCTTTTCCCGCACGTAGAAGTTGACGATCTTACCCCCCTTCGGGCCGTCGGTGGTTTCCACCCGGACGTCGTCAAAGAAGCCGGTATTCCATAGAGCGTGAAGGTCGCGTTCGAGCGCGTTCTCGTCGTAGACGTCACCCACGTGGGAAAAAATGCGAGCCCTCAACGTGGCAGACGGAATGCGCCGGTTGCCGTGGAAATTGATTCCCTCAATGATGTTCGGCCCGACCTGTTCGGCCGGAGCCTTGGTTCCGGCGGGCCCTTGTGGCGTTGCCGGAGCCTCCGGGGGCGCCTCAAGCTGGATCTGCCCTGGCGCGGGAGGTGTCTTGGTCTCGGGTGGGGCCTGCTGAGGCGGCTTCTCGGGAGGCTTCTGCGTCTGGGTCGCCTGTGGGGGCGCGTCTGCAGGCTTCTGCGAGTTTGGCGGTTCCTGCGCGAGAAGGGCACACCGGGAGAGACCAGCCAGCAAGGCAAGCTTCAGCGCCAGAGACCTCGCAACGCGTTGCTTTTGACCGGCACAACTCATTTCCAGAAGACGGTATAACCCCCGGCGCCTAGCTCCGATTCAGCCTAACTTCGACTTAGTCCCTCCGATGCCTTTCACGCCCCCGAAGTTGGCTGGTGCTCAGAATGACATCTCATTCCCCTCGAGTTTCCACACCGGACTCACAACGGGGCTAACTGATATTTCGCCGTCAGACCAAATGTACAAACTCGAGAGCGGGCTTCAGCCCTGCCGTAAAGCGCCCCAAACACATTCAACAATTTGTCGTTAGGGCAGCGCCCAGGCGGATCAATCGCCGATCGGCAATACGATCCCCCCGGTGAGTCCGACGATGTTGCCAGGAATTCTTCCCCAGGACAAGGGATTTCCGAAGTCGTAGTACTGGACTAGTGGAAGAGCGGCGTAGCGGCAACCAGCTTGTCGTTCACAGACCGATAGTACAGCCCCTCGTTCGAAACAATCACTTCCAGGACGGCCGGGGTTTGAACTTCGCCTTGAATGAGAGCCTCCGAAAGCGGGTCTTCGACATACTTCTGCAAGGCCCGGCGCAAGGGGCGAGCGCCGTAGGAGCGATCCGTGCACGTCTTCTCCACAATCCAACGTGCCGCCTCGGGTGACAAAACGAGGGAAATGTTCTTTTGAGCCAGGTTTTGGTTCGTCAGGCCAACCATCAGCTCGACAATCTGCAGCAAATCGTTGTCGGTGAGAGCGTTGAACACGATCATCTCATCCAGGCGATTCAAGAACTCGGGATTGAAGAGCCGTTTCACCTCACTCATCACCAGGTCTTCGATCTTCTTGTCGGTGGCTCCTTCAATGGCCGATTGGAAGCCCAGGTTGGCGCGACGCTCCAAATACCGGGCTCCGATGTTGGAAGTCATGATGATGATGGTGTTTTTGAAATCTACTGTATTGCCCAAGCCGTCAGTGAGCTGGCCATCCTCAAAAACCTGAAGCAGGATGTTGAAAATGTCGGGATGAGCCTTCTCGATCTCGTCGAGCAGTATCACAGAATAGGGTGTACGCCGCACGCGCTCCGTGAGCTGGCCGCCTTCCTCGTAACCCACGTAACCAGGTGGCGAGCCAATTAACTTGGAAACGGAGTGCTTCTCCATGAACTCCGACATATCGAAGCGGATCAGGGCGCGTTCACTCCCAAATAGGAAGGCGGCGAGAGACCGTGCGACTTCCGTCTTACCCACACCTGTAGGACCCAGAAACAGGAAGGAGCCCACCGGCCGGGCGGGGGACTTGAGGCCGGCACGGGACCGACGGATGGCTCGGGCCAGGGCGGAGATGCCCCTGTCCTGACTGATAATACGCTTGTGCAGCTCCTCTTCGATCCGCAAGAGCTTGGACATCTCTTCTTCCTTGATCGAGGTAACCGGCACCCCCGTCCAGCGCGCTACAACTTCTTCGATGTCGTCCCGCGTCACCGCGCCCATGGCCGTCTCGTCGATGTTGTACTTTTCGCGCAGCAGCCGCAGGTTCTCACGCTCCTTACGCTCCTCGTCCGAGTAAAAGCGCGCCTTCTCAAACTCGTGGTTGGCGATGGCGTTCTCCATGCGGTGCACCACGAATTTAATGCGCTTCTGGACGTCGGTCATCTCTTCCGGCAGCGAGCTTTGCCGCAGCTTCACCCGCGCTCCGGCCTCGTCAATCAAGTCGACGGCCTTGTCCGGCAAAAAGCGGTCCGGAATGTAGCGATTGGAATGATAGACCGAACTTCGGAGCGCCTCGTCGGTGTAGGTGACGGCGTGAAACTTCTCGTAGCGCTCTTTGATGCCGAAGAGGATTTTAATGGCGTCAACCTCCTGGGGAGGGGGTACCTTTACGGCCTGGAAGCGCCTCTCCAGGGAGCGATCTTTTTCAATCGATTTGCGGAATTCCGCCGGGGTGGTGGCCCCGATGCACTGGATTTCACCTCGGGAGAGAGCGGGTTTGAGGATGTTGGCCGCGTCCAGCGAGCCTTCGGCCGATCCCGCCCCCACCAGCGTATGCAGTTCGTCGATGAAGATGACCGCATTCTGAGCTTCCATCAGTTCTTTCATGATGGTTTTCAAGCGTTCTTCGAACTGGCCCCGATACTTAGTGCCGGCCACAATGAGGGAGAGATCCAGCGCCAGGATGCGCTTGTCGGCCAGGAACGACGGCACGTTGCCGTCCGCAATGCGCTGCGCCAGCCCTTCCACGATGGCCGTCTTTCCCACTCCCGGCTCTCCGATCAGCACCGGGTTGTTTTTCGTTCGGCGGCAGAGGATCTGAATCACCCGCTCCACTTCGTTTTCCCGCCCTACAAGGGGGTCAAGCTGGCCTTCCAAGGCCGCCTGAGTGAGATCGCGGCTGAACTCGGAAAGCAACGAGGTCTCCTTGGCGCGATTGGAAGACGACTTCTCGCTCTGCAGACGGCCCAGTTCTTCGCGGATGGCCGACAGGCGCAGGCCGCGCTCATGCAGGATCTCGGCGGCAAAGGACTTCTCTTCGCGCAGCAAGCCCAGCAGCAAGTGCTCGGTCCCAATGTGCTTGTGCGAAAGGCGCTCGGCTTCTTCCGCTGCGTAGGCCAGCACGCGCTTGCATTCCTGGCTCAGCGGCAGGTCAACCGAGGTTGACACCTTTTCGCGCATCGTCGTTCGCCCTTCGATTTGCTTCCGGATCGACTCAATGGAGGCGTGGGAACGAAGGAAACGATTGGTCAGCGCTTTGTCTTCACGCAACAGTCCCAACAACAGGTGCTCGGTCTCGATGTACGGGCTGCCGAACTGGCTGGCCTCATAGCGGGCAAAGAATATGACGCGACGGGCCTTTTCCGTATATCTCTCGAACAT
>Ga0310909_10003134_pt1 | contig 10305 bp, 6 predicted proteins | sample GREbulkMGT000H_FD_203449 | JGI IMG/M metagenome (GOLD analysis project Ga0310909, IMG submission 203449) | Lab enrichment of tropical soil microbial communities from Luquillo Experimental Forest, Puerto Rico - GRE.bulkMG.T000H | ecosystem: Environmental > Terrestrial > Soil > Tropical forest >... | reverse complement strand
TCTATAACTTTGTGTCCTGTAAGGCTCCACCCGCGCTCAATGTCGCGCGCTATTGCAACAAGGATGTCGACCGCGAGCTGGATGCCGCGCGGACGGTTGCAGCGCCGGAAGAAAGGCTCGCCCACTATGTCAATGTCGCCGAGCAAACCTTAAAAGATCTGCCGATCATATATCTCTATCACAACAAATGGCTGTGGGCGTTCAGCAACAAGCTGACCGGCTTTGCGCCTTTCCCGGACGGCCTGATCCGCCCGCAAGGGCTGCGAATGGAGTAACCAGCGCGTTGCGGATGAGGGTAGAGTTTCACCAAACGAACTGGGAGAGGAGCGGGGAATGTTTAGTCGGCGAACGCTGATCGCAGTTTCTCTGGTTGGATCGATGCTGATTGCCGGCTCAGCCGCGGCACAGACATTGCGCATCGGGCTTGCAGAGGACCCGGATGTCCTCGACCCGACGCTGTCCCGGACTTTTGTGAGCGGCATCGTCCGGACCGCACTGTGCGATAAGCTGTTCGATATCGGCCTCGAGCTGGAGATCGTGCCGCAACTCGCAACAAAATGGGAGTGGACGGCTGACAAGCAAGGGCTAGTCATCAGCCTCCGCTCTAACGTCAAGTTTCACGATGGCGAGCCGTTCGACGCGGCTGCGGTCAAATACAGCATCGAACGCCATCTGACGATGCCAGGATCGACCCGCAAACGCGATATCAGTGCGATCAGCGGTGTCGAGATCATCGACGACCATACGGCCAAGCTCCAGTTGTCGGCGGCGTTCGCGCCGCTGCTCGCGCAACTAGCCGGACCCGCCGGGACGATAATATCACCCAAGGCGGCGCGGGCGGCGGGCGAGAATTTCGGCTCGCATCCGGTTTGCGCCGGCCCATTCAAATTCGTTGAGCGGGTCGCTCAAGACCGCATCGTCGTCGAGCGCTTCGCCGACTATTGGGACAACGACAAGATCAAGATCGACCGGATCGTCTATCTGCCGATTCCGGACTCGACCGTGCGCCTTGCCAATTTGCAGTCGGGCGGGCTCGATCTGACGCAAGTTGCGGCAACCGACCTCGACACCGTACGCAAGGATCCGGGTCTCAAGCTCGCGGCGGTCAACGGGATCGGCTATTCAGGGATCTCGATCAATGTGGCCAACGGCGAGCGCTCGACGTTACCATTAGGGCGGGATGCGCGCGTGCGCCAGGCGCTGGAACTGTCGATCGACCGTGAGGCGCTGAACCAAGTCGTGTTCAATGGCGAGAACCAGCCAGGAAACCAGTGGGTCTCGCCGACGAACCCGTATTATCTCAAGGAGTTTCCGATCCCGGCACGGGATGTCGCCAAGGCGAAGGCCTTGCTCGCTGCTGCATCCGCGCCCAACCCCGTCATCACGATGACAGCGACCAATAACCCCGTTGTCCTACAAACCGCCCAAGTCATCCAGGCCATGGCAAAGGAGAGCGGTTTCGACATACGAATCCAGGCGGCCGAGTTCGCCTCGGCTTTGCAGCTCGCCGCAAAAGGCGATTTCGAGGCCTTTTTGCTCGGTTGGACCGGCCGCATCGACCCCGACGGCAACATCTACAACCTGGTCACATGCAATTCCCCGTTTAACGATGGGCATTACTGCAACCCCGAGGTCGATCGCGAGCTCGATGCAGCGCGCATGGTCGATGCCCGAGCAGAGCGCCTCGCACACTACCGCATTGTCGCCGAGCACATTCTGAAGGATTTACCCATCGTCTATCTTTACCACGGCAAGTGGCTGTACGCGGCGAGCGCTAGATTGTCCGGATTCGTCCCATACCCCGATGGCCTGATCCGACCCCAGGGGCTGCAGATGAAATAACACAACTCCGGAAGGCGAGAAAGGCTCTGAACCGTGACCACCTTCCTGCTGCGCCGGTTGGCTCTGGTGCTGCCGACTCTGTTTTTTGTTTCGGTGCTGGTCTTCGGGCTGCAGCAGCTGCTGCCAGGCGATGCGGCGCTGGCCCTTGCCGGGGAGGAGCGCGACTCGGCGGTAGTGGCGTTTCTGCGCCAAAAATATCATCTCGATGACCCCCTCCCGACCCGCTATCTGCTCTGGGTCAAGGGCGTGCTGGCGGGCGATCTTGGCGAATCGATCCGCATCAAACGCCCGGTTCGCGATCTGGTGCTGGAGAAACTGCCGGTCACTGCTGAGCTCGCGGCACTCGCCATCGTGATCGCCCTGTCGATCGGCCTGCCGATGGGGATCCTGGCAGCCGTAAAAAACGACTCGGCTGTCGATTATGCCGCTACCATGGTAGCGCTATGGGGCCGGTCGATCCCGAATTTTTGGCTGGGGATCTTATTGATCTTGCTGTTCTCGGTCGAATGGGGGTTGTTGCCGGCGTCGGGATTCGTCAGTCCCGCCGAGAGCCTGTCGCGCAACCTCGCGACTCTGATCATGCCGGCCTTTGTGCTCGGCAATGCAATCGCCGCGGTGATGATGCGCCACACCCGCAGCGCGATGCTGGAAGTGTTGAGCTCCGACTATGTCCGCACTGCTCGCGCCAAGGGGTTGAGCGAAACTCGGGTCGTGCTCCACCACGCGCTGCGCAACGCGCTGGTGCCGGTGATCACGCTCGGCGCGCTCGAATTCGGAGAGCTGCTGTCGGGTGCAGTGCTGACCGAGCAGGTCTTCACGATTCCGGGATTCGGCAAGCTGATCGTCGACGCGGTGTTTAATCGCGACTACGCAGTCGTGCAGGGGGTTGTACTATGCACAGCGCTCGCCTTCATCCTGCTCAATCTTTTTGCTGACGTGGCGTATGCCTTGGTCAATCCTAGGCTGCGTGGATGACCGCCGGCATTTTCGACACGACCTCCACGGGTGCTGGCGAGCGGCCGTGGCGGCTTGCGTTACGCCGGCTGGCGCGGCGACGCATGGCGCTCGTCGGGCTGGCTGTCGTGGTGTTCTTTATCGCGGTCGCGGTCGCTGCACCGCTCCTCGCACCTTACGACCCGCTCGCCACGGACTGGCGAGCGGTGCGCAAGCCGCCTTCCCCCCTGCATCTTTTCGGCACAGACGAACTCGGCCGCGACGTCCTTGCGCGGCTCATTTGGGGAGCTCGATCGTCGCTGATGGCCGGCCTCGTCTCGGTGTCGATCGCGGTCGGCGTCTCGGTACCGCTCGGGCTCGTCTCTGGTTACCTCAGCGGAGCTGTCGATGGTCTGCTGATGCGCATGATCGACGCGATGTTGGCGATCCCGTTCCTGATCCTGGCGATTCCCCTCGCCGCATTCCTCGGACCGAACCTGACCAACGCGATGATCGCCATCGGCATCGCGCAGACACCGATTTTCACGCGCCTTACACGCGGGCAGGTACTCGCTGTCAAGCACGAGGATTACATCGAGGCGGCCCGCGCCGTCGGCAACTCGCATCGCCGTATCGTGCTGCGCCACATCCTGCCCAATGTGCTGGCCCCAATCCTGGTCCAGGCGACGCTCGCGATCGCGGCGGCGATTATCGCCGAGGCGGCCCTCTCGTTCCTCGGCCTCGGCCAGCAGCCGCCGGCACCGAGCTGGGGCAGTATGCTCAACTCTGCCACTCACTTTATCGCACAGGAGCCGTGGATGGCGGTGTGGCCGGGCTTGGCGATCTTCAGCCTGGTGCTGTCGTTTAACCTGCTCGGCGACGGGTTGCGTGACGCGCTCGATCCGCGCGGGGGTTAATATCGTCGTGTTCGCGAGACTACGGGACAGCGTTCTCTTCTGGCGTCGCTCATCGGGCATAATGGCCACGCTGTCGCTGGCTCTTCTCGTGGCCGCGATAATCGCCCGGGAGCCGCCGGATTTTTCGACCATGCCAGTCATCGCTGTCGTGCGTGACGGCGAGTACCACCCGATCTGGGCGATCCGCCTCGCCCGCGCCGCCCACCAAATTGCCGCCGACAGCCTGCGCCCGCAACCGGTCGCGGCCGACCATGTCTACCAGCTCTGGCTCCTGTCATCCAATAGCACGGCGCCGCATCCAATCGGCCTTCTGCCCCGGTCGGAGCGCAAGGTGATCGCGGTGACCCCAGAGAACGCGCGCCTGCTGGCGGGCGAAGGCGAACTCGAGGTCACGCTCGAACCAATCGGCGGCTCACTCTTACCGGGGCCAAGCGGGCCTACACTGTTCCGGGCAAGCCTTGAAGGCTCCGGCTGAGCTGTTGAGCGCGATGACGGCGGCGTGCATGAAATTTTCGAGAATGTCCCGGCTTGTCTTGCCGGCACTGCCATGTGCCACCTAAGTGTCGGAGACACGTTCGGGGAGGCTCTGGTCGACCTGAAGGTGGACGGGATCGTCGGACGGTGCTCGGCGTTAGCCTTTAACCCGGCTGATCGCCCGGACCAAGACCGGTTCAGTTCGAGAGGGACATCATGATGGCGCCACGCGGTTCGATCGACGAGATCTGCGTCAACACAATTCGCACCTTATGCATCGACGCGGTTCAGCAGGCAAAATCCGGCCATCCGGGCACGCCGATGGGGATGGCGCCGGTCGTCTATACGCTGTGGCAGGACTTCCTCCGTTTCGATCCGGAGGATCCGATCTGGCCGAACCGCGACCGCTTTGTGCTGTCCAACGGCCACGCCTCGACCCTGCTCTATTCGATGCTGCACCTAACCGGGGTCAAATCGGTCAATGAAAAGTATGAGCGGCTCGGCACCCCGACGGTGTCGCTCGACGATCTGAGGCGATTTCGCCAGTTGGACAGCAAATGTCCCGGTCACCCCGAGTACCACTTGACCTCGGGTGTCGAGACGACGACGGGGCCGCTCGGTCAAGGGATCGCCACCAGCGTCGGCATGGCGATCGCGGGGGACTGGCTGGCGCGGCACTTCAACAAGCCCGGATTTACGCTGTTCGATTACGACATCTTCGCGCTGTGCGGCGACGGGTGTATGATGGAGGGAGTAGGCAGCGAGGCCGCTTCGCTCGCCGGCCATCTGCAGCTCGGCAATCTCTGCTGGATATACGACAGCAACCACATCACGATCGAGGGTAATACCGCTCTTGCCTTCAGCGAGGACGTCGCCGGTCGGTTTCTTGCCTATCGCTGGCACGTGCAGCGGGTCAGCGACGCCAACGATCGCGAGAGGGTCGCCGATGCGATCGCGATCGCCAAGCGCATCGACGATCGGCCGAGCCTGATCATCATCGAGAGCCATATCGGTTACGGCGCGCCGCACAAACAGGATACTTCCGGCGCGCACGGCGAGCCGCTGGGCGAGGAAGAAGTCAAGCTCGCCAAACGCTCCTATGGCTGGCCGGAGGACGCGAAATTCCTGGTGCCGGATGGCGTGTACGAGCACTTCGCGGGGAAATTCGGCGACCGCGGCAAGAAGCTGCGGGCGGAGTGGCTGGCGCTGTTCGAGCGCTATCGGAGTGCCCACCCCGAACTCGCCGACGCGTGCGAGCGCATGCAGCGGCGCGACCTTCTCGAAGGATGGGACAAAGACATCCCGGTCTTCCCGGCCGATCCTAACGGAGTCGCCAGTCGCGACTCCTCGGCCCGGGTTCTGAACGCGATCGCGCCGCGCCTGCCCTGGCTTCTCGGCGGCGCCGCCGATCTCGCTCCGTCGACAAAAACGCGTCTTACTTTCGAAGGTGCCGGTGATTTCGAAGCCGATGACTATGCTGGCCGAAACTTCCACTTCGGCATCCGCGAGCATGCCATGGGTTCTATCTGCAACGGTCTCTCGCTGTCGAAATTACGGCCGTATGGCTCGGGGTTCCTGATCTTTTCCGATTACATGAAGCCACCCATCCGGCTCGGCGCGATTATGGAACTGCCGGTCGTTTATGCGTTCACTCATGATTCGATCGGGGTAGGTGAGGACGGCCCGACCCATCAGCCGGTCGAGCAGCTCGCGGCATTGCGCAGCATCCCCGGGCTGATCGTATTGCGGCCGGCGGACGCGAACGAGGTAGCCGAGGCGTGGCGCGTCGTGTTGGGGCTCAAGCACGAGCCGGCCTGCTTGATCCTGAGCCGGCAGAACCTACCGACCTTCGACCGCACACGCTATGCTTCGGCAAGTGGTGTCCGGCGCGGCGCCTACGTGCTTGCGGATGCTGCGAACCGCAAGCCGGATGTGATCCTGATGGGCACCGGAAGCGAGGTGAGACTCTGCGTCGAGGTCTATGAGAAACTGACCGCCGAGGGGGTCGCGGCGAGGGTGGTCAGCATGCCGTCATGGGAATTGTTCGAACAGCAGGACGATGCTTATCGCGCAGCGGTCCTTCCGCCGGAAGTCACGCGTCGGGTTGCGGTCGAGCAAGCCTCCACCCTGGGCTGGGAGCGCTATACCGGGCTGCGCGGCGCGGTAATCGGGATGAGGACCTTTGGTGCCTCGGCGCCGTTGAAGGAGCTGCTGGTCAAGTTCGGATTCACCGGCGAGCACCTTTATACGGCTGCCAAGCAGCAGCTCGCGTCCAAGGAGTAGCACTCGTGGCTAATCCGTTGAGGACGCTCCAGGAATACGGGCAATCGGTGTGGCTCGACTTCGTCAGCCGCGATTTGCTCAAGAGCCGTGGGCTCGCCAAGCTGATAGCGGAGGACGGGCTGCGCGGCGTCACGTCGAACCCCTCGATCTTTGAAAAAGCGATCGGTCACGGCGATGATTACGACGCGCAGATCGCCGCCTTGCAAGCCTCCGGAGATCTCGATCCCGGCGCGCTGTTCGAGCGCCTGGCGGTTACCGACATCCAAAATGGCGCCGACGCGCTGCGCCCGATCTACCACCAGACAGAGGGGCGCGACGGCTACATCAGCATCGAGGTATCGCCCTATCTTGCAATGGATACCGGGAGGACGATTGAGGAGGCCCGCCGGCTTTGGCGCGAGGTCGCGCGCGAAAACTTGATGGTTAAGATCCCGGCGACAAAACCAGGTCTGCCGGCGATCCGGGCGATGATCGCCGAGGGCGTTAGCATCAACATCACCTTGCTATTCTCGCAGCAAGTCTATGCCGATGTTGCCGAGGCCTACATCTCGGGGCTCGAAGCCTTCGCCAAGAAGGGCGGCGACCCACACAGGGTCGCCAGCGTTGCAAGCTTCTTTGTTAGCCGCATCGATACACTCGTCGATGACGAGCTCGACAAGAAGATCGCGGCAGCCACTGTTCCAGCCGAGAAGACGCGACTGCAGGCGCTCAAGGGAAAAGTGGCGATCGCCAATGCCAAGCTCGCCTATCAGCTCTACAAGAAAATCTACAGCGAGCCCCGGTGGCAGCGTCTCGCGCAACAAGGCGCTCAGACGCAGCGGTTGCTGTGGGCGAGCACCGGAACCAAGAATAAGGCGTATAGCGACGTCCTGTATGTCGACGAGCTGATCGGGCCCGACACGGTAAACACGATCCCGCCGCCGACGATGGATTCCTACCGCGACCACGGCAATCCCCGACCCAGCCTCGAAGCGGATGTCGACGGCGCGCAGGCGGTGATGGATGCCCTCCCCAAAGCCGGCATTTCGATCGATGCGGTGAGCTCGAAACTCGTTGAGGACGGGGTACGCTTGTTCGCGGACGCCGCCGATCAGCTCTACGCCGCGGTACAGAAAAAACGACGCACCGTGCTCGGGCCCAAGCTCAACGTCATGACCTACAAGCTGTCGGATGACCTGCAGAATGACGTCCAAGCTGCCCTCGAGGACTGGCGCAAGGAGGGCAAGGTCAGGCGGCTATGGGCCGCCGACGCCTCACTGTGGACCGAGGCGGACGAAGCCAACTGGCTCGGGTGGTTGGACATCGTCGACAAACAGATGAAGGGGATCGCGCATCTCCAGGACTTCGCCGACGACGTTAAGCGCTCCGGGTTCCAGGATGTGGTGTTGCTCGGGATGGGCGGGTCGAGCCTCGGCCCCGAGGTCTTCGCCGAAACTTTCGGCGCCAAGCCCGGCTTTCCGAACCTGCATGTGCTCGACTCGACCGACCCGTCGCAGATCCGGCACTTCGAAGCTCGGATCGACCCCGCACGCACATTGTTCCTTGTTTCGAGCAAATCTGGTAGCACGCTCGAGCCAAACATCTTCAAACAATATTTTTACGAGCGGGCAAAGCAGGCCGTCGGCGCGAACGAGGCGCCAAATCGCTTCGCCGCGATCACTGATCCGGGCTCGTCCCTCGAAAAGGCGGCGCGGACCCAGGGATTCCGCAACGTCTTCCACGGGCTGCCGAGTATTGGCGGCCGATATTCGGTGCTGTCCGATTTCGGGATGGTGCCCGCCGCGGCGATCGGCATTGATATCCAAGCCTTCCTGGAGAGCACGGCCGAGATGATGCGGTCTTGTGCTGCGAGCGCGCCGCCGCTCGAGAACCCGGGGATCATCCTCGGTGCGATCCTCGGGACTTGCCAGCGCCACGGGCGCGACAAGGTGACAATCTTAGCCTCCCAGGGCATCGCAGATTTTGGCGCATGGCTCGAGCAACTCCTCGCCGAGTCGACCGGCAAGCTCGGCAAGGGAATCGTCCCGGTTGATGGCGAACCATTGGGGGCGCCTGCGGTCTATGGTAACGATCGCCTGTTCGCCTATTTGTGCCTGGCGGCGGATCGACATGAGGAGCAGGAGTGGGGCGTCGCAGCACTGGAGGCGGCGGGACACCCCGTGGTGCGGATCACGGTGAATGACCGGATGCAGCTGGGGCAGGAATTTTTCCGCTGGGAAATGGCTACGGCTGTCGCCGGCTCGATCATCGGCATCAATCCGTTCGACCAGCCCGATGTCGAGACGGCCAAGATCAAAACCCGCGAGCTGACCGAAGCCTTTGAGAAGGGCGGGGCGCTGCCCGAAGAGCGTGCCTTCTTCGAGGGCGAGGGGATAAAGCTGTTTGCAGATCCGCGCAACGAGGCCGCTCTGAAGCCGCAAGCAACGAGCCTAACCGGAGCTTTGAAGGCCCATTTCGGGCGGATTGGTCAGGGGGATTACGCGGCGTTGCTGGCCTATATCGAGCGCAGCAAAGCCCATATCGATCCGGTGCAACGTATTCGCCGCACTATTCGCGATCGGACCAAAGCGGCGACCTGCGTCGGCTTCGGGCCGCGCTTCCAGCATTCGACGGGACAGGCCTACAAAGGCGGACCCAATGGCGGCGTTTTTCTCCAGATCACCTGCGACGATCCCGAAGATCTGCCGGTGCCCGGCCAATCCTATACCTTTGGGATCGTCAAGGCAGCGCAGGCGCGTGGCGATTACGATGTACTTGCCGAGCGCGGCCGGCGCGTCCTGCGCGCGCACATCACCGGAAACCTCGTGGCGGGCCTCGCCACGCTCAGGCGCGCCGTCGAGCAGGCCTTACAATAGGAGCCGCAGGCATGGACATTCAGGTCGTGGACAGGACCAACCGGCGGCAGACGCAGACGCCGGCGCACCAGGCCCCGCCGTGCACCTTGGTCATCTTTGGGGCGGGCGGAGATCTGACAAAGCGACTCTTGATGCCGGCGATCTACAACCTGTCAAAAGCGAAATTGTTGTCCGAAAAATTTGCAATCATCGCCGTCGATCGGACACCAAAACCAGTCGAAGACTTTCGCGATTACCTCGCGGAGGGGATCAGGAGCTTTGTCTCCGACACAGCTTCGGGACCCGCGACCGAGCCGTTTGACAAAGATGCTTGGGAGTTCGTTGCAAGCCGCATCACGCATTTCGCGGGTGATCTGACACAGTCAGATACCTATGCTCGGCTGCACGGCCTCGTTGAAAAGATTGGCGGCAACGTAATTTTCTATCTAGCAGTCGCCAGCCAATTGTTCGGCACGATCATCGAACACATCGGTGCCGTCGGTCTCACCGAGGAAAAGGACGATTGCTTTCGCCGGGTCATCATCGAAAAGCCGTTCGGCACCGATCTGAGCTCTGCCCGCGCGCTCAACGCCCGCATCCTCAAGGTGCTGGCGGAATCGCAGATCTATCGAATGGATCACTTCCTAGGCAAGGAAACGGTCCAGAACATCATGGTGTTGCGTTTCGCCAATGGGGTGTTCGAGCCGATCTGGAATCGCGACCACATCGATCATGTACAGATCACGGTCGCCGAAACCGTCGGCGTAGAGCTGCGTGCCAGGTTCTATGAACAGACCGGCGCGTTGCGCGATATGGTACCAAACCATGTCTTCCAGCTACTGAGCTTGACCGCAATGGAGCCACCGAACTCCTTCGACGCCGACGCGGTCCGCACGGAAAAGCACAAGGTTCTGGAGGCCGTGCATCCGCTCGATGACGCAGAGGTGCGCCGCAACACGGTACGCGGGCAGTATGGGGCGGGCAACCTCGAGGGTAAGGCGGTCAAAGCTTATCGAGAGGAG
>Ga0310909_10003130_pt1 | contig 10312 bp, 10 predicted proteins | sample GREbulkMGT000H_FD_203449 | JGI IMG/M metagenome (GOLD analysis project Ga0310909, IMG submission 203449) | Lab enrichment of tropical soil microbial communities from Luquillo Experimental Forest, Puerto Rico - GRE.bulkMG.T000H | ecosystem: Environmental > Terrestrial > Soil > Tropical forest >... | reverse complement strand
CCCTGGATCGGCAGCCGCCCGGTCCAGTTCGGAATCGCGGTGAACAGAAAACCGGTGATCACTGCCGGCAGATAGCCGTAGAGCATTTCATGCACATGCCAGTCGCGCGGCGCGAACGCCGAGGTTAACGACACCTCGCCAAAAAACACCGGCAGCCAGACCAGGATTGCGACGGCAGCCTGGATCGCGCCGGCCAGAAAAAACGGGCGGAAGCCCGCCGCCAGCACCGGCCAGCCCTGATAATCGCGATAGCGCGGAACTGCCATTGTCCAAACCTCGATGTTGATCCAGATTATTTACGCCGAACCATGGCAGCTCAAATTGAGCCAGCGCAAACTTCCGCTAACATGGAACCGCATTCGCAGGTCCGGATCGCAAAAAGGCGCTGCGCCACGGAGACAATGATGACCACAGTCGACAGCTCGCTGGTCGCCCATTTGCCGCTGTTTGCCGGGATTGCGGCGGATGATCTCGCCGAGATCCTCCGCGAAGCCCGCTCCACGCGCTATGCGAAAAACAGTGCCGTATTCGAACAGGGCGAGGACGCGCAATCCTTCTTTCTTCTGCTGCACGGCCACGTGCGCGCCAGCAAGACCACGCCGACCGGCGAGCAGATCGTGGTGCGCTATGTCGCGCCCGGCGAGATTTTCGGCGTCGCGCCTGCGATCGGGATCGCGCGTTATCCGGCGACCGCGACCGCAGTCGACGACAGCGTGGTGCTGAGCTGGCCTTCGGCAGCCTGGCCGCGGCTGGTGGCACGCTTTCCGCAGCTTGCGGCCAACACGCTGCAGACGGTCGGCAGCCGGCTTCAGGAAACGCATACGCGCGTCATCGAGATGTCGACGCAGCAGGTCGAGCAGCGGATTGCCCATGCGTTGCTGCGGCTCGCCAAGCAATCCGGACGCAAGCTCGATCACGGCGTGGAGATCGATTTCCCGATCAGCCGTCAGGACATCGCGCAGATGACCGGCACCACTTTGCACACCGTAAGCCGCATCCTGTCGGGTTGGGAGCAACTGGGCCTGATCGAAAGCGGCAGGCAGCGCATCGTGCTGCGCGAGCCGCACCGGATTTTCGTGCTGGCCGAACACGGCCCGAACGACGGCGAGCCGCCCCGGCGCGCTTGACGGCACTCGTCATGTACAGGCGCAGAGCGCCTCCATGAACACATCGCGATCGACGCCATGCTCGCGGCAGGCATCCTCCACCGTGTGGAAGGTCGCGATTGGGCAGCCGACGCAACCCATCCTGTATCTGAGGAAGACGTGGATCGTCTCGGGCCTGGCCCGCATCACTTCGTCGACCAGATCGTAAGACGAAATTGGCATGCGCATCTCCGTTCGGACGAGAACGATAGCGCGCCTCTTCGAAAAGTTGTTTGTCGCGGAGCAAACTCGCAAAGATGTTCCTACACGGCCCGGCTGTGCAGCCGCCCGGAACCGTCGAGATGTGCGTCGAATGCAGCCGCAACGCTGCGCACCAGGAACCGCGAATTGTCGGCAACCGACAACAGGCTGCCGTCCAGCGTGACGACGCCGTCGGACACCAGCTCCTTCAGGCGGGGCGAGCCAACGATGGCGTCCGGCACCAATCCATGCCGGACGCAAATCGGACCGAGGTCCACGCCGAAGTCGCACATAATGCGCTCGATGATCTCGCCACGAAACCGGTCGTCGGCCGTCAGCGCATATCCCTTTGCGGTCGCAAGCTCGCCGGCCGCGATCAATTGCGAATAGGCGCCGATCCCGATTTCGTTCTGCACAAAGCCCTGCGGCAGATGGCCGATGGCGCTGGCGCCGAACCCAAGCAGGACGCTGCTTCGGTCGGTGGTGTAGCCCTGGAAATTTCGCCGCAGCCTGCCTTCGCGCTGCGCAAGCGCCATGGCATCGCCGGGAAGCGCGAAGTGGTCGAGCCCGATCTGCACGTAACCCGCTTGCGTCAGCGCATTGGCGATCGCGCACGACTGTTCGAAGCGCTCGAGGCTGTCCGGCAGCCGGGATTCGTCGATCCTGCGTTGATATTTCTTGAAGGTCGGCACGTGCGCGTAGCCGAACACGGCGAAGCGATCGGGGCGAAGGCTGATGCAGCGCCTGACCGTGTCGAGGCATGACGCAATGGTCTGATGCGGCAATCCATAGATCAGGTCGAAGTTGATCGCGGATATGCCGGCGCGGCGCAGGTTTTCGGTCGCGGCCGCCGTCTCCTCGAAACTCTGCACGCGGTTGATGGCGCGCTGAACCACGGGGTCGAAGCTCTGCACCCCAAGGCTCGCGCGGTTGACGCCGCCGAGCGCCAGTGCGTCGATCATCCGGACCGCCAGCGTGCGCGGGTCGATCTCGATTGCGGTCTCGGCGGAAGGCAACACAAAGAACGTTTGACGGATCGATCCGATCAGGTCCGTGAACGACTCCGGCGTCATGATCGTCGGCGTGCCGCCGCCGAAATGAACGTGGTCAACCTTGATGCGGCGATCGATCAGCCGCGACACCAGATCGATCTCACTGCGCAGCGCCGACTCGTAGATGGCGATCGGTTCGTCGCGGCGGGCGACCGAGGTGTGGCAGCCGCAATACCAGCACATGGAACGACAGAACGGCACATGCAGATAGAGCGAGGCGGTGGAATTTCGCGGGATCGCCTTCAGCCATTCGGCATAGTTCTCCGCGCCGATCGCTTCCGAAAAATGCGGAGCGGTGGGATAGCTCGTATATCTCGGCAATCGCTCTTGCCCATAGCCCGCCGCCAGATCTGACCTCATTTCCGACCATTCCCTGCTCGAAGGCGCAAAAGAGCACCCACCATCCATTAACAATAGCTGCATGCCGAACATCGACTTTGCGCTGGCTCAAAGGCGCGACGCGAACTCCGGCCGCGGACATGGTCAGGGTCGAGCCATGAATCCTGCTGCGCCGGCCTCCGTAGAAATCCCGACGTCGGAGAAACCCCAAAGGAGCGGAATGTTGTTGCAGCGCAAACAGGCTTTACGTCAATCGGCGCAAAGTGCTCGCGCTAAGTCAAAACATCCAGATGAAGGAATATTCCGATGTTGACCCGCAGAGCCGCAATGTTCAGCGCAGCCGCCGCAGCCCTCCTGCTGGCGACGTCTTCGTTTGCCGCAGAACCCAATTTGCCGCGCCAGAAGGTCGAGTTGGTCGCGCCGCCTTTCGTGCACCCTCACGAACAGGCCACCAAGCAAGGCCCCAAGATCATGGAATTCAGGCTCGTGGTCGAGGAGAAGAAGGTGGTCATCGACGAGAAGGGCACGACCTTCCAGGCCATGACTTTCAACGGCTCGATGCCGGGACCGCTGATGGTGGTGCATGAGGGCGACTATGTCGAAGTGACGCTGGTGAACCCCGCCACCAACTCGATGCCGCACAATATCGACTTCCACTCCGCAACCGGCGCACTCGGTGGCGCCGCGCTCACGCTGATCAATCCCGGCGAGCAGGTCGTGCTGCGTTGGAAGGCCACCCGCACCGGCGTGTTCGTCTATCACTGCGCCCCGGGCGGTCCGATGATCCCCTGGCATGTCGTGAGCGGCATGAACGGCGCGGTCATGGTGCTGCCGCGCGACGGTCTCAACGACGGTCACGGCCATCCGTTGAAGTACGACCGCATCTATTATGTCGGCGAACAGGATCTCTACGTGCCGCGCGACGAGAAGGGCAACTTCAAATCCTACGACTCGCCCGGCGAAGCCTACACCGACACGGAAGAAGTGATGCGCAAGCTGATCCCGACCCATGTCGTGTTCAACGGCAAGGTCGGCGCGCTGACCGGCAAGAACGCGCTGAAGGCCAATGTCGGCGAGAACGTGATGATCGTGCATTCGCAGGCCAATCGCGACAGCCGCCCGCACCTGATCGGCGGCCATGGCGACTATGTCTGGGAGACGGGCAAGTTCTCGAACGCGCCGGAGACCGGGCTCGAGACGTGGTTCATTCGCGGCGGCTCTGCGGGAGCGGCGATGTACAAGTTCCTGCAGCCCGGCATTTACGCCTATGTCACGCATAATCTGATCGAGGCGGCCGATCTCGGCGCCACCGCGCACTTCAAGGTCGAGGGCAAGTGGAACGATGACCTGATGACCCAGGTGAAGGCGCCTGCGGAAATCCCGGCCGTCACCAACTGACGACGAAAAAGGGGCCGACGAAGTGCCGGCCCCTTCCCTCCTGGAAATGCGGGGCAGCCATGCTGATTGCCTTCAAACTCAAGCTCCTGCTCGCTTGCGCTGCCGGACTTGCCGGCCCGCTGGCGGTCGCGCCGATCATGTCCTATCTCTCCGCGCGCGATCGCATCCTTCCCGAACAGGCGATCGTGGAATTGAAATCCGGCCATTTCGCTTACCGCGTAGCCGGCGACTTCACCCGTGCGGGCAAGCCCGCTGAAGCGCCGCTTGTGCAACTGTCCTTTGCCGGGCCGCTCACAATCATGAAGCGCCAGGTCTCGTCCGCCGAGTATCAGGCCTGCGTCGACGACGGCGGCTGCCGCGCGCTCGACCGCGATGTGGTCGTCGCGATCGATCGGCCGGCCGTGCAGGTGAGCTGGCACGATGCGGAAGCCTATGCGAGCTGGCTGTCGCACAGGACCGGCGTAACCTATCGTCTGCCAACAGACGAAGAATGGGCGTTCGCGGCCGGCAGCAAGTTCGCAGATGATGGCGTGCCGGTCGACGACAACAATCCTGCAAAACGCTGGATTGCACGCTACGAGCGCGAAACCGGCCGCGACGCCGGAACCGCAACCCGCGCCTTCGGCGGGTACGGCACCAATGAAAACGGCCTCTCCGATCTCTCAGGCAATGTCTGGGAGTGGACCACGACCTGCTTCGTGCGCAGCACGCTCGACGAATCCGGCAGGGTCGTCGGTCAGAGCAAGAATTGCGGGGTCCGTATCGCCGAGGGCGCGCACCGCGCCTACGTCACGGACTTCATCCGCGACGCGCGCGCCGGCGGCTGCGCTGCGGGCACTCCGCCTGACAATCTCGGCTTTCGGCTTGTCCGCGAACCACCGTCATGGACGAGCATGCGCCTCGGCAAGGCACTCTCGTTCACGACCTCTTGAACCGCCACCTTTCAACTGCGCATGGTGTCGCAGACCTGCGCGCATGTGTCGCTTCCGGCGGTGCTGCGCCGGTACGGATTTTGCTCTGAGCTGAGCGGCTTACTCATCTCGAAGCGTCCGGAATTTCTAGACTTATGCGTTGTCTGATCGTTGCGGATTTACACTATTCGTTGCCGCAGTTTGACTGGCTGCTCAGCGCGGCGCCCCAGTTCGATCTTGTCATCTTCGCCGGAGATGCGCTCGATATCGGCTCGGCGGTCGATTTCCGTGCCCAGATTTTGGTCGTGAAGAAATACCTCTCGCGGCTGTCGGGCCTGACGCATGTCGCTCTCTGTTCCGGCAACCATGATCTGGATGAGCGCAGTGCGGACGGCGAAAAGGTCGCGCGCTGGATCGACGAGGTCAGACAGCTTGGGATCGCCTGCGACGGCGACAGCCTGACCATCGGCGACACGCTGTTTACGATATGCCCATGGTGGGACGGGCCGGTAGTCAGGGACCGCATCGACGCGCAACTTCGCGAGGCGGCAGCGTTAGCGGCGGCCACGGCGAAGCGATGGGTCTGGGTTCATCACGCGCCGCCGGCGAACTCTCCGACAAGCTGGGGCGGCAAGCGCTTTTTTGGCGACGTCGAGCTCGTACAATGGATCGAGCGTTACCAGCCGTCGATCGTGATCTCGGGCCATGTGCATCAATCACCCTTCATTCCCGACGGATCATGGTTCGATCGACTTGGCGCCACCTGGGTCTTCAATACCGGCCTGCAGCCTGGCCGGCCGCCGACGCATATCGTGCTCGATCTGGCCCAAGGCACGGCATTCTGGCTTGCCGCCGCCGAGCAACAATGGATCGACCTCAACGCGCCGATCAAGCGGCCGGCAGCGCCGATCGAAGAGCCGCCGGCCTGGCTTATATCCTTGGGTCGGATTGCCGATCCGATCCTGGCGAGACCTGCTGGGGTGGAAGGCTGATCATGCTTTGCAGAAGTTCGCCGATCATCTCGAGATGGGTACCGTGACCGGCGTATTGCTTCATGAGATCGGCAAGGTAGGTCGTAGCCACGTTCAGCCGTTGCGCCAGTAATTGTGCGATCAATCGCGCCGCGGCCGGATGCTCGTCGAGGAAGGACGACGCATCATTGATCTCATAGATCGTGGAATCAACGGCTGCCCGTACCGTCGCGGTGTGAGGCCGGTCGAGCAACAGCGACATCTCGCCGGTCAGCGCACCGGGTTCGGCGAGCACTGCGACAACACTGTTGCCCCTGATGACTTCGAGCCGCCCCTCGACGAGGACAAACAGCCGCCCGGTTTTGGTCCCCTCGCGAAGCACGAGGGAGCCGGCAGGCACCTCTCGCCGGTTTCCACCCGTGCAATAGTCCAGAATCTCGCGCATCGGCCAACACCCTTGTTCGAGGTTAACCCCGACGGATAACAGCGTCGAAGCGATAATGTAGGCCCGGTATGCCCAAATTCTCGGCAACCTCAGGCACCGGCCGCTGAGCGGCGTTGCCTCGATTATGCCGGTGCGGAACTCTTGGCCGCAAGGAAGTCCGAGACGGCTTCAAGGAATGTCTTGGGCGCCTGCAGTTGCGGGACATGCGCGCAACCCGAAATGATTTTGAGCCGCGCATCCGGCAGACCTGCCGCCAGTTCACGCGACATCGGCGGAGGCGTCGCTTCATCGTGCTCGCCGACCAAGACAAGTGTCGGAACCGTCACCTTTTGCAAATCTCCGCGCAGGTCGAGCCCGGCGAGCGCTTCACAGGCTGCGCGGAACACCTGCGGATCGGTCCGCAGAAACGCCGCGCGGCGATCGTCCATCAACTCGGGATGTTCGGCCTGAAACTCCGGTGCGAACAGCCGACGCATGGCAACATCCACGATCGCCGCGAGCCCCTTCGCCCGCGACGCCGCAGCCATGTTGCGAAAGGCCTCGCGCCCTGCTTCCGGGAAGGCTGCGCCGCAATCGGCGAAGATCAATCGCGTCGCAATGCCGGGATGACGGATTGCCATCTGCAGCGCGACGAAGCCGCCATAGCCATTGCCGAGCAAGATCGCGCCTTCGCCGCGCGCTCCGTCATGCACCGCCTCCGTCATGCGGTCGGCGATATCGGCAAGGCTGCCGGCGACCGCCTGCGAGCCGCCGAAGCCCGGCAGTTCCGGAACGATGACGCGAAACGATTGCGACAGTTGCGGCACGATCGTGTCGAAGCTCGCGCGATCCGAGAGCAGGGAGTGAAACAAAAACAGCGGCGTGCCCCGCCCCGTTTCTGCCGCGTTCACGGTCCCGCCAGCCAAACGCCGATCCATGTCCTGCCCTCGCCCTCCCGCACAAGTCGCGGGACGATCCGCGATTGATAGATCAAACCGGGGGCGTTTCAAGCATTAACTGGCTTGACGTGATATTTCACGATTGCGACACTGCCGGCTCGCAGGAAGGAAAATCAATGCTTTTGCGCGATAACGTCTACGAAAGCCTGCGTGCTGATATTCTTGCCTGTCGCCTCGCACCGGGTGATGATATGCGCGAACAGGAGCTCGCCGAACGCTATGCGGTGAGCCGCCAGCCGGTACGCGAGGCGCTGCTCAGGCTTGCGCGCGAGCATCTGGTGACCGTGCAGCCGCGCCAGGGCTACCGCGTCAACCCGATCTCGCTGGCGGATGCGCGCGACATTCTGAGGTTTCGTCTCGCGCTGGAGCCGGCCTGCGTTGCGGAAGCGATCGAGAACGCGAGCGATGCGACGCTCAAGGGCCTCGACCGGTTCCGGCGCTTCTCCGGCGACCACGAGAAATTCATCGCCTATAACCGCGCTTTCCATTCGGCGCTCGCGGCAGCCTCGAACAACCGCCGCATGGCCGCAGCACTGTGCGACCTCATCGGGCAGGCCGACCGCCTGGTGCGGGTGAGCGTCGCCAACCTCAGGGGCCACGATCCCAAGAAGCTGGTCGCCGAGCATGTCGCGCTCATCGAAGCGATGCAGCGCCGCGACGGCCGCAGCGCCGCGCGGATCATCAAGGCGCATATCACCGCGACCGAGAAGCGCGTGCTGCCGGCGCTGAGGCGCAACGCCGTGATCGTCGAAGGGAGGGACGCGTGAACATTTCAGCAAAAACCGTCGAGGTCGAGGTGCACGGCAATTTCGTGGACGGGCGCGAAATCGAAGCGGGCTCAGGCCAGATGCTCGACGTGCGCAACCCCGCGACCGGCGAGGTGATCGCGAAGATTCCAAATTCGACTGCGGACGACGTCGATTGCGCCATGAAGAGTGCGCGCGCAGCCTTCGACGGCAAGGCCTGGGGCGGCATGGACGTCCGATCGCGGGCCAGGCTCGTCAATCGGCTGGCGGATGCGTTCGAGGCCAATCTCGAGCAGCTCTATCGCCTCGAAACGCTCAACAATGGACGGCCGGTCAACGAGACGCGCGCGCAGTTGTCGCGGCTGCCCGACTTCTTTCGCTATTTCGCGGGCCTCGCGCTGTCGCGGCGCGACGCGGTGATCCCGGTCGAAGGATCCTACCTGAACTACACGCTGCGCACGCCGATCGGGATCGTCGCCAACTGCACGCCGTTCAATCATCCCTTGATGATCCTGTGCAAGTCGCTCGCCGCGGTGCTGGCCTCGGGCTGCGTCACCGTGGTCAAGCCGTCGGAATACACGCCGCTGACGACGCTGAAGCTCGCAAGGATTTTCACCGAAGCGGGACTCCCGCCCGGCGTATTCAACGTCGTGCTGGGCCTCGGTCAGAGCACCGGAAAAATGCTCGCCGAACACCCCGACATCAACAAGCTGGTCTTGACCGGCGGCACCGAGGCCGGTCGCATCGCCGGCGCCGCCGCCGCAAAAGTGTTCGCACATCAGACGCTGGAACTCGGCGGCAAGACACCGGTGATGGTGTTTGAGGATTTCGACGTCGATCGTGCGGTGAATTACGCGGCCTTCGGCGCCTTTATCGGCGCGGGGCAAACCTGCGTCTGCGCCTCGCGCCACCTGGTGCAGGCCTCGATCTATGACGAGTTCGTCGAGAAGCTGAAGGCGAAGACCGAGAGCATCCGCATCGGCGATCCCTTCGACCCCTCGACTCAACTGGGGCCGGTGATCTCGGCACGGCAGCGCGACCGCGTGCTCTCATACTGCGGTTTCGGCCGCGAGGATGGCGCGCGTCTCCTGACCGGCGGCGCGGGCGCAAAAATCCCGGGCCACGAGAACGGCTACTTCATCCGGCCTACCGTGTTTTGCGATGTGACTAGCAACATGCGAATCTTCCAGCAGGAGGTGTTCGGACCGTTCACCTCGGTGACGCGCTTTGCCGACGAGGCGGACGCGCTGCGGCTTGCAAACAATTCGCCATTCGGGCTCGCAGCGGCGATCCGGACCCGCGACGTGGCACGTGCCCATCGCGTGGCAGCGGCCGTGAAGGCCGGCATCGTCTGGGGCAACGATCATCACCGCCTCGATCCGGCCTCGCCCTGGGGCGGGGTCGATGACTCCGGCGTCGGACGCGAGTTCGGCATCGAGAGTTTCGACGACCATTTCAACGTCAAGAGCGTGATGGTCGCAACGCACGATCAGCCGTTCGACTGGTATCGCGACACGGCGGGCCAGCGGCGATTGAACTGAACGAACAACGAGCGGTTACAACGGCCGGCGAAGCCGGCCGCCGCATTGGCGCATCAAAAAGGGGGAAACTTCGTATGGCTCTTACAGTAAACGCCGGCGCGCGGCTCGACCGCCTGCCGATCTCATCCTTTCACTACCGGATTTTCTGGCTGGTCGGCGCCGGGATGTTTTTCGACGGATACGACCTCTATGTCGCCGGTGGCGTGCTGGCGTCCGCGATCCAGACCAAATTCTCGACCGCCCCGCAGAATCTGCAATTCATCTCGCTGACTTTTGTCGGCATGACGCTGGGAGCGCTGATCACCGGATTTGTCGGCGACAAATTCGGCCGGCGGTTCACCTATCAGATCAATTTGCTGATCTTCGGGCTGGCGTCGATCGCTGCGGCCTTCGCGCAGGACATGAATCAATTGATCGCCTGCCGCTTCGTGCAGGGCCTCGGCCTTGGCGCAGAAATCGTGGTCGGCTATTCGACGCTGACCGAATTCGTTCCGCCGAAAACGCGCGGGCGCTGGCTGTCGATGATGGCGTTCCTCGTGGTGGCCGGATTTCCGGCAACTGCCCTGCTCGGCTATCTGATCATACCGACCTGGGGATGGCGTCCGATGTTCGTCATTGCGGGCGC
>Ga0310909_10003116_pt1 | contig 10336 bp, 8 predicted proteins | sample GREbulkMGT000H_FD_203449 | JGI IMG/M metagenome (GOLD analysis project Ga0310909, IMG submission 203449) | Lab enrichment of tropical soil microbial communities from Luquillo Experimental Forest, Puerto Rico - GRE.bulkMG.T000H | ecosystem: Environmental > Terrestrial > Soil > Tropical forest >... | reverse complement strand
ATACCATATCGACATGGCACATGATTAGTTTGCTGAAGGCATCCGCATCGCCGGCCCTGGCTGCTGCTACAAGCTTGTCCTCGTCACTGTCTATGTCCCTCATTGAGATTCTCCTATCGAGGTTCCGGCATTCGGAATGAAGGCCGTAATCTTTGGCGCGCGCGACCGACACATCCCGACCCGCCGACCTCAACGTCACGGCTTACACTGTCTTTCAGCGGCAGTCCTAAGAGGTCCGCTTACGGCGACATACTGAATGCAAGTGCGAGACCATCGGCATTACGGTGAAAACAAAAAAGCTGGACAATGTGCGAGTAACGAAATTTCGAAAGGTCCCGAATTCTCGGGAGCCGAGGTGCAAAACAAGGGATAGGCTGGAGAGCCGAACAGGTGCTTCGAAGTTTTGCGGGCCTCGGACTCGAGTCCCGAGCCGACGAGGGAATTTCGTGTTAGTTAGCTACGTCAGACTGGAGGCATGTAACGGTTCGTCGGTAACTTTACAGAGTTCCGCTAATTTTGGTTGGCTTACGCTGCCCAAGCCTGCCACACCCGACACGCGTCACCGAGCGCTCAGTTTTGCTTTCCATGATCGTGCGTTTTCGACAGAGCGACTTCCAGTTCGGCAGCTCCTGCCTTGCCGACAGTCACGTCTTGCTCTTCAGTTCCGCCTCCGACTCCGATCGCGCCAATGACCTGTCCTTCAACAATGATGGGAATCCCACCATACAGAATCGTGAGTCTTCCGCCGTTCGCTGCTGCAGCATGCTCAATCGCAAGATTGAAGCTGCTATCTTCCTGCGTCGGTCCTTTGAAGACCGGCCCGGTCTCCTTGCGCATGGTGGCAGCAGCAACTGCCTTGGTGATCGCAGTATCCACGCTCGCGGGACGGGCTCCGTCCATCCTGGCGAATGCAAGCAAGTGACCACCGTCGTCAACCACAGCGATGTTCTCCGCCACGCCCAACGCGGCTGCGCGCCCTCTCGCTGCGAGAAGCACGCGCTCTGCGCCCGCAAGGGTGAGTTTGACCTGGCCGCGAATTACAAGTTCGGGACTGTCGGCGCCAGGCGACGAGATGGTCGCCGCCAGCAATATGGTAAAGCCGAGATATTTGAGCATGATCGATTCTCTCTCTCTTCCAGGACTTCAAAATCCTGTCGAATGCTGAAACGTCCTGGCTTCAACGCTTCAGATGCAGATCGAAAAAACGGGCGCCCCTTGACCGCTACTTTTCTTTGCCCTCTCCCACGCCTTTCCGAGGCTGATCAGGTGGTACCATCGCTCTTCATCCTCGCGTCGTTCTCAGCGAACATGCACCAGCAATAGGCACGCATCATCCGTCGGTGCGCCGTTCCGCCATGCCGCCACTTCGTTGAGGATGCCCTGTTTCATTTTTTCGGCAGGCAGGCGTGACAATTTACGCACGATTTCCTGGATGCCGGAGACATCGAGCATTTCCCCTCGACCATTGAAAACTTCCGTGATCCCGTCGGTGTAAAGGAGAATGCGATCGTCCGGCTGGAGTTCGACCTCCGCGTTGGCTGCCGACTTCACAGCCTTCGGCAACGCACCGAGAATCATGCTTTGAGACTCGAGCAGCAACGGATCCTGCCCAGGACGCGCGAGTATTGCCGGCGGATGGCCAGCTCCGGCAAATACCATACTGCGTCCATATGCATCGATGCGTGCTGCGGCTGCAGTGACGAACATTCCGGAGCCACAGATGTCTTCGATGAGAAACCGATTCAATTCAGCGAACATCTCGGTAAGAGGCATGCCGCTGCGCAGATGCACCATTGTCTCCGTGTAAATGCGGTTGGCAACGAGAGCGGAGCCGATACCGTGGCCCGAAACGTCGCATACCAGTAAATTGAGGCACTCATTGTTCACTGAATCCACCAAAGCAATGTCGCCTCCGATCGAGTGCGCCGGATGATAGAAGACGTCGACACTCATGCTCGCCCTGACCAGGGGTCGAGGAGCTAGGCTGTTCTGCACGCGCGCGGCTAGGCGCAGATCTTCGTCGATTTCCATCTGGCGTTTATGAAGCTCGGCGTTGGCTCGGCGAAGTCTTTTCTCGGCTTGTACCTGCTTGGAGATGTCAGTAAAGGTAATCACCCTAAACCGCTTACCTGAATTTTCGACCGCCCTGTAACTGATGACGACAGGCGTCCGCCCTCCGTCCTTTGCAGGCAGAAAAAATTCGTAACGGTTGTGGCCATCACGGAACGCGACGTCAATTTGCTTCGCGGCAAACTCCCATTCCTGAGAAGAATAGAATTTAGAAGGGTCGAAACCGATCAATTCCTCCAAAGGAATGCCTATCATTTCAGCAAAACGGGAGTTCGCAAAAAGAATGCGAGGACGATCATCAGCGATGACAACCCCCTCGTTGAGCACCTCCAGTACGGCCCCCATACGAGCAAGCCATTCGGGTTCTTGGATCTCAACTGATTGAGCTGGCTTTGTCATAGGAGCCCCAGCCGGGAGTGCGCCGACCAACGTAACGAGATCCATTTCCGGAATTCCACGCTGATTGTCTCTCTCTTGTTCAGGTAGTGGATCTCAGCAAGACCGTGTCAATCGGCAGCGTTCGGATGCGCTTGCCGGTGGCAGCGAAGATGGCATTGGTTACCGCTGGGGCAACAGCAGCTGTGGGCGCTTCGCCGAAACCTCCCGGGGGTGCGGCGCTTCTCACCAGATATGTTTCGATGTGTGGCGCTTCGTTAATCCGTATAGACGGATAGTTGTGAAAATTACTCTGTTCTACGCGCCCGTTTTTCACGGTGATGTTGCCGTAAAGCGCGGCGGTCAAGCCGAAGAGTGCGCCGCCTTCGACCTGGGCCGTGATGGAGTCTGGATTGATCGCGATGCCGCAGTCGACTGCGCAGACGATTCGATGGACTCGTATCGAGCCATCGAATACGACTTCCACTTCCGCTACCTGGGACAGGTAAGTGTCGAACGCGAATTGAAGAGAAACGCCGCGACCCCGCCCTGCCGGCAGAGCCTGACCCCAGCCTGCTTTCTCCGTTGCCAACTCCAGCACCCGAAGGGCGCGCGGGTTGCGATCGAGCAGCGCCTTGCGGTACGCGACAGGATCTTGTTTCGCCGCCGCAGCCAACTCGTCGATAAAGCTTTCAACAACGAAGACGTTGTGAGTCGGGCCGACACCACGCCAAAAGGCGGTGGGAATGCCTGGCGGCTCGACGCGCACATAGTCAACATGGATGTTCGGAAGGTCGTAGGGCGGTTCTGCCGCTCCCTCCACCGCATCGGGATCGAGACCATTCTTGAAGATCTGCGGGATATACCGTGCGTAGATCGAAGAGCCAGCGACACGGTGGGTCCAGGCCACTGGTTTGCCGCTGGCGTCAAGTCCGGCCGACAACCGATCGTAGTAATAGGGCCGATACATGTCATGCTGGATGTCTTCCTCGCGACTCCACACCACCTTCACAGGTCCGTCGACGTGTTGGGCGATCTTGACGGCAAGGACGGAACCGTCGGCTTCGAGTCGACGACCGAAGCCACCGCCCAGGAGCTGGTTGTGGAGCTTAACTGCATCCTTTGGCAAGCCGGTGATCTCTGCAACGAGAGACTGCGTTCGGGTTGGCACCTGGGTGCCGACCCAAAGGTCACACCCGTCCTTACGGACATGGACGGCGCAGTTCATCGGCTCCATAGCGGCGTGGGCGAGAAAGGGAACTTGGTAGATGGCGTCGATTCGCTGCGCTGCCCCTGCGAGCGCTTCTTGGGCGTCGCCCTCGCTGCGCGCGACGACGCCGGGTTGCTTCGACGCCTCCTCGAGCTCACGGATGATTTCGAGGGTGTTGATCGTCGCAAGCGGGCCATCCTCCCATTGAATGTCAGCCGCGATGAGCCCCTTCTGGGCGGCCCACATGTGATCACCGACTACAGCGACTGCATTATCGATTCGGACTACCTGGCGCACGCCCTTGACTATTCGCGCCGCCGCTTCGTTCACCGATTTCGGCTTGCCGCCAAATACAGGCGAGATCGCGAGCGCTGCGATCTTCATGTTCGGTACTCTCACGTCGATGCCGAATTGCGCTCGGCCGTTGACCTTGTCCGGTGTATCCAAGCGCTTGGCCGGCGTGCCGATGAGTGTGAAGTCTTGCGAGTCCTTCAGTTTCACACTGTCAGTCGCTGGCACTGGCAGCATAGCGGCGGCATCTACCAGGTCACCATACGGCAGCCGGCGTGCGCTGGCGGCGTGCAAGACCACCCCTTGCTGCGCCCGGCATGTCCCAGGATCAACGCCCCAGCGGTTAGCTGCAGCCTCAATCAATAAGGTGCGGCCGACCGCACCTGCTTGTCGCAGCGGCGTCCAGAAGGCGCGGATTGAGGATGACATACCGGTCGACTGAAAGTGCAGCACGGGATTGGCATACAGAGCGTCATTGGGCGGAGCGTGCTCCAGGCGGACCTGGTCAAGAGCGACTTCTAGCTCCTCTGCCAGCAGCATGGGCAACGCAGTGTACGTGCCCTGGCCCATCTCGACCATCGGTACGACTAAGGTTACGACTCCTTGGCGATTAATTCGTATGAACGCGTTTGGGTTGAAGCTGGGCCCTGCGTCCGCAGCCCAGGGAGGGCGAAACGCAATCGGCACGGTAAGCTTGATGACAAGGCCGCCGGTCAAGGCTCCACCGACTACGAGGAAGCCGCGTCGGCCGAGGCGGTCAAGCACGGTCAATCCTCCTTCGTGCCCGCAGCACGATGGATTGCGGCGCGAATGCGTTGATAGGTGCCGCAGCGACAGATGTTTCCGGACATAGCTGCGTCGATGTCCGCATCGCTTGGTTTGGGCTTGTTCGTGAGCAACGCCGCCGCCGACATGATCTGGCCGGATTGGCAATAGCCGCATTGGACGACCTCTAGGTCGAGCCAAGCCTGCTGCAGCGCTTTGCCCTCCGGCGTCTTACCAATCGCTTCGATGGTCGTGACGGCTTTGTCGCCTATGCTGCCAATCGGAGTAACGCAGGATCGCATCGGCGTGCCGTCGACGTGAACCGTACAAGCTCCGCAAAGCGCGATGCCACAGCCGAATTTGGTGCCGCACATACCGAGCACGTCGCGCAGCACCCAGAGCAACGGGGTATCGGCATCTACATCGACGCTGTGTGCAGTTCCGTTAACCATTATGGTGAACGCCGCCATCTGCTGATCCCTGAGCTCACCGCTTCAGGTGTTCGTCAAAGAAGCGGGTGATTTCAACGAAAGCTTCCTTTGTTTCGGGGGCCGTCAAAACCATTGCGTATTCGTTGTGCGATAGTCCCTCGAAGACCTGCAGTTCCGCGATCACTCCTGCCTGGCGTAGTTTTCGGTGCACGCGGACCGTATTGCTTAGAAACAGATCGCGCGTTCCGGTAGTCAGGATTGCTGGAGGCAGACCGCTAAGATCTCCGTATACTGGCGACAAGAGTGGATCCGTCATGTCGTGACCGTTCGCATAGACAGCCAGCGCGTCCTTGAGCCAGCCGTCATACGACACCTGAAAATTGTCAATGAACTCGAGCGTCATGTAAGAGTCGCCGGTCTTGGTCATGTCTGATTGAGGCGACCCAGGTGCAATTGCGCCTGGCAGCGAAAGGCCCTCAGCTTTTGCGCGCAAAGCTAAAGCCAGCGTTAGAGCGCCGCCGGCGGATGTGCCAAACACACCGATTCTTTCGGGACGGTAAGTCGAGATCAACTCTCGGTAAACTGCCATCCCATCGTCCAGTGCAGCGGGATAAGGATTCTCCGGCGCAAGCCGATAGTCGACAGATATGACCTTCGCCTGTGCGAAGGCCGCCATGTATGTAGCTTCGCGTGTTCCTGCGTCGCCGGGATTCAGTACATATCCGCCGCCATGAAAGTGGAGAAAAACTCGATTGACGTTTTCTTTCGCAATTTCCCGCGGCGCCAGAATGTTCACTTTGACGCCGGCAATTACGGCATGATCGAGCGTGACACCAAGCTGTTGACGAATTCCGGGCAACGAAGCGAGCGTGGCCGCTGTGAAACTTGCCCTGAAATTTTGCCAATCGGCTTCGGACTGAGGATGCACGTCCCATTGCGGAAGTGGTGCCGCAACCAGGGGCAGGATTTCTGGGCTTATGGTCGACGGGACGCTGATGACGTGCGCGTTACTCTGTCCCCTTTCGAGATCCGTGACCTCAATATCGCGCCTGTGCTGCTGACCAGCTGATTGAGCCCAAAACGCGGCGACTCCAAGCAGTAGAAAGCCTAAGCAACTGATGGGAGTAAAAAGCCCAGCGTGAGATGCGGACGACGAAAGCAGTGAAATTTGCATGTCGTTATATCCTTTTCTAATACGATTGCGCGCTACCGGGATTTTCCTCCCAGAGATTCACTGATCTGCCGGATCTCGTCGAAAGTAAGTTGACCGGCAATCTTCTGCATAGTCCCGTCTCGATCGTTGGTCCGAATTTTCTCGGCAAAGAGGCTCATCTGGATTTCCAAGTACTGCGGTTGCTGACCTGCGATCTGGGGCACGTCTTTGCTCTGCGTGTTGTGGCATGTCCCGCACGAAGCCACGCCGCTTCGCGAGAATCCGGGGGCCTGGCCCGCGTAGTACGCGGAGACGTCCGCGGAGTCCTGGAGTGAGAGAGCCTGGGCAATGCTTGCCATGTACCATTCCGGCCGACGTCGATGAGAACGGTAATCGTCGAGTTGCTTGTAAATCGCATTTTGATTCATTCCGGCAAGACTGGGGATCCAGGCCGTTTCGCTCATCCCGCCATCTCCGTGACACCGCGCGCACGAAAGCGCGATTCTTTCACCTCGGATCGGATCACCCACGGGAGCAGGCTCGCTTGAATTCTGCGCCCGGACCTCCGACTGCGTCGCGAGCCATGCTTGGGCAAGGCTACCCGCCAACAACACGGAAATCAGCAGCAGCGCCCGCGAAACGATCATGGCTCCCTCTTGTTTTTCGCAAAGTCCTTCTGAGGAAGCCGCTCGAAATACAGTCCGATCGCCTCAATATCCTGAGGGCTCAACCTTCTGGCTATATTTGCCATCTGTTGATTGGCGTCGTTCTTCCGGTAGCCCATTCGCCACATGCGCATCTGGAATGCGATATATGGCGCGTATTGTCCCGCCAGAGGCGGAATTGCGGGACTTTCCCCGCGGCCTTGAGGACCGTGACACGCTTCGCAGGCCTGGATCTCTTTCTCTTGATCGCCGACGGTTGCCAGGCGTGTGCCCAATGCCAGCAGATCAGGCGATGCCTGAGGAGCAGGCGTAGGGGTCCCGCTGACGCCGGAGTAGTATTCCGACACGTCAGCAATATCCTCGGCCTTCATCCTGCGGGCGATCGCAGACATAATTGCGTCCGTTCGCAAGCCCGATGCAAAGTCCCGGAGTTGTTTCGCCAGATAGTACGAGGAAATCCCGGAGAGTTTTGGAAATGCGCCGCTGCCATCCGCGGTCCCATCAAACGCGTGGCACCTAGCGCATGCCACGACTCCGTAGTCCGTTCCAATCGCGACGATCTCGCCGCCACGCCGTGGATCACCTCTGAGAACCTTAGGCGATTCCCCGGCGAAAGCACGCACGAGAAGAAAACCCGCGATCGAGAGTGCGACTGTTGAAATCAGCATCCATCGATTGAGTTTCATGCTGACACCATCGGCCCCGGTTTCTTTAGGTACTGCTTCTTGATCGCATCCACGCTCCAGTAGGCGAGCGCTCCGAGAGTATCCGTCGGGTTGTAGCCGGGGTTCTGCGGATAGGCGGACGCTCCTACGACGAATACGTTGTGTGCGTCCCACGACTGTAGGTAGCGATTCAAGGCGCTTGTATTTGGATTGCTGCCCATGATCACGCCTCCCGTGTTGTGTGTCGTCTGATACTTCTGCGTCGTGAACGGAGGTTTTCTGGCGTAGCCGGCGACAGTCTTCGCGCCCATGCGCTTGCCAATTTCTACGGCGTGATCGACGCAGAATTGGGTCATCTTGACGTCATTGTCGGGAAACTCAAAGGTGACGCGGAGGAGAGGTTGTGCCCATGCATCCTTATAGGTTGGGTCCAGATCGAGGTAATTCGTTCGAGTCGGCATTGAACTGCCGTGAGTCAGCATATGAGCGGTATGGTTGTAGTGACGACGGATGGCCACCTTCCACTCCTTGCCCCACTCAGGTGTTCCAGGCGGCGTTGGGTGAAATTCGATCGGTCGGCCGTTGGTGAGGGCTGACATAATGTAGGAGCCGCCTATGAAGCCGTGTGGGCCATGATCAAAGTTGTCATCGTTGAAGTCATCGATGAGCGTTCCGCTCGCACCCGCTGCCATGAAGGGATTGATGTTGACGCTTTCGTCGTAGAACACGTACACATCACCAGTAGTCTGATAAGCGTAGTTTCGCCCGATCACCCCTTCTCCGGTTTTCGGGTCGTAGGGTTTTCCGATGCCGGAAAGCAACATCATCCGAGCGTTGTTCAACGCATAGGTCGTAATAATGACCAGGTCAGCCGGTTGCTCAAATTCTCGGCCGGTAGCGTCCGCGTAGGTAACACCGGTCGCTCTTTTTTTGTGACTATCCAGGTTGACGCGCAGGACCTGCGCTTCGGTCCGCAGCTCGAAATGCCGATTCTTCAACAGCACCGGAAGGATCACGGTCTGTGGCGTCGCCTTGGCAAAGTGCTCGCAAGCGTACCGCTCGCAGAACCCGCAATAGTTGCAAGCGTTCAATTGCAATCCCTCGGGGTTGGTGTAGGGGCGGGTCATGTTTGACGATGGCTGAACGAATGGGTGATATCCCATTTCGGTGGCTGCCTTCCGGAACAGCACTCCGCCGTACTGCTCCTTCATCGGTGGGTTCGGGTATTCGCGTGAGCGCCACGACTCGAACGGGTTTCCGCCTGGTTGGATCTTGCCGTTGAGATTTCCGGCTTTACCGCCTGTGCCCAGAAGGTGTTCAAACTTATCGAAGTAAGCTTCAAGTTCGTCGTAGGTGATGCCCCAGTCTTGAATGGTCAGGTCGGCGTCCACGAAGTTCTTGCCGTACCGCTCCTGCATCCGCGTGCGCCACACAAAATCGGCTTCGGTAAACCGGAAAGTTTGTCCATTCCAATGCACGCCGGAACCGCCCAAGTCAGTCCCGGGAAGGAACGCCTCCCATTGGCGAATGGGCAAGGCTTCTTGGCTTGTGTTGTTTCGAAACGTCATCGCTTCGCGCGTGACGTCTTGCATCATTCCCTTTCGTATGGAGTACTTCAGTTCGTCATGAATATCGGGTGATTGAAATTCGGGCACCGTCCAGCGCTTCTTCCCACGTTCGAGCCCAACCACGGTCAAGCCAGAAGCCGCCAGTTCCTTCGCCATGATCGCGCCCATGAAGCCCACTCCAACCACCACGACATCGACAGCTTTGAGTTTCTCCGCCATTTCCCCTCCGCTTCTTGTATCTACATCGCGCGATGACGCGGGCTGCTTTCTATGCTGACCGGGTCGCGATCCAGCTTTATCCCGTATTGATCTATCAGCTCGTAGTAGTCCGCATACGGTCCCGGAAATCCCACCATCTTCCAACTCACCATATTTTTGTTGCCGCCATAAATCGGATCGGCGAAGAACCCCTCGATTGTGTGTTTCAGGAGAACGTCCGCGAACACCTTCGAAGGCACGCCGTTGAGCGTCGTCTTGTTTGCCAGCAGCATTTGCAGGTATTCGTCCTGCTTGTCCGCCGATAGCTGGTGGAAGGGTGTCCCCTGAGTGGCGAAATACTGATTGATGGCGGCGATCGCCCGCCGAAACAATTCCGCGGGTGTCAACGGCAGTTGGTAGCCCTGGCTCGGTGTGCCTTCCTTAAACGGACCGTGCCAATACATGTACCCGGCACTTCCCCATTTGCCTCCCATTTGCTGATCGATGTAGTCCACCACGCCTGCATCCACAGCGCCTGGCCATTCTTCGTCTAGCGGTATGAACCGGTCGACCGCAGCAGAAATGAATTCAGCTTCATCCGGATGAAAGAAGACGTAGTGCTTGGGTTTTTCTTCTGTTGGTTGACGCTCGGTCGCTGGTCGAATTCGGTCTACCGGAATCACCGCAGTGCCGGCAGTGACGCACGCAGCGAACACTGATCGCAGAAAACTTCTTCTGGAGTCTTGCTGCTGTGTTTCTGTGCTCATCCGGTGCTCCTTACAGGGCTCTCGATACGTGCCAACCAGCGGAAGTAATCGCCATCCGATAACGGAACAATGCACTTCGGCGGCCACCGGCAACGCATTGAAAACAAACAATTCGAGAGGGAAATCAGTCACGAAATGTTGAGAAGTCTCGATTGCTCGGGAGTCGAGATACGGATGG
>Ga0310909_10003110_pt1 | contig 10346 bp, 9 predicted proteins | sample GREbulkMGT000H_FD_203449 | JGI IMG/M metagenome (GOLD analysis project Ga0310909, IMG submission 203449) | Lab enrichment of tropical soil microbial communities from Luquillo Experimental Forest, Puerto Rico - GRE.bulkMG.T000H | ecosystem: Environmental > Terrestrial > Soil > Tropical forest >... | reverse complement strand
GTGCCGAAGGCGAGATCCAGATCGATCACGACCGAGTCGAGCTTGAGGTTGCGCGCAATCGCCCAGGCGACATTGTGCGCAATGGTGGACGCACCGACGCCGCCCTTGGCTCCAGCAACGGCGATGACGCGGCCCACGGTGATCGCTTCGGAGGCGGAGAACAGGCTGCAGATCGAACGCACCACGTCGAGCGGGCTGACCGGCCCGATTACGTAATCGTTGACGCCGCGGCGCACCAGCTCGCGATAAGGCACCTCATCGTTTTCGCTGCCGACGAGGATCACGCGTGTTCCGGGATCGCAAACGCTGGCCAGTTCGTCGAGGCCGGCGAGAATGTCGCCCTGCCCTTCGCTCTCGATCACAATGACGTTCGGGGTCGGCGCATTGTGATAGGCATCGACGGCCCCACCCATGCCGCCCATCTTGACGGTGAGATGCGCTTTGCCGAGGCGGCGGTCCTCTCCTGCCGACTGCACGGCGGCGGCGGTATCCTCTGTCACGCAGAAGGCTTGAACCGAGATACGGGGCGCGGCGGCGATATAGTCGTTGGCCGCTGGCGGCGCGGTGTCCGGCAGCTCTTCGGAATCTTTTGGGGACTGGCGGGTCATTTGCCTGTATCGCTGAGTTTGGCCTTTTCGGCTTCGGGATAGGTGGTCGTTGTCGCTTCGCCCTTGCGATACTTCTCGAACGCCTCGCTCCTGCGGGGTGTGTAGGGCGGCGTTTCGGAACGCGGCTGCACCAGATCGGACGGGTTGTCGACCATCGCCGCGAGATTGCGCTGGGTCGCGCAGCCGAGATTGAAGTACGGTTTGTTCTCGTTGTAGGCCGGATTATTAATCGAGGGGCCGAGATCCTCCGGCCACAACCCGCAAGGACCCGCCACCGCAGCGATCCTCGAATAGGTCAGCTTGATCGTGGCAAGCGTCTGCGGATCGATCGGATGGTAGCGCTGCAGCGTGATGCCGCGCCCCGGCACGCCGCTGGCGAGGAGCAGTCCGCGAATTTCGTGGAATGTGGCTTCCGCGGCGCGGGCGTTCGGCGTGTCCACCGGCACCTCCACCAGGATCGCACCGGTGCCTTCCGAAAGCCAGGTGCGCGCCAGGCCGATCACGTCGGAGCGCTGCGCGACCGTGAGGCCTCCGCGCGCATGGCCGACGAAAACGACGATCGAACGGTTGGCCTCCGTGATCGCGATCGGGTGACGCAAGCGGTAATCGTCGGGAGCGCCGCCCGTGATGATCGCTTCGGGCGCATAGGTGCACGCGCCGAGGGCGACGGAGAGGCCGACCAACGCGCCCAGCAGGCGCGGGGTCCGAAGGCGATCGAGCGGCTGTCCGTTTGTCATCGTGATGTCCCCCATCCCCTTGCCTTGCGCCGCGGCGTATCAGTCGATGATGAAGCCGAAACTGCCCTGGTAGCCCCCGATCGGTTCGACGCGGGCGGCCACGCCGTAGATACGATTGATGCGGGCCAGCAGCGCCGATTGAGAATCAGATGCCGGCGCAAACCCGTCGTCCGGACGAGACAGCTCTTTCTGGGCGACCGCTCGAACGACATAGGGCGTCACCAGAACCATCAGTTCGGTTTCGTTGTTGACGTAGTCCTGGCTTCTGAAGAGCTGGCCCAGCACCGGCACCTGATCGAGCCCGGGCAGGCCGTTGATCGCCTGCTTGGTCTGCTGCTGAATCAGGCCGGCCATGGCCATGGAGCCACCGGAGGGAATTTCCAGGGTCGTTTCGGCGCGGCGCGTCCTAATCGAGGGGATCACGATGGAGTTGGTCGTGTTGGCGGTGAGCGCCTGAGATACCGTGATCGCGTTGTCGTTGGAGAGCTCCGAGACTTCGGTCATGACCCGCAGGCTGATGCGTCCTTCGCTCAGCACGACGGGGGTGAAATTGAGCGAGATGCCGAATTTCTTGTAGGTGATCTGCGTCGTGCAGACATGCGTGGTGGGATCGCAGGAGTAGCCGCCCGGAATCGGGAACTCGCCGCCTGCGATGAAGGTCGCCGCCTCGCCGGAGATTGCAGTCAGATTCGGCTCGGCGAGAGTGTGCACCACGCCCGCGTTTTCCATCGCGCGGATGGTCGCGGTGACCGTCGGCAAGCCCTTCAATATGGAGGAAGCGGAGAAGGCGTTGCCGGACACAAGAGGGGCGCCATTTGCGGTGAACGGATTGGCGTTGTTGAAGTTCACGACCGCGGTGCCGTAGTTCATGCTGGCGCTGAGGTCGATGCCCATCTGCTTGACGATGTCGCGTCGCACTTCCGCGACATGCACCTTCAGCATCACCTGGTCGCGGCTGCGCACGACGATCGAATTGACGACCTTGTCGGGGTTCCCTACGAGTCTCGCCGCGATATCGCCCGCTTGCTGCGCCTCGACCGGGCTCGACACCGAGCCGGTCAGCACCACGCCTTCGCCGACCCCTTCGATCTGGACGCCCGGCAAGATCTGACGCAGCGCGACGCGAATGCCGTTGAGGTCGCGCTTGACGGCGATGTCGTAAGACGAAACCTGCTGGCCGTCGGCGTCAAAAAACACCACGTTGGTCTGGCCGACGCCTGCGCCGATGATGTAGGCGCGCTGCGGCGAGCGAATCACCGCGTTAGCAATCTTCGGGTCGGCCACCAGCACGTCCTTGACGTCGCGCGGCAGGTCGACGACGACGGACTTGCCGATGCCGAGCGGCAGAAAGCGCGTTCTCACCGGGATGCTTCCGGTCACCGCCGGCGCCGACGTGGCTACTTCGGTTGCAGGGGGTGCCGGGCTTGCAGCGGTCGTCGCCGGTGCCGCGGCAACGGGAGGGGGATCGTCCACCGCCAGCGCGGAATCGAGCGTCAGCGCGAACACCGCTGAAAATGACAGCGCACGAATCAGCGACGCCCGCGTTGTCGATCCTTTTGCCCAGCAATTCATGTGGGTATTCCTCATCGTCACTTCTGTGCGGTGGATTGGCTGGCGATGCCGTAGCGCACGACACTGACACTCACGCCGCGTCTCGTCTGCTCGTCCTGGGTGGCCTCGACCGCGTTGGCGTCGGCGATGCTGCGCAATGCCAGCGATAGCGTGCCGGCCTGGCGCGAGCGGCGAGGGCTATGGTCTGGTCGGGCTTCAGCTCGAGCGTCACGGTCTTGCCGAGGACCGCGTTCTGGCCGTCTTTTTCCTTGGGCGCCTGATCGATCGCGAGCACGCGGATATTCGACAGGACGATCTCGGACACGACGACGTCCGGCAGCGAGGGGCGTTCCGGATTCTTGACATGCCGGGTCAGGATCACGTCGACCCGGTCGTTCGGCAGGATGAAACCGCCTGCGCCCGTCTCAGGCGCGATTTCGGTCGAGACCGCACGCATGCCGGTCGGCAGGATTGCTGCCATGAAGCCGCTTCCGTCGGCTTTGACCAGTTTCTGTTCGCGGATCGGCTCGCCCGTAATAAAGGGCGCGCGCGCAATCGAGCCCGCCACCTGGGTGACGGCGTTGGGACGATCGCTGCGGCGGATGAAGCTTGAGCTCGCGGTTGCCGCAGGCCAGGTCTGCCATTGCAGGTCCTCGGGCCTGACGGTCTGGCCGAGGGCAATGTCGGATTTTGCGACGAGAACCTCGGCCGTCGGCAATTGCGCAACGGGCTCGGCGGGTGCGGGTTTGTTGTCGGAGCCGCTCACCAGGTAGGCGGCAACGCCGCCGGCACCAAGGGCGATGATCAGGACGACAATTCGGGCCGTATACATACGCTTACTATCTGCTCTTACTCCCGTACCCATGAGCAGGACTAAGCAGCAAAGGTATAAGCCGGCTTGAAGCGGGGAACAGATTGCGCCCGCAGATCAGGGATTCGTCCGCATGGTGAACGAGACGTTATCGTTCGACGGACAAAGCTGCGTATATTTCCCGATCGACGCGGGCGGACATTGCGGCGTCAGCGCCGCGTTCAGAGATTGGCAACCACAACATATCGAAGGCAGGAGGCGGGCTGCTCCCTAGCCTCGCTTCTTCTCGATGACGTCCCAGATTTTGGCGGCGATATCGGGACCGCCGAGCCGCGCGATGGCGCGGATTCCGGTTGGCGAGGTGACGTTGACCTCGGTCAGATTGCCGTCGATCACATCGATGCCGACGAACAACAGGCCGAGCTCGCGCAAGGTCGGTCCGATGGTTGCGCAGATTTCGCGTTCGCGCGGCGTCAAATCGGTGGCCCGCGCCGCACCGCCACGCACCATATTGGAGCGCAGATCATCGGCCGCCGGCACGCGATTGACCGCCCCGGCAAACTCGCCGTCGACCAGGATGATGCGTTTGTCGCCGTGCTTGACCTCGGGCAGGAAGCGCTGGGTGACCCACGGCTCCTTGAAAGTCACCGAGAACATGTCGAACAGAGAGCCGAAGTTCATGTCCTGCGGCATGACACGAAACACGGCCGCGCCGCCATGGCCATGCAGGGGCTTCATCACGACGGCGCCGTGGGTATCGCGGAAGGCGTTGATCTCGTCGAGATCGCGCGAAATCAGCGTCGGCGGCATGAGCTGGGGAAAATTCATCACAAACAGTTTTTCCGGCGCGTTGCGGACGGCCGCCGGATCATTGACCACCAGCGTCTTCGGCTGAATGCGCTCGAGAAAATGGGTCGAAGTGATGTAGGCAAGGTCGAACGGCGGGTCTTGCCGCAGCAGCACCACATCGAAGGACGAAATCGGCTCGCGTTTGGGTTCACCGAGGGTGAAATGGTTGCCCGGCTCGTCGCGCACGGTCAGGAGCTGAACCGGCGCGAAAAGCTCGTCACCGACGAGCGAAAGCTTGTCCGGCGTGTAATAGGACAGCCCATGACCGCGCTTTTGCGCTTCGAGCAGCAGCGCGAAGGTTGAATCGCCGCCGATGTTGATGCGCGCGATAGGATCCATCTGGACGGCGACGTTCAATTTCATCAGGTGAGCCCGGGGTGTGAGGACATCTTCAGGAGCTGGCATCGAATGCCGCTAACAGATGGCGCGGCAAATGGCGCGGTGCAATCAGGATCGCGTCAAAACGCAATTCGAATTCGGCATGCTCGGGATGCGCCATAAGCCAGGCCTGCGCGGCATCGATGATGCGCGCCTGCTGGCGTGGCGTGACCGCGAAGGCGGCGTCATCCAGCGTGGCGCGGGCCTTGACCTCGACAAAAGCCAACAGATTGCGGCGTTTGGCGACGATGTCGATCTCGCCATGCGGCGTGCGAAAGCGCTTTGCGAGAATCCGGTAGCCCTTGGCCATGAGATAGGCCGCAGCGCGGCTTTCCGCCGACAGACCGGTGCGGAACGCCGCCACACGTTCGGGTGCGGCATCCCTCGGTGGAGCAACACGTTCACTCCCGGACATGGTCGCCCCTTGCAGTGGTTTCCCGGACGAGCTCCAGCGCGCGGGCATAGATTTCGCGGCGCGGCCGGCCGGAGAGTTCGACGGCGTGCGCAACCGCGTCCTTGACGCTGTGCCGCTCGAGCTCGTCCCTCAACAGATCGTCAAGCGCAGCGGCCGTCATCTGCGCATCCGTCTGCGGTGGGCCGATGACCAGCACGAACTCGCCGCGCGTCTCAATCCCGCCTGCGCGGGCCGCGAGTTCGGCAAGCGGGGCGCGCACAACTTCTTCGTATAGTTTGGTCAGCTCGCGGCAAATTGCAGCCTCGCGCGCGCCCAAAATTTCGGCGAGATCGGCAAGCGTCTCCTGCACGCGATTGCCGGATTCGAACAGCACCAGCGTGGCGTCGATCCGCGCGAGTCCGGACAGCCGGCTGCGGCGCGCGGCCCGCTTTGCCGGCAGAAAACCCTCGAAGAAAAAACGGTCGGTCGGAAGGGCCGAGACCGACAGCGCCGTCAGTACCGACGAGGGCCCCGGCAATGCCGTCACCTTGTAGCCTGCGGCTGCAGCCTCACGCACCAGCTTGAAGCCGGGGTCCGAGATCAGAGGCGTGCCGGCGTCCGACACCAGCGCGACCGAGCCGCCCTGCGCAAGGTGTTCCAGGATCTTCGGCCGCACTGCTGCGGCATTATGCTCATGATAAAGCATGAGCTCCGCGGCGATGCCGTATCGCTCCATCAGTCGTCGGGTGATGCGGGTATCCTCGCAGGCGATTATGTCGACGGCGGCGAGCGTCTGTAGCGCCCGCAACGTGATATCGCCGAGGTTGCCGATCGGCGTTGCCACCAGATGGAGGCCGGCTTCAGCCCTCGGTGCGGTGAGAAGCTCGCCCGCGACCGAAAAGCTGCGGCCATCGGGTTCCCTGGCGCTTTCGGTATTTATCGGGGCAGGTTTTGTGCGCATAATGCTACCTTAAGGGGGAGAAAGCCTCGGCGCCACCTTGCAAGCCTGAGCTGTGCGGCCGTTTTTGCGGCCGACAACGGCGAAGCGACGAAAGCGGTGCGACCAGGGGCCGTTCGGCGGCGGCCACAATCCTTTTGTTTTGGTTAACTATTCGCCGAGAATATGCCTGAATCCGCGCTCCCGACCGTATTTAAGGGGGCAGTCCTGACCGGTCGAGGTCGATCAAGCGAAGAGATGTGATGGTGGGCCCGTTCAATCCCAGGTCCGGCGCTGCGGGTCGTGACGTCCCGGGTCCGCGCACGCTTGGTGCGACCCGGCGGACGGCGATCGGGCTGATGCTCGGTGCGCCGCTGCTTTCGGCTTGTTCCGGCATCCAGCAGACCTTTAGCCAGTTCACGAGCTCGGAGACGCCGGGGCCGGCTGGACCGGCCCAGCAGCCGAGCGTCGCCGGCACGGGCCAGGTCAAGGTCGGATTGATCCTGCCGATGTCCGCCTCGGGCAATGCCGGCGTCGCCGCACAATCCATGAAGAACGCGGCCGAAATGGCGCTCGCGGAATTCCAGAATCCCAATATCCAGCTTCTCATCAAGGATGACGGCGGCAGTCCGCAAGGCGCCGCCCAAGGCGCACAGCAGGCGCTCGGGGAAGGTGCGGAGATCATCCTGGGTCCCCTGTTTGCGCTCGCGGTCCCATCGACCGCGCAGGCGGCGCGCTCGCGCAGCGTCTCGGTGATTGCCTTTTCCACCGATTCGAGCGTTGCCGGCCGCGGCGTCTATCTCTTGAGCTTCCTCCCGGAATCCGACGTCAACCGCATCGTCGAATACTCCGCAAGCATCGGCAAAAAATCCTTCGCGGCGCTGTTACCCGATAACGCCTATGGCAATGTGGTGGAGGTGGCCTTCAAGCAGGCGGTCGGGCGCAGGGGCGGGCGTATCGTCGCGTTCGAAAAATATAGCGCCGACCGCGCGACGCCGGCACGGACAGTGGCGCAGGCGCTCGGGCAAGCCGACGCGCTCCTGATTGCCGATGACGGCGACTCGGTTGTCGCGACGGCCGATGCCCTCACTGCGGCAGGCGCCAATCTGCGGAACATCCAGTTGCTCGGCACGGGGCTTTGGGACAATCCTCGCGTGTTTGCCAGTCCTTCCTTGCAGGGCGGTCTTTATGCGGCGCCGGATCCTTCCGGCTTCCGCGCCTTTGCCGGGCGCTACCGCACGCGGTTCGGCGGCGAACCGGTCAGGACCGCTACACTCGCCTACGATGCCGTGGCTCTTGTCGCGGCGCTGGCTCGGGCGCAGGGCACGCAACGCTACGCGCCGGATGTGCTGACCAATCCATCAGGCTTTGCCGGGATCGATGGGCTGTTCCGCTTCCGGCCCGACGGGACCAATGAGCGGGGACTTGCCGTCATGCGGGTCGGCACCGGCGGCGGGGTAGCGGTTGCGGGCTCGCCAAAGAGCTTCGGCGCTTAGCGCATGATCCGGAAAAGTGCGCACCGGTTTTTCTCGCGACAAACGCGGAACGCGTTTGCGCGGAGGTCATGGGCAAATAATCAGGTCACCCGTCACGCCGCGAGATCGGCAACGACGGCATCAAGCACCGGAAATCCGGCCTGGGTGACGCGCAGCCGGCCGTCGCCGTCGACAACGATGGCGCCCTCTTCGCGCAACAGCGCGATGCGGCGTGGGTTGAGCGGGCGCCCGGCGAGTGCCGCATAGCGCCTGGGGTCAATGCCCTCGACAAGCCGCAAGCCCATCAACAAAAATTCGTCGGCGCGTTCGGCGCTGTTGAGAACATCGTTGGTGATGACGCCGTGACCGTTCGCCTCGACCCGCATCAGCCAGGCTTCGGGGCGCTTTTCGGCCATGGTGGCGTGTCTTGAGCCGTTGATGTCGAGGCGGCCATGCGCGCCGGGGCCGATGCCCGCATATTCCTCGCCGCGCCAATACACCAGATTGTGCCGGCACTCCGCGCCTTTGCGCGCATGGTTGGAAATTTCGTAGGCCGGCAGACCATGATGCGCGCAGACCTCCTGCGTGACGTCGTAGAGCGCGCGTGCGGTCGCTTCGTTCGGCGTCTTCAGCTTGCCCGCGGCATACAAACCGAAAAAGGGCGTACCTTCCTCGATCGTCAATTGATAAAGCGACAGATGTTCGGCCGCCTCCTTGATTGCGAGCTGAAGCTCGGCAGCCCACATGTCCGCCGTCTGGTCCGGACGCGCATAGATCAGGTCGAACGAATAGCGCTCGAAGGCCTTGCGCGCGATCGCAACCGCGTCGAGCGCTTCGCGTACAGAGTGCAGCCGCCCCAATTGCTTCAGTGATGCATCATCGAGCGCCTGCACGCCAAGCGAAACGCGGTTGACGCCGGCTGCGCGATAGCCGGCAAAGCGCGCAGCTTCGACGCTGGTCGGGTTGGCCTCCAGGGTAACTTCGACGCCATCATCCAGGCGCCAGTGTTTTGCGATCGCATCGAGGACCGCGCCGACGGTCTCGGGCCGCATCAGCGATGGCGTGCCGCCGCCGAGAAAGATCGAAGAGACCTGCCGGCCCGGCACGCGCGCGGCCGTGGTTTCGATTTCGCGCGCGAACGCGCGGGCAAAGCGATCCTCGTCGATCGCAGCATGCCGGACATGGCTGTTGAAATCGCAATAGGGACATTTCGACAGGCAGAACGGCCAGTGCACATAGACGCCGAAGGCTGCCGTCTCAACGCGGGTCAAGGCAGATCTCCGCAAGCTTCAGGAAAGCGCGGGCCCGGTGCGAGAGTCCCAGGCCGAGTGGCGGCAGGCCGTGCTTCTCGATGCTGGTCATCTCGCCGAAGGTGCGGTCGAATCCGTCAGGCATGAACATCGGATCGTAACCGAAGCCGGCCGTTCCGCGAGGCGGCCACACCAGTGTGCCGTCGGCGCGGGCCTCGACCTCCTCGAGATGATCGTCGGGCCAGGCGACGCAAAGCGCGGAAACGAAATGTGCGCCGCGCTTGCCCTGCATGGTGGCGCCGCGCTCCCTGAGCAACCGTTCGATCTGTGCCATGGCCGTGTTGAAGTCCTTGTTTGGCCCGGCCCAGCGCGCAGACAAAATGCCGGGCGCGCCATCGAGCGCATCCACCACAAGACCGGAATCGTCGGCAAACGCCGGGAGCTGTGCAGCCTTCGCCGCCGCGACCGCCTTGATTCTGGCATTGGCCTGGAACGTGTCGCCGGTCTCGTCGGGCTCGGAGAGGCGGAGCTCGCCCGCCGAGACGGCTTCGACACCATGCGGGGCCAAGAGTTCGCGCATCTCGGCGAGCTTGCCGGGATTGTGGGTTGCGATCACGAGCTTGCCTTTGATGTGGCGATGCATGGGCCTTACGCGACCGCGAGTTTCTGCAGATCCACGAGGCGCGCCACGCCTTTGCGCGCCAGCGCCATCAGGGTCAGGAACTGTTCTTGCGAGAACGGCGCCTTTTCCGCGGTGCCCTGCACCTCGATGATGCGACCATCCCCCGTCATGACAAAGTTGGCGTCGGTCTCGGCTTCGGAGTCCTCGGCATAATCGAGATCGAGGACCGGCGTTCCGTTGTAGATGCCGCAGGAAATGGCGGCGACGTTGTCGCGCAGCACGGCCGATTTCACCATGTTGCGCGCCTTCATCCAGCCGATGCAATCGGCGAGCGCAACCCAGGCGCCGGTGATTGAGGCGGTGCGCGTGCCGCCGTCGGCCTGCAGCACGTCGCAATCGACAGTGATCTGGCGTTCGCCGAGCGCCTCGAGATCGACGGTGGCACGCAACGAGCGGCCGATCAGGCGCTGGATCTCGACGGTGCGCCCGTTCTGTTTGCCGGCCGATGCCTCGCGCCGCGTCCGTTCCAATGTGGCGCGCGGCAGCATGCCATACTCGGCCGTGACCCAGCCTCGGCCTTGGCCCTTCAACCATGGCGGCAACCGCTCCTCCAGGGTCGCGGTGACGAGCACATGGGTGTCGCCAAACTTCACGAGGCAAGACCCTTCCGCATATTTGACGACACCGCGCTCGAGTGAAACGGCGCGGAGTTCGTCCGGGGCACGGCGACTTGG
>Ga0310909_10003109_pt1 | contig 10354 bp, 9 predicted proteins | sample GREbulkMGT000H_FD_203449 | JGI IMG/M metagenome (GOLD analysis project Ga0310909, IMG submission 203449) | Lab enrichment of tropical soil microbial communities from Luquillo Experimental Forest, Puerto Rico - GRE.bulkMG.T000H | ecosystem: Environmental > Terrestrial > Soil > Tropical forest >... | reverse complement strand
AGCTGAACAGCGCGTCGCTCTTGACATCCCAACCGCGCATCGGACGTCCCCCACATCTCGTCACGCGACATGACTTATAACCCAATACCTGGACCAATAGGCAAACTTTTTCCGCATCCTGCTAAGCGGGCCGCGGCTATCAAGCCCAGAAATGCATCGTCTCTTCGCAGAGGTACAAACAGCACGGTGCGGATGCCCGAGAGCTCAGCCGCGCTCCGAAATACCGGGTGGTCGATTTCCGCACAGTCGGCGATCTGGATGAAGCGTTCACCCTCAATCAGAGCCTGGCTCGCCGATGAATCGGCAGCGCGATACCCCTGGCGCAAAATTTCAGCGAATTTTTCCGAGACGGCATGCGTCGCGACAGCCTGCAAGTTCTCGCCGTCGTAGAGCTGTAGGCTCCCATGAGCGGCGCCACACAGCGTGTGCGCCTTCTCCAATATTGCATCGAAGACCGGGGCGAGGTCGCCGGGCGAGGAATTGATGACCTGCAATACCTCTGCGGTCGCGGTCTGCTGCTCCAAAGCCTCGCGCGTCTCGGTCAACAGCCGCGCGTTCTCCATTGCAATGACCGCCTGCGCCGCGAAATTCTGCAAAAGTGCGATCTGCTTGTCGGTGAAGGGGCGAACTTCTTGGCGATAGATGTGGATCGCCCCAAGCACCGCCCCTTCTTTGATCAGCGTCACCGCGAGAGTCGTGCGCGCTCCGGCGAGATCAACCAACACTTGCCTGTGGGGATCGCCGCGTCGGTAAAGTTCATCATCCTTCGCATCGAGAGTATGGATAACCGGTTCGCCTGCGAGGACGCGTGCCATAATGCTTCTCGGTGTCGGCGGAGCAGAGCGCCTTCTAATCTCGGCAAAGGCGGCAGGCGCTCCCCGCACGGCAACAGCGCGCACCCGCTCGCCTTCGGCAACGATAAATTCGCCGAATGCCGCCTCGCAAAGATGCATCGCCTTCTCGAGCAGGATATCAAAGACTGGCGCGAGGTCGCCGGGAGAGGAATTGATGACCTGCAATACCTCAGCGGTCGCCGTCTGCTGCTCCAACGCCTCACGCGTTTCAGTCAGGAGCCGCGCGTTCTCCATCGCGATGACCGCCTGCGCCGCGAAATTCTGCAGCAGCGATCTTGTTGTCCGAGAACGGCCGTACCTCACGCCGAAGGGCAGTGATATGGCCGATCAACGCGGCGTCCTTGCGGAGCGGCACAAACAACAAGGTGCGGAAGCCGGCTTGGACGGCTGCTCGCATTCTCGGGCGCGTCGAGTCGCTGGCGGCGATGTCCGGGACGTGGATTAGCGCCTCGCCTTGCATTAGCCGCTCCTCGAGGCTGCCGGCGGTTGGTCGAAACGGCTGAAGCAGGAAGTCGGCAGACTCGCCAGCCAGCCCGTGGGTGGCAACGGCGCGGAAATATTCGCCGTCGAAAACCCTCAGAGTCCCGGACTCGGCCCCGCATAACGCGTGAGCCTTTTCGAGCATCGTATCGAAGACTGGCGTCAGGTCGCCTGGCGAGGAGTTGATCACCTGCAAGATCTCGGCGGTCGCGGTCTGCTGCTCCAATGCCTCGCGTGTCTCAGTCAGCAGGCGTGCGTTCTCCATCGCGATAACCGCTTGCGCGGCGAAATTTTCGACGAGCGCGATCTCACTTTCAGTAAACGGCCGCACTTCCCGGCGAGCGGCGACGATCTGCCCTAGCAACGCGTCATCTTTCCTCAGCGCAACAAATAGGATGGTTCCGACGGCACCGAGCGCGACCCCGCCGGCGCGGGTCACCGGATCGTCGATTTGCGCCAGATCGGCGCAGTGAGCGACCCGCTCCCCTTCCAGCAAGTGTCGGCACGGGTGATTGGGCCAGGGATGTAACCCTGCCGCAACCCTTCCGCCATGGCTTCCGAGAAACCCCGCATTGCGACCCCTCGAAACTTTTCGCCATCCCAGAGCTGCAAGCTGCCACAGACGGCGCTGCACAGCATGTGCGCCTTTTCCACAATCGCTTGAAACACCGGGGCGAGATCGCCGGGTGAGGAGTTGATGACCTGCAATACCTCGGCGGTCGCGGTTTGCTGCGCCAAGGCTTCGCGCGTCTCGGTCAGCAGTCGCGCGTTCTCCATCGCGATCACCGCTTGTGCGGCAAAGTTCTGCAGCAGCGCAATTTCCTTATCGGCAAACGGCCGCACTTCTTTACGGTTTGCAGTGATTGCGCCGAGCAGAGAGCGGTCCTCGCGAAGCGGTACGATGAGCTCCGTTCGGATGCCAGCGAGATCAACGAGGGCGCGCGGCATCGGATCCTCTGGTACCCGCGCAGCGACTTCCGCCATATCGTGGATGTGAACGAGACGCTCACCGCCTACCAGCCGCCAGAAGGCGTCGTGATCGCGATCGGGGCGGAAGCCGTCCCCAATTGCCTCCGCAAACTGCGTAGACGCACCATGCGCTGCGACGGGACGAAAAACGGTCTCCATCGTAGGTCAGAAGTGTGCTGTAATCGGCTCCACAGAGGCTGTGCGCCTTCTCGAGGATCGCGTCGAATACCGGCGTGAGGTCGCCGGGCGAAGAATTGATGACCTGCAGTACCTCGGCGGTCGCGGTCTGCTGCTCCAATGCCTCACGCGTCTCGGTCAACAGTCGCCCGTTCTCCATTGCAATGACCGCTTGCGCCGCGAAATTTTCGAGCAGCGCGATTTCCTTGTCGGAAAACGGCCGCGGCTCGCGTCTGGCTATGGAAATAGTGCCGAGCAGCGCATCGTCTTTGCGTAGCGCAACAACCAGTAGGTGTGGATGGCGGCTGCGACGTTCGCTTGCGCTATGGGATAATCGATCTGCGCCAGATCGGCGATGTGGACGAGAGGAGCGCCATCGATTAAATCCTGGAGGAAAGGGTTGTCCGAGCCGCGGCGCGGTTGCCGCAGTATGCTCGCCAGCGGTTCCCCATAACCGCGCTGGACGACGGCCCGCCACGTATCGCCTTCAAAGATCCCCAAAGACCCGAACGCGGCTCCGCAGAGCTTGTGCGCTTTCTCCAGAATTGCGTCCAATACCGGGGCGAGGTCGCCGGGCGACGAATTGATGACCTGCAACACCTCGGCGGTGGCGGTTTGCTGCTCCAACGCCTCGCGGGTTTCGGTCAACAGCCGCGCGTTCTCCATCGCAATGACCGCCTGCGCCGCGAAATTCTCCAGCAGAGCAATCTGCTTATCGGTGAACGGCCGCACCTCCCGGCGCCCCGCCGCGATGCGACCGATCAGAACATTGTCCTTGAGGAGTGGCACAAACAATATTGTGCGCAGCTTCTCGATCTCCACGGCGACGCGTGCGTTTTGGAAGCCAGGGTCCTCCGCGAGCCGTTCGGCAAAATCAAACTGAACTATCGCATTAGGGTCCGGGACGCGAGCACGAACTCCCCGCCGGAGTATCGCCGCATAAGCTTCGCTAATGCCGCGCGTAGCGACGGCACGGAATTGCTCGCTGTCGAAAATTTGAAGGCTGCCGCACGGCGCATCACACAGGCTGTGTGCCTTCTCGAGGATTGCGTCGAAGACCGGGGCTAGATCGCCGGGTGAGGAATTGATGACTTGCAAGACCTCGGCGGTCGCGGTCTGCTGTTCCAATGCCCCTTGGGTTTCGGTCAGCAGACGCGCGTTTTCCATCGCGATGACCGCCTGTGCGGCAAAGTTCTGCAATAGTGCGATCTGCTTACCGGAGAATGGCTGCACCTCCTGTCGGTAGATGACGAAGAGGCCGAGCAGCGTCTCGTCCTTGCGCAGAGCCACTGCGATCCCACTGCGCGCGCCGCCGAGATCGACGAGGGCACGACGCATCGGGTCGCCGGAGCGGTAGAGTTCGGTGTCTGCGACATCGACAATGTGAATGAGGCTTTCGCCGTTGAGGATGCGCCCGTGCGCACCCCCCAGTTCCGGCTGATACGGGGCGCTCGTCAGCAACTCGGCGTAGGGCGCCGGTACGTTGCGCAGCGCTGTCGCCTGAAAGCATTCGCCATCATAGGTCCAAAGGACGCCAAAGCGGGCCTCGCACAATCGTGTTGCCTTTTCCAGCATCGCGTCGAAGACCGACGCGAGGTCGCCCGGCGAGGCATTGATGACTTGCAAGACCTCGGCGGTCGCAGTCTGCTGCTCCAGAGCCTCGCGCGTCTCGGTCAAGAGCCGCGCGTTCTCCATTGCAATGACCGCCTGCGCGGCGAAATTCTGCAGCAGCGCGATCTGCTTCTCCGTGAACGGGCGAACTTCCTGGCGGAAGATCGTGATGTCCCTGAAAAACGCGCCGTCCTTGCGGAGTGGGACCACGAGCAGCGTGCGACCGCCACAGAGATCGACCAGCGCACGACGCAGCGGGTCACCTGAGCGGTAGAGCTCGCGAGGAATTGATGACCTGTAACACCTCAGCGGTCGCGGTCTGCTGCTCCAAGGCCTCGCGGGTCTCGGTCAAGAGCCGCGCGTTCTCCATCGCAATGACCGCCTGCGCCGCGAAATTCTGCAGCAGCACGATCTGCTTGTCCGAGAACGGTCGAACCTCGACCCGAGCGGCAGTGATGGCACCCAGCAGGTCTCCGTTCCGGCGTAGCGGCACAAACAGCGAGGTTCGGACGCCCGCGAATTCGACCACGCTCTGTATCGTCGGATCGTCGATCTCCGCGAGATCTTCGACATGGACAAAGCCGCGGCCGTCGACCAACCGGCTTACCGGATGGTTCGCGCCGGGCCGAGCCCCTTGTCGGAGCCGCTCGGCAAGCGCCGGCGGATAACCGAGTGTCGTCAGAGCGCGGAACGTCTCATCGGCGCGAAGCAGCAGGGTACCGCAGGTGGCGCCGCAAAGGGTGTGGGCTTTTTCGAGGATAGCATCGAAGACGGGAGCGGGATCGCCGGGCGAGCGGTTGACGATCTCCACGATTTCGGCCATGGTCGCCCGCTCCGCCAATGCCTCGTCGCGCTCGGCGGCGAGCGCGGCCAGCTCTTGCCGAAGAGCGTCTACCGTTTGCCCGGGGTCAATCTTTGTGTCGTCGGGCATCCCTTGGCCCTACCCCCTGTCTTTGCCCCGGACGATAGCTCCCCGCGCCCTGTTCTGCCAGCGGGTGTGTGCAAGATCGGCGTCCGCCACCTTGATTGTCGGCGATTACGGACGCGAATTGTCCGGCTTGGGGGCCAGGCGGGAAGGACCCGGATCTATACGCGCGATCAGCCGGAAGCGCTCGCAATAGAGCAGCATATCCGGTGCAAACGTCCCCTGCCGGCCGAAATAGTTGCGATGCGCCGTCCCCCAGAAAGCGAGGGTGCGATCGTCCTCTCCTTCGTCGAAGGCAAAGGCCGCGTCGACCTCATCGAAGCGGCGCTGGGTGAGCTCGGTCGTCTCGATCACCGCGACCGGGATCCCGGAGCCGTCGAGCACTACCCATTGCTTGCCGGGATGCGTCTTCGGACCTTCGCTCGCCGCCCAGCAGGTCGCTCGCTTCTTGCCGACGAGCACCAACTCGGCGAGTTCATCGGCCAATTCGGGGCTGTCGCCGAACGCGAACCGTTCGAGCGACCGCCAATCCGCATCGCCATCTTTCTTCATCGCCGGGCTCCCGTCAGCTTGCGCCACCCTTTATCACTAAACTTGCCGCGACGGCGGATGCGGCTATATCTGTAATGTGCTATTGTAGCAATTACCAAAGAAGCTGCGATAGCGGAATTCTGCAACCCGGTGATGGCTTGGCTAATTCCGCTGCCATTCGGCTGCCATCCCCCGTTTTGGCAGCCGAAATTCGGCTGCCGTCCGGCCCTCCTGAGGATATCTTATCCAATTGACCAATAAAGATATTTGAAAGAGAAAGATGATTCTAGGGGTGCAAAACCATAATTTTCCGCTGTCGGCAGCGGTGGAGGATTCCGCCACCGGGCGCGAATTGACAGACTTGCACACTATCCCCATACTCCGCCGCTTTCCTGCTCGATGGTGGGCTGGCCGCGCCGGCCCTGCCGAGAAGAGGGGAGGGCCGAAGATGCGCGATCCCGGCGGAATGAGCCGGCGTTCGGGATGGGGGCGGAGGATCGTCCCGGCAGGAAGCCGGCGACGACGATAGCTGCGCCAACCCCCGTCTTCTTCCCCCCACTCTATCGCGCAGGAGATTGTCCGTGATTACAGCCGTGATGCCGACCTACGGTCGGTGGGATGTCGCCGTCGACCGGGGCGAGGGCCCCTATCTTTGGGCCACCGACGGACGCAAGTTTCTCGATTTCACCAGCGGGATCGCGGTGACCGGGCTCGGCCACTGCCACCCGCACCTCGTCGAGGCCATCACCGAGCAGGCCAAGCGCCTGTGGCACACCTCGAACCTGTTTCAAATCCCGGGCCAAGAGCGGCTAGCACGGCGTCTGGTCGACAACACATTTGCCGACACCGTGTTTTTCGGCAATTCCGGGGCCGAAGCCTGCGAGCTGGCAATCAAGATCGCCCGCAAATACCAGTCCGAGACGGATCACCCCGAGCGTCATCGCATTATCGCCTGCGAGGGCTCGTTCCACGGCCGCACCCTGGCGACTCTCGCCGCGGCGGGTAACGAGACCTATCTCAAGGGTTTCGGACCGCCGATGGACGGCTTCGACCACGTCGCCTTCGGCAATCTGAATGAGATGCGCGCGGCGATCGGCAAGGAGACCGCGGCGATCTTTGTCGAGCCGATCCAGGGCGAAGGCGGCGTGCGTGCCGCGCCGGCCGGATACCTTAAGGGGTTGCGCGAGATTGCCGACGAGTTTGGTCTGCTCCTCGTTTACGACGAGGTGCAGAGCGGGATGGGGCGGACCGGCAAGCTCTTCGCTCACGAATGGGAGAACGTCCCGCCCGATGTGATGGCGATCGCCAAGGCGCTCGGCGGCGGCTTCCCGATCGGTGCCTGTCTGGCCACCGAGCGCGCCGCGACCGGCATGGTCGCCGGCACCCACGGCTCGACCTTCGGCGGCAACCCGCTGGCAGTAGCGGCCGGCAACGCCGTCCTCGACGTGATGTTAGCGCCTGGCTTCTTCGAACGGGCCGACACGATGGCGAAGCTGTTGAAGGGACGCCTCGAGGAGCTGGTCCGATCCTATCCAAGGCTCTTCTCCGAAGTGCGCGGTTCGGGTCTGCTGCTTGGCATTCGCTGCGTCGTACCGGCTGCGGATTTCATCGCCAAGTTGTGCCAGAATGGGTTGTTATGCCTGACTGCCGGTGAGAATGTGTTGCGGATCCTGCCGCCGCTGATCGTCGCCGAGCGTGAAATCGACGAGGCGCTCCGCATCATGACCAAGGTGGCTGCGGAGTGGCCGACATGAGAAGCCTCGCGCGCGATGCCGCACTGATCCGCAGCCACGGCTCGCCCACCGAGCCGCCGCGCCATTTTCTCGATCTCGACCAGTTCGACAGCGCCGAGCTGCGCCGGATCCTCGATCTGGGGGTCGCCTACAAGAATGGCCGGCGCGACCGGCCGCTCGCCGGCAAAACGCTGGCAATGATCTTCGAGAAACCCTCGACGCGAACCCGCGTCTCCTTCGAGGTGGCGATGCGCCACCTCGGTGGCGACGCGATCTTTCTCGACAGTGCCGACACTCAACTCGGGCGAGGCGAAACCGTGGCCGACACGGCGCGCGTGCTGTCGCGCTATGTCGACGCGATCATGATCCGCACCAAAGAGTCGAGAAAGTTGGATGAGCTGGCGCATCATGCAACCGTCCCGGTGATCAACGGGCTGACCGCCGCCTCACATCCCTGCCAGCTGATGGCCGATGTGATGACGTTGCAGGAAAAGAAGGGACCCCTCGCCGGCAAGGTTGTGGCCTGGACCGGTGATGGCAACAACGTCGCGGCGAGCTGGGTTCATGCGGCTGTTCGCTTTGGCTTTACGCTGCGCATCGCTTGCCCCGAGGAGCTCAGCCCGCCGCGGCGGCTGTTCGACTGGGCGCAGCGCGAGGGCGGCCGTGTCCGCCTGACGACCGAACCGCTGGAAGCCGTCGCGGGTGCCGATTGCGTCATCACCGATACCTGGATCTCGATGGGCGATGAAGGGAACGTCAACCGCCACAACATGTTGGCTCCGTACCGCGTCGACGAACGCCTGATGAGGTACTCCAAACCGGACGCCATTTTCATGCATTGCCTGCCGGCAAAGCGTGGCGAGGAGGTGACGGCTGGCGTCATCGATGGCTCCCAATCGGTCGTGTGGGACGAGGCGGAGAACCGGCTGCACGCTCAAAAGGGCATCCTCGCCTGGTGTCTCGGCTGAAGGACGGTGATGAAATGCCGGATGGTGGTCCTTGTGGAGCCGTCTCTGGGCCCGACGACCTCGTCCAGCCCTTTCGGATCGATCCCTACGCGCTGCGCGGCCGTCTGGTCCGACTCGGCCCGACGATCGACCGCATCCTGTCGCAGCATGCCTACCCCGAGCCCGTGGCGGCGATGCTGGGCGAAGCCATCACCCTCGCAGTTGTCCTCGCCGGCGCGCTCAAATACGACGGGATCTTCACACTCCAGACAAAGGGCGACGGGCCGATCCGCCTGATGGTCGCGGATGTGTCGACCTCCGGGGCGCTACGCGGCTACGCGCAGTACGATGCAGCAAAGCTCGAGGCGGCGCTTATCGGCGCGGGTGCGGGGGTGCTCTCGGTACCTCGCCTCCTGGGATCCGGCTACATCGCATTCACCGTCGACCAGGGCGAGGACACCGACCGCTATCAAGGGATCGTCGAACTCGCCGGGGCGACCCTCGCCGAATGCGCGCAACACTATTTCCGGCAGTCCGAGCAGATCCAGGCGGGGATCAAGCTCTCGGTTGGGCGCGCGGGAGGCCGCGGCGCGTGGCGCGCCGGCGGACTGATGCTCCAGCGTGTACCCCCGGAGGGGGGGTATGGGGTCATCGCCGATGATGTCGAGGACGGCTGGCGACGAGCAATGGTGTTGATGAGCTCGGCCACGGCCGCGGAGCTGGTTGATCCCGACTTGCCACCGCACCGATTGCTGTTTCGGCTGTTTCACGAAGATGGCGTCCGGGTCTACGACACCCATCGGCTCGAGGCGCGCTGCCGCTGCTCGCGGGAACGAATCGAGGGGATCTTGCGTCTCTTTTCGCCCGACGAACTCGAGGATATGCGCAAGGAGAGGGTCACCACTGTGACATGTGAATTCTGTAACCAGAGTTACCTCTTCGATGAGAGTGACCTCGACCGGATTAGGGCGACGTGACGTCGCGGTGATACGAGGCCGTCGCCGCTTACGACGTCAGGCGTGACCGCGATGTACGATCCCACGGGAGCATCAGCGCCTCCGGAAATCTTTGGATACGCCTCTGGTCGGAGGACGAGGCGCGCGAAGCCACCCGACCAGAGGGACAGGACTTTCGGTCTATTTGCGCGTCCATGACTTCACGATGGGATAGCGCCACTCGGCGAGATACGTCCTAGAAGCGGGCGGGGCGAACACCACATTCTGCAGCGCCCGGGCGACTTGTCCCACCGCGGCGCTCTGCCCGGGTCGCTTCGCCGGAAAGGTCCGATGATCAAGATCTCACGCCTGCACTATGCGGCCGCCACGGTCGTTACCGTGTTGTTGGCGACAGCGACGCTCTACGGCTGCGACAGCGCCGGGGCCGGCTCCGCCGTTCCATCGGCGAATGTCGCCGACCTCGGTCTCTTCCGGGACGTCCTTAAGCAGGTCGAGAAGAGCTATGTCGACCCGGTCACCAGCGACGAACTCGTGAGGGACGCTCTGAAAGGAATGCTAACGAGGCTCGATCCGCATTCCGATTACATGGATCAGGAGCAATACCAGCAGATGACGGCCGTGACCCGCGGCCAATTCGGCGGCATCGGCGTCGAGCTGACCCTGGAGGCCAGAGTGCCGGAGGTCATCGCGCCGATCGACGGCACCCCAGCGGCCGATGCCGGGATCGAACCCGGCGACCGGATTACAAAGATCGATGCCCAGCCAACGACCGGGATGGATGTCGAGGTGATCGTCAAACGACTACGCGGCGAGCCTGGCTCAAAGGTAACCTTGACGATCTCGCGCAACGATAGGCCACCATTCGATCTAACAATGGTTCGCACCATCATTCGCGTTGTCTCGGTCAAGTCGGACCTCAAGGGCGACAATATTGGCTATGTTCGCATCGCCGCCTTCACCGAATCCACACCGGCCGAACTCGCCAGCGCTCTTAGCCACCTCAAAGATCGCGCGCACGGCCGGTTGAACGGACTGATCGTCGACTTGCGGAATGACCCCGGCGGCCTCTTGGACGCTGCGGTCGAAGTGGCCGGCGATTTTATCGACGGCGGGGTGGTGGTTACGACGCACGGGCGTACCGGCCAAGACGATCATGTCTATCACGCGCCGA